>Ga0302320_10006576_pt1 | contig 25753 bp, 18 predicted proteins | sample Bog_T0_3_FD_202130 | JGI IMG/M metagenome (GOLD analysis project Ga0302320, IMG submission 202130) | Peat permafrost microbial communities from Stordalen Mire near Abisko, Sweden - Bog_T0_3 | ecosystem: Environmental > Terrestrial > Soil > Wetlands > Peat | place: Sweden: Abisko, Stordalen Mire... | reverse complement strand
AACTACGACACCGCCTTCGGCTACCCGGCGTTCGCGCAGCGCATCGCGATGCGAAACACGGCGACGCTCGCGTTCCCCGACGTCGGCCTCGGGCCCCTCATCCGCGCGGCCATCGACGGAGTCTACGTCCGCGATCTCGAGCGAGACTTCGCGCTCACCAAGGTCGCCGGGATCTTCAGCGCGTACTATCGGCCCGTCCGCCAGCTCCAGATGTCGTTCGCCCCGGACGTGGAGGTGAACAACGCGTACGTCTTCAACGCCGGCACTGTGGAGCAGTACCTCCAGCAGCAGGCGCAGGCGTCGCAGGCCTCGGGGGAGTCGCCGAACGCGGACCTCGCGCGCCTCCTGCGCGTTCCGACCGGATGGAGCGACGCGGCGGCGCAGCGCTTCGTCGTCACCTGGGACCGGCGGGACAACTCGTTCAACGCGCACCGCGGGACCTACATCGCGGCGGGCATCGAGCACGTGGACTGGGGCGACCTGCCTGGCCAGGCGCTGTCCTGCCCGACGGCGACCCGGCCCGTCTACAACCGATTGCTCGATGGGTCGGCGAACTGGAACAACCTCGGCTCCACCACGAACGTCGCCGGGCCGAACAACCCGTGCGAGCCGAGCTCGGGTCACTTCTTCCGCTTCACGCAGACGTTCGCCGGCTACGTGCCGGTCACCAAGAAGATCACGCTCGCCGGAGAGCTACGCCTCGGCGCCAACGTGCAGACCGTGAAGGCCGGGGTGACCTCCGCGGACGGCGTCGTGTCCGGCTCGGTCACCTACCCGGACCGCCTCTTTTTCATGGGGGGCATCGAGTCGATGCGCGGCTACCTCCAGGACACGCTCATGCCCCAGGACCTGGCGGACAAGATCGGCGCGAACTACAACAAGCCGGCGAGCGACCCGCTCAAGTTCACCGCAGGCGACGTGGCCATCCGCGGCGGCAACCTGATGATCAATCCGCGCCTCGAGCTCCGGATCCCGGTGCTCTCGCCCTTCGAGACCGTGATCTTCTTCGACGCGGGCAACATCTGGTCGGACGCGAGCTATCCCTTCCAGCACGGCTTCCCGCTCCGGACCTCCATCGGCTCGGGGATCCGCATCCAGACGCCGATCGGGCCCATCGTCTTCGACTACGGGATCAACCTGTCGCGCCTGGTCTCCGGATCGGGCGATCCCCGTCGCTCGTACGAGGACTTCGGCGCCTTCCAGTTCGCCATTGGTCTGTTCTGAAGTAGCGTTTCACCTCCGAGGAGCTTCGCGTTGACCCTGCACTTGAGCGAGATTCTGGCCTCGGGCCTCCTACTGGCGCTCCCGATCGCCGGGATCGCGCTCGACTGCACGAGCGCGGTGGCCCCGACCGAAGCGAGCTGCTCCGATCTCTGCCTCATCCAGCTGCAGTGCGGCCAGACGCTCGAGCAGTGCCAGAACGACTGCCAGGCTCTGCAGAAGACCTGCACGAGCAGCGGCCATCCCTCCGCGTTCCAGGCGTACGCGGTCTGCGCGGAGGACGCGGGCTTCACCTGCATCGACGGCAGCGCCCCGATGGTCAACGCGCCCTGCGGTCCAGAGCAGTACGCGCTCGAGGAGTGCAAGCTCGAGGTCGACGGCGGCTTCGACATCCCGGACGCTGCGCTCGTCGCGGACATGATGTGCGCATCGCCGACGGGCGGTTGCGTGTCGTGTTGCCAGATGAACCACCAGAGCGGGTCGAAGACGTTCGCGGCGGCCGTCGAGGCCTGCGAGTGCGGTGACGCGGGAGCGTGCGCGGTGCCGTGCGCGAGCGAGTGCGCCGGCCACCTCGACAGCCCCGACGCCCAGCCCCAACCGGGCGACTCCTGCGACACGTGCCTCACGCAGTCACTCAACGATCAGGTGGGCGACGCGGGCACGTGCGTTGCGGCAGTCACCGCCGCGTGCAACCGCACGCTCGACTGCGCTCTCTACGTGAACTGCGCGACCCAGATGGGCTGCACCAACTAGAAGGTGGGGTCAATCGCTACCTAGCTTGCGCTCGAGGGCCTCGATGTGGGCGCGGACCTCGGGGTCGGTTCCGCGGAGCGCCTCTACCTTGCGGACGGCGCTCATCACGGTCGTGTGGTCGCGGTTGCCGAACGCGCGGCCGAGCTCCGGGAAGCTGCACTTGAGGCGCTGCTTGCAGAGGTACATCGCGACGTGCCGCGCGAACGCGATGCTCTTGTGACGGTCCTTCGAGAGAAGCTCGCCGCTCCGCAGCTTGAAGTGGTGACACACGACGCGCTGCACGTCCTCGACGCTCGCTTCGTTGGCGCGCGTACCAGCCGAGGCCGCGATCTCCAGCCGGGCGAAATCGATGTCGATCGCCCTGCCCATCAGCGACGCCTTGGCGGAGAGGCGGATCAGCGTCCCCTCGAGCTCTCGTACGTTGCTCCGCACGACCTGCGCGATGAAGAGCATCACCTCGTCCGCGAGCTCGATGTGCTCGAGCTGGGCCTTCTTGCGAAGGATGGCCACGCGCGTCTCAAGCTCCGGCGCCTGGATGTCGGCGACGAGCCCCCACGTGAACCGGGAGATGAGCCGCTCCTCCATTCGCTCGAGCTGCTGGGGGTACTTGTCGCTCGTGACGATGATCTGCTTGTCAGCCTGGTGAAGCGCGTTGAACGCGTGAAAGAACTCTTCCTGCGTCTGCGTCTTGGAGGCGAGAAACTGGATGTCGTCCACGAGGAGCAGATCGCACCGCTCGCGGTAGCGGGCGCGGAACTCGTTCATCTTCTGGTCCTTGAGGGCCTCGACGAACTCGTTGATGAACTTCTCCGCGGAGATGTAGAGGATGCGCGCGCTGGGCCGATCGGCGCGGAACTTGTGCGCGACGGCATGGACGAGGTGCGTCTTTCCGAGCCCCGTGCCTCCGCAGATGAAGAGAGGGTTGTGCCTGCGCCCGGCGCCACCGGCCGCCGCAATCGACGCGGCGTGGGCGAGCTGGTTCGACGGCCCGATGACGAAATTCGAGAACGTGTACTTCGGGTTCAGCCCTTCGATCGGCAGCGTCGCGGCGACCTGCGCGACGCGCCGCGGCGCGCTCGGAGGGGGCGCGTCTCCCTCTGCCTCTGCAACGGCCGACGCGGCCGCGCCCACCTCGGGCGGCGGGTAGGAGCCCCGAACGGGCAGCGAACGCGGCCGGATGGGGGGACCCACCGGCTGATCCGAGACGGGTCGCTGGAGGCTGCTGTCGATCGTCCAGGCGACCTGGACGCTCCAGCCGGTATGGCTACGGATGTGGTCGGTGAGCGTCGGGAGGAAGTGATCGTCGACCCACTCGCGGACGAACTCGTCCCTGGCGCGAAGGCAGAGCACGCCGTCGGACAGACCGTCGAATTGAACTCCTGAAAACCATTGATCAAAGCTGCCTGGCGACTTGTCGCGTGTGAACGCAACCGCCTGATCCCAGAGTGAGTCGTGACTCAGCATGCCCAGTTGCACCGTTGCACCGTTACCCCCGCCGTCGTCGTCTCTAACGTCGCCCAGCCACTACGCAAATCCTCCTCCTCACAGCCACCTACCCCCGGTCCAATCACAAGTTATCCACAGACTGTGGAAAGAACGGAAGCCCGGGAAACGCCGTGGCTCGAAGGTTCAAGACCTCGCGCGCCCTCGTGGGACGGCGGGATGGCGGGATGGCGGGATGGCGTGATCGTGTGATCGTCGTGAAATGCAATAAAACCATATGACTCCGCCGCGTTGGCCGGAGCCCTGGGTAATCTTGGGTCTTTTACGGGCCGAACGGACGCTCCCTCGAAACCTCCGAGTAGCGTTACGATCCGCCTAGCCCCATCAAACCGGTACGTCGGGATGGTGGGGGGAAGATGGGGTACTCCAAAGACAAACGCGTCGCGACGTGCTCGTTTTCACTAAGCGCGTCCGAGGCGTCAGCCGCCGACCGTTCGAAGCGAACACGAATGAGCTATCACCCCCCCTCCGCCGACGTCCATGACGATCGTGCAAATTTATTGCAAACCGCCGTAACCAGAACACTTTATTGGTTGTAATCCACCCGCGAAATGCCGTTCGCGGGAGCGCGAGAACGGACGGGGTTTGTCAAATTCGCGTGGTCACTTCGGAATTGGATTCTTCGCCCTATCGCAGCTTGTGGGAGATGCTGTTTTTCCCGAGGATCCCCCTGTCAAGACACGACGATCCCGCGTCGTTTGCGGGGCGACACGGTTACCGGTCTGCGAAGGAACCTCCAAAAATTATCCCCTCGGCTCCGACCTTGTTAGGGTCCTGCCAAGTGGCCCCCTCCGACGCAATGGTTACGCACCGCGTGAGACGCGTGCCGACGGCGGGGTGCGCCGCGGCCGGGGTATGGCTCGCTGCACAGTTTCTCACGGCACCGGCGCTGGCGAGCCCATCCACCGTGCCGCCCGAGGCAGGGTACGACCTCGGTGAGATCCAGAGCCCGAGAGACCTGGCGCTCGCGGGCGCCCTCAACGCCTTCGGGACCTCGACGAGCGCGCTGTACCTGAACCCGGCCAATCTGCCGTTCTCGCGCGTCTATCACTTCGAGGCGATCGGCTCGTTTTCACCCGAGGCCCGCCGCCAGAGCTACGGCGGGGCCGTCGTGGACTCCTCGACGTCGAAGATCACCGGGGGCTTCGCGGGGACCTGGTCGAACATGGATCCGAGCGGGATCAACCGCACCTGGACCGACCTCCGGCTGTCGCTCGCCTACCCGCTGGGCGACAAGCTCGCGATGGGCGTGACGGGGCGCTACCTGCGCGTGGATCAGGCGGTCGCGACCGGGCCCTTCGGAGCGACCGACGTCTCGGACGGGACGAGCGGCAGCCCCGTGCTGGACAAGATTACCTTCGACGCCGGACTGACGGCCGCGCCCATCGACCAGCTGCGCATCGGCGTCGTGGGCCACAACCTCACGAACATCGGCAACGCCCTCGCCCCGACGACGGTCGCTGGGGGGATCGGGTTCAAGGCGGGCGACTTCACGCTCGAGGCCGACGGCCTGGCCGACTTCACGACCTGGGGGAAGACCCGGGCGCGGTTCATGGCAGGCGGGGAGCTCTTCCTCGCGGACCACTTTCCGATTCGCGTAGGCTACCGGTACGACGACGGCCTCAACACGCACGCGATCGCCGCTGGTCTCGGCTACATCGACACGCACTGGAGCTTCGAGGTCAGCGGGCGCCACGACATCGTGGGCCGCGATCCCGCGACCATGCTGAGCGTCGGGCTGCGCTACTTCTACGACGCGACCCAGACCCAGTCGAACCAGACCGACGTGCCCGATCCCTTCTGATCGGGCGCGCTACGAGCTCCAGAAGCGCACGCAGAGGTCGTCGGAAGCGTGGCGCACGGCGAGGACCGGCGCGGCTGGGCCGGGCGACAGCGCCGGCGCAGGGTCGCGCGAGGGCGGCTCCAGCACGACGGAGAGGGGATACGGGTCCGCCTCCGGCCCGCAGAGGTGCGCCCCGGCGCGCGTGATCCAGGGCCGGGCCTCGAGCGAGTGGACGACGAGGGCGCCCATGGCGATGGGCGCGCCCTCCTCCGAGCCGAGCCGCAGCACGACCTCTCGACCCGTCCTCGCATCCTCGGGGGGCAGATCGTAGAGCGAGCGGAGGCGGATCCGGGCCACGCCGCCCGGGCCGAGCGCGCGACGAAACGCCGCCTCCTTCAGGTGGACGACCACGCCGGCCATCTGGGCTCTGCCGAGCAGGGCGAAGGCCCGCGCCGGGCGCGTCGGGGCCGCGTCGACGGCGATGGGCTCGCCGAGCTCGTCGGGTCCGGGGTCGAAGGTCGGGGGCAGCGCCGCGAAGAGTCGCGCGTCGAATGCCTTGGGGCTCCCGGGTGCCCCGAAGGCCACGTACAGGTCGAGGTCCCCCGATTGCCACTCGCCGCGCGGCACGTCGAGCTCCTCGACGACAGTGACGTGATCGCGCGCAGCGTCGATCCGGATGCGCGGGAGCGTGGGCAGGAACGGGAGCGGCGGCGGCTTCGCAGGACGGAGGGGGCCCGCCGCGGTCGCGGTGGCACCGATGAGCAGAGCCGCGAGGACTCCGCACCACGAGAGACGTCTCAACCGAGCGCCCCTTCGAAGCGCACCGCCAGGTGCTTGGCCGCAGCGGCTGCGTCGAGCGGCTCGGCGTCCGCGGGCTCGCGCGCCGGAGCCGAGGCGCGGGCTCGGAGGTAGGAGACCGCCCGCGGATTCTCGAACCAGTCGATGTCGAACCGGTCGACGAGCTCCTCGGCGAAGGGCGCCACGCTGAGGAGCGCCAGGAGACGCGTCCATTCGTCCCCCCGCGGGCGAGGCCACGCCCCGGCCAGGCCCTCGGGAAAGGGTGCGCCGAAGAGGGAGCCCGTGAGCTCCTCGAAGAGGTCGCCACCGGCGACCGCCTCGTCGTCCGCGAGCAGCGCGCGGACGGCGATGGCCCGCGCCTCGAAGAGCGAGCACCTGGCCAGGCGCCGGGCCTGGTCCTGTGCCACGCGCGAGGCGTTGTGGAGCGCGCGGCGCTGGAACGCAGGCGAGGAAGGGAGCGACGCAAAGACCAGCGCGAAGCGGTGGGCGTCGACGACGTAGGGATCGCGCGCGAGCGCGAACGGGAGCGAACGGGACACGCCCGCCACGCGAAACGCGTGGCCGAACGCCCCGAGCGCCCGCGCAAAGCTCGACGCGCCGAGCGCGCGAGGCACGGCCACGTTCAAGGGGAGCCCCTTGGCCAGGGCTCCGAACAGGTCCTCCAGCCAGCGCGTGGTCAGCCTCGACGGCCACCCCTCGGGGGCGTCACGCCCCAGCGCGAGGAGGAGCCCGGCGACGGCGCGGGGGCCTCCCCCGCCCACCTCGCGGCGCAGCTGGAGAGCGACGTCCTCGGTGGCGCGAAGCACCGCCCGCGCGGCCCCACGGAGGGCATCGAGAGACATCTTCGTCGCCAGGGCGAAGGGGTGGGCCAGGCCGACGCGATGGGCCACCTCGAGGCGACGCTGCGCCGCCTCGCGGACGACGGCGGCCAGGGCCGGACCGCGCGAGGCCGCCGCCGCGAGCCAGGCCTCCGCCCGGGCAGGCTCCGTCTCCTCGAGCATCTGGTCCCACGCCTCGAGGTAGCTCACCTCGCGCGGCCTATCGAGCGTCAGGTGGGCGCTCTTCTCGTGCGCCGCGAGCTCCCACGCGATGCGGAGGTCCGCGGAGACGCGGCGCTGCGTGAGCGCGAACGCCCAGCGCGAGAGCGCCTCCTTCCACGGAAGCTCGGCCTGGACCGGGGACAGAGCGTCGATGGCGTCGAGGGCATTCTTGCCCGCGACGTGCCGCCACGCTGCGAAAGGATCCTCGTTCCTGGCCGCGTCCGGAGCGGCCGAGAGCCGAGCGCGCCAGCTCTGCCAGGCGGCGTCGGCTCGCGCGACGTCGCGATCGAAGGCTGCGAGCGAAGGGTCGAAGGGCATGGGATCTATCCGTGGATCGTCGCGCGATCCCCGCCGTGCGCGTGCGCGAGGGTGGAGACAATCTTCGCTTCCATCGTGGCGAGCCGGGCAAGGCGCGAGAGCACGGTGGGCTCGTCCATCGCAGGCTCGCCCCTGCCCACCTCGCACGCGAGGTCCACGAAGGTCCGGTAGTGCCGCGCTTCGCTCGCGAGGAGACCCGCGTAGAAGTCGCAGAGCTCCGTGTCGGCTTGATCGAGGGCGGCCGTGAGGAGCTTGAACCTCTCGCACGAGCGCGCCTCGATGAGCGCGGCGACGAGCAGCCGGTCGACGAGGGATGCGCCGCGATGCGGGGGAAGCCCCGCCGCCGCATGGCGGAGGCTCGCGGCGTACGTGTCGACCGGCGGGGCACCGAGAACGAGCCCCCGCGCGTCCAGGAGGGCGAGGACCTGCTGGAAGTGGAGCACCTCCTCCGCCGCGATGTCCGCCAGCGCCCGGGCGAGGACGTTGCCCGCCGTCTCGGGGTAGCGACCGACGAGAGAGAGCGCGTTGGTCGCGGCCTTCATCTCGCAGTGCGCGTGATCGACGAGGAGGGCGGGAAGGCTCCGGACAGCCGCGACCGCCCACTGTTCATCGCTCGGAACCGTGAGGCACAACATCGCAGGCCCCCGGAGTAGCACGCATCACGGCGTCGGGCGACGCTTGCGGCCGATGTGGCCCCCGACGCCGGCCACCGCCGCCGCGAGGGCGACCGCCACGAGGGGCGTCCACGAGAGACCCTGCGTCGTGAAGCTGAGGGCGCAGGCGATGCCGACGGCTGCGAGCCCCGACAGGACCGCCTCGCGGACGCCTGCCTGCCCACCCCAGCGGCCCACGAGGAAGCCCCCGGCGAGCGACGCCAGGGCGAGCCCGACGCCGTGGACGCCGAAGAGGATGGCCTCGACGCGCAGGCGATCCGACGGGTCCAGGCGCGCGACCGCGAGGGCGGCCTCCTCCGGGCTCGAAACGGGGCCCAGCCAGGCCGCCGAGAGGCGGGCCGCCACCTGCGCGGAGAGCCAGGCCAGCGGCAACCACACGACGAAGATCGCGACGGTGCCGAAGGCGATCCACGCGTAGGCCCGCGGGGAATCGCCTTCCTCCGGCGACGAATCCTGGATGACGGGGAGCTTGTGAAGAGGCTTCGGCTTGGCCACGGCCCCCGGAGTCTACCCCGACGGCCCCTCCGCGCCGTCCGGCTTGCACGGCCGCGGCAGGAAACCTACCGTCCGCGGAGGATGCACGACACGACGCTCGATCCCCTGGCCGCCGTCACCCGCCTGCGGCTGCGCGTTCGCTTCTGCGACACCGATCTGATGGGCATCGTCCACCACGCGAACTACCTCGCGTACTTCGAGGCCGGACGCGTCGAATGGCTGCGGCGCCGCGGGGTGACGTACACGACCTGGACGGAGCGGGGCATGCACCTGCCCGTGGTCGAGGCGAACGTTCAGTACCGCGCGCCCGCCCGTTTCGACGACGTCGTCCTCGTGGAGACCCGCCTCGAGCAGCTGCGAGCCCTCTCGCTCCGGTTCTCGTACCGGCTCGAGCGGGATGGCACCCTCCTCGCGGAGGGGTTCACGCGCCTCGCCTGCGTCGACGCAGACCACAAGCTGCAGCGCTTCGCCCCCGACGTCCTCGAGGTCTTTCGCTCGCCCGAGTCGGTCCCGGAAGTGATCGTGCCGGGCTGAGCCCGCTCGCTTATGTCGCGCCGGGCGACGCGGCGCGGTACACATAGTAGCCGTGACGGACACGCCGTTCGACTCCTTCGCGCTGGTGGGCACCGTGCTCGAGGGGCAGTACCGCGTCGACGACGTCGTGGGCGAAGGAGGCTTCGGTGTAGTCTACAAAGGCTGGCACCTGAGCTTCGACCAGCCCATCGCCATCAAGGCCCTCAAGATCCCCGACGCAGGGGACGCCCAGCTCCGGAGCAGCGTCCTCGCCAAGTTCCACGAGGAGGCGAAGCTCTGCTACGTGCTCTCGCAGCGATCGCTCAACATCGTGCGGTCCATCGCGTTCGGAGCGCTCACGACGCCGAGCGGCATCTGGGCGCCGTTCCTGATCCTCGAGTGGCTCGAGGGACGGTCGCTCGCGGCGGACTTCGAGGACCGCCACGCACGGGGAATGCCCGGGCGATCGCTGGGCGAGGCGATCGCGCTGCTCGAGCCGGCGGCGCGCGGTCTCGCCTACGCGCACTCGAAGCGCGTCGCCCACAGGGACGTGAAGCCGGCCAACATGTTCCTGACGACGCTGCCCGGCAGCCCGCCGCAGGAGACCATCAAGGTGCTCGACTTCGGCATCGCCAAGATCGTCGCGGAGGGGGCGACCCCGGCGAGCCTGCCCCTCCAGGCGACGGGCTTCTCCTCGTTCACGCCGTTCTACGCGGCGCCGGAGCAGCTCGACCCGCGTCTCGGGATGACCGGCCCATGGACGGACGTGTACTCGCTCGCGATCGTGCTCACGGAGGCGCTCGAGGGCCACCCGGCGACGGAAGGCGACGTCATGGCGCTCGTCCGGCGCGCGACCGATCCGGTCCGTCGCCCCACCCCGCGGGCGGGCGGCGTGCAGCTCTCCGACGCCGTGGAGGCCGTGTTCCTGCGCGCGCTCGCGGTCGACCCGAAGGAGCGGTTCGCCGAGGCGGGGGCCTTCTGGGACGCCCTCGTCGCGGCCGGGCGCGACCGGCCGAGCATGCGGGCGTGGGCCGCGCCCGCCGTCTCGGTGTCGCTCTCGGACTCGTCGGGAAGCGGCCGCACGACGACGGCCGCGATGCCGGTCGTCTCGAGCAAGCTCCCCACCACGACGGCGCGCATGGTGCCCCCCGCCTCTGCGTCGGCGCCGCCGGAAACGGGCTCGACGCACCTTCGGGCCGCTCCCGACGCATCCAGGTCCCCGAGCACGGCGCCGATGGCCGCGGTGCCCAACCCATCGCCCTTCGCTCCGACCGCGGCGCCTGCCGCAGACACGCGGTCACCGGACTGGGGCTCGGCCTCTGGCTCGAGGAACGCCGCGACCCCACCGCCTGGCGGCTGGGGCTCCGCCTCAGGCTCGGGAAACGCCGCGACCCCGCCACCCGGCGGCTGGGGCTCCGCCTCGGGCTCGAGGAACGCCGCGACCCCACCGCCGGGGGGCTGGGGCTCCGCCTCGGGCTCGATGAACGCGGCGGTCCCCCCACCGGGCGGCTGGGCTCCGCAGCACGCGCGTCCGTCCGCTCCCATGGCCCCCTACCCCGGACCGCCCCACGGACCGCTCGCCGGAGCGCCGCCTTCGATGTCGCCGACGGCGGTCGGGCTGATCGTCGGCGCGGCGTTGATCGCGCTGGTGGTCGGGTTGATGGCGTTGCTGTTCGCCGCTCGAATGCTGCAGAGCTGCGGGTGAATTTGAAGCCCGTAGGCTCCTGGTCTCTTGTAGACTCGCGGGACATGTGGCGGCGAGCCGGCGTCTGCTCCTTCGCGGCCGCGCTGGCGATCGCGGGCTGCAGCGGGGGTTCGAAGCGGCTCGCCGGGCGCTGGCATGGAACGCGCGCGGAGGGAGTGCCGAACGAGTCCCAGGCGGCGGCGGACACGTTCGCCGGCAAGATGCTGATCGAGGTCACGGGGGACGTCATCGTGGTGACGACGGGCGGCGCCAAGCTGAGCGGCCACTACAAGACGGTCCGCGAGGACAAGGACAAGGTCGTCATCACGACGGACAAGGACGGACCGACCGACGAGCAGACGTTCACCTTCGTCGACGCGAAGACCATGCGCTGGTCGGTCGTGAGCGGCAAGGCGATCGTCTTCGCGAAGGACAAGGACTGAGTCCGCGTGCGGGATCCTCGCCGGGAGAAAAGAAGCCCCTCGGTTCCCTGCTTCTTCCCCACGACGAACCCGTTCACACCCGTCGCCAACAATCTCCGGGACGGAATGCCGCAGCCATCTCCCGTCCGGGGCGAGCTTCGAGAGGACCTCGAGGAGTCCTCACAGGGCGTGAATGAGTCATTTCAGTACGTGAAGCAGTCACTTCACTACGTGAAGGAGTCATTTCACTACGTGAAGGAATCATTTCACTACGTGAAGGAATCATTTCACTACGTGAAGAAGTCATCTCACTACCGGAACAAGTCATCTCACTGCCGGAAGGAGTCATCGCAGCGACGATTCCGACTCAAATCGGCACGCTCTGGACCAAGAGAGGCGAGGGAACGACTTCTTCATCGCCGCCAAGAAGGAAGTGCGCACGTCGCGTGACTCCGTCCTTGAAGCTCTGGACTCCCATCGGACGTCTGTCGACCCCGAGACGACGGATTTGGACTTCAAGATGACGTGGAGTGTCTCCTCGAGGACGGATTTGGACGCAAATCGGTCGGCTCGAAAAACCGACAGTACCGCGACGGACTCCTCGCGTACGTGTGAGGACTTCTTCACGTCGTCGAGTGACTCCTTCACGTCCTGTAAGGACTTCTCCAGGTCGTCGACGGACTCCTCGCCGTCGTCTGATGACCCAGAGCGGCACACGTGGAAGCCAGAGCGGCGCGCCGCTTCTACCGGCGGACCGGCTCGCGCGGGACGCCCACCGACTCCTCGCGTTCGCCGCGGCGGATCAGGACGACCACGTCGTCCGACAGCGGGCCGCTGAGCCTCGCGCGGGCCTCCGCGATCGTGTGGACGGCCCGGCCGTCGACCGCGAGGACCTCGTCGCCCGCGAGCAGGCCCGCGCGCTCCGCTTCGCTCCTCTCGGCCACCGCCACGAGGACGACCGCGGGGGGCTCGCCGTCGCTCTCCCCCAGCGTCACGGCGACGCCGCCGCTCGCGCCGGGGTCCGCCGAGCGCTCGCCGGAGCCGCCGCCCAGGACGAGCTTCACGCCGTCCGTCGTCCGACCGGCCACCGTGCGAACGCCGTCGGCGCTCGCGCGGCCGAGGTCCGGGAGATACGCCTCGATGGTGAGGCTTCCCTCCGGCAGCTCTCCCAGACGAAAACGGCCGTGCGCGTCCGTGACGACGATGCCCGCCGGGGTCGCCCCGACGGCCAGGTAGGTGGGGACCTGGTCCCTCGCGACGCGCGCGAACGGCACGGGATCCCCGCGGCCATCCACGACGACACCCGCGACGACCGCCTCCTCCGCGAGCTCCGTCCTGGCGAACGAGGTCGGGTGCGACGCCAGCGATTCCACGACCACGTCGCGCGTGCTCGTCGCGTAGCCGTGCGCGCGCACGCGGAGCCGGGCGGACCCGGTCGCGAGGTCCGGGAGGTTGTACGACCCGTTGTGATCGGTGTGCGCTCGATGGACGCCCACGTCCGTGTAGAGAACGACCTCCGCGTCGGCGATGGGGTCGCCGCCCCGCGCGGCGCGCACCTCTCCGGACGCGCTCGCCGCCACGCCGAGCGTGACCTCGAGGGACGCGAGCGTCGCGTCCGTCGAGACGATGCGCGTCGCGTGGCCCGGTGCGCGGACCTCGACGCGCAGCGGAAGACCGCGCGCGCCCGGCAGGCTCGCCTCGCCGTGCGCGTTGGTGAAGGCTGTGACCCGGAGAGGTGAGGGCGGATCGAGGGACGCTACCGTGATCTGCGCCGCGTCGACGGGGTAGCCCCGGTCGTCGGTCACGCGGGCGCCGAGCGCGAGCCGGGCCTCGGGCAACGTCAGCGTGACCTCGCGCGTGCTCCCCTCCGCGACCGTCACCGTCGTGCGCGCCGCGCCCCCGTCCTCGGCCGTCGCGGTGAGCGTGACGGTGTCCGGGAGGGCGGAGAACGCGAACGTGCCGTCGGACGACGTCCGGGTCGACTTCGAGGTGGAGCCGCGAACGGCCGCGACGACGACGCGCACGCCGGCCACGCCGTGGCCCGCGCGGTCCTCCACGCGCCCTTCGAGGCTGCCGCCCGCGTGCATGACGATGTCCACGTGGGCCCCCCGGCCCGGCGCGAGCGTCACGATGTCGCTCGACGCCTCGACGAACTGCGGGTGCCGGACGAGGGCGCGCACGCGGCCGGGCGAGACCGGGCCGATCCTGAACGAGCCGTCCGCCCGCGTGACCCACGGCTCCTCCGGTGGAAACGGCGAGGCCGTGGGAATGGGGGACGAGAAGAACTGCGGTATGGGCGGGACCGGACCGGGGACGACCCCGAGCTCTCCCGACACGATGAGCGGGCGCGGTCCGCCCAGCGAAGCGGCGAAGTGGGAGTCGCGGAAGCTGACCGTGCGCGGGTCGTCGTCGATCGGACCGCCCAGGGGGTCGTTGCCGACGACCTCGATCGTTGCCCCGTCGACCGGGAACCCCCGGGCGTCCACGACGCGGCCTTCGAGCGTGCCTGCCTTCACGAGCCCCACGACGATGGGCCCGCGCTCGCTCGAGTCGACCGCGCGCGACGCCGCGACGAACCCGGGCGCCGACACGCCGAGCGAGGCCATCCCGGGCGCCACCGGGCCGAGCCGGGCGCCGCCGGCAGCGTCCGTGCTCGCCTCGAGCGGAAAGGGAGAGAGGCCGGACTCCGCGAGCGAGACGTGCGCGCCCGCGACGGGAGGCGCGCCCTCCCCGTCTCCGTCGACGACCCGCACGCCGACCATGCGCCCCGCCGCGAGGTGCAGCGTGAGCTCCTTCTCCTCCCCTCGCTCGAGCAGGAAGCCAAGCTCGATGGGCGAGGCCTGCTCGTCCTGGGTCGCGCGCAGGGCGTACGAGCCCGCGCCGAGGGAGCCGATGCGTACCTTGCCGTGCTCGTCGGCGTCGGTCACCCGGGCAGGCCACAGCTCCGTCCCCGCGATCTGCACGTGGGCGCGGGGCGCCGGCTCGTCGCGGGCGTCGACGACGTGGACGGTGATGGCGCCGAGCTTTCGTACCGTCAGGCGGACCGTCCCGTCGCGCACGCTGCGCTGCACGGCCTGCTCGAAGCCCGGCGCGCGCGCGGTCACGATCCAGGGTGCGTCACCCAGGCGATCGATGGCGACCTTGCCGTTGTTGCCGGTGCGCGCGCCGACGGGGAGAGGGTCGGCGCCGGCCACCTCGATCTCCGCGCCCCCGACGGGCGCGCCGCGATCGTCGTCCACAGCCACCTCGAGGTGGTGCCCTGGGCCGAGCTCGACGACGAGGGATCGCGGGCCGGCTTCGAGGACGAGCTGCGACGTCCCTCGCGCCATGCCCGGAGCGTCGGCCAGGAGCCAGACGTTACCCCGCGGCAGGTGCTCGAGCCGGACGGTTCCGGCCTGGCTGGTCGTGCCGGAGCCGGCGAGGTAGGCGCGCCCCTCGACGAGGGCGAGGATCTGCACGCGCGCGCCCGCGATGGTCGCGTGGGAGGCGGACGCACGCACCGTCGCCGTGAGCGTCGCGTCCTGGTCGGGCGCGGGAGGGAGCGGCGGCAGATGGGGCGGCGCGTCGAGCTCCACGACGGCGCGCCGGACGACGGACCCTGGAATCGAGCCTAGGACGAGCGCGCAAAGGAGCACCGCCGCGCCGCGCGCGAGGAGCCAACAGATGCGCCTGAGTCTCTCCACGCACTAAACCCCACGCCAAAACCGCCCAACACGCCAGGCCTTTCCCGCCTGGCGGTCGTTCAGTGCAGCGTGTGCCAATCGCCGTCGTGCTCGATCTTGGGAAGCGCCTCGGGCCGGACGAAGATGGCGTCGGGCACTTCGGGAGGCGCCACGGCGGCCGCGGCGAGGGCTTCTTCCGCCTCCCAGCGGGCGAGGGTCGCCTTCGCCTTCCGCTTCTTGCGCGCCCAGCCGAGCGCGCTGAGCCCGATGACAATGACCCACAGGACGGAGCCGCCCGTGAGCACGGGGAGGAAGCTGTAGCGCTTGGCTATCTCCTCGCGCCACTGAAACTCCAGCTTGCGCACGTCGGTCCCGTACGAGTCGGCGAGCGCGCTGTCGAACGCTTCTCCCTTGCGCGCGCGGTCGACGAGGGCCGCGAAGCGGACATGGTCTCCGTCGCGGAGCAGGAAGCGCACGAAATCCGCGGACTCCGCGTACGCGATGCTGACCTCCTGCCGCTCGCTGGGAAAGCCTCGGTCGAGCTCCTCGAGCGGGATGACGGTGCGCGAGAGCGTCGCGTCCCACAACGTGCGAACGCGGAGCAGGCTGCTCTCCCCCGACTCGTGGACGGCGAGCCCTTCGTTGAACCACCGAGGAACGTGGTGGCCGAGCACGGCGTCCTCGAGCGCGACGTGGGCGAGCTCGTGACGGAATACCTCCGGCAAGTCCGTCGCGTCGGCGGAGCCGGGCCCGACGAGCGAGAGAATGACGAGATGTAGCGGCGGGTATGCAACCCCGCTCGCGTAGGCCGGTGGCGGGAGGTCGGCCGGGGCGAGCATCGCCATCTCGTCCGCGGTGCGGGCGACGCGGACCTCCACGTGGTCCAGGACGGACTGACCGAGCTCCTCGGTGAGCCTCTCCTTGTCGGCCTCGGCCTCGGTCAGCAGGGGCTGAACGCGCTCGTGGGCGCTGGGGGCGAAGGAGAGGGTGAGCCAGCCGAGCCTCTTGGTCTCGTAGGTCGCCGGCACGGGCGGAATGTGCACGGCCGAGGGGTTCGAGACCTGCGGAACGTCACGAGGTGCGGCCCCCGTGTCGGCCTGGGCGACCCCCGCCCACAGCGCCACAAGGAGCGCGCCGACCAGCAGCCTCGCCCACTGCATCCACGCTCCGACCCCGCGCCTCGGCGGTCCAGTCAGGCGAGATGGAGAAGGGTGAGGCGCCTGGGTCACTTGGGTACCTGCACATCAAGGTGGATCGTATCGGGCGAGTTGTCCCGGGTGGCGAAGTACACGGCGCCGGCCCCGAACGCGGCGGCGCCAACGGCCCCCCAGAACCACGGCGACTTGTAGAACGGGAGGCGCGCGTGGTCGTCGGTCGTGACGGGAGGCGGGGGGACCGGCGACATGGCCACGCGCGGCGGCAAGAGCGCCGGGGCGAACGTGCGGTGGATCGAGAGAGCCGCGGCCCTCCAGGTGACGGCGGGCCGTTCGTCCGGAGTGTAGGTGTCCCCCTCGAAGGTGCCGGTCGACGCCAGAAAGACCCTCGCGGTCGCGCCCATCGCCGGGTGGGATCCGTTTGCCGTCGCGCCGCCCCTCTGGCCCTGGACGAGCACGATCGCCTTCACCCGCAAGGAAGAGGCGAGCGCGGACAGGAGCTGGCGCGAAGGCGCATCTTCGCCGTGAATCGCCGCGCGCATGTCGGCGAGGTCGCGCAGCTCGGTCGTGGCGCCCGCGGCGGCGGGCTCGCCGACGAGCAGGCGCGCGCGGGCCTCGTCGAACGAAGGGCGCAAGGCGTCGTCCGCGTAGAGCACCTGCGCGAGCGGCCACGCGAACGACGTCGTGTCGCCGGCGGCCAGCACCGCGATCCCGATGCCGCGACGGGCAACGGCCCCGATACCCGACGACTCCGCGTCCGGCGCCGGACCGGGCCCGGCCGTGGCCGCGGGAGGGCTGCTCGGCGGCGGGGCGCTCGGCGGGGCGTTCGGAGGCGCGGCCGGCGTTGCCCAGGTGACGACCGGCGAGCCCATCGCTCCGTTGGATGTCCCGCTCGAGGCCGCCGTCGCGGGCGCCTGGCCGGGGGCGGCGGCAGGGGCCTGGGGCTGCGCTCCAGAGCTCGGGCTCTGGGCATGGGCCAGCGGGCCCGACAGGGCGAGGACGAGGGCTAGGCTCGAAAGGCCGGCGATGCGGTTGCGCGTCATGGAATCCAGATACTCCGGCCGGCGGCAGAAGATAAGGACGCTGGCGCCGTCGTCAATCCGGCGACAATTCCACGAGGACCCGGGAATAGAGCGGAGCGTGCCCCTTCGTCGCCTCGAGCATCGGAGGGCAGGCCCGGAAGGCCGAGATTCCGACGACGAGGAGCGTCGCCACCGCGGGGGGGCCAAGGAGGGCCAGGAGCCGCCTCTCGACGAGCTCGGGACGGGACCCGAAGGTCGCGACGATGCCGAACGCGAGGAAGTCGACGATCGAGACGCCGAGCAGGCCGGTCCCGAGCGAGCCCCCGGCGCGGAAGCGATTCGCCACGAACGTGCACAGGCCGAGCAAGACCGCCGCTCCGGCCGCGTAGAGCACCCGGCGCGTGCCCGGCGTGAGCGGGGACACCATCGCCCCCAGGCGCAGCGCGACGAGGGCGAGCGCCAGCGCGACCACGACGGCGCCGATGGCAAACGTGACGCCGGCGAGCGCGTGGTGGTGCGTCGTCGCGCGCAGCAACGCGCCGAGCGCGATGAGCGATCCGAGGAGCAGGAACGCCCACAGGACGAAGGCCGCCAGGCGCGTGTCCGCCCCCGGCCCGCCGAACGCCTTGAGCCCGACGCGGGCGCCGCGAAGCACGACGATGGCCGCGAGCATCGGCCCCACCCCGACCCCGGCGAGCACCATCCACGCGTTCATCGTCCCGCACGCGGGCGCGTCGGCCGCGCCGATGCGGATCGCCGCGGGGATGGCGGCGAGCGACGCCCCCAGGGCCGCGACGCCGAAGGCCGTACCGAAGCGCGTGACGAAGCCGGCCATCAGAACGGATCCTGGCCGAAGAACGCCGGGAGGGTGAACAAAGCATCGGCCTGGCGAAGGGCCGCCGGCGTGTCCGCGGAGATCCAGCCAAGGCGCGCGCCCGTGGTCGGGGCGAGCGAGCCGTAGAGGATCGCCGCCATCACGCCGGGAGCGAGCGTGATCTGGGGACCGCCCCGGGGAGCAAGCACCCGGGCCCGCCCCGCCGTCACCTCGACGTGGACGCGAGCGTCGGGCAGGACGATGTCGAGCCCGCCATCGGCGAGGTAGCCGCGCGCCTCGATGGCACGCTGGAGATCGGCGATGCGCACCATCGGTCCGGCGACGAGGGCTCCCAGGGGGTGCTCGACGCGCTCGGTGCCCACCTCGTCGCGATCCGCGTCGACGAGCGCCCGGGGCAGCGGGTCGTCCTCCGAGACGTCGAGCGAGACCGACGCTACCTGGTCGCGCTGCGCCCCGACGAGCGCGAGCAGGCGGGCGCGCGCGCGGTCGTCCTCTGCCGCGAGGTCCTCGACCACCAGGCTGACGGGAGCATGCGGCTCCGTTTGCGACAGCGTCCACGCGACGAAGCCGACGACGCCCGCCTCCTCCGTCTCGACGACGAACCACCGCCGTCGCTCGTCGAGGAGCTTCTTGTCCCAGAGCGCCGAGGAGCGCGCGGTCCATCCCGTGCGGCGGGCGGCCTCGTGCTCGTGGACCCGCTCGAGCGCCTCGCGGTCGTCGCCCGTCGCCGGCCGGACGATGCCCGGATGGCTCGACCACGCGCCGGGGATGGCCCTGGGGCTGAACCTGAGGACGCGGTACGGCGACACGGAGGCGTAGCCGTTCGTGGCGTAGAACCCCTCGCGGAACGCATAGAGGAGCGTCACGGCGTCCCCCCGCCGGTGCGAGCGGGCATGCAGCTCGGCGAGGAGGGCGCGCGCGACGCCCGTGCCGCGGGCCTCGGGGGACACGCCGAGGCTCGCGATGCCGCCGACCTGTACCCGCGATCCCCCGAACCACGCCTCGAGGGCGAAAAGAAAGCCGTGCGCCACGAGGCTTCCGCCCTGCTCGGCCACGACGAGATCGTGCAGGGCGCCCCTCGGGTTGTGGGCGAAGTTACGCCGGCGAGCGTCGATGCCTCGCGCGTCCGGAAACGCGCTCAGGTGCAGGTCGACGAGCCGGTCGAGATCGGCTTCTCGGGCCTCGCGGAAGGCGAGGCTCATGAAAGGAGCCTCCGTCGCATGGTGCGCAGGCTACACGCAGCCGGCTACGAGCGCGACCAGCTCTTCTGCTCGGCGAGCGAACTCTGGCCTCGCGCGCCCGGACCATGGTAGCTGAGCCAGATGGCCAGCGAAGTCGAGACGAAGTCGCCGGGCGGGGCGTCGGGGGACGCCGGCCCGCACGAAGCTCCGGGTGCTGCGCCTCCTGGAGCGACTGCCCAGGCGGGGGCGCGCCTCGGCGGGGCACGCGCGGATTTCGTGGCGTCGCTCGGACGCAAGCTCCTGGACGCGCGAGCGGTCCTGGCCGCGCTCGAGGCCGATCCCGCCAGCCGCTCGCCGCGGGACGAGCTGCGGCGCAAGCTGCACGCGCTGGGCGCCGGCGCGCGCATGCTCCACTTCGACGCCATGGCCCGCTGCATCGCGGAGGCGACCGCCGTGCTGGACCACGCGGCGGAGATCGGGAAGGCCTCCGACCAGGACCTGCTCCGGCTCGCGCAGGCGCTGGACGATCTGCCCGCCCTCGCGTGGGGAGAGGCGCCGCACCCGGAGCCGCCGGCCATCCCCGAGGCCGGACCGAGCGGGATCACGCTCCCCCAGAACCCCCTGTCGGCCCTCATCGTGGGCGGCGAGAACCTCGCCGACGCGCTCACCGAGGAAGGCGAGTCGCTCATCTTCGAGTGCGAGCGCACCGAGCACGCCCAGGCCGGTCTGGGGCTCGCGCGCGCCCTCGCGCCCGACGTCGTCATCGTCGACAGCGACCTGCCGGGCACGCTCGATCTCGTCGAGGCGCTCCTCGACGACCCGCTGACCGAGCCCGTGCCCATCATCGTGCTCGGCAGCTTCCGCACGCCCGAGCAGGCTTCCCGCTTCGTCGCGCTCGGCGTCGCCAAGACGCTCGCCAAGCCCGTCTCGCCGTCGGTGCTCCAGCACGCGTGCCAGGACGTGGTCGATCAGCGCGAGGGCCGCACCGTCCGCGTGACGCTGGGCGAGCCGACGCTCGAGCAGCTGGCCGATCGTCTCGCCGAGGAGGTGCGTCGCGCGCTGGTCGACTCGGTCGACAAGACCGGGCGCGGGACGCGCGTTCCGCTCGGCGAGGGGACGGAGGTGCTCGGCGCGGTGTGGGGAGCCATCGCCCGCGTCCGTGAGGTCGTGACGATGCGCACCGATGGCGCCGTGCGCTACACCGGCGCCGGGCCGGAGGGCGCCGTGGCGATGGCGCCGTGGCTGCACCAGGACGTGGCAGGCGCGGACCGCGCTGCCCGGCGGGGCCGAGGCGCCGCCGCCGACGTGAGCCTCGACAAGCGCGTCGTCATCGTCGCCGACGACGACCCGGGCGTGACGTGGTTCATCGCCGACCTCCTGCGCACGACCGGCTGCGTCGTCCACGAGGCGCTCGACGGCAAGGTGGCGCTCGAGCTCGCCTACCAGCACTCGCCCCAGCTCATCGTGAGCGACATCCTGATGCCGGGGCTGGACGGCTTCGCGCTCTGCCGGGCCATCCGGCGGGACGTGGCCCTCCGCGACGTGCCGGTGATCCTGCTGTCGTGGAAGGAAGACCTCCTCCAGCGGGTGCGCGAGCTCGGCGCGAGCGCCGCGGCGTACCTCCGCAAGGAGAGCGACGCGCGCGCCATCGTCGCGCGCGTTCGCGAGGTCCTCCGCCCCCGCGCGCGCATCGAGGCGCGGCTCCGCGGCGAGGGCGAGGTGCGCGGGCGGCTCGACGACCTCACCGTCTACGGCCTGCTCGAGCTTGTCTGCGCGAAGCGGCCCAACTCGCGCGTGAGCGTGCGCGACGCCTCGTTCCTCTACGAGCTCGAGATCCGGGACGGCGCTCCGAAGCGCGCGACGCGCACAGCGGGCGACGGGAGCTTCCGGCGCGGCGAGCGCGTGATCGCCTCCATGCTCGGGGTCGGCGCGGGACGCTTCGTGGTCGCGCCCTCGAGCGCCGCCCTGCCGGTGAGCGATCTCAAGGGCACGCTGGCCGAGCAGCTGGCGCGGCCCATCAAGCTCGCGCGCGAAGCGGCGCAGGCGACGACGGGGGCCCGCACGGCGCACGTCGACAAGGTCGTTCTCGACGAGGAGGCGGTCACGGGCTACCTGCTCGCGACGCCGCAGCCCGCGCGGGACCTCATCAAGCGCATCGCCGAAGGCGCGTCTCCGCGAGCCATGCTCGTGAAGGGCGAGGTCGCCCCGAGCTTGCTCGAGGACGTGCTCGCGGACCTCGCGTCGCGCGGCGCCATCCTCGCCGTGCGCGGACCGCTTGGGGACGATCTGCTCGATCCGACGGTGGACCGCGACCTCGACTCGGCCGCCAAGATCATGGTGGCACCGACGCCGACCCCGGCGTCGGGGATGGCCCTCGTGGATAGGCCGGCGGCAAACCAGGGAGCCTCGCTGGCAGACGCGGTGATCGATGCGGTGGGGCACGGCGCGGATGGCAGCGATGCTTCTGCGGATCCGGGCCCCGCGGCGCTGCCTGCGCCGACGGACGTGAAGGCGTCCTCCACGCCGCCCCCCAAGGCCGCCTCCACGCCGCCCCCCAAGGCCGCCTCCACGCCGCCCCCCAAGGCCGCCTCCACGCCGCCCCCCAAGGCGACGGCGGAGGAGACCTCGATCCCCATCCCCATCACGGCGGGCACGGCAAGCACGACGGGCGATCCCCCGAAGACGACCGAGCGCTCGACGACCGTGCCCTCGATCGAGCGAGCGCGGCGCGCGGGGGTGGCCACGCCCGCACGCGCAGCCGCCGAGGCGCCGATGGAGCCGGCCTCGTCCGGGGTCTGGCGCGTCCTCGTCGTCGCGATCGTGCTAGCCATTGCGGCCTTGGTAGGAACCCAGAAGTGCGGTTCACAATCGACGCCAGAGCCTGCATCGCACACCCCGTGATCGCGGCGAGCCGCGCCTTGCGCTCGCCAACCCTGCGCGGCCCCTTCGCCGCGGTGGTGCTCCTCCTCGGCGGATGCGGGCACAAGTCCACGGTCGACCCGGGGGCGCCCGACGCCGCGCGCGTCACGTCGGCCTCGCCCCCCGCGGCGCGAGGCTCTCCCACGGTCGCGCTCGATGCCACCGCCGGCTTCGACGCGTGCACGCTCGGCTACCACGGCGTCGTGCTCGACCTCGGCGATCCGAGCTCTCGCGCCCGCTTCGGCGGCAAGCTCGAGGCGCCTCCCCTCGAGACGATCGAGCGCGAAGGGGCGACGTGGGCCCGCGTGCGCGCCCGCTCGCTCTCGCTCAGCTACTACGCGTCCGCCGACGACGTCCGGACGCCGAAGAGCGCCGCGGCCGACGCCAGCACCTACGTGGAGCTCCGCGTACGCGGCCTCGCGGCGAAGACCGTCAGCGTCTACGTCGACGGCAAGGCCCTGGGCGCGGCGTCCCTGCCGAAGGGCGAGGCGCAGGTCGTGACGGTGAGGGGCGGCAGCGTCCCCCTGGGCGAGGGCCTGCGCGACGTCCTGCTCCGCTTCAGCGGCGCGCCCCGGGCGACGACGGAGCCGCTCGCGGAGATCGACTGGGTTCACATCGGCACGGGCGACCCCGAGCCCCACTACGCGGCGCCGACGCGCGCCGAGACGCTCACGAGCGTCACGGTGCACGGCGACCCGATGCAGGCGCTCTCCCTGCGCGCGCCCGGCTTCGCGCGGTGCACGGGGTGGATCCCGAAGGGAGCGACCGTGGAGACGTCGATCGCGATGGCGAGCGGCGGGGAGGGCGACGCGCAGGTGCGCCTGCTGCGCGACAGGGCCGATCCGGTCGTGCTGGGCACGGTCCACATCTCCGCGAACGACCCCACGCCGAAGCGCGTCTCGTGGCCCGTCGGCGATCTGGGCGGCGACACGGGGGCGCTCGCGGCCGTCGAATTCGTGGCGCTGGGCGCGACCAAGGGGGCCCGCGTGCTCTTCGGCGAGCCACGGGTCGTCGTTCCGCCGCCACCGGCCACCGAGACGGTCGCGCAGGTGCCCGCCAAGAGCCTCGTGCTCGTCGTGCTGGGCGAGCTGTCCATGCACTCGCTCTCGCTCTACGGCGGCGCCCGCCCGGTGCCGGAGCTCTCGGCGCTCGCCGCCGCGGGGATCACGTTCGACGCGAACCGCGCCACGAGCGGCCTCGCGAGCGGCTCGTTCGCGTCGATGGTGACGGGCCTGTCTGCCCGCGCCCACACCCTCGAGGACGCCGACGCGCGCCTCCCCCACTCCATCACGACGATCGCCGACGCCGCCCGGCAGGCGGGGATTTCCGCGGCCTTCTTCACGGCCAACCCGACGACCGGGGCGGCCTTCGGGTTCGATCGCGGGTGGAGCACGTTCGAGTCGGACGCGCCGAACGAGGAGGCGCCGGCCACCCTCGTGTTCGACCACGCCGCCCAGTGGATCGACTCGCACAAGAGCGAGCGGTTTCTCGTGGTGATCCACGCGCGCGGCGGGCACCCGCCGTGGGACGCGACGAGCGACCAGCTGAAGTCGCTCGAGCCGCAGGGCTACACGGGCGGGCTCGACGCCAAGCACGCGGCGGAGCTCCTCGGACGGGCGCGCAAGGTCCCCGGCTCGCTCCACTGGACGGACGCCGACCGCGAGCGGGCGTGGGCCCTCTACGCGCTCGCCGTCGACGCGCACGACGCGGCCATCGGGCGGCTCGTGCAGTCGCTGCGCGCGGCGGGGCGCGACGCCGACACGGCCATCGTGGTGACGGGCGACGTCGGGGTGAACGAGGCGGCCCACATCCCGTTCGCCGACACGGAGATGCTCGACGAGGCCTCGCTGGGCACGCTCCTCGTCGCGCGCCTGCCCGGAAGCGTCCTCGCCGGCAAGCGCGTGACGGCGCCGACGAGCGGGACCGACCTGGGACGGACGATCCTCTCGACCCTCGGGCTCGAGCCCCCCACGTCGTTCGGCGGCGTCGACCTCCTCGACGTCGCGCGGGGCAAGTCGCGCGCGGGCGGCAGGCCGATGGCCGCGACCGCGAGCGGACGCTTCGCCGTTCGCTGGGATCGCTACGTGCTGTCGGGCGCCAGGGATCGCGAGAACAAGCTGTGCGACCTCGCCCTCGAGCCCGCGTGCGTGACCGACGTGCGTCCGACCTACCCCCTCGCCCTCGACGTCCTCCACCGCGCCGCCTTCGACGCGCTCGTCGGCGTGGAGCCGCCGGCCCCCCGCGAGCCCGCGGCCCTCGACTCCGCGACGGCCGCCGCCCTCAGGGCGTGGGGTCGCTGAGTTTTTTCTTCGGGAAGCAGCCGAGACTCGCCCGATGCGGGCTGAGGGGCAGGCCCGCGAGCTTCGCGACCCGTTCGTACGACCGCACCCGCTCGCCCTCTGCGGAGAGGACGCTCACGATCATGATCTCGTCGGCGCCGGTGTCGCGCGCCAGGCGATCGAGCTCCGCGCCCACGCGTTCCGGACCGCCGACGATCGACACCCTGGCGAGGCGGTGCACGACGGCGCGCTGCTCCATGGTCAGTTCGTGCTCGCGCGCCTCGGCGGGCGTCGGGAAGGGGCCGCGTACGCCCGTCGACATCCGGGCGTGGCCGACGCGCAGAGGTTTGGCGAGCTCCTCGGCCTCCGCGTCGGTCTCGCCGCACACGACCCAGATCGTGATGATGAGCCGCGGCTCGGGGACAGCCGCAGACGGCTTGAACTGCGATCGGTACGCCTCGATGGCGCCCTGAGCGACCGGCAGGTTCAGGTGACCGGCGAAGGCGAATCCCACGCCGAGCGACGCAGCGACCGCGGCTCCCTCCCTCGACGACCCGAGCATCCAGATGGGTGGTAGCTCGACGTCGGAGGGCACAGCCTCGATCGAAGCGAAGGGGTGACCCTCGGGAAACCCCCTCGTCGCGAACGCGCAAAGCTCGGCGAGCTGCGCGTCCACATCGTCGCCGTCGGGCCTGCGGCGGAGCGCGGACGACGTGACCGGGTCCGCGCCGAGCGCGCGCCCGAGCCCGAGATCGATGCGACCCGGGTAGATCGCCGCGAGCATCCGGAACGTCTCGACGATCCGGAGGGGAGAGTGGTTCGGAAGCATCATTCCGCCCGCGCCCACGCGCATGCGGCGCGTCGTCGCCGCGACGTGCGCGATGAGCACCTCGGGTGAAGTCGTCGCGAACATCGCCGAGTTGTGATGCTCCGCCACCCAGTATCGCGCGTACCCGAGCTCGTCCACCCGGCGTGCGAGCGCGAGCGACTCCTGGATAGACTGCGAGCAGGCCGTGCCCGACACGATCGGGAACAGGTCGAGCACCGAGAGGCGGACCATGCGACGTCTCAGCCCCGACCGGGAGCCTTCGGGCGGGCAGAGTCGAGCACGGCCTCGAGGATCGGAATCCACGCGGCCGGGTCGAGGCTCGCCGGACCGAACTCCAGCCGCGCGTCGGACTTCTCGCTGACCTCGAGGCCGACGGAGGGCTCGACGATGTGGAGGCCCTGGCTGCGCAGCGCTGCGACGTTGCGGGCGATCGCCGGGTTATCCCACATCGCCACGTTCATCGAGGGAGCGACGACGACAGGGGCCTTCGTCGCGGCGACGACCAGCGACAGCAGGTCCGAGCAGGCGCCGGTCGCCAGCTTGTGGAGCGTGTGCGCCGAGGCCGGTGCGACCACGACGAGGTCTGCCCCCGCGAGGAAGATGTGTGGCACGTTGACGGCGCCCCGTGGAGCAAACGCGTCGGTCCACGCCTCGAGCCCGAGGTACGC
>Ga0302320_10006575_pt1 | contig 25761 bp, 27 predicted proteins | sample Bog_T0_3_FD_202130 | JGI IMG/M metagenome (GOLD analysis project Ga0302320, IMG submission 202130) | Peat permafrost microbial communities from Stordalen Mire near Abisko, Sweden - Bog_T0_3 | ecosystem: Environmental > Terrestrial > Soil > Wetlands > Peat | place: Sweden: Abisko, Stordalen Mire... | reverse complement strand
ATCGCGGCCCGGAATTCCTCATTCAAAACCTGCACGCGGTGCCGCAGCAAATCCTGGAACCGAAGCAGCAGCGGAAAAGTCAGCCCGCGGTCGCGCGCCTCCGCCGTCACCGCCATCAGGTCCAGCGCCGGGCCTTGGTCCTGAACCGGACGCACGGTCATGTTGCCGGCATCATTCACCCCAAAGTAGGAGTTACCCCATCGGGCGATGTTATAAGTGTGGATCGCACGGGCCACATCCCACGGTTCTGACGGCGTTGCCATTGGCTTTCTATAAATCGTACGCGATTAATTGCAATGCAGACACGCATTTATTTTGTGATGACCGTGTGACGAAGAGTGCGTTTGGTAGCCGCCGCACCCCGGACGGAGTCCCATTCGTCCCATCTGTCCTATCTGTCCCATTCCCCTCACGGCCGATAAACCTGCGCCCGCCCCGTCGTGGCATCAACCTGAACGCTCGCCCAGTCCGACGGAAAACACGCAGGGTCCGACTGAGTCGCCGCGCGCACCGTCATGAACCAGTTCGTCGCCGGATTCAAGTCTGTCGACCCGTCCGGCAAAAAATGAAACACCCGCGTCTGGCTGTTCAAGCGAGGATCGCTCGCATCGGTCGACGCGACATTCGTGTTCGAGGCAATCAGCGGGGAATGCGCCGCCGTGGCGTCGATCACCACCCACGCAGGCAAAAATAAAACTGCGTTCACCGGCGGAGTCGTTGCGTTCGCCTCGACCCAGTGAAGCTGCACCGCGTCATAAACCGGAGTGCCTCCCGCCTGCGGCGGAAGATTGTATATCCGCACCTCCACCGTCGTATTCTGCGCAACGGCATCGCGGCGGCCCTCCGTCAGGACATCGCTGATCATCGCCGCGCCGGTGCTCACCGCCGCCGACTGCATCATCACCGCATAACCCTTCGAGGCCAGGGCGACCCCAACCGCGATCAGCACCAGCACCATCAGCATTTCCAATAGCGAAAAGCTGCGACGCGCAGTTTCCCTCCGAAATTTTAGTAAACCTGTCATCCAAACCTAGTCGAAGGATGACAAGGCGTTTAGAAAGCGCAACTCCGCAAACCCCGCTTCTCCAGGTACCGCTGATGATACTCTTCCGCGCGATAAAATTCCGGCGCGGGCAGAATCTGCGTCACGATGGGCCGCTTGTAACGCCCCGCCGCCGCCAGCTTCGCCTTGGAAGCCTCCGCCGCTGCCTTCTGCGCGGGCGTGTAATAAAAAATCACCGACCGATATTGCGCGCCCACATCCGGCCCCTGCCGGTTCGGCGTCGTCGGATCATGCTCCTCCCAGAAAAGATCGAGAAGTTTCTCATAGGAAATTTCCTGCGGATCGTACTCGACATGCACCACCTCGGCGTGCCCCGTCAGATCCGAACAAACATCCTCGTAGCTCGGATTCTTCAGCGTCCCTCCCTGATAACCGACCGCCGTCTCGCGAACTCCCGGCAACGCGCGAAACGCCGCTTCCACTCCCCAAAAACAACCGGCTCCGAACGAGGCCTGCGCCAGCCCTGCCTGCACGCCCGCTTTTTCTTCCTTCGCCATTTTCCCGGCAGGCGCAAGCGCGCCCTCGACAAATTTCAGCGACGCGGAATTCAGGCAATACCGCAAGCCCGTGGGCCGCGGCCCGTCGTTGAAGACATGCCCCAAATGCCCATCGCAACGCGCGCAAACAATTTCCGTGCGCGACATGCCGTGACTGAAATCCGTGATCGTCTCGATATTTCCCTCCGCAACCGGCTGAAAAAAACTCGGCCAGCCCGTGCCCGAATCGAACTTCGCGCCCGAGGCAAAAAGCGGCAGATCGCAGCAAACGCAGTGGTAAACGCCCTCCTTGTGATTGTCGTAAAACACGCCGCAGAAAGCCTGCTCCGTCCCCTTCCCGCGCGTGATCCGGTATTGCTCATCCGTCAGTTGCTTTTTCCATTCCTCGTCCGACTTGATGATCTTTTGCATAGGCGTGAGTTGCGATTCGTGTAAGAAACTTACACCATAATGAGAGGCGCGATAGGGCCCGATTATTTCAAATTTAAACGCTCGACTAAGTTATTGCTCCTGTACCCACAATGGGGCTACATTACGACTATGAGCAAAACAACAACTATTCGGGCGAGAATCGAACCCGACCTGAAAAGCGAGGTCGATTTCATTTTGACTCAGCTTGGACTAACCGCTTCCGAAACGATTCATCTGCTCTATCGCCAAATCAAAATGCGTCAAGGTCTTCCCTTTGACGTTCGTATCCCAAATGAACTCACGGCCAATACCTTAAAGATGAGCAAGGCCGGGAAGGGCGTTAAACACTTTTCCAGCAAAAAAGCCCTCTATGCCGATCTTGGGTTGTGAGAACGTTCAGCCGAACGAGTCAGTTTAAAAAGGACGTCAAGCTTGCCGGCAAGCGAGGATGTAAACTCGACAAATTGAAAGCGGTCCTTGATCTGCTCATCGATGGCGAATTTTTGCCACCCCAGTATAAGGATCATCCGTTGAGAGGAAATTATGCGGGAAGTCGCGACTGTCACATAGAACCTGATTGGATCCTTATTTATACCTTGGAAGGCAATCACGTCCGATTTGAACGAACGGGCACGCATAGTGATCTTTTCTAAGCGGCCCATGAAATCCCCCCTCGACGACACCATCTGGGGCGCGAGCTACGGTTCCGTTGCCGCCGTCCAGGCCGCCTTCGACCGCTTCGGGCCCGAGTACCATCAGGCGATCCTCGACAGCGGCGTTCCGGCAGGCGCGGCGCAAGCGCTCATGCCGCATCTCCATCCCGACGCGCAAGGCATCGACTTCGGCTGCGGCTCCGGCGTCCTCGGCATTGCCCTGCGCGACGCGGGCCTGCGCCAGCCCCTCGACGGCCTCGACCTCTCCCCCGTCATGCTCGACCTCGCGCACGCGACCGCCTGCTATCGCCATCTCCATCGCGCCAATCTCCTCGCGCCGCACGAATCCCCCGCGCCCGCAAAACCCTACGACTTCGCCATTACCGTCGGCCTCATCGGCGACTACATCCCCTACTACGTCGCCCTGCCCCACATCGTCTCCTCGTTGCGCGCCGGGGCCTTCCTTGGCTACGCCGTCGAGCGCCGAAGCACCCCCTGCCACGCCCTCGAAAAACTCAGCTCCGAACTCGGCCTCGCGCCCATCTCGGAAACCGTCCTTCCCGTCTCCGCCGGAAAACTCGAAGCGCAATTCTACCACTTCTTCGTCGCGCGGTTGGATGCCTGAACTCGTCCCTGCCCAACGTGTAAAAAAGCGGTAGCTGACGCAGCCGCTGCGCCGCACCATCGCGCGGCGCTTGTCCCGGCAGGGACAAGTGATGGTAGCCCGGCGATTTATCGCCGGGTATATGATGGAAAAGCCAGGCGTCCCATCGGAGATCTCTGCGAAACTCCTACTTTAAACGATCCGTCATCCCGAGCTTGTCGAGGGATCAGCTTCCGTGAGAGGTGCAATATTTTCCTGAGGCTGATCCTTCGACAGGCTCAGGATGACAGAATCCTAAAAGAGAGCCTTAAACCTCGTTCCCAAACTCCATTTGGGAACGCAATTGTCAGCGCAATTCCATTGCCGGCTCCGTTTTTATCGAGCGAAAGTCGGCGCGAAATGAAATTTCGCGGGGAGCAAAAGAACGCTCCCAAATAGAGTTTGGGAGCGAGAGGCTGTGTGCAAAATATTTTGATTTGCTCTACCGCAGCCGCTGCGCCGCACCATCGCGCGGCGCTTGTCCCGGCAGGGACAAGTGATGGTAGCCCGGCGATTTATCGCCGGGTATATGATGAAAAAGTCAATCGTCCCATCGGAGATCTCTGCGAAACTCCTACTTTAAACGATCCGTCATCCCGAGCTTGTCGAGGGATCAGCTTCCGTGAGAGGTGCGATATTTTCCTGAGGCTGATCCTTCGACAGGCTCAGGATGACAGAATCCTAAAAGAGAGCCTTTCGCAGAGGTCTCCATCGGGACGATTGATGCCTCTCTGCTCTCTGTTTTTTGCGTTCTCTGTGTTCTTTTGTGGCCAATCCCTACGGATGCAAATACCCATTCACCAGATTCTCCAGATACTCCTGCCGCCCGCTCTTCCGCTTCGGCTCGCCAAGCTTCTTTAGCACCAGTTTCTCCAGTTCCTTGAACCCGATCTTCCCCTTCTCGATCTCGCGCCCGTAATCGCTGTCGAAACTCACATACCGATCCGCGACAAAACCCTCCAGCTTTCCCTCGGCACGAATCTTCAGCGCCAGCTTGTACGCCAGCGCATAGGCGTCCATCCCGCCGATGTGCGCATAAAACAAATCTTCCACGTCAATCGAAGGCCGCCGCAATTTCGCATCGAAATTAAATCCGCCTTTGCCGAGCCCGCCCGCCTTCAGAATCGAAAACATCGCCAGCGTCAGCTCCTTCACGTCCGTGTTGAACTGGTCCGTGTCCCAGCCCAGCAGCGTGTCGCCCGCATTCGCGTCAATCGATCCGAGCATTCCCACCGCCGCCGCAACCTCGATCTCGTGATTGAACGTATGCCCCGCCAACGTCGCGTGATTCGTCTCGATATTGAATTTAAAATATTTATCGAGGCCGTATGTGCGAAGAAAAGCAATCCCGCTCGCCACGTCGAAATCGTACTGGTGCTTCGTCGGCTCCTTCGGCTTCGGCTCAATCAAAAACTGCCCCTTGAATCCAATCTTCTTCGCGTAATCGACCGCCATGTGCATGAACGCCGCCAGGTGGTCCTGCTCCCGCTTCAAGTTCGTATTCAGCAGCGTCTCGTAACCCTCGCGCCCGCCCCAAAAAACATAATTCTCGCCGCCGAGTTCCTTCGTCACCTCCAGCGCCTTCTTCACCTGCGCCGCCGCGTAGGCGAAAACATGCGCGTCCGGATTCGTCGCCGCCCCGCACATATAGCGCGGATTCGAAAACAAATTCGCCGTGCCCCACAGCAGCTTCACGCCAGTCGATTTCTGCAACCCCTTCGCATGCGCCACGATTTTATCGAGATTGCGATTTGATTCCGCCAGCGTCCGGCCCTCCGGCGCGATGTCCCGATCGTGAAACGCATAGAACGGCGCCTGTATCTTCGCAAAAAACTCAAACGCCGCATCCATCCGCACCTTCGCAATCGAAACCGGATCGCTCCCTTTTTCCCACGGGCGAATAATCGTCCCCGGTCCGAACGGATCGGACCCCACGCCGCGAAACGAATGCCAATACGCTATCGAAAAGCGAAGCAGCTCCTTCAGCGTCTTGCCGCCGATAATCTCAGCCGGATTATAATGTTTGAAAGCGAGAGGATTTGAACTGCCCGAACCCTCGTAACGAATCGTTTTGATTTTCGAAAAATGCGTTTTGGACATAGGACAACAATCGTGCGCCCCCGCAACGCCAATTCAAGCCGATTCCTCGGTTCGGGGTGGCCCGGACAATAAGTTGAGACCTCTGCAAAAGGCTCCCTACTAGAAGTCCGTCATCCTGAGCCTGTCGAAGGATCAGATCGGTCTGCCTTTCTCCTCGTTCCCAAGTTGCATCACGCGTGCGTGCTTGGGAACGCCCTTGCTCCTCGCGAAATTCCATTTCGCGCCAATAATGTCTTCCCCGCCTTTTTCTTTTACCTTTTTCCTTCTCCCTTTTATCCTTCCCCCATGATCTACCTCGGCATCGACTGCGGCACACAAAGCACCAAAACCATCGCCCTCGACGCCGATTCCGGTCGCATCATCGCCTCCGCCGCGCAACCCTACGACGTCCTCCCCGGCCTCCCGTCCGGACACCTCGAACAAAACCCCTCCACATGGACGCAGGCCGTCGACGCCACCATCTCGCAAGTCCTCACCGCATTGGGCGCGCGCCGCTCCGAAGTACGCGGCATCGGCGTCTCCGGCCAGCAACACGGCTTCGTCCCCCTTGACAAAAACGGCCAGGTCATCCGCCCCGCCAAACTCTGGTGCGACACCTCCACCGCCGCCGAGTGCGACCTCATCCGCACCCACTTCGGAGGCGCAAAAGCCCTCATCGAAAAAGTTGGACTCGACATGCTCCCCGGATTCACCGCGCCAAAAATCCTCTGGCTCAAACGCAACGAACCCGAAAATTTCGCCAGGCTCGCCACCGTCCTCCTCCCCCACGACTACCTCAACTTTTACCTCACCGGCCAGCTCCGCATGGAATACGGCGACGCCTCCGGCACCGCCCTCATGAACGTCCGCGCGCGCACATGGGCTCGCGACATCCTCGACTTCATCGACCCCGCGCTCGCCGACAAAATGCCGCTTCTTGGCTCGTCACGCCAACCCACCGGCACGCTCCTGCCCGAACTCGCCACACGCTGGAACCTCCCCGCCGACATCGTCATCAGCGCTGGCGGCGGCGACAACATGATGGGTGCCATCGGCACCGGCAACGTCGCGCCCGGCCGCGTCACCGCCAGCCTCGGCACCTCCGGCACCATCTACGCCTACAGCGACAAACCCGTCGTCGATCCCGCCGGTGAAATCGCCGGCTTCTGCGACAGCACCGACGCATGGCTTCCCCTCGTCTGCACCATGAACGTCACCGTCGCCACCGAAGCCGCCCGCAACCTCTTCGGCTGGTCCCACGCGCAACTCGACGACGCCATCCGCACCGTCCCGCCCGGCGCCGACGGACTCCTCCTCCTTCCCTATCTGCAAGGCGAACGCACCCCAAACCTCCCGAACGGCACCGGCGTCCTTCACGGCCTCACCACCCGCACCATGACCCCCGCGCACATCGCCCGCGCCACCATGGAAGGCGTCACCCTCGGCCTCGCCTACGGCCTGCGCCGCATGCGCGCCCTCGGTATTGTCCCCACTGAAATTCGCCTCACCGGCGGAGGCAGCAAAAGCGCCGTCTGGCGGCAAATCTGCGCCGACATCTTCGCCTGCCGCGTCGTCACCCTCGCCGAATCCGAAGCCGCCGCCCTAGGCTCCGCCATCCAGGCCCTCGCCGCCGCCGAGCCGCAAAAATCCGTCCTCGACTGGTCCAACCACCTCGTCCAACTCAACCCCGCCGACACCACCCAGCCCACCGCCTCCCCCGCCTTCGACTACTCCGCCGTCCTCGACAAACAAACCTCCCTCACCACCGCCCTCGCCGACTCCTGCTTCCTCTAAATTCCCCCTCCGTCATCCTGAGCCTGTCGAAGGAACCGTCGCCAGCCTCAGAGGTAGCCCGCGCAGGCCCTTGCGCGGGTCAGTTGTAGCAACGCCAAATCTTGGAGGGTCTGTCTCTGTTGGGAATTACCCATCGATCCGTTTGGCGTCGTCCGATTGGGTCTGGCTCAGTTGGGAATTGCCCACGTCACTGCCCCACGCCAGAAACCGACTGAAAAGCAATGACTTGCGACGCAAATACCGGTCTCTACCGCAACCATTGGTTGTCACATTTTGAATCGTTAATTTTGCTCGCCGTGCCAGTCCCTCGCTCGTTTGAGCGACTGTGTTTGGTTGCCTCAATTATGCTAGGCTCAGAATATGCAAGATTAGCTCACCCATTTTATGACAAAAAAGAATAAGTGCGATTGCCGCGTAAGCAATTAGAGCAACAATTGCAAGGATTAAAAACCTTTTAATTTTTCTTTTTGGTTTCACGGGCATTTATTTTTGAGGTCATTTTGAAGGGAAATGTGAAGGGAAACGGGGGCAAGCGTAATTAAGGCTTCAGGATGACTGTTTTTTTGCAGCCTACAAGTTTAGCCAGATCATCTGAGGACCTTCCATCGTTTCATCGAAGCAGTAATCGAAAAAAGGCCGAAAATTTTAGCCACTTCTATTCCCCACACCAGCCGAAACCCATTTTCAGCCCTTAAATAGCCTCGATATTCTAAATAGTCTAAAAAAATAGGCCGCCCAGGCCATTTAAGCTACCCCACCGTCCATCGATGGAACGTCTCAATGGCTTCGTAATCGGGCAGGCCGAGGGCGTCGAAGAGGCGGCTGGTCGCGCGGGCGGTGACCCGGCTCGCGGGTGTCACCGCCGAGGAACGGGGCCTGATGCTTCCACCGTTCATGCTGGAAAACACCTGCGGAAGCAGATGACTATCGATCCGTCGCATCCGTAACGGAAACGGAAAGCCATTTCATTTTCGACGAAGCATCCGATGCAAAGTAGAGTATCAACCACACCCCCTCCTTTTCACCATGTTGAAGAAGAGCAGGTCATGCCCATGGATTCGAAACAATCTGCCGTGCCGCCCGATTTTACAGTGAGACGCATGCTCGTGTTTGCTTCCATTGTGTCGACGATTCTGCTCTCGGCGAATGCCCTTGTCTGCGCGACGTGGAGTTATTTCTTCGGGCCGCCCGGATGGATCGCTTGGCAGGTCCTTCCGGGTGTGGTGGCTGTGGCTTTCATTCCGGCGACGATCCTGCGCTTCCGCTTTAACCATCCGGCACTGCGGATCGTTTACGCGATTACCTCCACGTGGGTGGGAGCCTTGAACCTCGCCTTCTTTGCGGCGGCCGGCTGCTGGATCGTGGAGGGTGCAGCTTGGCTTTCAGGCTGTCCGCTACAGCGCTTCCAGATTGCGACAATCCTATTTAGCGTCGCTCTTCTGGCAACGGCCTACGGGTTGATCAACGCCGCGTGGCTCCGTGTCAGCCGGGTTACGGTCAAACTCTCCAACTTGCCGGAAGCCTGGCAGGGGCGCACAGCGGCCTTGGTCACCGATCTGCACCTAGGACCTTTGTCCGGTCCGGACTTTCTCCGGCGCGTCCTCACACGACTTCGCAATTTGAAGCCGGATGCGGTTTTTATCAGCGGCGACATGTTCGATGGCCCGACCATTGGGCTGGATCAACTTGTCGCCCCCTGGCGCGAGTTTTCGACGTCCCGGGGAATTTTTTACGTGACCGGAAATCATGACGAGTTTGCCGAGAGAAGCATCTACCTCGATGCGGTCAGGCGTGTGGGCATTCGAGTGCTGAACAACGAAAAGGTTTCCCTCGATGGCCTGCAAGTTGTCGGGGTTCATGACTCGGAAGCAGGAGATCCAACTGAGTTGCGTGAAATCCTGCGCCAAGTTCAGATAGATCGGCAGCACCCGAGCATTCTTCTTGCCCATCGGCCGGTCAACTTGTCCGTCGCCGAAGAGGAAGGCATCTCCCTTCAACTTTCGGGTCATACGCATGGAGGCCAGATTTGGCCATGGAATCTACTGGTCTCCCGCATCTATGGGCGTTTCGGCCACGGTCTTAGCCGACTCGGCAAACTCCAAGTTTATACCAGCTACGGCGCCGGCACGTGGGGGCCTCCGTTGCGTGTGGGGACGAAATCCGAAATTGTGCTGATTCGATTCGAAAATGAAAATGCCCAAGGCTGACTAGGGACGATTTTGTTGCAGCTCTGTTATGCCTGCCGCCCGTTCTTTTTCGAAGTGGGAGACAGCATCCGATTCAACCAACTGATCATGGGGTTAACACCCCATAGCGTGAGGACGATGTTCGCGGTTTAATTTAGGCCATGAACCCCGTCCAAAAAAATCTCCTGGCCAAGTGCTTTATTATCGCAGCGCTGGCTTTAGGATCAACACCTGCATTTTCACAAGTCTCTCTGTCGATTGGCATCGCGCCGCCGCCGCTTCCGATGTACGCGCAGCCCGCCTGTCCAGATGATGGTTACATATGGACTCCCGGATATTGGGCTTACGGCCAATATGGTTACTACTGGGTGCCGGGGACGTGGGTGCAGCCTCCGGATGTTGGACTGTTTTGGACGCCTTGTTATTGGGGATGGAACGGAGACGCTTATATGTTTAACTCCGGCTACTGGGGGCCGAACGTCGGTTTTTATGGCGGCATTAATTATGGCTATGGCTATGGTGGCAACGGCTACAACGGCGGTCGCTGGCAGGGCGGGCAGTTCTCATATAATACGGCGGTGAACAACGTAAGCTCGGGCCACTTTCGCCATACCTACGCGGATAGGTCGGCGATTAACAGCAGCACAAGAAACGTGAGCTATAATGGCGGCACCGGCGGGGTGCAGGCTAAGGCCACGGCACACCAGCGGCAGCTCTCCCAGGCGCGGCACATGCAGGCGACTTCGGCGCAACAAGCCAATGTTCGGGCCGCTTCACAAGATCGCGGTCAACTAGCGACCGTTAATAGTGGGAAACCTGCCACACTAGCCGCGGCAAGCACAGCGTCTTACAATCGGGTGGCGCAGCAGCACGCAGCCACGCAGCCCCTGACCCAGAAAGACGCGGTCAAGACTCAGCGGGTCACTTCGGCGAAAAGCAGCACGGTAGCTTCGTCCCACAAGCAGATCAGCGCGCAGAGTCAAACCCATGTGGCGAACACAAGCGCGACTCATGTGGCGGCGGTTCCAGCCGCAACCCACCATACGATCTCAGCGTCGCACGCGAACACAGCTTCAACTTACCGAGCCCCATCCCAGCCTAAGTTTCAACCTCAGGTGCAAGCCCGGACTCAGGCGCAGTCTCGACCTCAGGTTCAGTCTCGCCCTCAAGCGCAATCTCGGCCTCAGGCTCAGTCCCACGCCCAGCCTCAAGGAGGGGGTGCTAAGTCACAAGGCCGTTAAGGCGTTTTACGGCAGGCCTTGCTTCAAGATATGAATACGATCCAAAAACATTTCATGCGAACCGGGGATGCCGTCACTAAAAGTGGCGCTGACGAGGCAGGGAAGCTTGCAGTCGAAAGTCAGCGCCCCATGTTTGTCAAAAAAATATTCTGTACCCGCCGGAACTTTAACCAAAACATCAAAGCATGGGAAGGGCCGGTTAAATCCAATCGATCCATTGGGGTTCCTCCCCTGACCGATTGGTGACTCCGTGTTGGAGTTGTACCGTGAACCAGTTGCCTGCGCGCTTAAATCTGCCGGTTATTTGAGCGCGCAAGCTTGATGCCCCTAGAACTTATTGAAGTTCGCAGACTGCTATGATGCGTCTTTTTACCGTTGCTCTTTGGAGGCTTGGAGCATTTGGTCGTGCCCGGCTTCCTGAACGCCTTCTTCGATGAGCCTTTCTCCAACACTGCGTCCTTCCTCGTCCTCTTCATCGACCGAAGCCACAGGCACGATATGCCCGCTTGAACCCGGCAGCGGATCCCAGCGTTCGGATTCGGGTGCTGACTCAAGGATGGCCTCCTTGGGGTCCATGTCCGGTTCGCCGGTCAATTCCCGTTTGGCTTGTTCCCAATCGGATTTCGACGCTTCCTGGGCAGAATGGCCATTGATGACCGCGAGTTCCGCCGCTCGTTCCCGCACCATCTTGCGGGTCACCGTGCCAATGCCGGTGGCGTTAATCATCAGGACGTCTTCCTTCAGTGGTTCTGTTTTCATAAGTTGGAATTAAAGTGGGTGCGAAAATGTTTGCGGTTGATCGGTCTTCATTTGACGCGTGTCGCGATCTTCGCGGTTATCGCGGGACTGAGAAAACGTGTTATCACGTTTTTTAGGTTTTGGATCGGGGTGCGCCTCTTTGGCTTTTCGTTGAAGCTCGTGGAGCGCCTTTTGGGAGACGGTTAGTTTGTTCATAAATAATTAAATTCTCGGCTTCTGACCAAATCAAGATGCGCCGGAAAGCTGCCGGGGCCTATGGGGTGTTCACCCCATAGTGATCCCCGTCATTGCAGTTTAAGTTGCTTCTTGGAAGCACGTGATTTTTGAGCGCCACTCCAAGCGCCCAAGTGGCATTGAAATGCTCCCTGATTTCTTCTGAACGCAAGGATGATTATGGCGAGAACAATCAAAAGAAGGGGAAACCGACAAATTATCGGCGGGGTGTTTTCATGTCGGAAAAACGCGAACAAAGCAATTCAGGCTTTTCTTGATTTTGGAGTGCAGGAGCAAGATATCCACATGACGATAACGATCAACGACACGGCCCGCAGGGGAAAAATACGTGTTGTTGTGCATAATGTCAGGAAACCAGCGCCGATCATCGAAATATTTGATGAGAACAAAGCCACCTACAATATCAATGGTTCCCGCAATTTTCGCGAGGATGTTGCCGGTTTGACAATCGGCGTGATGGCAGGTGCCGCCGCAGGGAGTGTGGCGGGGACAATGGTTGCCGGACCCTTGGGGTCCGCGCTCGGGGCGGCAAGCGGTGCTGTGTTAGGAGGCGGCGTGGGTGCCGTGGTTGGCAAGGCTGCGGAAAGCGGGAAATAAGTCCACTGGCCCCACAATTATTTGACTTGAGGAACTTGGATGTCGCCTGAATGCCCCAGAACGCCAAAGGCAGACAAGAGCCATACGACCACGCAAATCACCACGACGGCATTGAGGATTTGTTTGATCTTCCCGTCCATGGGAACGTAATTGTTGACCAGCCAGAGCAGCACGCCGACGATTATGAGTGTTATTACAAGGGAAATCATTTTTACCTTTCGCGTGAGATAGTTAATTTTATCTCAAGTATAGAAATACAGCCGACACGCTGAATGCGCCATGGGGTGTTCAGCCCACTACTGTTTCCACGACTCAAAAAAGCAAGCTCACTTCAGTCAGTTGCCCGGACTTGAATAGGCGCTTGCGGAAAAAGCCAAAAACGGAGTTCAAGAAATCTTGATGCGCGGCGCTTCGCGAAACTCAATCAAGTGCGCCTTCAAGGCAAATTGAACAATCCCGCCCGCTTTGCGTTCGCCGCAGGCATCGTAAACGTGCGTAATGAAATCACCCAACGTCGTCGATTTTTTAGAGGTAATAGTTTTCATGGGGCAAAGTGTAAGCTGAGAAGACGTCTCCGCGTAATGGGGTGTTCACCCCACTGGAATCAATACATTCGCGGTGTATTCTCACGTTCATAGTTCGGTTTCTATTTCCGTCAGCCAAGAGCGAAGCATCCCCGTCTTCTCCTGCGGCAAAGCATTAGAAATCCCTCAATACAAAATACTATTATGACCCTTATTCTCCTTATTCTCGTTCTTGTTCTTCTCTTCGGCGGTGGCGGATATGCATACCGGGGGCATGTCGGCGGCGGCGGCGGACTTGGTCTTGTGCTCGTCATCCTGCTCGTACTTTATCTCATGGGCTATCTCTGACAGGCACAAGTCATTTATGGGGTACACACCCCATAGGCGCTCCCATTTTTCGAGCCTACCTTGAGCCAATGAAACCAATCCTTTCCAAGTTCCTGGCCCTGGCCTCGATTCCACTCCTGTTCAGTTCTACCACTTTTTTGCGTGCTTCTGATATGCACGAACGAATTCAATCCGCCGTTCAGATTCTGGACCAAAAGCAGCATTCTGACGAACCGATCCCCGCTGAATTGCTGGCTCATGCCAAGGGCGTGGCTATTTTTAGCGTAACCAAAGTTGGGCTGGGCATTGGCGGACAGGGCGGTGAGGGCATCATCTTTTTGCGCCTTGTGGGATCAACCGGGCATTCCTGGACGGCTCCTTCCGCATTCAATCTCGGTGGAGGCAGCCTTGGTGCGCAAATTGGATTTACCGAAGTCCATTACATCGTCGTCTTAAACACGGACGATGCCGTTCAACATTTTACCAGCAAAGGGAAAACGGATTGGAATGCAACAGCCACGGGAACCGCCGGCTCAGATACCGGCACAGCGAAGGTATCCACGACTGATCTCGAGCGTAGGGCGGTCATTGTTTACAAGGATTCCAACGGCGTTTTCGGAGGCGCAACTCTCGGCGGCACCTCCATCGAGCGCAAGGATGCGATTAATCAAGAGGCCTATGGAGACGACGTCCGCACCAAGAATATCCTGAACGGCACGGTTCAACCGCCCAAATCCGCGAACCGCTTGTACAACCTCCTCGATGCCAAAGCGTGATTTAGGCGCACAATTTACAAGGAACTATTTTATGCTGCAATATCCCGCCACTTTCCTAATCGTCGCGCTAATCACCGGCTTCACCGGCTTTGGATCCCTCGGCGGATTAGTGGCGGGCATTGCGCAGATCCTATTTTTCGTCTCCCTGTTAGTTTTTTTTCTCTCGTTTGTTCTTAACGGACGAACTCCTCGGAAATAACCGTGTTATCAATCAAATAAAAGGACTCTTATGATCAAAATGGCAGGAATTGTGTTAATTGTTTTAGGCATTTTAGCTCTGGTCTATCAGGGATTTACCTATACACAAACCAAACAGGATGCCCAGATTGGTTCGCTGACGATTCAGCACGATGAAAAGCAAACCATTCCACTTCCGCCTGTCGTGGGTGCTGTCTTGATCGCCGTCGGCGCAGGCGTGCTCTTCATCGGCAAAAGCCGGATTGTTTGAAGCGATTGGGTTATTCTGTCGGACGTAAAGAAGGATATCTTTGTGTCCGACCTCAACCAGGTGTATTGTAAATCTACTCCATCGTGAAACGAATTGCTGTTCTATTGGCCGAAGACCACGCCATCGTGAGGCAGGGCCTGCGCTTATTGGTCGAGGCCGACGGTGATATCGAGATCGCCGGAGAAGCCAAAACCGGGCGCGAAGCGTTGCGGATGACCTGCGAACTTCGTCCGGAAATCGTCGTCATGGACATTGCCATGCCTCTGCTGAACGGAGTGGAGGCGACCCGGCAGATCCTCAAGGCTGTCCCCACGACGAAGGTGCTGATTCTTTCCGCCCACAGCGACGCGGAGTACGTCGAACAGGTCGTCAAGGCGGGAGCACGAGGCTATCTGGTCAAGCAATCTTCAGGCGACATCCTTGCCAAAGCCATTCGCGAACTGCACCAAGGGAAGACTTTTTTTGCTCCTTCGATTGCCAAGCGGCTGCAGGAAGGTTTCCAAAAATCCGCGGACGGCGTCGGTCTGCGAAAGAAAAGCGATCACGAATTAACCTCGCGTGAAGTAGAGCTGCTTCAATTGATCGCGGAAGGCCAGGCGAACAAACAGATTGCGTCGGAACTCAGCATCAGCATCAAAACGGTCGAGAAGCATCGTCAGCATCTGATGGAAAAACTGAATATCCACGACATCGCCGGTCTCACCCGATTTGCCATCGGCGCGGGAATTGTCGAAAGCAGCGTTCAGTCGACGATTGCCTAAGAGTCAGTCTGGAAAATAGGGGCCGGTCACCCAACCTGCGGCAGGACTTTGTGCAGGCTGACAGTGTCGCCGTCATCACTTTTCAACTCGGAGAAAACAATGGCGGAAAAAATCGTCCATCCACCCAGGACGAGAAATGCCAGGTGAATGCCATGAATCATTTCCGGCCCGCTGGTGTGAAGGTGGTTGGGGATGAAAAACGCCGTGGCCAGCGAAGCCGTCGCCACACCGAAACTGATCGCCATCTGCTGCACCGTGCTGGCGATGGTGCTGGCGCTGCTGGCCTGTTTCTCGGTGACATCGGCATAAACCAGCGTGTTCATGCTCGTATATTGCAACGAGGTGAAAAAACCAAAAACAAACGCCTGCGCGACGATGAGCCACACCGGCGTGCCCACGCCGATGGTCGCGAACAGGATGATGAGCAGGCCAAGAATCATGGTATTGGAAATCAAAACGCGCCGGTAGCCCATGTACCTCAGAATGCCGGGCATCGCCATCTTCAGGCTCATGGCGGACACCGCCTGGGGCACCATGAGGAGGCCGGATTGAATCGGCGTAAACCCGAGGCCCACCTGGTAAAGGAGCGGGAAGAGAAAAGGGATTCCGCCGATGCCCAAGCGGGTAAAATAACTGCCGTCGACCGCCGCGCGAAAAGTCCGAATGCGAAATAAGGCCAGATGGAGCAAAGGAAACTGGGTGCGCGTCGCCCGCAGTCCGTAAGCTGTGATTAGCACTGCTGAAATGACCAACAGCGCCACGATGGCGGACCAGCTCAGCGTGTGCTCGCCAAACACTTCCAACACATACGACAAGAGCCCGATGCCGGAGCCGAACAGGAGAAGTCCGATCACATCGAGCGGATGCGTGTTTTTTTCACGATAGTCCGGGAGATGGCGATAAACCAGATACAAACCGAGCAGGCCAACCGGCAGGTTAATGAAAAAAATGACTCGCCAATGAAAGTACCCAACGATGAGACCGCCGGCGATGGGCCCAAGCATCGGACCAATCAGGCCGGGTATGGCAACGAAGCTCATGGCGCGGATGAGTTCCGATTTGGCGAATGTCCGCACCAGGGTGAGACGGCCCACGGGAACCATCATGGCTCCGCCGCAGCCTTGCAGGATGCGGCACGCGACGAGGACATGGATGTTGCTCGAAAGGCCGCAAAGCAATGACCCCAAAGTGAAGAGGCCAATCGCGGACGCAAACACCCGGCGGGTTCCGAAGCGATCCGCCATCCAGCCGCTAATCGGAATAAACACCGCCAGGCTCAACGTGTAGCTCGCCAGCACGGCCTTCATGCTCAGTGGGGCAACGGCAAGCGCTTTCGCGATGGCGGGCACGGCGGTGTTGAGAATCGTCGTGTCGAGCGATTGCATGAAGAAGGCCACGGCGACGAGCCAAGGCAACAATCGCTTTACGGTTGCGTCCGGTACTGCAGGCTGCGATGTCATGAGGGAGATTGTGGCACGATTTCGGATGGGGGTGGTAGCGCTGCATAACCTATATGGCTTCGGTTGCCTAAAAAATGCGTGGCTCCCTTTTTTCTATCCCCGAAAAGATGCTTGGTCGCTTTTTTTCACCTTTTCTTTTCCAACATTTCATTTAATAAATGTGAGATTTAGGCCAAGATGTGCGCGCCATGCCATCTGGAACGCAGGAAGAACTGCTGATTTTAGCAAAAACCTATCCTAATCCGAGTAAGCAATACCGAGAGATATCATGCGTGGCGGCTGTTAATTCGCAGGGGAGCCTCAGAAGATTATTTCCCGTCCCATACCGATTTCTTCAAGGGGATAAGCAATTCAAAAAATGGGAGTGGATTACAGCGCGTGTTTCCAAGGCCCTCAAAGATAATCGTCCAGAAAGTCACAACATCGATGTGGACTCTATTATACGGCACGAGGTTGTTCCCACAACGGGCGCATGGCGGCAAAGATTGAAATGGCTGGCACCTCATTTCTCAAATACGCCTTCGGATCTTGACCGAAAGCGCCAGCAAGAAGGCATTACGCTAGGGTGTATCCGACCAGCTCGAATTATCGAATTACAGATTAAGAAATCAAGCCAACCAGAGTGGACAGAAGATGAACGCCAAAAGCTCCTTCAGGAATGCCTGTTTGATACAAAGGAGATCAAGGGTAAGACAGTCCTACAAAAAGTACCCTATGACTTTTACTATTCTTACAGTTGCCTGGAATCAGATGGCCAGATAATGGAGGCGCGGCACAAAATCACCGATTGGGAGGCGGGGGCGTTATATTGGAACTGTCGAGCGCTTTATGGAACTAAATGGGAAAAATACTTTCGAATGAAATTCGAAGAGGATTTCGCCTCAAAAAAGGATTTGGTTTTTCTATTAGGAACCATCCATCGCTTTCCAGATCAATGGTTAATCGTTGGAGTTTACTACCCACCGAAGCCATCTTCTATTGCTTCAACGCAGTTAAACCTGTTTTCGTCAGATGAATGACAGATACAGCATTTGGTAGTAATTGTTGAACTGCCTCTGCAATGTAAGTTCGATGGCAGAACTGATGATCGGCTTCGAAGCAAACAAGGCAGATTCGTTGCTTAAGGACAAGACTACCCAAGCTTTCTAATGTTTCGCTTAAATTTTCTAAGTGCTTCCGATAACGCAGCGTATACCGTCTCCAGTTATTGTCCTCCTTGTAGTCGTGTCTAATCGCACGGGGACACCCCAAAATCTGCCAATGTTCGTAGTTAATTCCTGCCGCTTCGCAAGCAGATGCAAGAGCCGATTTTGAGAAACCCGGCTTACGGCTTATTGGCGCATCTCTTACGTCCACAAGAACATCTATCTTTCTTGAGCGCAAAACATGGATAAATCTCTCCAACGTAGAGTCCTCATACCCGAGAGTGAAGAATTCCGCCATGTCAGAAAGGTATGTCAGTCCTGATTCACGTCAATCCTACACTCCATCAATTTTGCGCTACAACTTCACTCCGGGGTCATTTGGAGGTAGGGGCGGGGATGGGCATGGCGGGAGAATTGGTCCCATTTGCGGGATTCGAGATCGTCGGGATGTATATAGGATAGGACGTAGACGCCTTGGAGGTGTTCGCCGGGCGGCGGCGGGCCGTGGATGACTTGTGTTTGCGGCGAGAAATAGCGCAGGCCGTCTTCGAGGGAAAAATCCTTGAGCGTGACGTAGATGAGTTTAGGCGGCGGGCCGGGATGATTCATGACCAGGAGCGACGCTTCTTCGAGGTCGTTGATGATGTCGAGTCCCGACTCGCGCGGGCCGCGGTGCAGAAGGGGCAGGTAGCTGGCGTTGACAATGAGGAGCACGAGGACGGCGATGATGACGGTGCGGAGAGCGGAGTCGTTTTGCGGAGAAACGGAAACGGTCCAATAGCGCGCGATATATAAGGTGATGGCGAGAGTCAGGGGCGGGAGGATGATCATGCCGCGATGGATGTCCCATTCCGGGACGGCCCAACAGTAGCCGTGGAGGGTGAGGGCGAGAAATATGACCGCGAGCGCCCATAGGACGAGAAGGAGGAAGCGAAAATCTTTCTGGCGCAGGGTGGCGTAGAGAATGAGGAGTCCGGCCAGGATGAGGTGTGCCGGGATGAGCGATTCCTCCAGGCCGAAGGCGGCGTGAAATCCCGCGCCATAGCGGTAGAGCCAATCGGCCGCCAGGAAATTGGGCTCGCCCCCGATGATCAACCGGTCGCTCAGGACGTGGTTTTGCATTTGGATGGGGATGGAAATCAGGACCGTTACTCCGCCGTAGGCGAGAATGGCGAGGAAGGTGCGAGACCTGAGTTTGTCCCAGGGGAAGCAGAGGCAAACGAGCACCGGCACAACGAATGTCATGAAGCACATCGCGGGCAGATAGGTGTAGGGCATCATTCCGACTGTCCAAAGCATCCACAAGGCGGCAAGCGGCGCGGGGCGGATGAGAAAGAAGAGGAGCGCGGCCAGGAAGAGATACGCGAGCGAGATCGGCAGGATGGTTTGCTCAAAGACGCGGGCAAAGAAAAGCGGGAACGAGGAAAGGCTGATCGACATCCCCGCAAAACTGGCGAGCAGGAATGGGAACTTGAGTTTCCAATGGCGGAGGCAGGCCCATGTGGCCGACAGGAATGAAAAGTAGGCGATGAAATAGAAAATGGCGTAGCCGATCCGCAGGGTGATGAGTCCTGTGCCAAAGATGAGCGAAGGGAGCGCCGGCAGCAGATATTGACGGGCGGGGTAATCGAGGAAGGCGAGGTCGAAGATGCCGAAGTCGCGGGAGTTATGCAGGTAAACAAGCGCATCGGCCACTTGCTGGGTGCTCTCGGTGTTAAGCGGGGTGAAGGTGATTCCCTGGATATCAAACAGGATGAGCAGCGGCGGGAAAAGAAACGCGACAAGGTACCAGGCGCGGTCCCGCGAGTCTTCAGAGCCGGTGGCGAAGAAGGGAAGCAGACCGTGTATGAACGCGATGAGCAGGACGAGGCAGGAGATGGCGAGCCACGCCCAGGCGGCGAGCGCGCGGATGAGGCTGTCGGGCGGGGCGAAAAATGTGGCCTCGACGCCAAAGAGGATGAGGGCGAGGAGGGCAGCTAACCACCAGGCGACCGCGGACGAGGCAAGCTGTTTGAGAGCGCGCATGGCGGCGGTATTTATGCTCGCACAGAGGTCGTTCAGCAAAAGGAAAAGATGGCGGGAATGCAGAGTTGCCATTTATTAACAGCCCAAACCATTCGGACGTATTTTGTTGCTCAAGCAAGGAAATGAGGCTTTATTGCCTCGAACAAGAGGGCTCGACCGATGAAACAGCCTCAACGCATGACTCACACCGAAAACTCCCTGGATAATCGGGATATGGCGCCTATCCGATAATACGGGTATGGATAATCCTTCTTCTCCTCAAGGAGTGCAGCGACTGGAGCTCTCCGAGATCAAACTGACGATCACGCGTCAGGAGAAGGATTTTATCAATCAATCCCCCGTGCAGGTGCAGAGCGTAATCACGCTTCGGCAGTTGTTGGACAAATACATGTTTACGCTGGGCTATCAAAACGCGCATTTGCTCGATGTTTTGATTGCGCTGATGACAACAGGGAAAATCGCGGTTGAATTTCGAGACTACACCGAGCGGCTGGCGCTTCAGGATCCGTTGAAGATGATGACACGACCGGCGACGATCCTGCTTTTCAACGATTATCTTGCGAGCGTGAAAGCGGATAAGAAAGTCGTTTTAGGGTCCGAGCGGACGCAACGAATTACGGTGCAATTGCCGAGAATAGCCGGTACGACGAGCACCAAGCCGATGGGAAAAATTTAAGGCTTTCAATCCCCGGCGGCTGCGAAGGCAGCGGAAAATCATTACGTTAAGGGCGGCACGCTCGCCTTATCCTTTTTTGCCTGTTCCTGCAATCCCATGGTGAGCGCAGTCATTCCGGCAAGACCGCCGAGCTGCATGGTTTCAAGGGCCGAGCTGGGCACGACGACAATGGTGGAATTATTTTTCAATCCCTCGTAGAGCATGTTCATCGCCCGGAGGTGAAGGGCCACGGGATTGTTGGCATATGTCTTGGCGGCCTCGCCGAATTTCTCGGCCACCTGCCGCTCGGAATCGCCGAGGATGACGCGGGCCTGGCGTTCGCGTTCCGCCTGCGCCTGCATCGACATGGCGTCTTCGAGCGCCGGAGGAATCAGGACGTCCTTCACCTCGACCGAGATGACTTTGATGCCCCACGGCTCGGTGCGCTCGTCGATGATGTTCTGCAATTCGCTGCTGATTTTGTCGCGGCCTTCGAGCATGTCGGAAAGCATCGTTTTGCCGATGACATCGCGCAGGGCGGTTTGCGAGGCCCAGCCGATGGCGCTTTGATAATCAGCCACGTCGAGCGCGGCCTTCTTCGGATCGACCACCTGCCAGAAGAGAACGGCGTCGACGTCGACGGGCACGGTATCCTTGGTGAGGGTCTTTTCCGCCTTGAAGGAAGTCGGGATGACGCGCGTATCGATCCAGTAGGGAATGATGTCGACGACCGGAATGATGAAGAAGAGTCCGGGCCCCTTCAGCGCGTGGAAGCGTCCGAGCCGCAGGATTACCGCCCTGTCCCACTGGTCCGCCACCTTGATCGCGGAGGAAATGATGGTGGCGAAGACGAAGGCGATGATTCCGATGCCTGTGCCGGCAACATCTGAAACGGTCGAAGCGGCGAAAGCGAAAACCGCGCCGATGCCAAGGACGACAAAAAAGACCAATGTTGCGAACGGGTTGGGTTTTCTCATGAGAATTGCCTTTCGGTTGGGGATGGTGAAATGGAAACCGCTGACTGTCTGTCGAAACCGGTGCTGCGCACTGCACCCGCCAGCTCCCTGGAGGGCAGTAATGCTCTGCCACGCTATACCGCTCTCCGCAGGAGATCAACCCAGCACATGATGGCGCAATTCCGCCAGGTTCTTCGCCTCTTTCTCCCTGAAATCGGGAGACGAAACCAACTGCGCGATCAAGCGGGCCGATTCTTCGACGGAAATACGATCCGTGTTGAAGACGAGGTCGTAATGCGTCGGATCATCGAGATCGGAATGAAAATAGGTCGAGATAAAATGGCGGCGCTGGCCGTCGATCTTTCGCACTTCCGCCGAAGCCGCCGCCCATGAGCATTGCTTGCGCTCTGCCAGCCGCTCGGCGCGCCGGTCAAACGAACCGATGATCCGGACATGCACCGCGCGCGGAAAGCTGGCGGTTATCAAATGGGCCGCGCGCCCGACAAGCACAACATGACCGATCCTCGCGAGGCGAAGGATGGTCCGCGTCATATTCTGGACCATCGTCGAGCCGGGAACGGAGATGCCTAGGATCCCCTCAACGTGCTCCTCGATCGACAAGGTTTGTTCATCGGAAAAGAAGCGCGCGATGCGTTTCGGCAAATGGTGATCCTCAAGGACACGTTCCGCGATGTCCTTGTCGACGATGACCCACGGATGCAGGCCGTCGTTGCGGTCGGTCAGGATTTTTGCGGTTCGGGAAGCGATCTCTTCGCCCTCCGAACTGCATTGCCTGGAAATCGTGACGATGGGACTTGTCCCATCCGCCGCCCACTTTTCGCGTTCCTTCGCTTCCAGAAAAGCCGCGACAATATAAGGATCGTTTTTCATGGCTAACTCGACTTTCCATGGCCCTCTTTCATATCGGGAGCCATCTTAACCTTAATCCATAAAAACAAATCCGCTTCCAATTTCTTTTGGCGACTATTCACCCTCTTTTGGCCTCCGGAAAATGATCCGTGGTTTCACTGCCACATTCCCATGATGCCGGCATAGACGCCCAAGCCGGCGGTAGATAGGGCGATCAAGCCGACCAGCCACGCATACCAGCCTTTAATCCGCCATGGCTCCGGCAGCGCTTTGCGCGCCAAAAGAAATAAAAAGCCCAGGACGATGGGCAGCAGGAGGGCGTTCATCACGTTCACGCCGATGGCGAGTTTTACCGTGTTGACGCCCGAAAGGACGATTGCCGCGCCGATGAGCAGGCTGACGACATAGACGCCGTAGAACCAGGGCGCTTCAAAGGGGTGATGCGCAAGGGAACGTTTGTAACCGGTCACTTCCCCCAATCCCCACGCGGCGGTTAGTGAGACGACGATGGTTGCGACGCTGGCCGCGCCGAGCATGCCCAACGCAAAAATCATTTTGCCCCAGAAAGAACCGAGAAATGGAATCAAGGCATCGGCGATCTGTTGCACGGTATCCAAGGGAGTATTGGGATTTTTGGCGCCGATGGTGGTGGCGGCAAGCACGAGGATCGCCACCATGATGCCCTGGGTTACGAATGCCCCGATGACGGTATCCCACCGGGCGGGCTTGAGGTGGGAAATATCGAGTCCTTTGTCGACCACGGCTGATTGTTGATAGAAAATCATCCATGGCATGATGACCGCGCCGACATTGCTGGCCAGGAGGAACAGATATTGATGATCGCCGAGCGGCATGTGCGCCATGCCATGGAGCATCGCCGAGCCGCTGGGATGAGAGACCAGGGCGACGGCGACAAAGGCGAATTCAAAGAGGCCGAGCATTATGGCCAGCAGCTCCACTTGCTGGTAACTGCCGGTCGAGGCCGTCACCACCAGAAAAACCACAATAGCCCCGACGCTGATCCACGGTGAAATACCGAAAAGTTGTCCCACGCCGGCAATCACCGAAAATTCGGTGAGGATCGCGCCCACGCATGAGACCAGCAAGGTGCTGACGGAGAGCCATGCCCAGCCCTTGCCGAAATGCTCGGCGATGAGTTCCCCATGTCCTTTGCGTGTGACAAGTCCGAGCCGGACCGTTAATTCCTGCACCACGCAAAGAATGGGAATGAGCACGAGTTGGAGGAGGAGCAACCGATAGCCCCATTGCGCGCCGCTTTGTGCGGCCACGATGGCGCTGCCGCCGTCGGTGTCGGCCAACATCACGACCAAGCCGGGGCCGAACACGACCAAGGCCAATTTCCAGAGTGGAAGTGGGGGCCGGATTACCGCCTTTGTTTTTGGTGCGTTAATTTCCAACACGGTGTTCATGTCAACCCTGCGTCTTCGTTTAGCTGGGATGACAGCAGAAGCCGTTCCCTAATAAGGCAAGCTTATCGTTTCGGCCCAAATAGGACTATCGTTCCGTTGCTAAAAATTGACGTTGAGTTGTGCTGATGACGTTTTGCTCTCAGCTTCTACAGTGCGATAAATTCGAAGCCTCCTGCACCCGGACACAGCGGCTGGTTCTGGGGATTTGATTAGTGAGGGGCTAGAATGAGGCCAAGATGTCCTGCCTATCCACGCCCTTGTGTGTTGCTACCAGTCGCAAAATGCTATTGAGAGTGCCAATGCGAACGGGATTGTGGTCGGGCACCGGGATGCGTTGGTGTGAAGGTGCATCGGTCTGCAAGATGATGTGGCTGCCTTCCTGGTGGACTTGGCGCTAGTCCCAATGCTTGCAAAGTGCCTTGACGATCTCGCGCCCGGAGAGGTCACGCGGGATTTTCACGCGGCAAGCACTTCATCCCGCACCAGATGCAAGCGGATCGACAGGGCCATCTTATCGGGCTGGTCGAAGTAATAGCCCCGCACCGCCTCGCGTACGTTGGTCCGCAACTCATCCCAAGTATTGCCTTCGGTCACGATGCTCTCGGTCAGGCATTCGGCGCAATAACCGCCGTCAGCCTCTTGGGTGACCTCAAAGACGAGTTCGTTCATGGCCATAAGTTAAGACATCGCGACGGCATCGGCAAGACTGGGATTTGTTTCTACTTCTTCTCGGTTCCGGCCCACTCCCGGTAAACGGCCAGCGCCTTTTGGATAACGGGCACGGCTTCGAGCGCGGGCAGGATGTCATCGACGACGACGCGCTTGTTTTCGAGCATTTTGTAATCCTCGAAGAAGCGGCGGATGACGGCCAGGCGATGCTTGGGCAGTTCGTGCACGTCGTGGTAGGTGTTGTATTCGGGATCGTGAACCCCGACGGCGATGACCTTATAATCGAGTTCGTCCTGGTCCATCATGGTCATGAGTCCGATGGGGCGCGCCGTGAGGAGCGTCATCGGGTAGACCGGATCGGAGCTGAGGATGAGCACGTCGAGCGGATCGCCATCGTCGGCCAGCGTTTGCGGGATAAACCCGTAGTTGGCGGGGTAATGGACGGCGGAGTGGAGCACCCGGTCGAGCCTGAGAAGTCCGGAGGCCTTGTCGAGTTCGTATTTGTTGGAACTCCCCATCGGAATTTCTACCACGGCGGTGAAGGCCGAGGAGGTGCCCGGATTCACGTCGTGCCAGGCGTGAAAGGGATGAGTTCGGTTAAAAGGCGGGAGCGGTTTCATAAGGGGTATTCTGGGAAGGTGTCAGGCTCAGAGGGTGTCTTGAAAGTAGGCGCAGGTCACGCCGAAAGGGAAAAAGACTTCGGCCCGAAGGGTGACGGCGAATTTGGGCCGATCTCGTCGTTGGTACCTCTGTTCGAGTGTGGGAGAAGCGGGTATCTTTTTGATTATGAATTCTTGCCATCCTTCGGTTCCAAGCGAATATTTCCCCATAAGGTGAAAGTGAAAAGATGCCTGTCCCCATTTTCCCTCTTGCGGCCAACATGTGGCCACTTTTCCAAATACCCAAGCGGCGGGCGATCTCGAAGCGACTATGGGCGGTGGATATTGGGGCGGAGCGGCCGCTACAGCACTAGCATATGTTCCGTATGCCAATTATGTCGCCGGCAGTTGGCAAACCGTTGCCTTGATATACTCCTCACCTGCTCTCTTTGCGCCGCATTGCGTGCCTAACTGAATCATATGACACCTAAACTAGTTACGGGAATCTTACTTCTAGCAGGAGGTTTTCCTACTTGGCTTATATTTTCGGCTAATTTTGGATTTGAGGCAAGTGTACAAGTGTCTAGTCTGGCTGTAATGGCAGGAGTGGGTATTAGCTTTATAATCGAGGCGATTAAGAATAGGCAAAAAAAGTTGGAAAAATAATGTAGTCAACGGCTTCTCTGGATTAAACAACGAAAATGAAGCAAGCGGCCACTGCAACAGAATGGCTATCCAGAGACCCTCTACCGGATGCAGAGCGCAGCCAGGGGCCAAACCTGTATGAGTACGTGAAGAACGATCCGTCGGATCTAGTTGATCCGCTTGGTCTGAAAGAAATGGGGACAGTGAAAGAAATGGGGACAGGCAACTTTTCGGTTTCAAGACTCACTTTCGTAAGGGAAAAAGAGGGGCCATGAAACTTTTTAAGCTTTTTAGGCCAAATAGGATTTGCAGTG
>Ga0302320_10006573_pt1 | contig 25766 bp, 22 predicted proteins | sample Bog_T0_3_FD_202130 | JGI IMG/M metagenome (GOLD analysis project Ga0302320, IMG submission 202130) | Peat permafrost microbial communities from Stordalen Mire near Abisko, Sweden - Bog_T0_3 | ecosystem: Environmental > Terrestrial > Soil > Wetlands > Peat | place: Sweden: Abisko, Stordalen Mire... | reverse complement strand
GGGAAAGTTTCACGATCATCGTTGATGGGCGGCAGGTGGGTGAGATTCGACCTCATCCCGCGAATAACGGCGATGGGGAAACGGTCAGAATCTTTGAAGAATTGTGTTCTCCCCGGTTCGCGGGTGCGTCGGATGAGGCTATTCGGGAGTGGCTGGGGGAGGGCGGCGAGAAGCATGGACCCTTGCAGCGGGAGTAGCGTGCTGCGCTATTATCGGCCTGAGGGAAGGATTGGGCGTCATCATGAGCGAACCGGAGACCAATATCCATGTTCTCGATGCGGCTTACAAGCCGTTTCCCACGTTTGCAGAGTGGGCGTCCCGGACCTCGGTCGATACTGTCCGATGGGATCGGTATAACGCGTCGCTGAAGGGCAGGTCTGGGCTTTCGCCTGAGGTGCTCAAGCGGGCGAGCGAGATTGTGAAGCGGGCCGCGGCGCTCGACACTGGAGCGATTGAGGGTTTGTATGAGGTTGACCGTGGATTTACGTTTACCGTCGCCTTTGAGATGGCAGCGTGGGAACTGAAACTTGCCGAGAGGGGAGGGGTCCGGCCTCTCTTTGAGGCCCAGCTGAGGGCCTATGATTTTGTGCTCGATCTGGCCACAAAGGCCGAGCCGATATCAGAGGCTGCAATCCGGAAACTGCATGAGGTCGTGTGCGGTGCGCAATCAACATATCGAGTGATGACTGCGATTGGGCCGCAGGAGCAGGAACTTGTGAAGGGCCGATACAAGGTCCTGCCAAACCATGTCCGCACAAGGGACGGAGCAGACCACTCCTATGCGCCCGTGGACGTGACCCCTCCGGAGATGGCGCGGTTTGTTGCCGAGATGCGGACCGATGATTTTCGGGCGGCGCATGCAGTTCTCCAAGCTGCCTATGCCCACTACGCCCTTGTCGTTATCCATCCGTTTGCGGACGGGAACGGTCGTGTGGCTCGCGCGCTTGCGTCTGCGTTCACCTACCGGGCAATTTCGATGCCCATCATGATTCTCTCCGAGCACAAGAATGCGTATCTGGATGCGCTGGAGAGCGCGGATGGCGGCGTCTTTCAGGCTTTTGTGAACTTCATGCTGGCGCGATCGCTTGACACGATTACGCTGGTCAATGAGAGTGTGCAGGGCGCATCCGCGCCAACTCCGGAAGAGGGTGCTGGCGCAATCAACAGCCTATACATCACGAAAGGTGGTTATGAACAGGCCCATGTGAACGAGGCCGGAAGAGAACTTATCGAGTTGATTAGGGCTGAGTTGGGTAAGTCAATTTCCAAGGTTGTCGGGCCCAATTTACAGGGTAATGCATCTTATTTCGTGAGTAGTGGTCTAGGGTGTGTTCCGAATAATACACATCGGTTGCAGGTTGGAGACGACGGGAAGTCAGTTATCTCCTATATTGAATTTCGCTCATCCGCGCCTGCCTCAGTCATGCTACGGCGTCAATACGTTCTTTGGTTGCCAAAAGATGCGAACAGTGATGATGATATGCTCTTGGCGCGAATTGTTGGCGAGAATGCTGAGGTTGTTTACCTCGTCACGCATCAGGTGGCATTCTCGGCTAAAATCAGCGATCTCATTCCAGCTATTTCAGGCGTATTACAGATTCGAGTTGGACTATTTGCAGACCGTCTCATCAGCGAAATCCTTGCGGAGATGAAGCCCTTGGTGCAACAAGCCCTCGAAACCCAATCTTGACACAATTTCGTTCGCCCCTTAATGGACGCCGACCGGCGGCTCCGCTGCCTTTGCTGGCTTTTTGAAGAGCCAGGCGGCGGCGGCGCAGAAGAAGGCGAGCAACGCGGTCCAGCGGAAGATGTCGACGTAGGCCATGAGGGCGGATTGCTGCTGCATGAGGCCGTAGACGAGGCCCATGGAGCCGGGGCGGCCTTGCGCGCGGCCCAAGTGCTGGCCGAGATAGCCGGCGATGGCGGCGCCTTTTTGCTGGAGGACGGGGTTGGACGGGCCAAGATGGGCGCCCAGTTCAGTCTGGTGCAGGGCGGCTCTCCGGATGAGGGCGGTGGTGGCCATTGAAATCCCAATGGAGCCGCCGATGTTGCGCAGCATGTTGGAGAGGCCGGTAGCGTTGCCCATCTCTTTGCGGGGGATGGTGGCCATCATCAGCGTGGCCATGGGGACAAAGACGAAGCTGAGGGCAAAGCCGGTGAGGGTGATGGGCACTAGCAGCGTGTAAGGGCCGATGTCGAGGTTGATCATGCTGAAGATAAGCGAGCAGACGCCGAAGCCGAGGAAGCCGGCGGTGAGCAGCTTGCGGCCGTCGATGCGCGAGCCGAGGATGCCGATGATGGGCGAGCCGATGAACGAGCCGATGCCGCGTGGGCCGACGACGATGCCGGCGGTGAAGGCGGTGTAGCCCAGAATCTCCTGGTAGTAGAGGGGCAGGATGGCGATCGTGATGTAGATGCACATGCCCAGCATGGCCACCAGAAAACACCCAGTCCGGAAGTTGCGGTCTTTGAGGACGTGGAGGTCGAGCAGGCCGTTGGGATGGGTCCAGGAGTGCCAGATCCAGAGCAGGAGGGAGACGACGAGGGCGGTGACGGTCCAGCGCACCCAGGTTGCGCCGAACCAGTCGTCTTCCTGGCCCTTGTCGAGGACGATTTGCAGGCTGCCGGTCCAGACCATGAGGAGGCCGAAGCCAATGTTGTCAAAGGGGCCGACCTTGGCGTTCTTGATGTACGGCGGGTCGTGGACGAAGCGGGTGATCATGAAGACGGCGAGCAGGCCTACGGGGATGTTGATGTAGAAGGCGTAGCGCCAACTGAAGGTATCGGTAAGCCAGCCGCCCAGCGTGGGCCCGATCACCGGGGCGACGACGATGCCGAGGCCATAGGCGGCCATGGACATGGATCGTTTTTCGATGGGGAAGCTTTCGAGCAGGATGGATTGGGAGAGCGGCTGTAAGGCGCCTCCGCCAGCGCCTTGCAGCACACGGGCCAGCAGAATGACGCCGAGGGAGGGGGCGGCTCCGCAGAAGAAGGAGGCGACGGTAAAGATGACGACGCAGATGAGCAGGAAGCGCTTGCGGCCGAAGCGGCGGGCGAACCAGTTGGAGGCGGGGAGAATGACGGCGTTGGCGACCAGGTAACTAGTGAGGACCCAGGTGGCCTCGGAGTTGGAGGCTGAGAGCGAACCGGCGATGTAAGGCAGGGCCACCGAGGCGATGGCCGTGTCAAGCACCTCCATGAAGGTGGGCAGCATGACCGAGACGGTGACCAGCCAGGGATTGACACCCTGGGTGAGCGGGTAGCGGGCATGGGCGGCGTCGGTGGTCATTGTCTGGGAACATTTTGCAGAGTAAACGATTGGAGGGTTCCCCGCCAGTGATGGGGGCCGACCGAGGGGCTGCAAGAGGGCAAAGGGAGTGGGCGTGCCCGGATTTGGGCGCGGGCGCCAGAGGGGTCAGCAAAACCCGGGTGCGGGTTCGCGCTGCATGACGGGTTCCAGCGGAACCCGTGGGCTTCGCCAGGTGGGCTGGGGCACGCTTCTGGCCCAGGCTGCCCGAGAGCGCAAGGCAACGGACAGGCAGGGCAATGGAGAGGGTTCTGTTGGCGCAGAACTTGTTTATTTATATGCAGCTAGCGAATGTACAGCGGATGGATGCCGATTGGGGATGCTGGTTTCCTGGTTCCACCCGAAGAATATTTCTTATAGAAAGGCAATCAACAAATCTTGACAACATCTCACTCAACATGAGATTCTCGGAGAGTCGGAAATTCTCTTGAGATAGGCAGGAAACTATGGCAAAGATTATCGGAATCGATCTCGGCACCACCAACTCGTGCGTAGCCGTCCTGGAGGGCGGAGAGCCCAAAGTGATCCCCAACGAAGAGGGTTCGCGCACCACACCTTCGATTGTCGCCTTCTCCAAGAGCGGGGAGCGGCTGGTGGGCCAGGTGGCCAAGCGGCAGGCGATTACCAACCCCGAGAACACGATTTTCTCAATCAAGCGCTTCATGGGCCGGCGCTTCGACGAAGTAAACGACGAGATGAAGATGGTGCCCTTCAAGGTGACCAAGCAAGGCGACCACGTGGGCGTTCTGGCGCAGGGCAAGGAGTATACCCCGCCGGAGATTTCGGCCATGATTCTGCAAAAGCTCAAGAAGTCTGCCGAAGCCTACCTGGGCGAGACCGTCACCGAGGCCGTGATCACCGTTCCGGCATACTTTAACGACGCGCAGCGCCAGGCCACCAAGGACGCGGGCAAGATTGCCGGGCTGGACGTGAAGCGCATTGTGAACGAGCCGACGGCGGCCGCGCTGGCCTATGGGCTCGACAAGAAGAAGGACGAGACCATCGCCGTTTACGATTTCGGCGGCGGCACATTCGATATTTCCATTCTCGAAGTCGGCGAAGGCGTCATCGAAGTCAAGTCCACCAACGGCGACACCCACCTGGGCGGCGACAACCTCGACCAGCGCATTGTCGAGTGGCTGATCGCCGAGTTCAAGACCGAGCAGGGGCTCGACCTGGCCTCGAAGGGCAACGAGATGGCGCTTCAGCGGCTCAGGGACGCCGCGGAGAAGGCCAAGATCGAACTGTCGACCACCGTCGAGACCGAGATCAATCTGCCCTTTGTGACCGCCGACGCCACCGGACCCAAGCACCTGGTGCGCAAGCTGACGCGCGCCAAGCTGGAGCAGTTGGTCGAGGACCTGCTGGACCGCTCGCTCGAGCCCTGCAAGAAGGCCATGGCAGACGCCGGTGTGACCACAAGCCAGATTCACGAGGTGGTGCTGGTGGGCGGGCAGACGCGCATGCCCAAGATCCAGGAGATGGTCAAGAAGCTGTTTGGCCGCGAACCCAATCGCAGCGTCAACCCGGACGAAGTGGTGGCGATTGGCGCTGCCGTGCAGGCCGGCGTGCTGGCCGGCGAAGTGAAAGATCTGCTGCTGCTGGACGTGACGCCGCTGACGCTGGCCATTGAAACCCTGGGCGGCGTGGCCACACCCATGATTCCGCGCAACACCACCATCCCCACCAAGAAGACCGAGACCTTCTCGACGGCTGCCGACTCGCAGACCGAAGTCGAAGTCCACGTTCTTCAGGGCGAGCGCCCGCTGGCGGCGCAGAACCGCACCCTGGGCAAGTTCAAGCTGGGCGGCATCATGCCGGCGCCGCGCGGCATTCCGCAGATCGAGGTGACGTTTGACATTGACGCCAACGGCATCTTGAATGTGACCGCCAAGGACAACGCCACCGGCAAAGACACGCGCATCACGATTACCTCGAGTTCTGGTCTCTCGAAGGAAGAAGTGGAGCGTATGGCGAAGGATGCCGAGGCGCACTCCAGCGAGGACAAGGAGAAGCGCGAAGAGATTGAGGCGCGCAACGCGCTCGACGGGCTCGTCTACAACATCGACAAGATGCTGAAGGAGTCTGGCGAGAAGGTGCAGGCTGCGGACAAGACCGAGGTGGAAGAGGTGCTGGCCGAGAGCAAGAAGGTACTGGAAGGCACGCCGACCTCGGCCGAACTGAAGGCCGCGCACGAGAAGCTGACGCACGCGAGCCACAAGCTGGCCGAGGTGCTCTACAAGGCGAATGCGGCGGCTGCCACACCGGGTGGACCGGGCGCCGCAGGCCCGGAGACACATGCCGAGCAGAAGAAGGACGAAGGCGTGATCGACGCCGAGTACGTAGACGTGGACGAAAAGAAGTAGGACTGGCCGCCCCGGCGTACCCGCCTGACGGCGGGCACATGCGGCGCGGCTGGCCCCGCAGTTCCGGCGGAGAAGCTTCGGGGTGGGCGACGGATTGTCGCCCACCCCTTCGCTTTTAGACGCAAAGCCTTGTGAGGGATCTTGCCATGGGTCTTTGCACGGGCGCCTCAGGCGGCATCGAACCAGCCCGGCGGGCGTGGAGTTTCCCGCCTTCGCGGTTTTTTTCGGAGTAGCCCGCGGGCCGCGAGGGAAAGTAAGCCCCTCAAGCGCATAAGAAATCTGCTAGACTCCGGGTGCACCTGTGCGGAGGTTGGTCATGGAAAATTATCGTGCTTCGGACTCGACTGCCCGGTCGAGTCAGCGCGTTCTTTGCTTTGCGGCCCGGCTGCTTCGGCTGAGCGGGGTGTTGCTGTGCGCGTCGGCGCTGACGGGGTTGCCGGTGGTTTCCGCGGCGCAGAAGACGGCGGGGCGGATGGGAAAAGCCGCACCGGTAAAGGCCATCGAGCCCGCGAACGCGATACCGGCCGACAAGACGGGGTATCCGAACGTCAAGCTCAAGCTGGCCGGCTACGTGCAATACGACCCGGATACCTGCGCAGAGCAGTCGCTGGGAAGCTGGACGATCGACACGCCGCCCAAGGATGGGAAGACGTCGACCGGCACGACCTCAGGCACATTGTCGGATGGAACGTGCCCGGGCGTGACGTTCACCTTCAACACGCTGTTTTACACATGGACCAATCTCACCACCAAGGACACGACCGACTCGCTGGAGGCCACCTGGACGGCCAGTTGTTCGGACTGCTACGCGGACAACGTCTACACCATCGATCTGGCGCCGACGAAGCTTTCGCTTCTGGATCCTTACCTGCTGGTGGGGACCGGCGGCGTGTTGAGCGCGCAGACAGCGATCAACTCGATCTCCTCGACTGCGGCGCAGGCCCAGGGGCTGATGGCGGACGGGACCTCGGCGGCGGTGGCGGTTTTTAAGTCCACGTCGAGCGCGAAGGTGACCTTTACCGCGAATAACGGGGCGACGCTGCGGGCCTTCAGTTCGGATTTTCTGAACAGCGGATCGGGGGCAGGCGCTGCCAGCCTGAGTGTGACGCCGACGGCCAGCGGGAGTTCCTACTACGCGCTGGCGCTGGTGATCGGGGGCCAACCGCCGGCGGCCAAGACCGGATCGCAAATCACGGTGACGGCGGTGAGCGCGGGGATTGCCAACACCCAGACCCAGACCCTGCTCGCGGTGCCCACGCCGGTGGTTCTCATTCACGGGTTGTGGGGCGACCAGACCAGCCTGGCTTCGGCGCAGGCTTACCTGACAAAGATCAATTCCACCTACAAGGCCAATCCCTTTCTGTTGACGCCGATCTGCTACTCGGTCTACCTGGGCTTTGACGCGGCGGCGGATACGCTTCCCGGCCACGGGACGGGATGTGAACAGACCTCGACCCAGGCGCTGGACAAGTACCTGACAGCAACCCTCTATCCGCAGCTCGACGCCAAGCACTGGGTGGGCGGCCGGGTGGATGCGGTGGTGCATTCGATGGGCGGGCTGGTGGTTCGCCACTACGCGGCCACGGCGAACTTCAAGTCCATCCGCAATCGCGAACTGGGCGCGTTCCGCAACGTGATTACGCTGGACACCCCGGAGAACGGCTCGGCGCTGGCCACGTGGCTGGACGCAAACGCAGGCCGCACACGGCAGGTGAGCTCCGGTACGCCTTACACCTTATGGACAAATGTCTGCGGAACGAGCCTGACGGTGACGCTGCAAAGCTGCTTCTTGACGATTGGGAATCCGCTGGCTTTCCGGGGACTAGCGCTGAGCACCGGGGCGGTGGCCTCGCTGATTCCGGGGAGTGCGCACATTACGGGAGCGCCGGCGCCGGCGATCTTCAACACCAGCTATGGCAAGTGGTACGCCGTGGTTTCCGACTACAACGACGACGACAAACCGGCCGCGCTGTTGCGCGACTCGCTGAATGGGCTGGTGGCGGCCACCTATGCCAAGACGCCGCCGACGCTGGGCGGCATTCTGGGGACCAAGGACAGCGACGTGATTGTGACGGTGGCCAGCCAGACGGCAACCGCACCTTCGGCCCAGGTGGCGAAGTTCAAGGATCTGGAACATACTGCTGCGCCCTTTCTGGCCAGTTTTATTTTTCCGGGCGACGGGAACAACAGCGTGACGGATTACGCCGCCGTGAACGGGACCGCGGCGTATTGGCTGGGGCTGCAGAGCTCGACCACGCCGCAGGCAGAGCCGGCCACAGAAGCGGATGAGGCGGCCGCCGAGTTTGCCCCGGCTGCGCGGGAAGCGCAGTTGACGCCTGTGTTCCAGTCAGAAACGCGGCTGAAGGTAGACGCGCCGGAGGCGCCGGTTGCGCTGGGCCGGCCGGTGGTGATCCCGCTTCAGATGAACGGTGCGCGGGCGGCCCGAATCCAGGTGAATCAGCGCGATGCGTCGGGCCGGGAGCAGGAGAACGTGCAGTCCGGCATCAGGGTGGGCAGCGGTCCGGCAAAGATTGTGGACGAGCTGGGCGGTGTGACGACCATCGAGGTGACGCCGCTGGCCGCCGGCGAAGTGGACCTTACCGTGGCCGTTTTGTTCAACGATGGCGGGCTGGAACAGCAACATGCGCGGCTGAACGTGGTTCCCACAGCGGAGGGGCTGGAGCGGATGGAGCTGAACAGCGGCTTCACCACGATGGCGCTTGTGCTGGAAGAGAACGAGGAGGACCGGCAGGTTCAGCTCAGCCCCCGGCTCTGGTACGGGAACCTGGAATATGGGGTGCTTCTGAAGAGCCTGGAGGGATTGAAAGTGGAGGTGCGTCAACCGGAGAACGATCCGGTGGTTCGCGTGGACGCCAACGGCGTGGTTCATGCGCTGCGTGCGGGCCGGGCGGTGGTGACGGCGGAACTGGGCGGTATGCGGGACAGCGTCACCGTGCAGGTATACGACAAAGACGCCGCGCCGGCTGGGTACCGGCGGGTTGGCGAGCCGTAGGGGAAGACAGGATTGAGACTGTGTCCGTCCGAGCCGCGGGCACAGCCTCTCCTTACCGCTTACCGTGTTACGATAAACGGTAAGCATGATTCAGTCCTTCGCCGACGACGATACCGAAGCGGTCTTTCTGACGGGGAAGAGCAGGCGATGGGCGACCATTGCCAGGGTCGCCGCGAGGCGTCTGCTGGCTTTGGACTTTGCCTCAGCGGTGGAGGACTTGCGAGATCCGCCCGGCAACCGGTTAGAGAAACTCAAAGGTGACCGGGAAGGCCAATGGAGCATCCGGATCAATGACCAGTATCGGGTGTGTTTTCGTTGGGACGGTACGGACGCGTGGGATGTGGAGATTGCCGATCATCACTGAAGCGATGATTTCGAGGGTTGTTGAGGAGAGATAGGATGAGTATTGCGCGTAAACACGGTCAGAGGGGCGTGGCCATCCACCCCGGTGAGTTTCTGCGTGAGGATTTTCTTGTGCCGCTGAGACTTTCGGCCAATGCTTTGGCCCTTGCCTTGCGTGTACCTGTGACGCGCATCTCTGAGATTGTGCGGGAGCGCCGGGGGATCACGGCGGATACGGCGCTTCGTTTGGCGCGTTATTTTGGCACCACGCCAGATTTCTGGATGAAGATGCAGATGTCTTACGATCTGGCAACGGCCAGCGAAGAGGTTATCAAGCGGATTGAGATAGAAATTTTTCCGGCGCCGCGCACAAAGTCGGGCGACTTGAAGGCACGCCAGATCGCGTGAACCGCCAGGATGACAGGCAGCTGAGCGCATAACCAGGAGATCGAGCAAAAGCACCCATGGCAACCACCCACAACAAGGACTATTACGCGACGCTTGGCGTGAAGAAGACGGCCACGTCGGAGGATATCCGCAAGGCGTTCCGCAAGGCGGCGCGAAGGTATCACCCCGACGTGAATCCCGGCGACAAAAAAGCCGAGGAGAAGTTCAAGGAAATCTCAGAGGCCAACGACGTTCTGAGCGACGAAAAGAAGCGCAAGGTCTATGACCAGGTGGGCTTCTACTCCGACCAGATCGATCCGGCGACAGCCGAGGCCTATGCCCGCCAGCAGGGCGCGGGGTCGCGGCCTCCGGTGGACTTTGACGGGTTTGACTTTTCCGGTTTTCAGAGCGGCCCGGGGCAGCCGCCAGGCCAGCAGGCAGGGGCGGGCTCGCAGTCGTGGGGCAGCTTCAAGGATATTTTCTCGGGCATCTTCACGGGCGGGCAGCAGCCGCAGCAGCGCCCACGCGGGCCGCAGCCGGGCACCGATCTCGAGTACCAGGCCACGGTGGATTTCTGGACCGCGATTCGCGGCGGACAGGCGCGCATCCAGGTGAACCGGCATGAGACCTGCCCCACCTGCCACGGGCAGACGCAGACCGGCGGGGTGACGCAGTGCCCGGAGTGCAACGGCACGGGCCAGGTGACGCAGATGGGCGGGCGGATGAAGTTCAACATTCCCTGCCCGCGCTGCAACGGGACGGGGCGCAGGTCGAGCATGTGTTCGACCTGCCACGGCGAGGGCGTGGTGAGCCGGTCAGAGCCGGTGGAGTTCCGCATCAAGGCGGGCACGCGCGACGGGCAGCGGATTCGCCTGCAAGGCAAGGGCAACGCGGGCTTGAACGGCGGCGCGCCGGGCGACCTGTTTTTGATTGTGCGCACAGGAACTCATCCGGTGTTTACGCGCGTCGGCGACGACATTCAATTAACCGTCCCGGTGACGATTGCCGAGGCTAGCCTGGGCGCGAAAGTGGACGTGCCGACGATCGACGGGCGCGCACAGTTGAAGATTCCTCCCGGCACGCAGAGTGGCCAGAAGCTGCGCCTGCGCGAGCGGGGCGTGGAGAACGCGCAGAGCCCTGACAAGCGCGGCGACCAGATTGTCACCGTCGAGGTGGTGGTGCCGACGCTGAACGATGAGCGCAGCCGCGAGATTATGCGCGAGCTGGCGAAGCTCAACAACCACGATCCGCGGGCGGCGCTGTTTGATAAGCTGTGAGCGTCAGCCCGTGATGAGCATGACTGTGGTGTGTGAATGGATTCAGAGCCAGGCGCTGAAGGCAGACTCGATATCGTGGGGCTTGAATTCGAATGGCACCCCAAGAAGGCAGAAGCAAATCTGAAGAAGCACAAGGTTTCATTTGCAGAAGCCAAAACAGTCTTCGGAGATCCAAAGGTTTTGGTTGTTCCGGATCTAGTTCACAGTGTGGGTGAAGAACGAAGCCTCGCTATTGGGCGATCGGACAACGGGCGTTTGCTGATTGTGTGTATGACTGAGCGTGAAGATCGGCTAAGGATTATCAGTGCCCGGCTTGCAGAGCGCTGGGAAAGGAGGGAGTATGAAGACGCAAATGAGCAAAAGTGAATCGGAGTTGCGCAGCCAATTTGATTTTTCGAAAGCTGTTCGCGGCAAGTTCCACGAAAGATACAAGAGGGGAAGCAAAGTCACCCTGCTGGCTGGTGAACCGGAACTCGATGACCCGCTCGATTCGGAGAAACAAGATTCCCAGTTGGTTGAAATGGCGGGAAAACACCTTCTGATCTCACGGCTTGTGGCTGCAGGCTTTGAGGTTGCCGAACCGCTGCGCGACAAAGGGATCGATTTGATTGTCTACCGCGGCGACAAGGGATTCACCGCGTGGCCAATTCAGATGAAGGCATCTACGCAAGAGTCTTTCTCATTGGATAGAAAATACAAGAAGACTCCCAATCTTCTGATCGCCTACGTCTGGAACGTGAATGCCGCTCAGCACGGCGAAGTCTGCCTCTTGACCTTTGACAACGCCGTGAAGGTGATGGAAATGAAGGGTTACGCCAAAACCGATTCATGGACCAAGAATGGCTACTATTTTGTTCGAAATGCAGGGTCTGAGCTTAAGGGCCTGTTGAAGCAGTACGGCATGACAACAGAGCAGTGGCGCGAAAAAATTCAAGCAGCTGGATGATTTAGCCCATGGCGGCAAAACGCAAATCGAAGGGCGCGTACATGATTTCGGCGGTGGCCGAGATGTACGAGATACATCCGCAGACGCTGCGCCTGTATGAGCGCGAGGGGCTGCTGAAGCCGTCGCGGACGGAAGGCAACACGCGGCTCTATACGGATGAAGATCTCGAGCGGCTGGAGTTCATCCTCAACCTGGCGCGCGACCTGGGCGTGAACATCGCCGGGATCGCCATCATCCTGCAGATGCGGGAGCGGATGGAAGAGATGAACCGGCAGATGCAGAGCTTTGTAGAGTACGTCCGGACAGAGATGCTGGCGCGGTTTCAGCAGGCGGCGCCTGGCTCCGGCGCGGCGATTGTGCCGCTGCGAAAACCGACGATTGTGGCCAAGACAGCGAACGTGAATCGCAAACCTTGAAAGGCTGCGAGGCCTGAAAAGGCGGTTGGCGGCTGGCTTCTAGCCGGAGCGGAATCTTCCCTTCCCCTTTATGCCTCCGTCACGGGTATTCTGTTAGCTGCATGTTTTACGCCCTGCTCGCATTGGCCGGTTTCGGCCTGATCTCGTCTACGGTGTTTGCCGGCATGGTGCTGGCGGCAGTGCCCCGCTATCTGCGGGAGCGGCGGATTGCGCTCAAGCAGCTAGAGACGCGACCGGGATTTACTCCTCCGCTGACGCTGCTGAAGCCGGTGCATGGGGCCGAACCGGGCCTCGACGCGCACCTGGCCACATTCTTTGAGCAGGACTATCCCGAATACGAAATTCTGTTTTGCGCGCGCACGGCCGACGATGCCGGGCTGCTGACGGCCGAGCGGGTGGCCAGCCGCTATCCGCAGATTCCGGCGCGTTTTCTGGCCATCGGCGGCGAACCCGCTTACATCAACGCCAAAGTGGCCTCACTGGAAAAGATGGAGGCGGCGGCGGCGCACGAGATTCTGGTGATCAGCGACAGCGATGTCCGCGTGACGCCCGATTACCTGCGCGCGGTGGCGCTGCCGTTTGCCGACCCGGGCGTGGGCGCCATGTGTTGCCTGTATCGCGGCGTGGCCGCCGAGGGCGGGCTATGGGCGCGGCTTGAGGCCGTGGGCATGAGCGTGGAGATGACCGCCGGCGTGTTGGCGGCGCGGGCCATGGAGGGCATGCGGTTTGTGCTGGGACCGACCATGGCGTTTCGGCGCGAGGTGGTGCGTCGCATGGGCGGCTTTGCGGTGACGGCCGACTACTGCGCCGACGATTTTGTGCTGGGCAACGAGACCTTCAAGCTGGGCGAGACGGTGGTGCTGAGCCATCACGCGATTGACCACATGGTGATCAACTCGAGCCTTGCGGCCTCACTGAAGCATCAGGCCAGGTGGATGCGATCCACAAGATTCTCCAGACCCAAGGGGCACTTTGGCACGGCGCTGACGTTCAGCATGCCCTTCGCGTTGCTGGCGTGGGGTGCGGCGGCCGCGCTGGGGCATCCCTGGTGGGGGCTGGCGCTGTTTGCGTTGGGGCTGGCTTCGCGGCTGGCGCTCGCCGTTGCGGTGGGCTCTCTGGTAGTGGAAGATCGCAGTTGGTTCGGCCTGCTGGTGCTTTATCCGCTGCGCGACCTGATGGGCTTCGGCTTCTGGGCGGCCAGCTACATGAGCAGCCACATTCTCTGGCGCGGGCAGGTGTATGAACTACTGCCGGGTGGCAAGATGCGGGCGGCGAAGTAGTCGCTCTCAGGCGCGCGGCTCAGATGTCTCTGAGAATTTCGTCGAGGATGGTCTGGACCGAGACGTAGGGGTCGGGGCCGTTGTCCGCGGCTTCGGCTTCGATCGAGAACAGGCCTTTGTAGCCCACCTCGCGCGCGATTTTGAGGGCGTCGGCCTCGCTGTATTTTGCGGGGTTGTAATGGCAGTGGCTGCTGCCTGAGGAGAGCGGATAGAGGGCGCGCAGGCCGGCGGCGCGGGCTTCGTTGTCAGGGAAGTTGCCCACGTCCGGATTGGCCCACACGCCGGCCTCCTTGATGACTTCAACGTCCACGTCCCAGGGTGCGCGCGGCGTGCGGGAGGCGTGACCGTCTTCCTTGTTCTCAACGGTGATAAAGACGTCTTTGGTTTTTGCGTAGCGGTTGATGGCCTTGAGGGCCTCAATGGCGAAGGGGCGCACCTCGGGCGAGAGGGTTCCCTGGTTGACCATGAGCCGGGCGCAGCCGAGGCGGGCGGCGTGGTCAACCCATGTTTTGGTCAGGTCGATGGTTTCAAGGCGCAGCACCGGGTCGGGCGTGGAGATGTTGAGCTGGCGGAACTCGAGGTTGATTTGATTGATGCGCGAGTTGGCCTTCTGCATGCGGCTCTTGAACTCTGCGAGATAGTCGGGCTCGGTGGATTCAAAGTCAGTGTGCTGGAACTCAACGAAGTGGACGCCGTAGCGCTCGGCGATCATGCCGGGCAGGTCAAGGATTTCAAGCGTCAGGCTGGGGTCGGCAGGATTGATGTTTTTGAGAATCGGATTGAATGAGCGGCTCATGATGGCGATGCGATCCAGGTTGGCGCGGCGAGCGGGTTGCGCCCAGAGCTTGCCGGCGCTCTGCACGATCGCAAACGACCCGGCGGCTGCCGCGGAACCAACCATAAACTCGCGTCTCTTCACAATGACCCTCCCAGGTCCGGGCCCCCGCGACAGGCAACTCGCCCCGGCCCGGCTCTCTTAATTTACTGCTTTCGCCGCGCTTGTTTCAGGGGTTTGTGCGGGCCACCTCTCGCAGTTCCGCGCCGGCCATGAGGAAGGCGCCGACGCCAAAGACGTAGCTGGTTTGGGGCTTGAATGCGTCGGGCGCCGCGCCAATGGGCTGGATGGAGCCGAGGCGGCCATCGGCGTAGATGTGCGAAACCAGGCCTGCCCACCCTTTCTTGACAACCGGCAGATAAGTTGCGCGATCAAGGAGGCCGTGATGGATTCCCCAGGCAAGCGCATAGATATAGAATGCCGAGCCTGAGACCTCAGGCAGCGGATAGGCCGCTGCATTGAGCAATCCCGGGCGCCAAAGGCCATCGGCGCATTGCACCGCGGCGAGGCTGGCTGCCATCTCGCGGAACTGGGCCACAAAGCGCGGCCGGTCAGGGTAGTTCTGCGGCATATCCTGAAGTACCTCGGCAAGCCCGGCGATCACCCAGCCGTTGCCGCGCGACCAGAAGATCTTTTTGCCGTTCGCTTCATGCCTGTCAAGAAAGCTCTCATCGCGGCTGTAGAGATGCTCCACAGGATCGTAGAGAAGGTTTGAGGTGACCCACCAGTCGCGATCGACGCGGTCAAGATACTCCCTGTGGCCGGTGATGGCAGAGAGTTGAGCCCAAACCGGCGGGCCCATGAAGAAGGAGTCGGCCCACCAATACGCAGGCGTTGCCTGGTTGGCCCATGGCGGGCAGGTCTCGGTGCAGACGTTGGGCATCTGGAGGATGCTGTCGAGCGCGGCCTTGGTGGGCTCGAACATTTTGGGGTCGTGCGTGCGGCGATAGAGGGCCAGATAAGCGTAGCCCACGGCGTGGTCGTCGGCTTCGGTTAGGCGGGGCCCCAGCTTCCAATGGAATTTGTTGCCCACATCCACCATGGCGTCGCGGTAGCGGTTCTCGGGGAGCGAGTCGGCGGCGGCGAGAAAGCCGCGATAGAGCGCGGCAAAGGTCCAGTCCTGGCTGAAGTCGGGGCGCGCCCTGGCCAGTTCCCAGTCCCCTACTTTGCGCATGGCCTTGGCAATGGCTTTGGGGTTGAGCGCCGGCGACAGATCGGTGGCCAGCGGACCGGCCGTTTCAGGCGTGTCACCCGCCCCCGGGGAGGGATAAGGATTTTCTTTCTGCTGGCTGCCAGCCTGCGCCGCAGCAGCCAGCAGCGCAAACAGCACAACTCCAGTCTGGCGATAGATCGCTTTCATCGTTCGCATCGCTCCTTCTTCTTGCTTTTTCTTTTCGGCGTCGAGTGTACAGGAAAGAATGCAGGAGGCGCACACAGAAGAAAGCCCACGCCTCCGGAGGGGGAGGCATGGGCTTCTGAGCGAGCAGTGAAGCTCGCTTCTAGACCGAGGCAGAAGGGGTGAGGTTCCGCCGTCAGGTCTACTTGGTTCCCTCGGCGGCCGAGGCAATGTAGAGGTCTACGTTGCTCTTGTCCACCAGGGCAGTGCCGGTATCGATAAACACCGGGTAGGGCGAGAAGGAATCCGCGCTGTAGTCCTTGGTGAGCTGATTGGGCGGCGCGTGGTAGATCTCGTCCAGAGCCTTGAGGCCGATGTAGCCCATGGTGAAGGGCTTCTGGGTGATGGTGGAGTCGATGCTTCCGGCCTTGATGCCATCCAGGGTGTCCTGGTTCACATCCCAGGCCATCACCAGGCGCCCGGAATCCTTGGTGCGGCTCACCGCATCGGCAACAATCTTGCCCGAGGACGATTCCAGGCAGATGAAGGCGTCAACCTTCTTGGGGCCGGTGAGAGCCATCAGTTCCTGGGCCTTGTCAAAGGCGCTGCGCGCATCGGACTTGACGTCGACCACGTCGGCGATCTTGAGGTCGGGGTGGCCGGCGAATACGTCTTTGAAGCCCTTGAGCCGCTCTTCGGTGTTGGGCTGCCCGGCGAGGGTAAAGAAGACCACATTGCCCTTGCCGGCCAGCTTCTCAACCACGCGGCGGCCGCCCAGGCGTCCGGCCTCAAGATTGTTGGTGCCGATGAAGTAGAGCCTGCGGCTTCCCACGGCATCGGAGTCCATGGTGATCACCGGAATGCCGGCATTGATTGCGGCGTCGATCCCTGGCTGCAGCACGGAGACATCGGCAACCGAGATGAGAATGCCGCCCGGTTTGGCGGCAACGGCCTTCTGCAGTTCGGCAAGCTCGGCCTGCGGATCGTAGTTTTCTGGCCCCACCACCTTGGCCGTGACCTTGTATTGCGCGGCAGCCCTGTTGAAGCCGGCCGCGGCTGCCTGCCAGTAAGGTATGCCCTGGTTGGCGGCAACCATGTAGAAGATTTCTTTTTTCGAGTGCCGCTCGCACCCGGTCGTTGACAGCAATCCCAGCGCCAGAATGGCCAGGGCAGTTCCCTTGAGAGCTTTCATCTTCGCCTCCTCGATGGAGATGCATTTCACGAATCGGACACGGGATTTGGGCACCGTGTCAGGACTACGAAAAAAATCGGCAGAATCCTACTCCGGCGCGGGGTCAATTGTCGACCCCCTTGCCGCATGGAAACGGTTATAGCACCGCGACGGGGCACAGGTTGGTGATTCACGGCACCGAAGTAGCCTGTTTTCTGCGCCGATGTCCCTGCTTGCGGTATCTTGCAGTATAACGGGACGAGAACGATTGCAGCAGCACGGGTTCCCGGCAAGATGGTTCGCCGGGCGCCAGGCTTTTTTCGAGTCTTGATGACGGATTCTGTACTCAAACCCGTGCTCCCCAGCGGAATTGGCGTTCCGGCCGGCGGCGAACTCACTCGCCGCGCTCATGCCGAGCCGCCCCACCCCTATCGCACGCCGTTTGCGCGGGATGCGGCGCGGATTCTGCATGCGCGCGCCTTTCGCCGCCTGGCCGGCAAAACGCAGGTGTTTGCGCGCCTGCCCGGCGAGCAGCCGGGAGACCATTTTCGCAGCCGCCTCACCCACACCCTTGAGGTCACGCAGATCTCGCGCACGCTCGCCAGCGCGCTGGGGCTGAACGCAGAGCTGGCCGAGGCGCTGGCGCTGGCCCACGACATTGGCCATCCCCCCTTTGGCCATGCCGGTGAGAAGGCGCTGGACCAGGCGCTCAAAGCCCATGGGCTGGGCTTTGACCACAACCTGCACGCGCTGCGGATTGTCACCTGGTTTGAAGAGCGCTATGCGGGCTTTCGCGGCCTGAACCTGACTTTGGGCGTGCGCGAAGGCATCGTGAAGCACTCGCATGATTACTCCGAGGCCACGCATCCCGAGCTGGCCGAGTACTTTCTTGACCGCTTTCCGCCGCTGGAGGCGCAACTGATTGATCTTGCCGACGAGATTGCCTACCTGACCGCCGACCTGGACGACGGGCTCGACTCCGGAGTGCTGGATCTGGAGCAGGCACGGAACGAGGTTGGGCTGTTCCGCGGCTTCTACAACAGCGTGCTGGGCGAGTTTCCGGCCGCGCCGGCCAAGCTGATTCGCTACGAAGCTCTGAAGCGGATGCTGAACGCGCTGGTGACGGATTTGATGGAGGAGACGCGGCGGCGGGTAACCGGGCTGGGCGCGGCGACTCTGGATGAGGTGCGCCGTGCGCCCCAGCGGCTGGCGGCGCTGAGCCCGCGGATGGAAGCCGATCGCGCGGCGGCCAAGAATTTTCTTTACGCCAACTTTTATAACTCGGCTGAGATGAAAGAGGCGCATGCGCACGCCACCCGGGTGGTGACGGAGCTGTTTGCCGCGTTGAGGTCCGACCCCGGCCTGCTGCCAGAAGATCACCGCGAGCAGATTCCCACCGAGGGCATGGCGCGCACGGTGGCCGACTATATTGCCGGCATGACCGACAGCTTTATTGAGCAGCTTTGGACGCGATGCTGCGTGGGAACGACGTCCAGCCCAGAAATGCAGGACTGAGCCATGGCGGTCTCCCGATCCATCGATCTGCACAACTTTACCGTGGCCGAGGCGCTCAGGGAGTTTGTGCGCTTTTATAACGCCCAGGTGCGCAGCGGCTACCGCGGGCGCATCGAGGTGATCCACGGCTACGGATCGAATGGCACGGGCGGGATGATTCGCGAGGAGCTGCGCCGGTACTTGAAGGCGCACGACGAGATCTTCGGCGAGTTTCTGCCGGGGGAGAGCCTGCGCAACCCGGGGGTCACGATTGTGTATGCGAAAGATAAGCCGGCAGCGATGCTGCCGGGAGCGACGGGTCCGGCACCGGGATTTCGGAGCGCCAGCAGTTCACTTGGCAGGAAGAAATTCAATCCGCGCTAAATCGGCAACTGCCTTGAATCCGTAGTCGGCGGTCACCAGTACGTGATCGGGTGAATCCATGGCCAGATCGAGGGCGAAGGCGTCGGCGTAGGAGATTTTCCGGTCGACTCGGATCGATGCGGCGTGAACTGCGCGATCGGCATTGGCGGGAACAATCGCCGCCTTAAACTGGGTCAGGTTGCCTAAAATGCGATCTTGCGCGACCGCGCCAAATCGCTTGCGAAGATTGCCGGCAATCTCGCCCCATTGCACCGCGGAGATGAACAACAAAGCCTGCCCGTCTTCGCAGGCATTCAGTAGTTCGTCCACGCGGTCCGCGCCCGCTTCATTGTCGATAAAGCGAATCACAGCCGATGCATCGAGGACAAAAGCGGTCAATGGCCCCCCTACCAGCCTTCTTCGGCCAATTCCCGTTCCCGTTCAAGACGGCGGTCCTCAAGCAGCAGCTCGGTCCCTGAGGGCCCGCCCGCTGTGATCCCGCGCATCGCTTTGATCAGCCGGCGCTTCGCAGCCAAAGTGTCGGTTTCCAGAATCACCCTTGTGCCGTCCACAGTGACGTCAACCGGAGTGCCTGGCTGAAGGCGCAGCTGCACCCGAACGGCTGCGGGGATAACCACCTGGCCCTTGCTGCTGATCTTGGTGCGGAGCTGTGCCATGGCTTACATTGTATCGCAGGTAAGACGGATATGAAATAGTGGGACGTATCGAACGAAGTAAGACAATTGCATAATATCTTACCTTGCAGATTTCGTCTTACTGCACCGTCCCCTGCGGCCGCAGCCGGCGCAGGTCGAGAGCGCAATCCACCGCGTTCTGGGCGTGCAGGCGGAGATTGTCCGACGCGGCCCACAGCCACAGCCGCGAGAACTGGCTGGAGTTGCGCGCGCCGGCCTCGGTGCGCAGGCGGACCAGGACGTCGTTCTGGCCGGTGGCGGCCAGGTTGGAGGGCGAGTCGGTATCTTCCAGCACCAGGTCAACGCGGTCGCCGCTGAGGGCTTCTTCAAGGGCGGTGATGTCGACGGGGCGCTCGAGTTCAATGGCGATGGAGAAGGTGTGGCCGTGGAAGACGGGGGCGTGGATCACCTGGAGGGCGAGGGCCGGCCAGCGTCCGCCGCCCAGGGCTTCATAGTGGCGGCGAATGCGCGCCTCGGCCGCGCCCAGGCTGAGGGTGGAGGACTCGCCCATGCCGGCAAGCAGGTTATAGGCCGCCTGGGCGTCGTAGACGACGCGCGGCAGGCTCTGGAAACTGAGCAGGCTGACGGTCTGCTGGTGAAGCTCGTCCATGGCGGCGCGGCCAAATTCGCTGGCCGGCTCAAGCAGCGTGGCAAAGGCCGAGCGCACCGGCGCGGCTTGCTGCAGGCGTTCCAGCAGCAGGGCCAGGGCCAGGGCGGCGGGGTGAGCCGGGACGACGGCGGGGGTGAACAGGTCAACCGTGGCTTGTTCAGCGCCGAGCCAGGGAGCACGAACGAGTACGCCGGCTTCCTGGTCGAGCGCGCCGGAGAGATCGAGGACGGTTGAGCCGGAGCGAAGCGCCTGACGCCAAAACTTGCGGGTGAGGGCCTCGGGTCCGCAGAAGAAGGTAAAGTCAATCTTCTCGAAGGAATCCACGCCGATGGCCTGAACAAAGGTGACTTCGTCGCCCACCTGGTCAAGCTGGCCCTGGGCCTCTTCTTCGTCGAAGAGAGAAAAGCTGGATGCGCCCAGAGGCGACTCCTCCAGCGCTTCTTTCAACTCCCGGCCCAGCAGGGTGGAGGCTCCGGCAATGGCGATTCTGTACACAGTCTTCCTTTTTGTTGGGCCCGGCTCCGGGTCAGGACGGGTTGGGCGGCTGCGGGGCGGCTTCAGCGCCGGGAGCGGCTATCCGCCTGCGGCGCGACCAGGAATACGCGGCGCGCGCCCAGATCCCGGAGAACATATACGTCAACGCCATCAGAAACAGAACCACGTTCGAGAACCGGATCATAACGTAGATGACCACGGCCAACACAAACAGCAACTGGAAGGGATGGCTGCGGGCAAAGTTGATCTCCTTGCCCGACCAGAAGCGCCAGGTGCTGACCATGAGGAATCCGCTCAAGCCCACAAAAACCAGCCAGATGATGGCAATCCACCAGGTTTCGACGGGATAGCCATAGCAGAAATGGACAGTGGCGGCCAGCAGGCCGGCGGCGGCGGGAATGGGCATGCCGACAAAGTACTTGCGTCCCGGCCGTCCCGGATTCCGCGGCTGCGCGTCGTGGCTGATGTTAAAGCGCGCCAGCCGCGATACGCCACCGATGAGATAGAGAAAGCAGATGAAGGCTCCGGCCTGGCGCAGATGCTGGTGAATCGCCGGGTTAATCGAGTCGGGCAGAAAGTGAAAGCCCCAGATGAGCGCCAACAGGCTGGGCGCCACGCCAAAGGTGATGGCGTCGGCCAGCGAATCCAGCTCTTTGCCGAAGTCGCTGCAGGTGTTGGTCATGCGGGCAATGCGCCCGTCGAGCGAGTCCATCGGGATGGCCACCAGGATGGCGATGGCCGCCAGGTTCAGGTGCCAGGCCGCATTGCCCAGGTCGCTGATGGCCTTGATGGTCTCTGTAATCGAGAAGTAGCCAGCGGCAATGCTGCCCGCGGTAAAAAGCGACGGCAGCAGAAACATGCCGCGGTGCAGTCGAGCTTGAGCTCTGGCCCTGGCCAGTGCGGCGTCGTGGCCGGTCAATTTCCTGCCTCCCCGGGCATGGCCGCCAGCACGCTGGCTCCGCCCTTGACGCGCTGGCCTACCTTCACCTGCAAAACGGCTTCGGCGGGCAGCACCACGTCCACGCGGGAGCCGAACTTGATGAGGCCCACGCGCTGGCCGCGCTCCACGGCATCGCCTTCGCGCAAGTTGAAGACAATACGCCGGGCCAGCAACCCGGCGATTTGCTTGAAGGTCACTTCAATGCCCTGGCCATAGACGGTGACCACGTTCTGCTCATTGCGGTCGGCCGAGGCCGGGTTCATGGCGTTCAGATATTGGCCCTTCTGGTAGCGCACGCTGCTGATCACCCCGCCGATGGGCGAGCGGTTCACATGCACGTCAAATACGCTGAGAAAGATGCTGATGCGCTGGCGCTGGCCCTGGGGGGTGGCGATTGCGGCCGTTTCAGTCACCAGGCCGTCGCCGGGCGAAACAATCAGCCCCAGCCCGTCGGGAACGGTTCGCCGGGGGTCGCGGAAGAACCACAGAAAGAATGCCGCCAGAAGCACCGGCACAATTGCCCACGCCCAGTTGCCCGTAGCCCATGCCGCCAATGCCGCCACAGCCAGCAAGCTCAAACCGTAGATGTAACCGTCGCGAACCATGGTTCCTCACGATTATACGTTCTTTCCGCTGGCATGCCCGCCAGACGGGGCGGGAGAGACAGGGCAAACACATCCAGACTGCTGGCCGGGATACGGTCTTCCAGCTTGCGGAAGAATCGAATCGAAAGGTTTTTAACCGGGGCGCGGCCGAAGTCGTGCCCTGAAAAGAAACAAGAATGCACGTTCAACAAATATAGGATGACTCCGAAGCCATGGTTCATCCATCGCGGGCCGGCGAAGCCGGTGGATGACTGTTAAAAGGCGCGTCCCCATTGGCATTTTTCCGATGCATTTGAGTCCCTATTGTTCACGCGGGTTGCAGATGCGCTTGCCCTGAGTCGTATGCCGGCGCATTTGACTTCCACGCATAAAAAGCATATAAACATCGCCCGGATGGTATCGAACATGCCTGACATTCGTCTGATTTCTCGTAGCTCCGTTCTGATGTCACCAGCTATCCTGGCATTGGCTTTGCTCTCGGTGGCGGCAGCCGAAACTGCCCCTCTCGCCACCCCCGGATTGAGCATCAACAGCCCCTCGGTACTGCCTTCCACCATCGTCGGCGCCTCCTATACGCACACCATCTCGGCCAGCGGCGGAAGCGGCTCCGGGTACACCTGGTCGGTTGTCGCCGGCGCCTCCGCCCTGACCAACATGGGGCTGAGCCTCTCCAGCAAAGGAACCGTCTCCGGCATCGTTGCATCACCCGGTCAAGTCGCCTTTACCGCACAGGTCAAGGATTCGGCCGGCAACAAGGCCACTGAATCGTTCACCATCGCTTCCGCCTACGCCCTGAGCGCCACCTGCACGTTGCCGAACGCCGTCACCAGGCAGCTCTATGAGGCCTCAGCGTTGGTCAGCGGCGGCAGCGGCAGCGGCTACACCTGGAGTGGCGCTTCCGGCTCCCTCCCTGCCGGGCTCAAGTTGATGAGCACCGGCGAGGTGGTGGGCACGCCCACAACCACCGGCACTTACCCCTTCACCGTCAAGGTTGTCGATTCGGCGAACAACCAGGCCACTGCCCCCTGCAAGATCGTCGTCTATTCGGCATTGACCATTACCACCACTTATCTGCCGAACGCCGACGCCGGATCGGACTGGGATACGGCTGTGAACGCCACCGGCGGCGTGCCGCCCTATATATGGACAGTAAACAGCGTCGACGTCAGCTCCACGCCGGGCGCATGGACGATGCTGGAGCACGGCTATCCGGAGGCCAGCACCAGCTTCCCCGTTTACACCGTGGCTGGCAATGGATCCGGTGGCTATGGCGGCGACGGTGGCCTGGCCATCCGCGCCGCTCTCTCTGACATGGGCGGCCTGGCGGTGGATCTTTCCGGCAACCTCTATATCGCCGATGAGACCACCAGCCGCGTGCGCAAGGTCACCGCTTCGACCGGCATTATCTCCACCGTCGCCGGAACCGATAACTCAGGGTATAACGGGGATGGGATCGCCGCTGTCAGAGCCGAACTCAACTCGCCCTGGGGCGTGGCCGTGGACAGTTCCGGCAACCTGTACATCGCCGACTCCGGCAATAACCGCATCCGCAAAGTCACTGTCTCCACCGGCCTCATCTCCACGGTCGCCGGGACCGGCGCTGCCGGCTACAACAAGGACGGCATTGCGGCCACCAAAGCCGAACTCTTCGCGCCTATGGCGATTGCACTGGACAGCTCCGGCAATCTCTATATCTCCGACTCGGGCAACAACCGCATTCGCAAGGTGACCGTTTCCACCGGCCTCATCTCCACGGTTGCCGGCAATGGCAGCTCCGGCTACAGCGGCGACGGCGGCAAGGCCATCGACGCCACACTGGGCAATCCCACCGCCATCGCCGTCGATAGCTCGAAGGACATTTACTTTATCGACGACAACGGAACCTATATCCGCAAAGTGACCGCCTCCACCAGCGATATTGCCACGCTCGCCGGCTACGACTCGGCCTCCAGCGGCAACAACGGACTGGCCCTGGACACAGCCGACAACGTCTATGTCAGCGGCAACGACTCGTATTTCGGCGAAGGCTGGATCGCCATGATCCCCACCAGCGGCAGGGCGCTCACCATCATCGGCGGGGTCGTCTTCAACGCCATGGGCAACTACTATCTGGGCAGCGAGGGCGATGGCGTTCCCGGATTCTATGCCGCCGTCGCACAGAATCCGCAGGGACTGGCATTCGATTCTGCCGGCAACTTCTATGTGGCCGATACCGGCAGCAATCGCGTGCGCCGCACTCCAAGCCCGGCTTCGGCAGCCGATCTGATCTTCGGCGACGGCGGATTCTACCCCGCCGGGACCGCGAGCCTGGAAGTCACCGTCAAGGATAGCAAGGGCGCCACGGCCAGCCGCACCTATCCGATCGGCATAGCCAGCTGGATGACTCTACCGTCCAATCTTCCCAGTTCAATGAAACCGGCCAGCGCCGGGAAGAATTATTCCGGCTATATCAGCGTGATCGGCGGCACGGCCCCGTACACATGGACGGTCTCGAACCTTCAGGACGGATTTACCTGGACGAATAACGGCGGCAGCGCGGTCTCCATCAGCGGAACGCCGGTGCTGGGCGGCCAGCTCACCTTTTATGTCACCGTAACCGACAGCCTGGGAAACTACACCGCGCCCGGAAATTCCAATAGCGGCGGCTACACCCTCACCATCAGCGACGGAACCCTTGCGCTGCCCGCGCCCAATCCCTCTTCGCTCGGCGCCGCAGTCAAAGGCAAAAGCTACTCGGGATCGATTACCGCCTCCGGCGGCGTCCCCGGATACTTTTGGACCGCAGATAACTCCGGCGGTTCTCCCAGCTACACGTGGACCGTGAACGGGAGCGTATTCTCCTCGAATTCCGGAGGCTCGGTGAACCTCTCGAATGGGCTTGCAGTCACAAATTCCGGTGGCCTTCCCATACTCACCGTCAGCGGCACGCCAAACTCCACCGGCAAGGTAACCTTCACGGCCAAGATCATGGACAGCGTCGGCAACACCGCCGGCCCGGTAACCTATTCGATCACTGCCAGTGCGCCAGCTACACGATCCTCGCAATCGCCAAAGCGGGTTATTCCGGAACCATAACATCAATCGATCGATCAGGACTGCCTCCTGGAGCAGCCTGCAAAGCTTGAGAGGAATCCCGGCCCTTCTTCCGCGCCAAATCGGCATAGGGGGAGAGTCACCTCTCCACCCCTGCCACACCACCGGACAAGCGGGTCCGCATCCGGCGGTTCGATGGATTGAGCTATTTGCCCGTGTAAAGTCTCGGGATACCCAGAGAGTCGAAGTCGGAATGCCAAGTTTGCACACCCCGCCGTCCGGTTTGGGGATTTCCACCCTCCGCACCGGACTGGGCTGATAGTTTCCGTTGAGCAACTGGTCGCGAATTGCTGGCCAGTGTTCCTTCGGATAGGCTGGCAACTGCTCGACAGTCATACCGTCGATGCCCGCACTACCTTTGTTGGACTTCACCCTCTTGAGAGCCGGCAAGCAGTTGTCCCGCTCGCAGATTTTCTCCATCAACTGTTCATTGGATTTAGCCGGGCTTTCGGGCCTGCTCTTCGCCGTGGATGCTTCGATCCCTCCGACGACGGGCTTCGAGGCTTCACCTCTCCCTCCGCTGTCCGAGGCCGACGGGCATCGGATTTTCTGTCGCTCTGCGCTCATCGAGTCCTGCTGCCTACTTGCCGCTTCCTATGGTTTGCGCCTTCGTGCCATCGCTCCCGGTTGGCCTAGCCGGTTCTCCGCCTCCCGGCCTTGCAGTGCCTCACTATTGATCCGGCAACAAAATACTGTCATGCAGCATAGGCGATTTTCGGGTCTTCGAAAAACGATTTGATCCTTTCGGGATTCTTTTCGATTGCCGTCATGTGTTCGGTGGCCGCTGTGCGCAAC
>Ga0302320_10006571_pt1 | contig 25776 bp, 22 predicted proteins | sample Bog_T0_3_FD_202130 | JGI IMG/M metagenome (GOLD analysis project Ga0302320, IMG submission 202130) | Peat permafrost microbial communities from Stordalen Mire near Abisko, Sweden - Bog_T0_3 | ecosystem: Environmental > Terrestrial > Soil > Wetlands > Peat | place: Sweden: Abisko, Stordalen Mire... | reverse complement strand
AGAATCTGTTGATGGGCGCCTATGCCCGCTCGGATCGCAAGGCCGTTGCCGAGGACCTCGCCAAATGGCTGGAGTTCTTTCCGCGCGTAGCGGAACGTATCGATCAGCGCGCGGGCACGCTGTCGGGCGGCGAACAGCAAATGGTCGCGATGGCGCGCGCGCTGATGGGGCGCCCGAGACTGCTTTGCATGGACGAGCCGACCATGGGCTTGTCGCCGCTCTACGTCGATCGCGTGCTCGAACTCATCGCACGCATCAACGCTCAGGGCATGACCATTTTCATGGTCGAGCAGAACGCCAATCTGGCGCTACAGATCGCGCATGAGGCCTACGTCTTGCGAACCGGAAAGATCGTTCTGCAAGGCTCCGCCGAGGCGCTTCGGCGCGATCCCCGCATTCGCGACGCCTATCTCGGCGGCGCGATGGCGGCCTGAGACGAGGAGACACAAGTGCCTTTCGCCTATCCCCTCAACGACGCCCAGAAGCGCATCGCCGATCTCGGCGACGCCTTGGCGGCGCGCCTCGGCCGCGATCTTCCCGAGCATGATCGCGAATGGTCGTTCGCGCCGGAAAACCTCGAAGCCCTGCACGAGAGCGGCTATCTCAGGCTCGCGTTGCCGCGCGAATATGGCGGCGAGGGCGCTGACGTTTTCGACATGGTGATCGCGCAGGAACGGCTCGGGCGCGGCGATCCGAGCTCCGCGCTCGTGGTCGGCATGATGCTCAACGTGCTCGGACGCCAGCGTGACGACCCCACCTGGCCGCGTGATATCTACGCACAAGTCTGCCGCGAGATCGCGGTGCGCGGCGGCGGCGTCAACACTTGCGCGACGGAAGCGGATCTCGGCAGCGTCTCGCGCGGCGGCGTGCCGGCGGCGACGGCGACCCCGGTCGACGGCGGCTGGCGCATCAACGGCAAGAAGATTTTCGTCACCGGCGCGCGGGGCCTTCGCTATTTCATCACCCTCGTCCGCTTGCCGCCGACCGACCAATCGCCGCATGGCGAGGTGGGCAGCGCCATCGTCGAGGCGAACGCCCCTGGATTGCATTTACGCGACGCTTGGCGGGGCGCGCTGAGTTTGCGCACCGTCGGCAATGACGACGTCACCTACGAAAACGTCTTTGTCCCCGACGCCTGGATCGTCGAGCGCCGGCCGATCGCCTTGCCCGCCGAGCGACAAGCGCCCAAGCCGCCGACGAGCCAGGGCGCGCCGGGGCTCGGCCCCTGGTCGTTGACCATCGCCGCGGTCTATCTCGGGGTCGGCTCGGCGGCTTGCCAGGCCGCCGCGAATTACGCGAACGCGCGCATTCCCTCCGCCTTGGGTAAGCCGATCGCCGAAGCGCCGCATATCCAGCAATGGATCGGCCAGATGGAGATCGGCATCGACGCGGCGCGGGCGCAATTGTTCGAGACCGCGCGTCTCTGGCGCGTGTCCCCCGAACTCCACGACGATCTCGCGGCGCAGATCGCGGCGGCGAAATATCTATGCGTCAACGCCGCCTGCGCGGCGAGCGAGATCGGCCTTCGCGTCGCCGGCGGCTTCAGCCTCACGCCGGACCTCAGCCTGGAGCGGCACTTCCGCGACGCGCGCGCCGGTCTGTTTCAACCGCCGCAAGACGATCTCACCTTGGCGCTGGTCGGCCGCAACGCGCTCGCCGCCGCGCGGGCCGCGTCGACCCACGCAATTGTATCAAGAGAGCAGGCCGCATGAGCCACATCGCCGAAGACGTCATCGACGCCACTTCGGGCGTCACAGAGGGATCGCCATTGGACGCGCTGCGCGCGGCGCGGCCGGAGGTCCGCGCGCGGACTCAATCGTCCTACGCCGCATTGTTTGATTCCGCGGGTTCCGGCGGCCTTCCCGCGCACGAGCGCTTCGCCGTCGCCATGCGTGTCGCGCAATTGCATAAGGCGTCGACGCTCGCGGTTCACTATCGCGACCGTCTCGCGCTCGAGGCGCAAGGCGAGCAGACGGCGGCGGGGGTCACCGCGCGCCTCGCGGCGATCCTGCGGCATGCGGACAAGGTGACGCTGCGTCCCGCGGACGCCACGCGCGCCGATCTGAACGCGTTGGCCGCGCAGGGCCTCGGGGAAGCCGAGATCGTCACGCTGTCGCAGATCATCGCCTTCGTCGCCTACCAGGTTCGCGTGGCGGCCAGCCTCGCCTTGATCGCGGAGTTTGCATGAGCGCGCGCGCTTTCACGACCGACGTGCTGGACTGGGCGGCCTGGATCGCGCCGGTGGACATCCCCGGCGCGAGCGTCGAACAATTGACGGTGCTCGAGGAGAGCGGGCCGCACGCCCGCAATTCACAATATTACCACTTGCTGCTGCACGACGCTCCCGCCTTGCGCGAACGCTCGCTGCTGTTCAACGCGATCATGTATGGGCTCAAGGGGTTGCCGCGGGCCGAGCGTGAACTCGGCGCGACGGTCGAGTCTATTCTCAACGGCTGCGTCTACTGCACGTCGGTTCACGCGCGGTTCTTCGTTCAACTCGCCAAGCGGCCCGACGTGATCGAACGTCTGTTCGCCGAGGGACCCGCCGCTGAATTAGAACCGCGTCTCCGCGCCATCGCCGACTTTTCCGCCAAACTCGCGCGAACGCCGCCCGCGTCGGGGCCCGAAGAGATCCGCGCGCTGCGGAACGTCGGTCTGACCAACGAGGACATCGTTGATCTCGCCAACGCCGTCGCTCTGTTCGCCTGGGCGAATCGGCTCATGCTCACGCTCGGCGAACCCAAGCCGGCCTGACCGCGCCCAGGGGGGGTGAAGTCGCACCCATGGTTTTGGCGGATCACTCTCGAGCCATGTTCGCATTTCAATCTATTTAAACTCTCGATTTAGTTGACGTATCGTCCGGGGCATGGATTTTGTCGTCATGGATCAAGCCCGCGACCATGGTTCGACCGAACCGTCCGCCCCACCTTCCGTTAAGCCTCGAACGAGGACATATCCATGCCGACGCGTGTGCCGCCCGAAACTCTGCCGTCCCTCGACATCCGGCGGTTCGAAACCGACCGCGTTGCGTTTCTCGCCGATCTGCGCGCGGTCGCCCGCGACTACGGCTTTTTCTATCTCACCGGCCATGGAATCGAACCCGCTCTGATCGACGACGTGCTCGCGCTCTCGCGGCGCTTCTTCGCATTGCCGGAAAAGGACAAGCTGGCAGTCGAGATGGTCCACTCGCCGCACTTCCGCGGCTACAATCGCGCCGGCTACGAGCACACCCGCGGCAAGCCGGATTGGCGCGAACAACTCGATGTCGCGGGCGAGCGCGAAGCGCCTATTCTGACGGCGGATTCGCCGCCCTGGGCGCGTCTGCAGGGCCCCAATCAATGGCCCGACGCGTTGCCGGAATTGAAGCCGACCCTGCTGCTCTATCAGTCCGAGGTCACGGCGCTGGCCATTCGCGTGCTGCGCGTCTTCGCGGCGGCCCTTGAGCAGCCGGAGAACGTGTTCGAGGCGATCTACACCCCGCAACCCAATCAACTCATTAAGCTGATCCGATACCCTGGCCGGGCGGCCGACGAGAGCGATCAGGGCGTCGGCGCGCACAAGGATTCCGGCTTCGTCACCATCCTCCTGCAGGACAAGGTCGCGGGCCTGCAGGTCGAGGGAGAGGACGGCTGGATCGACGCGCCGCCCGTATCGGGAACCTTTATCGTCAACATCGGCGAGATCCTCGAGCTTGCGTCGAGCGGCTACTTGCGCGCCAACGTCCATCGCGTGGTGTCGCCGCCGGGCGGCGTCGATCGTCTTTCGGTCGCGTTCTTCCTGGGCGCCAGCCTGGACGCGACCGTGCCGGTTCTGTCTCTGCCGCCGGAACTCGCCGGCCAAGCCCGCGGCCTGACGCAGGATCCACAGAACCCGCTCTTCCGCGAAGTCGGCAAGAACTATCTCAAGGGCCGGCTGCGATCACATCCCGACGTCGCTCGGCGCCATTACGCCGACTTGCTCGATCCCCAGCAAAAACATCCAGAAACCGCCTCGGCCTACTGAACCCGCGCGACAGGAGACTGCGTCATGACGACCGACAACAGACGTTTCGAAACCCTCGCCTTGCATGGGGGCAGCTATCGCGCCGACCCCGCCACGGGCGCGGTCGCGGTGCCGATCTATCTGACCACGTCCTATCAGTTCCACGACACCGCGCACGCCTCGCGACTGTTCGCGTTGGAGGAGATCGGCAACATCTACACCCGCGTCCAGAACCCGACCACGACCGCGTTCGAGGACCGGATCGCGGCGCTGGAAGGCGGATCGGCGGCGCTCGCCGTCGCGTCGGGACAAACGGCGTCGGCTTATTCGGTGCTCAATCTGGCCTCCAGCGGCGACAATATCGTCTCCTCGACCGACCTCTATGGCGGCACCGTGACCTTGTTCTCCCAAACGCTGAAACAATTCGGCGTCGAGGTGCGCTTCGTCGATCCTTCCGACCCCGAGAACTTCCGCCGCGCGACTGATTCCAGGACCAAGGCCTACTACGCCGAGACCCTACCGAATCCGAAGCTGCACGTGTTCCCCATCCGGGAAGTCGCCGACATCGGCCGGTCCTTGGGGGTGCCGTTGATCATCGACAACACGGCTTCGCCCCTTTTCGCGCGGCCGTTCGAGCACGGCGCGGCGATCGTGGTCTATTCGGCGACCAAATATATCGGCGGGCATGGCGCCGCGATCGGCGGCGTCATCATCGACGGCGGCAATTTCCCGTGGGAGGAACACGCCGAACGCTTCCCGCTACTGACCCAACCCGACGACGCCTATCATGGCGCGATCTGGACCGACGCCGCCAAGCCGCTGGGGCCGATCGCTTATGTCTTGCGCGCCCGGGTGAAGTTGCTGCGCGACCTCGGCGCGGCTTTGTCGCCCGCCAATTCCTTCCAGTTGCTGCAGGGCCTGGAGACCTTGCCGCTGCGTCTGCGCCAGCACAACGAGAATGCCCGTCTCGTCGCCGAGTACCTCTCGAAGCGGCCGGAAGTCAGCCACGTCATCTATCCCGGCTTGCAGACCGGCGAACCGCGCCGACGCGCCGACGCCTATTTCAAGGGCGGCTACGGCGGCCTCGTCGGCTTCGAGTTGAAGGGCGGCGTCGAGGCGGGGCGACGTTTCATAGACTCGTTGAAGCTGCTCTATCACGTCGCCAATATCGGCGACGCGCGCTCGCTCGCGATCCATCCGGCCTCGACGACGCACCAACAACTGAGCTCGGCCGAACAACTCGCCGCCGGCGTGACCCCCGGCTACGTGCGCCTCTCCGTCGGCATCGAACACCCCGACGACATCATCGAAGACATCGGCCAAGCCATCGATAATTCCGGCCTGGTCGCCGCCGACGAACCGGCTCGCAAGGCCGCCTGAACCTTCCAACCCAAGGGACTCCCCATGTCTGACAATGTAAAGAATAAAGGCCTGTCTCGCCGTTCCGTGCTCAAGACCGTCGGGGGGCTCGGCGTCGCCGCTTCCGCGGGCGCCCTGGGGACCAAGGTGTTTTCGCCCGCCATCGCCGGGCCGGCGCCGAAGATCCGGCTCGCCTGGACGGAAGTCGCCGCCTGCCACTCGCCTCTCGGCTTCGGCGTCGCCAAGGGCATCTACGCCAAGCACAATCTCGATGTGGAATTGTTCTATCAAGGCGCCAGCGGTCAGACGCTGATTCAGGCGCTGGCCACCGGCAAGGCGGACGCGGGCGCGGGCTTGGTCGGCGATTGGTTGAAGCCGCTCGAGCAGGGCTTCGACGTCAAGCTGTTCGTGGGGTCGCACGGCGGTTGCCAGCGCCTGCTGGCCTCGAAGGCTTCGGGGATCACGGATCTGTCGCAGGTCAAGGGCAAGACGATCGCCACTTATGGCATCGGCGCGCCGCCGCAGGTCGCGTTCCAGGTCACGCTCGCCAAGGCGGGCATCGACCCAGAAACGGACGTCACCTGGAAGGCGGTTCCGTTCGATCTCGTCGGCGAATCCGTCAATCGGGGCGACGCGGATCTGGCCGCGCATCTCGATCCCTGGGCGTGGTCGATCGAGAAGAAGTTCGGCTTCACCAAGATTGCCGACACCCAGACCGGCGTCTACAAGAACCACACCTGCTGCGTGCTCGGCGCCAACGGCCCGTTCCTCAAGGCCAACAAGGACGCGCTGCGTCGTCTCGCCGAGGCGAACATCGAGGTGCACGAATATACCGCCAACCACCCCGACGAAGTGGCGCAATGGTATTTCGACGCGCTGAAGCCGGCCGGTCTCAGCGTCGCCGATCTCACCGAAATCCTGGGCGGCTTGGTCTATCACGATCATCCGATCGGGCAGGCGCTGATCGACCAGATTCGCATCACCTCCGAGGACTTGAAACTCGTCAAGGTTCTCGATCCCACCACCGACCCGAAGGCGTTCGCCGAGCGCATCACGGTCAATTTGCTCGCCTGAGGCTGAATATCATGAGCGAGGCGATCCGCACTCTCGATGGAGGCCGGGCGACGTCAGTCCCGGCGTGGCTGGGGCATGTCTGGGAGGGGTCCTGGAAGCAGGGCCTCTTCGCGGCTTTCACCTGGGCCGCGACGGCCCTGGTGACCGTCGCTCTGCCTGATGTGGTGCCCTGGGGCAGCGCGGGTCTGTTCGCGAAGATCACGGGGGGCGGCGCCATTGTATTCGTGGCGCTCGCCCTCCTGTTTCCGCTGCTGGGGCGCTCAGGCGCGCGCCTCGCCCATTACGGGCCGTGGTTCATCGCGATCGGCGTCTGGCTCGCGCTGTGGGAATTGACGACGGCGAAGTTCGGCTGGCTGCCGAAGCCGTTCTTCTCTCCGCCGCACGGCTTGCTCAACGTCTATGTCACGGATGGGCCGCGCCTGCTCATCTGCATCGGCTACACCTTGCGGTTGTGGGGCCTCGGGTTCCTTGGTGGCATCTCCGTAGGTTATGTCCTCGGCGTCGCGCTCGGTTGGTCGAAGAAGTTCGAATATTGGGGCATGCCGATCCTGAAACTGATTGGTCCGGTGCCGGCGACCGCTTGGATTCCCGTCACATTCTATTTCTTTCCGACCACCTTCATCGCGAGCATCTTCATCGTCGCGTTGGCGTCGGGCATTCCGGTGGCGATCCTGACGGCGTCGGGCGTCGCTTCGATCAACAAGTCCTACTACGACGTCGGCCACGTGTTGGGCGCGAGCGACTGGTATCTCATTCGCAAGATCGCCGTGCCCGGATCGATGCCGCATGTCTTCGTTGGCCTGTTCATGGGCCTCTACTATTCCTTCGCGGTTCTCGTCGTGGCGGAGATGCTCGGCGCGCGATTCGGGCTCGGTTGGTACATTCAGTTCGAGACGGCCTATTCCGGCTACGCCAATGTCTATGCGACGCTGCTGATCATGGCGGTGCTCTGTTCGGGCGTGGTGAGGTTGCTCTTCGTCGGCCGGGATCGGCTCCTCATCTGGCAGAAGGGATTCATCTCGTGAGCGCCCTCGCATCGCGCGAACCCGTCGCGCAACCGAGCCTGTCGCTCGAAATTCGCGACGTCAGCCATCAGTTCGACCTCGGCGGATCGCGTCTGCCGGTGTTGGACGCCGTCACTCTCAATGTCGACGCCGGAGAATTCGTGGCGCTGCTCGGCCCTTCCGGTTGTGGGAAATCGACGCTGCTGCGCTTGATATCGGGATTGGACACGCCGAGCTCCGGCGCCATTCTCGCCGATGGAGAGGCGATCAGACGTCCCGATCCCTCTCGCATTCTCGTCTTCCAGGACCCGACGCTGTTCCCTTGGGCGACAGTGCAGGCCAATGTCGCGACGGGCTTGGAGGCGCGCGGTGTGTTGAGGGCTCAGCGGGGCAGGGTGGACGAGGCGCTCGCGCTGACGGACCTCACCGCCTTCGCCAAGGCCTATCCGCATCAATTGTCGGGCGGCATGGCGCAGCGCGCGGCGCTCGCGCGCGCGCTGGTGAACGATCCCAAGCTGCTGCTGCTCGACGAACCGCTCGGCAAGCTCGACTCGCTGACCCGACTGACGCTTCAGGAGGAATTGGTGAAGCTCTGGCGTCGCCGCGGCTTCACGGCCGTGCTCGTGACCCATGACGTCGAGGAGGCTTTGTTGCTGGCGGGCCGCATCATCGTCTTCAGCGAACGACCTGGGCGGATCAAGGCCGAATTCAAGGTGGACAAGGGCTATCCGCGCCGTCGTGACGATCCCGAGATCGTGGCGTTGCGGCGAGAAATTCTCGGCACGCTTGGGCTGAAGACGTGAGCGCGCGATGAATCGCCTATCCGCTTTGTTCCTTGTCCTCGGCGGCCTCGTCGTCTTGGGCTCCGCCGGATGGTGGTGGGTGACGTATAGCGACGTCATCCGATACAATTACATCAGCGCCAGCGAGGCGAGCCTGTGTCTGGTCGGCGATTCCGCGATCTGCCACCTCGCCCGAACGCTTTGCCGCAGCGCGCACCCGATCGCGGTCACGGCGTATCGCGCCGCGACTATCTGGGTCGGCCTCGCCTCGCTGTCGGCGAGCTTGATGACGCTGGGCCGGGCGCGAGACCGAACGGTGTCCTCGTCGCGCTGAGGGAAACTGAGTCCACTCAATACTTAAATTCAATCGCGCAATGCGACGAGCAGGCTATCGTTTCCACTTCGGCTGCCTCGAAACTCGGCGGCTGTTGGATAGTCTTCCTCGTTGTCACGTCGCTCGCCCAAATTCGTACGCCCGCATTCATCGTGGAGAGTGAAACCCGTGACCATCAACGTTCCGTTTCCTCAACCGACTTCGCCCGCGCCGACGTTCGATCTCGATCCCACGGCGCATGTGATCCGCTCCGACGCGGAAGCGATCGAGACCGCGAAGGCGCTCGCCGCTGAATTCGCGGTGGATGCGGCCAAGCGCGATCGTGACCGCATTCTGCCGGCCGCCGAATTGGACCGATTCTCGAAGAGCGGATTGTGGGGGATCACGGTGCCCAAAGCCTATGGCGGCGCGGGCGTCTCTTTCGCGACGCTGGCCGAAGTCATCAAACTGATCTCGGCCGCCGATCCCTCGATCGGCCAAATCCCGCAAAACCATCTCGCGGCGCTCGACGCGATCCGCTTCGCCGGCTCCGAGGCGCAGAAGAAGGTTTGGTTCACGCGTGTGCTGCAAGGCTACCGCCTGGGCAACGCGTTCTCCGAGGCGAAGAGCAAACATGTTGGCGCCTTCGAGACGACGCTAGGCCACGAACGCGATGGTTATGTCGTCAACGGCGAGAAATTCTATGCGACGGGCGCTCTGTTCGCGCATTTCATCCATATTGGCGCCATCGGACCGGACGGAAAAGTCTATCTCGCGATCGCCTCGCGCGGCGCCAAGGGGCTCACGATCGTTGACAATTGGTCGAGCTTCGGCCAGCGCACCACGGCCAGCGGCAACGTGCTGATCGAGAACGTGCATGTCGAGCCGATCGCGGTGATACCCGCCTATCTCGGAGGCGAAAATCCCTCGTCGAACGGCGCAGTCTCTCAGCTCATTCAAGCCGCCGTCGATGCGGGGATAGCGCGCGGCGCGATCGAGGACACGATCGCCTTCGTACGCCGCTACACGCGGCCATGGATCGACAGTGGGCAGGAGCGCGGCTCCGAGGACGTGTTCACGATCTCGCAGATCGGCGACCTCGAAATAAGACTCCACGCCGCCGAGGCGCTGCTGGAAAAGGCGGGGCTGGCGATCGACGGGATCATCGATCGTCCCAACGACGAGAACGTGGCCGAAGCCGCCGTCGTCGTCGCGGAAGCGAAGGTTCTGACCACCGAGATCGCGATACTGGCGACCAACAAGCTGCACGAACTCGCCGGCACGCGCTCGACCCTTGCCGAATACAATCTAGATCGTCACTGGCGCAACGCGCGCACCCACACGCTGCACGACCCCGTGCGTTGGAAATATTTCCACGTCGGCAATTACGCACTCAACGGCGTCGCGCCCCCGCGTCACGCCTGGAGCTAACGCGAACGCCGGCTTCCCGTCCCGTCATCCTGGAACCTACTGAATGTCAGCAACCCTAGCCCAACAAGTCGGCGAACCCGCGCGGGTGTTTTACGCGCCGCCGGCGCGTTCTCGTTCCGCCCATGTCATCTGCGACGACGCCGAGGCTGTCGCCGTCTCGCGGAAACTGTCGGAAAAGATCGCGGCCGGCGCGGTAAAACGGGATCGCGAGCGCGTGCTGCCGTTCGAGGAATTGGAATGGCTGTCGGACGCGGGGCTGCTGGCGATCACCGTGCCTAAGGAATATGGCGGCGCGGGCGTTCGCGCCGGAACCCTGGCCGAGGTGATCGCGACGCTCGCCAGCGCGGACGGCTCGATCGGTCAGATCCCGCAGAACCATTTCTTCATGCTGGAAGCGTTGCGGTTGCAAGGAACCGAGGAGCAGAAGCGATTTTTCTATGATCGTATTCTCAAGGGTGATCGCATCGGCAACGCGCTGTCGGAAGTCGGCACGAAAACCTCGCATGATCACGCCACGCGCCTCACGCGGGACGGCGAAATCTATCGGCTGAACGGCAAGAAATATTACTCGACCGGCGTGCTCTTCGCGCATTGGGTCGCGGTGGTCGCCAATGACGACGACAATCTTTCCACGATCGCCTTCGTGCCTCGCGATACGCCCGGCGTCACGATCGTCGATGATTGGACCGGCTTCGGCCAGCGCGTCACCGGCTCGGGATCGACCATCCTCGACAATGTCGAGGCGCATCCGATTTCCCTTATATCGTTCGCCGCCTTGTTTCAGCGGCCGACTTCGATGGGGCCGCTCGCGCAAATCCAGCATGCCGCGATCGAGGCGGGCATCGCGCGTGGCGCGCTGGCCGATACGATCGATTATGTCCGGACGCGCTCTCGGCCCTGGAAGGATTCCGGCGTCGAGCACGCCTTTGAGGACCCCTATACGATCGCTCAGATCGGCGAGTTGCGAATTCGCGTCTCCGCCTCCGACGCGCTGCTCGCGCGCGCCGGGAAATTCGTCGATGCCGCCGCCGCTGATTCGACGATCGAAAGCGTCGCCGCCGCGTCGATCGCCGTCGCCGAATCCAAGGCCGCCTCAACCGAGGCGGCGCTTTTCGTCTCCAACAAGTTGATCGAACTCGCCGGCTCCCGCGCCACCTTGCGCGAATTCGGTCTGGATCGGCACTGGCGAAACGCGCGCACGCATTCCGTGCATGATCCCGTGCGTTGGAAATATCGAGCCATAGGCGACTACTGGTTGAACGAAATCAACCCGCCTCGGCATGGAGCGATCTGACGCCATGACCCGGCAAATTCACTTCAACGCTTTCGACATGAACTGCGTCGGCCATCAGTCGCCGGGCCTCTGGGCGCATCCCCGCGATCGATCCTGGCAATATAAGGATCTGGAATACTGGACCGACCTCGCCAAGCTTCTGGAGCGCGGCAAGTTCGACGGCGTATTCATCGCCGACGTGCTCGGCGTCTACGATGTCTACAAGGGCAATCTCGACACGGCGCTGCGCGTATCGACGCAAATCCCCGTCAACGATCCGCTGCAACTCGTGCCCGCGATGGCGCTGGTGACGGAACACCTCGGTTTCGGCGTCACCGCCTCGATATCCTTCGAGCATCCCTACACATTCGCACGACGCATCTCCACGCTCGACCATCTCACTAAGGGCAGGGCGGGCTGGAACATCGTGACCTCCTATCTCGAAAGCGGCGCGCGCAACATCGGGCTCGGATCGCAGACTCAGCACGACGACCGCTATGAAGTCGCCGACGAATATATGGAGGTCGTCTACAAGCTTTGGGAAGGGTCATGGGCCGACGACGCCGTGCTGCGGGACCGTGAGCGCCGCATCTTCACCGACCCGACGAAGGTTCGGCCGATCCGCCACGAGGGCAAGCATTACAAAGTCCCGGGTTTTCATCTCAGCGAGCCGTCGCCGCAGCGCACGCCGGTGCTCTATCAGGCGGGGGCGTCGAGCCGGGGCCAACGCTTCGCCGGCGAGCACGCCGAATGCGTATTCGTGGCGACGCCGTCCAAGACCGTGCTGAAGAAGACGGTGGCCGCGATCCGGCGCAGCGTCGCGGAGGCGGGTCGCGATCCGCGCGGGGTGCTGATCTTCAATTTGCAGACGGTCATCGTCGACGAGACGGACGCCAAGGCGAAGGCGAAATACGAGGACTACAAACAATACATCGACCTCGATGGCGCGCTCGCTCTCGGATCGGGTTGGATGGGCATCGATTTCGGCGCCTATGGGCTCGATGAGCCGTTGCGGCATATCAAGACCAACGCCGTGCAGTCCTCCATTGACGCTTTCTCCAGCGCCGATCCGAGCAAGGTCTGGACGGTACGGGAACTCGCGGAATGGATCGGCATCGGCGGCCTCGGGCCGCTAATCGTCGGCGGCCCTCAGACGGTGGCCGACACGCTGCAGGAATGGGTCGAGGAGACCGATGTCGATGGCTTCAACCTCGCCTACGCCGTGACACATGAGACCTTCGCCGACATCGTCGAGCATCTCGTGCCGGAATTGCAGAAGCGCGGCGTGTATCGCAGGGACTACACGCCCGGCACGTTGCGCGAGAAGCTGTTCGGCGCGGGATCGCGATTGCCGGACACGCATCCGGGCGCCAGCTATCGCGACCTCGACGCCGCGGCGCGTCGGAGTCGCGCGGCCGCGGAATAGAAATAGCGATGACCAAGGAAATACGGCTCAACGCCTTCGAAATGAATTGCGTCGCGCATCAGTCGCCGGGCCTGTGGCGGCATCCGCGCGACCGCTCGCGCGATTACAAGCGGCTGGACTATTGGATCGAACTCGCCAAAATCCTCGAGCGAGGTCTGTTCGACGGATTGTTCATCGCCGACGTGCTCGGGGTTTATGACGTCTTCGGCGGCGATGCGCGCGCCGCCCTGACCCATGCGGCGCAGATCCCCGTCAACGATCCGCTGTTGCTCGTGTCCGCGATGGCCGCCGTCACGCGGCATCTGGGATTCGGCGTTACGGCGAACCTTTCCTTCGAGCCGCCCTATACATTCGCCCGCCGCATGTCGACGCTCGACCATCTCACCGAAGGCCGCGTCGGCTGGAACATCGTGACCGGCTATCTCGACAGCGCGGCGCGAGGCGCCGGGCGCGAAAAGCAGACCGCGCACGACGATCGCTACGATATCGCCGACGAATACATGCAGGTTGTCTACAAGCTCTGGGAAGGCTCCTGGGCCGACGACGCGGTGAAAGCCGACGCGGAGACCGGCGTGTTCACCGATCCCGACAAGGTGCGTAAGGCGGTCCATCAGGGCGAGCATTTCTGGCTCGACGCCCTACATCTGAGCGAACCCTCGCCGCAGCGCACGCCGGTGCTGTATCAAGCGGGGACGTCGCCGGCGGGACGCCTCTTCGCCGGCCGTCACGCCGAATGCGTCTTTCTCTCCGGCCCGTCGAAAGTCGCGATAGCGCCACGCGTCGCGGGCTTGCGGGCGAACGCGGCCAGCGTCGGCCGCGATGCTCATAGCCTGCGCATCTTCGCGCTCGCCACGACGATCCTCGGCGCGACGGACGAAGAAGCGCGGGCGAAGCTCGCCGACTATCGACAATATGCCGATCTCGAAGCAGCGCTGACGCTGTTGTCAGGCTGGACGGGCGTCGATTTCGCCAAGCTGGACCCCGACCAGCTCGTCCAGCACGTCGAGAACGAGGCCGGCCGCACCGCGCTCGAAAACATCACGCGCGCCGACCCGAACCGCACCTGGACCGTGCGCCAGGCGGCGGAGCATGTCGCTCTCGGCGGCCTCGGACCCGTATTCGTCGGCTCGCCGTCGACGGTCGCGGATCAGTTGGAGGAGTGGGTCGACGCGACCGACATCGACGGCTTCAATCTCGCCTTCGCCGTGCGACCGGAGACTTTCGCCGACGTCTCCGATCTTCTCGTGCCCGAACTGCAACGACGCGGCCGCTACAAGACCGTTTACCCCGAGGGAACCTTGCGCGAAAAGCTATTTGGCGGTTCGCCGCGTCTGCAAGCGCCGCATGTCGGAGCCGGCTACCGTTGGAGTTGAGATGTCGCTCGGAATCAACGGCCTCGATCATGTCGTCATTCGCGTATCCGACCTCGATGCGTCGGAGACGCTGTATCGGCGGCTCGGCTTCACCCTGACGCCGCGCGGCTTTCATGTCGGTCGCGGCAGCGCCAATCATACGGCGCCGCTGTCCGGCGGCAACTATTTCGAGTTGATTCATATCGAGCCCACCAGCGTGCGGGACCACTTCTTCCCCGACCATCGCGGCGCGGTGGCGATCGCGTTGGCGCCCGACGACAGTCGAGCCCTCCATGTGGAAATCACCCGTCTCGGCTATGACGTCGAGCCCCCGCGCGACCTCGCGCGTCCCGTCGATCTGCCCAGGGGTGCGCGTGAAGCGCGGTTTCTCAACGCGACGCTGCCACGCATCGGCCCGGACGCCGTACGCTGGTTTGCGTGTCAGCATCTCACGCGCGACCTCGTCTGGAGACCGGAATGGGAGGGACACGCGAATGGCGCCACGCGATTGACCGAGGCGATTCTCGTGCACCCTACGCCGGAGGCGTTGGGACCTGCCTATCGCGGGCTGTTTCAGGGGCTCGTTCATGTCGAACCCGACTCTCTGCGCGTCATCGTGGGCGACGACACTATAAGCGTTCTCACGCCAGCAAAATTCAGCGCGCGATTCCCCGGCATTCCGCTTTCTCGTGACACTTCGCAAGGCTGGTTCGCGGGGGTCGCGCTACGCGTGCGCTCCACGCAAACCACCGCCGAGTTCCTGAGTCAGGCCGGCGTTCCCACGACGCGGACGCCCGTCGGCGCCGTCGTCGTCGCCCCGTCCGAAGCGGCGGGCGTATTGTTCGAATTCAGCGGCGATTGACGTAGCGGAGTCTCAAACGACTTTGGCGTGAACGCTGCGCGGCTGTCGCGCCAGACGCGCCTCCAACCAAAGGCTGTAACGCGAGCCGCCGAAGCAGATGATGAAATAGACCACAGCCGCGAAGAGATAAGCTTCATTGTAAAAGCCGAGCCATTGCGGATCCGTCGCGGCGACCTTGGCGGTGTTGAGAAAGTCGAACAGGCCGATCACGATCACCAGCGTCGTATCGAGAAACAAACCGATCCCCAAATTGACGAAAGAGGGGATGACGGCGCGCAGGGCCTGGGGCAACACCACCAGCCTCATCGCCTTCGCCCAGGAGAGACCCACCGCATGGGCGGCCTCCAATTGGCCTTTCGGCACCGATTGAAGACCCGCGCGCACGTTCTCCGCCATATAGGCGGCGATGAAGAGCACGACGGCGATTTGCGCTCGCAAGAGCTTGTCGATCGAGGCGCCTGCTGGCAACATGAGCGGAAAGAGGAGCGTCGAGACATAAAGCACCGCGATCAGCGGTATGCCGCGCACGCTTTCGATGAACGCGACAGCCATGAATCGCAATAGGCCCATGCGGGAACGCCGGGCTAGGGCTAGTGCGACCGCGAGCGGAAACGCTCCGGCGAAGCCGACCACGGCAAGGAGAACGGTCAGGGGGAAGCCGCCCCATTTGTCGGTGGCGACGGGATGGCCAGTCGCCAATCCCGACATGATCGCGACCGCGAGCGCGAGCACGATCAGCCAGACCGTGACGAGGCAGCGCCGCCAGGAATAGGGCATGCAAGTGACGAGCACGAGGCCGACGATCAGCGCGGTCGCGACGGCGGGCTGCCATTGCAGATCGTGGGGATAGAGCCCGAAGACGATGAAGCGCGCCTTTTCGCCCACGAACGCCCAGCACGCTCCGTGATGGGCGGCGCAGGCGTCGGCGTTCCCGAACCAGACCGCGTCGATGATCGCCCAGCGCAGAAACGGCCAGACGACGAAGACGAGGAAGGCGGCGAAGGCGAAGGTGATCGCGATGTTGGTCGGCGAGCCGAACAGCCTTTTGCGCCAGGAAGCCCAGTCCACCTCGACGCGGCGCGCTTGTGACAAGGTGAGCAGCGTCATCATCGCTCCTTCAGCGCGTGGCGTTGGTTGTATTGGTTCATCGCCAGCGACACCGAAAAGCTGATGGCGAGATAGATCGCGACCATGATCATGATCGATTCCAGCGCCTGGCCCGTCTGGTTGGAGGCGGTGTTCACGATGTTGACGAGGTCGGGATAACCGATGGCGACGGCGAGGCTGGAGTTCTTGGCCAAACTCAAATAGCTCGACGTCATTTGTGGAATTATGACGCGCAGGGCTTGCGGCAAGACGACGAGGCGCATGACTTGCCCTCGCTTCAACCCCACCGAGCCTGCGGCTTCCCATTGGCCTTTGGGGACAGACTCGATGCCGCCGCGAACAATCTCGGCGATACCCGCCGCCGCGTTGACGACGAGGCCGAGAACCAAGGCGGTGAATTCCGGCGACAGCGAGGATCCGCCCGCGAAATTGAATCCGCGGCGCTCCGGAAGATCGAGGCCGAAGGCGCCGAGCGCCGTCGCGACGACGGCGAGGATCACGAACGTCCCGAGCCCCGCCAACGCGACCTTGCGCCTCAGAAACGGACGCTCGCGCAATTCGCGGCGGAGGAGCAGCTCCGCCAGGACGATGGCCACGCCGAGGGCTGGATAGGCCAACCATGTCGCGTTGCCGGAAATCGTCAAGACCGGATAGAACATGCCGCGGTTGCACAGAAATATCCCCGGCAAGGGCGCCATCGCCTGTCGCGCGCCAGGCAGCGCCTGCAGTGTCGCGTTCCAGAAAAAGAGTTGCAGCAGCAGCGGCGTGTTGCGGATCGCCTCGACGTAGACGCGCACCGAATTCGCGAGCAGCGGATTGGTCGACAGCCTCGCGATGCCGAGCGTGACGCCGAGAACGGTGGCGAGGATGCACCCGACCGTCGAGACGACCAGGGTGTTGAGGAGCCCGACAAAGATCGCCTTTATGAGCGGGCTGTCCGAGGAATAGGCGATCAATGACTCGCCGATCTCGAAATTCGCGCGACGCCAGAGGAAGGCGAAGCCGGGCGTGATGCCGACCCGCGCCATGTTGGCTTCCATGTCGTGGCCGAGCAGCGCGAGGATGGCGACGATCGCCAGAAACGAAAAAATCTGGGCGACGGGATGGTCACCCAGCCAGGCCCTCAGGCTCGCGAAACCGGGCGCCGAAGCGCCCGGTCGAGTGGTTAGGTTCAATGTCACTTCACGACGCGCTCAACGGAAAGGGGGAGAATACAGCAATCCCCCCTTGGTCCAGAGTTGATTGTAGCCGCGTTCGAACCCTACCGGCGTGGTCTTGCCTATGTTGCGATCGAAGATCTCGCCGTAATTGCCGAGCTTCTTGACGATGTTGTAGGCGAATTTCGGATCGAGGCCGATCGCCTCGCCAAGCGACGGATCGACGCCCAGGAAGCGTTTGATCGCGGGATCCTCGCTGGTGAGGAACGTGTCGATGTTGTCCTTCGTGATGCCGAACTCCTCGGCCTGAATGGTCGCGTAGACCGTCCAGTTGACGATCTGCAGCCAGCGATCGTCGCCGCCGCGGATCGCGGGCGCGAGCGGCTCCTTGGACAGGCGCTCGGGGAGTAGGACGAAGTCGCCCGGCTTGGCGAGCTGGGTGCGATCGATCGCGAGATCCGATGAATCCTGCGTGAGCGCGTCGACGCGGCCCGAATCGAGCGCGGCGCGGAATTCCTTGCCGTCCTCGATGACGACGGCCCTGAAGGTCTTTTTGTTCTTGCGGAAGAAGTCCGCGATATTGAGTTCGCCGGTCGTGCCGCTTTGAATGCCAACCGTCGCGCCGTCGAGTTCCGAGCCCTTCGTCACGCCCAGCGATTTGCGCACCAACAGACCCTGGCCGTCATAGAAGACGACGGGTCCGAAGTCGAAGCCCAGCTTGAACGAGCGATTGATTGTCTCGGTGACGCCCGACAGGAGCACATCGAACTCGCCCGCCTGTAGCGCGGGAAGGCGTTGCTGCGGCGAGGACGAGGTGAACTCGACCTTGTCGGGATCGTTGAACACCGTGATCGCCAGGGCGCGGCCGAAGTCGACGAAGAAGCCTTGCCAGCGACCGCTGCTGTCCGGCGCGAAGAAGCCTGGGCTCGTGCCGACGCCCACCTTGATGACGCCGCGCGCCTTGATTTTGTCGAGCGTCTCGCCCGCGTGAGCGACGGGGGCCAGGATCGCGCCCGCGCCCCAGATCATCGCCGCCAAGGCCAGGCCTCTGCCTAGCTTGTCACCCAAAGAACGAATCATTGTCGAAATTCCTTTTCGCCCCGATTGAACCCGCGCGGGGGATCCCCGCAGTCGTTTCTCGAACGCGCCATTGCGTTCGTCGGAATCAAGTTAGGGGTTTTGAAAGAGAACGGTATATACATTTTGTAGAATTAGACGTTACATATTCTCAACAGCCGCGGCATGCCACTCCTGCTGGCGCGAAGCGCGGAGTGCCTCCAAATATCTCAGTCAACGCGGCCGTAAAAGAGTGCGGACACGTGCCTCGCCTCGGCGAAGAACAACCAGCGTTCCGTGCCCAACCCGATCGCCGCCGCGAGGATCGCGGTCGACGCCAATGGGCAAGACGCGGAGAGCGGGGTCAATAGAATCAGGCCGATCAATGCGAACGGCGCGCCGAACAGACAGACATGGACGGAGCGGCGCAACGCGAGGGCGCGCTTTCGCGCGACCACGAAGCCCATATCCCGCAGTAAAAAATTCGCGCCCGTGTGCGGCGGATCGAACGCGCGCGCGGCCCCCAGATGCGCGAGGCCTGTAGCCGAGCCGAGGCTCGAAGTCGGAAGCGCGCGATCGATGGATCGCCAGTACGCCGCCTTGATGAGCCAAGCGGCGAAGGTGGTCGCCATCGCGAGCGCGATCGGACCGCGACCGCCAAATACCGTCGTCAGCGCGACGAGAAGCAACGCGCCGGACTGAAGCGCCAGCGCGAGATAGATCGGCGGAACCAAGGTATGGCTCCATCGGCGGATGGTCGTCAGGCTCGCGTAGATCATCGCGGTGCAAAACACGGTCGTCATCGCCATCGCGGCGCTCAGGCCGCCGAGAAGCCTGATGGAAACGTCGTTTGGCTCGGAGGATGCCCAGAGAACTCCGAACGCGGTCGCGGGCAGGAACGTGACGAGCGCGGCCAATCCTTCGCGCGACATCCAGGATGTTCGCCACCGACTCAGCGCGCGCCACGCGCGCAAAGGTCGGCCGAGGTGAAACGTCGAGGCGAACAGTCCGATGGAGATAAGGCCAAGCGCCAGCGCGACCGCGAAAGGACCGGGCGTCGGCGAAACGTCGAGCGCCGCCATGAAGCCGAGAATCGCCAGCAAGCCATAGCCGGCGCCCGATGCGGTGGTGAAAATGATGATCGACGCCGCGGGATCCATGAAATCTCTCTTGGAGTCAGCGCGTCAGCAGGGCGTCGAGAAAGTCCAGAAGCGCACGCGGACTCCTCTCCAATTTGCGCGCCGCGGTCTTGCGACCGTCGGCCGTCACGCTCCGCGGCGGAAGGTATTTGCTCGTCGGTCGATATTTCAACTCCGGCAACGGATCGAACCCGCCAAATTCCCGAGTCAATCTCGAAACGTTGGACTCCGGATCGGCGAAGTCGCCGAAATGGCGCGCGTTCGCGGGGCAGGTGGTCACGCAGATCGGCTGGCGATCCTCGACCGGCAGTTCGCGGTCATGGATGCGGTCAACGCATAGCGTGCATTTCTTCATCACGGCCTCGACCTCGTCGAATTCGCGCGCGCCATACGGACAAGCCCAGGCGCAGAGCTTGCAGCCGATGCATTTGTCGTGATCGATCAGCACGATTCCGTCATCCGCGCGCTTGTAAGAAGCGCCGGTGGGGCAGACGGTGACGCAGGCGGGCGCCTCGCAATGCAGGCAAGTCTTAGGGAAATAAACGGTGCGACCGGCCGCGCCTTCGCCGAACTCATAGCTATGAACGCGATTGGGCCAAACGCCGCGCGGGCTGGCTTGGTAGGCCTCGACATCGGACGATCTCCCGGAATGCCCGACGGAGTTCTCCTGTTTGCAGGCGACCGCGCAGGCGTGGCAGCCGACGCATGCGTTGAGGTCGATCACCAAGCCGAGTCGTTTGCGAGGCGAAGATGTCATCCGCGCCTTCCCCGGCGATGAGGCGCATCAAGCAGACCTGGCGGGCGTCGAAGCGTGGGAAATCGCGGCTCGCTGATTTCCTCGACCGACTCGCATTTTTCGATCCGCACGCGCAAGTCATACCATGCGGCTTGCCCTGTGAGCGGATCAGAGTTCGAGAAGCGTCGACCGTCGTGTTCCGCCGGCAGGAGTTCGCTGATTAGATGATTGAGCAGAAAGCCCTTGCGCGCCTCGGGGGCGTCGGGAGAGAGATTCCACGCGCCGGACCGCTTGCCGATCGCGTTCCACGTCCAGACCGTACGCGGATCGACTCCTTCCATCGTCTTGATCCGCGACTTGATCGAGGCGTGATGACTGCCGACGCGCACCCAGTCGCCATCCCGCAGCCCCAGATGTTCGGCCAGCGAAACGGCGACGTAGAGCGCGTTCTCGCCTAGGATTTGCCGCAGCCAGGAGTTGTGCGAACCCCAGGAATGATACATCGGCATCGGCCGCTGCGTGATCGCATGCAGGGGAAAGCGGGCCGTGTCGACCTTCGTTTCCTCCAGTGGAACGCTCCAGATCGGCAGCGGGTCGGATGATTCGATCAACCGGCCGCGCAATCGCTCTGGTGGTTGGATGGGGCCGTGGCCCTGCGCGGCGAGGCGGAATTTTTGGAGAGGTTCGCTGTAGAGCTGCATTACGATCGGCTCCGCGTTGTTGACGAAACTCATGTGGCGGGCGAACGCGAGATAGTCGGCGTTGGCGAATTTGTAGAATTGTTGGTTCGGCGGCAGCTCATGCCGCCAGAAGCCTTGGTTGGCGACATAGGCCTCAAGCTGCTTCGGGTTGACGGCCCCGCGTCCGAAATCTTCGCCATCGATCCCGCGAAAGCCGGCGAGCGGCCCGAGGCCTGGCGACCTCTCGTGATGGACGAGATAGTCGGCATAGCCGCCGGGATATTTGGGCGCGCCGGAAGCGTCGATCATGCCCGGCAGTTTGAGCCGCGCACCCAGATCCAGCAGCACGCTCTGAAACGCGCGAACGTCGCGATCGGGCTCGACAACGGGCTGGCGTATGGCGTCCGCGGGCCCGTTCGCGTCGCTGATCGGTCGATCCAGCAGCGAGATGCAGTCCCAGCGCTCGAGATAGGTCGTGTCCGGCAGCACGAGGTCGGCGTAGGCGACGGTCTCCGAAAAGAAGGCGTCGGAATAGAGAATGTGTGGGATCTTGTATTCGCCGTCCGGCCGCTTGTCGGTGAGCATCTCGATGACTTGCGAGGTGTTCATCGTCGAATTCCAACTCATGTTGGCCATGAACAGGAACAGCGTGTCGATGGTGTAGGGGTCGCCCTTCCACGCATTGGTGATGACCATGTGCATCATGCCGTGAATGGCGAGCGGCGCCTCCCAGGAGAACGCCTTGTCGATCCGAATCGGTTCGCCGTCGGCGTCGACCAGCAAATCCTCGGGACCCTGGGGAAAGCCGAGCGGCGCGCCTTCGAGCGGATTTCCCGGCGCGACGTGTTTGCCCGACGGCTTCTGCGCCGGGGGGATCGCGCGCGGAAATGGCGCCTTCAGGCGAAACCCGCCCGGGCATTCGATGGCGCCGAGCAGCGACTGAAGCAGGTGGATGGCGCGGCAGGTGTGAAAGCCGTTGCTGTGCGCCGAGATGCCTCGCATCGCGTGCATCGCGACCGGGCGTCCCACGATCTTGTCGTGCTTGCGTCCGGCCCAATCCGTCCATGGGATGTCGAGTTCCACGGTCTGTTCGAAGGCGACTTCAGCGATTTCCGCCGCGACGCGTTCAATCGTAGCCGCAGGCACGCCGCAACGCTCGGCGACGGCGGCGGGGCTGAACGCATCGGCCATATAGCGTTCAGCGATCCGTTGGAACACAGGCGCGGCCTTGCGGCCGTCCACCAATCGCGCTTCGCCCGCCAGCGACATCTCGACGTCCGGCGCGGTCGCGTCGACCAACCGGCCGCTCGCGGCATTGAAACCGAGCGGCCGACCGGCCTCGTCCCGCGCGAACAGGCCGTGATCCGCCGCGCCAGGATCCTGAATGACCAACCATCCCGCGTTGGTGTAACGCGCGAGATAGGCGAGATCAACTTTTCCCGCGTGCAACAACTCATGCATGAGGGCCATGATGAACAAGCCATCCGCGCCCGGGCGCACGCCGATCCATTCGTCGGCGATCGCGGAATAGCCGGTCCGCACCGGATTGACCGACACTACCTTCGCGCCCCTGGCCTTCAGTTTGGCCAGCCCCGCCTTGATGGGGTTGGAGTCATGATCTTCCGCGACGCCCAACATGAGGAAATAATTGGTGCGCTCCCAATCCGGTTCGCCGAATTCCCAGAACGAGCCGCCGATCGTATAGAGGCCGGCGGCGGCCATGTTCACCGAGCAAAAGCCGCCGTGCGCCGCGAAATTCGGCGTCCCGAACTGCGTCGCCCACCAGCCCGTCAGCGATTGGCTCTGATCGCGACCCGTGAAAAAGGCGAGCTTGCGCGGATCGGCAGCGCGGATATCGCCGAGCCATTTCGTCGCGATCGTGAGCGCTTCCTCCCACTCGATCTCGACGAACTCGCTCTTGCCGCGCTCGCCGACGCGTTTGAGCGGCTTGCGCAAGCGCGCGGGCGAATAATGATGCATGAGCCCCGCGGCGCCCTTCGCGCATAAGGCGCCCTTGTTCACGGGATGGCGACGATTGCCTTCGATCGACTCCACGAGGCCGTCGCGCACATGCGCCTTCACGCCGCAGCGGCACGCGCACATGTAGCAAGTGGTGTATTTGGTCGTGATGCGTTCATCGGCGGCGATTTCGGGGGCGGGCTTGCTGAACATGATACGAATCCCGCTGGCGCATTCGTCAGATCATCGAGGTGTCGCGAACCGCGATAATCAAATCCCGCTTCCGTCGTCGAAGGCTTCCGTTCGCGCATGCGCCTGCGTGACGTTGCTCGCCGGAGGCACGTCGCGCGTCAGCCACACATTGCCGCCGATCTGGGAGCCGCGTCCTATGGTGATGCGCCCGAGGATCGTCGCGCCGGCGTAGATCACGACGTCGTCCTCGATAATCGGATGGCGCGGATAGTTCTTGGCGAGCCCGCCGTGCTCGTCCGCGTTGAAGCGCCGCGCGCCTAGCGTCACCGCCTGATAAAGCCGAACCCGCCGCCCGATGATCGCCGTCTCTCCGATCACGACGCCGGTGCCGTGATCGATGAAGAAGCCCTCGCCGATCTCGGCGCCGGGATGAATGTCGATGCCGGTGTCGGAATGCGCCGCTTCCGAGAGGATGCGCGCGATCAGGGGCGCGCCGAGGAGATAGAGTTCATGCGAAAGCCGATGATGGATGATCGCGGCGACGCCGGGATAGCAGAGCAGCACTTCGTCGAGGCTCTTGGCCGCGGGGTCGCCTTCGAACGCGGCGCGAATGTCGGCGTTGAGCAGCGTCAGAACCTGCGGCAGCGCGGCCGCGAATTCAGTTCGGATCTCGCGCGCGCGCCGCGCGGGATCGACGCCGGGCTCCGCGGTGAGCGCGAGTTCCTGCGAAGCTTGCGCTTCGAGCGAACGCAAGGCCGCGTCAGTCGTATGCGTGACGAAGCCTTGCAGACCGTCCTCGGTCAAATCTTGTGGGCCGAAATGCCTAGGGAATAACGCCGCAACGAAGTCGCGCCGCAGCGCGAGAACCTCCGCGCGGGAGACGCGCGGAGGCGTGGCTTGCGAGCCGCAGCGGCTCGCCTCACCGACCGCGCGAACCTCGCGCAATCTTGCGACGACGCGGCCGAGATCGGATAGGCCGCCGGGAGCGGCCTCGTCGCCGCTCATATGCATTACGCGGCGATACCCTGCGCGTCGAACAGGCCTTCGAACAGCGCGGTGCTGAGATAACGCTCGCCCGAATCCGGCAAGATCACGACGATGGTTTTGCCCGCGTTCTCCGGACGCTGGGCGAGACGCACCGCCACGGCCGCCGCCGCGCCGCCTGATATGCCCGCCAATATGCCTTCCTCGCGCGCGAGACGGCGCGCGAAGGCGATCGCGCCTTCGTTGGATATCTGCTCGATCGCGTCGACCAGCGAAAGATCAAGCACGGCGGGAACGAATCCCGCGCCGATGCCCTGTATCTTGTGCGGTCCCGGCTTGATCGGCTCGCCCGCGCGGCTTTGCGTCAGCACGGGGCTGGCGGTCGGCTCGACCGCGACGGAGACGATCGGCTTGCCCTTGGTGTTCTTGATGTAGCGCGTGACGCCGGTGATCGTACCACCGGTGCCGACGCCGGAGACGAAGATGTCGATAGCGCCTTCGGTGTCGTCCCAGATTTCAGGGCCCGTGGTCTGTTCGTGGATCAGAGGATTGGCGGGGTTCTTGAACTGCTGCAACAGCACGTATTTAGGATCGGACGCCGCGATCTCCTCGGCCTTGGCGATGGCGCCGTTCATGCCCTTCGGCCCTTCGGTGAGCACGAGCTTGGCGCCCAGCGCGACAAGCAGCTTGCGGCGCTCCACGCTCATCGTTTCCGGCATGGTGAGGGTGAGCGGAATGCCGCGCGCGGCGGCGACGAAGGCGAGCGCGATGCCGGTGTTGCCGCTGGTGGGCTCCACGAGTTCCTTGCCCGGACCCAACAGGCCGCGTTTCTCCGCGTCCCAGATCAACGCGGCGCCGATGCGGCATTTCACGGAATAGGCGGGATTGCGGCCCTCGGTCTTGGCGAGCACCGTCGCCTTGGCGCCATCGGTGACGCGGTTGAGCCGCACCAGCGGCGTATGGCCGATGGAGAGGGAATTGTCTTCATACCAGTGCGACATGGCGGAGCCCTTTTCACTTCGGTTATATGATGTCAGTAAATCAATATATTTAGTATTTTTTTCTTGCGCCAGTGTTCTTGATGCCGGTCAAACCGCGACATATTTGCGCGGGGAAATCATTATGCGTGGATGGAAAATCAGGCCGGAGCCTAGAAGGGTCCCGCCTTCCCGGACGGGTCGTCTTGCGGGACGTAGTAGTTGGCGAAGGTGTCCAGCACCTGGCTTCGGACCATGTCGCGGAACGGCGCGTGCGCGATCATGCCATAGACCGAGGCCGCGCCCTGCTCAGCGAGTTCGGGATGCGCGCGCGCGATCTCGACGGAGGACGCGAGGTCGCCGAGATACGTATCGACGACATCGAGATGCCGTGCAGTGACCATGCCGTGCAAGCCGTCGGGGAATTGCAACCGATTGAGGCTCCAGCCTCGCTCTTCCATGCGGTCGCCGACGGAGAAGATGTTCAGGGCGGCGTCGGCTGCGCCATAGGCGATCAGCGGGCCTTGCGGCTTGGCCAGCATTCTCAGGCCGGGTATCGCGGCGATACCCGCGCTCAGCCTGTCCACGGCCTCGGCGGTGCGCGCTGCGAGGTCGCGATAGCCGGCGATCCCGAAATATTGCAGCGCGCCCCAGGCGGCGGCGTAGGCCCCGCCGGGCCGGGTGCCGAGCAGGGCGGGCGAGGCGAAGACGCCGCCCGGCCAGTTCTGCGACACGAACATCTGATGCTTGAAATAGCTCAGGTCCCGATAGATGATCGTCGAGGCGCCCTTGGACGCGAAGCCGTACTTGTGGACGTCGGCCGAAATCGAGGTGACGCCGGGAACGCGGTAATCCCAGGGCGGTATGTCGCGCCCGTTCATTTCCATGAACGGCAGAATGAAGCCGCCGACGCAGGCGTCGACATGCATCGG
>Ga0302320_10006568_pt1 | contig 25787 bp, 29 predicted proteins | sample Bog_T0_3_FD_202130 | JGI IMG/M metagenome (GOLD analysis project Ga0302320, IMG submission 202130) | Peat permafrost microbial communities from Stordalen Mire near Abisko, Sweden - Bog_T0_3 | ecosystem: Environmental > Terrestrial > Soil > Wetlands > Peat | place: Sweden: Abisko, Stordalen Mire... | reverse complement strand
CATTTAAAGAGTTCACGGGGGTGTTTCGGTGGAGACTGTGGCAGGAGGCGGCTCTGACTGATTTTCATAGATGAACTTGCTGAGGCTTCCGACAGTCTGGCCTTTCAACGAACCGATTTGTTTGGGCACTCGTATGCCGAGGGTATCGCTCACGACATCGATCACTTCCGAAACGATATCTTGGGCTATCGGTTGGCCATCGCTCGTTATGTCTATGAGCATACTGTGCTTTTCAGCGAGATGCGAGCGTATCTGCGCCTTTATCCTGCCCAGCTCTGCTTTTTTATGCGTATCCATATTTCTCCTTATCTCTTTCAAAGAATCGCGCGCCATCGTACCAACATGGACAATGTGCACAACTTTAGCCCCAAAGCTAGCATGGAAATGGTACTATGGGAAGCATGGAACCCATAATCTCCTGGGATGCGCTGGAACGGTATTATACGGAAAAGACTTCCGATTGGTATTGGGCCGTCGGTATAATATCGTTCACGGCGGCGGCGTTGGCATTCATGTTCGGCCAGGTCATATTCGGCATTTTGATCGTCGTATCGGCAGTGGCCCTGACTCTGCATGCCTCTGTCGAGCCAAAGGCCGTGCATGTCGAGATCAATGACCGCGGGCTCATACTCAACAAGACTCTGTACCCGTTCCTCCACCTCGAATCGTTTTGGATAGATCCCGACCGCTATCCAGCAAAGATCATCCTGAAATCACAAAAGAACTTCATGCCGTTCATAAATATACATATCGCGGAGGATATCGACCCTGAAGTCGTGCGCCAGGTGCTATTGACCTATATCGCCGAAACCGAGCATGACGAGCCGTTGACGATAAAGCTCATGGAGAGGCTTGGGTTCTGACCAGCTATACTAGCTATATCATAATCATATTTAGCGCTATACTATACAGCGTTTCTTATTATTTTTAATAAATCAATACATTCACATGGACCCAGTTCAAAACAACCAGAACGCCGCTCCCGCGATGGATACCAAACAAAAGAACGCCGTTATGGCCATCCTTTCCTATATCGGTCCGTTGGTCATAGTGTCTTTCATCGTCGCAAAGAGCGATCCGTTCGTAAAATTTCACATAAAGCAGGGCGCGCTCCTGTTTGCTGCTGAAGTAGTCGTTTGGGTGCTCGGCTCGATCTTGTGGGGTCTCTGGCCTCTATGGGATTTGGCAAATCTCGCGGCTCTGGTCCTGTCTATCATCGGCATCGTCAACGCCGCAAAAGGCGAGGAAAAAGCATTGCCGTTCATCGGTCATTGGTCAAAGCATGTGCCGGTCTAAGGCTGTGTCATAGACGTTGCTCGGTGCCCCCGAGTGGAATCGAACCACTATTACAAGATCCGCAATCTTGCGTCCTATCCGTTGAACGACGAGGGCGTCGTATATTTCCCGAAAAATCGCCGGCGGCTAGCCGAGCTTTTTGAGCGCTTTCATCAGACGCGACTTTCGACGGGAGGCCGTGTTGGCCTTTATGGCGCCGGTTTTGGCGGCTTTGTCGAGCGCTTTGTAGAGAGCGGGGATGAGGGCTTTTGCTTCGCCTGCCTTTTTTGCAGTGATCAGCTTCTTGAACTGTCGGAGAGGGGTCTCGATGGCCGTCTGTCGGCGCAGATTAAAGACACGCTTTCGTTTCGAAACGCGGAGTGCCTTTTTTGCCGATGAAGTGATGGCCATGTGGTTGTGGGTATGAGGTTATCATAGGGAAAAAGAAAAGTAAAGAAAGGGTCCGCTCCAGACACAGCAACTTTCCTCGGCCTGCGAAACTCGCTTCGCGAAATCGCAGCTGTGTCTCCGGCTGGTCATGGCTATCATACGCCTCCGACACAGGCGATTTCTGCTCGCTCAAACAGTCCTCGGCCTTCGAAAAGTTCTGTGTCAGTCGCGTCCCAATCTGCTATACTCTACCTATGATCGCCAAACTCACCGGCATCGTCTCCGACATAGGCAACCGTTACGCCATACTCGATGTCGGCGGCGTCGGCTACAAGATATTCGCCACCGAGGACGTGCTTCATAGCCTCAAAGCGAACAAAAGCGCTTCCTTCTTTACCTACCTGGCCGTTCGCGAGGATGCGCTCGATCTCTACGGCTTCACATCGAAAAAAGACAAGGAATTTTTTGAGCTTTTGATCGGCGTTTCCGGCATCGGACCGAAAAGCGCTCTCAATATATTATCGCTCGTGTCCGCCGAAGCATTAGAGACATCGATACGGAGCGGTTCAGTGGCCCATCTGGTAAAAGTCTCCGGTATCGGCAAAAAAACCGCTGAAAAGATCGTCCTCGAATTGAAAGACAAGCTCGGAGGCATGGAAGGCGGCGGCGAATTCACTGCTGGCATGTCGAGCGATATGGATGCAATCATGGCTCTGCAGGCTCTCGGATATGATGCGGACGATGCGCGCGAAGCTATGAAAAAAGTCGACAAAAATGTGCTTGATATCGGAGCCAAGGTGAAGGCCGCGCTCAAGGAGCTCGGAAAATAAATCATGATTGACTCCGTTTTATCAAAAACCCGCTGGTTCATTCCTAACAGCGTCTTTGATTTCTTTAATCCTATCTATCACTGGAAGCTGGCTCTTTGGGGCGCCATCATATACCGCTTCCCTTCCAGAAAAATAAAAGTTATAGGCGTCACCGGCACCAAGGGCAAGAGTTCGACGGTGGAGATATTGAATGCGATCCTCGAAGAAGCAGGGTACAAAACCGCTTTGACGAATACGATACGATTCAAGATAGGCGACAAATCTCGGCCAAACCTTTACAAGATGAGCATGCCCGGCAGATTCTTCATGCAAAAGTTTCTGCGCCAAGCGGTGAATGCGAAATGCGACTATGCCATACTCGAAATGACGTCGCAGGGTTCCTTGACCCATCGCCACAAGTTCATCAGCCTCGATGCTTTTGTCTTTACCAATATATCGCCCGAACATATCGAAGCGCATGGTTCATATGAAAATTATTTGAAGGCAAAGCTGAATATAATCCGCGACAGCTTGGTCAAATCAAAAAAGCAGAACCGAACGGCTATCGTCAACGGCGACGACAAGGAGAGCCAGAAGTTTCTCGATTGTGTTTCCAAAGAAGGCATCAAAAAAATCAAGTACGGCCTGCGCGATGCGGAACCGTATGAAATAAAAAAAGAAGGGGTCGATTTTACATGGGGCGGCAAGAAAGCGAGCTCGCCACTCTCTGGCCTTTTCAACCTTTATAATATCCTCGCGGCGGCTACTGCAGCAAAAAGCCAGGGTATTTCTGATGAAATTATACTTCGCGCTATTGGCAAGTTCGCCGATATTCCCGGCCGTGTAGAAAAAATAATGGTCAAAGGGATCACCGCCGTCGTCGATTACGCGCACACGCCTGATTCGCTCGAAAAGCTGTATAAAGTTTTCCGTCCGGACCCACAAGCTCCGCGCGATGGCACAAAGCTCATCGCTGTTTTAGGCGGCACCGGGGGCGGACGGGATCATTGGAAGCGCCCAGCTATGGGCAAGCTCGCCGACACCTATTGCGACGAGATAATCCTCACGGACGAAGATCCTTATGACGAAGATCCGAGGAAAATAGTCGATGATGTCGCAGGAGGAATCGCTTCAAAGAAGCCGGTCATAATCATGGACCGCCGTCTTGCCATCCGCGAGGCTGTGAAGCGTGCCAAGCCGGGCGACTTTATCCTCGTCACTGGAAAAGGAACTGATCCGTACATCATGGGGCCGAACGGCACGAAAACTCCGTGGAGCGATGCGAAAATCGCGCGCGAAGAACTGGAAAACGCTCTTGAAAAATAAGGTTTTATTCCCATGCCAGAACTCCCCGAAGTGCAAACAACAGTCAATGGCTTGAACCGCCGCATTCGCAACCTCAAAATCACCAATGTATGGACCGACTACGGCAGCGCTTTTCACAAGGGCAAAGATTCTATAAAGGATCCTGCTTACTTTAACTACTTTAAAAAAGAAGTTCTCGGCGCGCGCATTATAGACGCTTCGAGACGGGCAAAGAACATCCTTGTGCACATACAGAAAAATAACAAGAATCTTGTCATTCTCATCCATATGAAGATGACTGGCCATCTCATGTACGGCGACTACGATCGCACGGACCCCTTTAACCGATTCATCCACCTGGTCTTCACTTTTTCGAACGGCAAGACTCTGGAATTGTCTGATATGCGCAAATTCGCCAAAGTGACGCTCATAGCAGAAAAAGATCTGGATAAAACCGTGCACCTCGAACATATCGGGCCTGACCCGTTGACCAAAAGCTTTACTTTCGCTGTTTTTAAAGAGCGCTTGGCTAAAAGACCGAATGGCCGCATCAAAACCGTCCTCATGGACCAGGAGCTGATCGCCGGCATAGGAAATATCTACAGCGACGAGGCCTTGTGGCGTGCTGGTTTGAACCCCGAAGAACGCACAATGAACATCCCCGATCCCCTTCTAAAAAAGCTGTATGCCGCCACAAAAACCGTTTTGAAAAAAGGCATCGACTTTGGGGGAGATTCCATGTCTGACTATAGAAATATCGACGGCAAAAGAGGAAGATTTCAAGGACAGCACAATGTGTATCGCAAAACTAGCGAGCGCTGTTCGAAACCTGGTTGCAAGGGGATCATTGTAAGAAAAGTGGTCGGCGGGCGGAGCGCTCATTTTTGCAGCGTGCATCAGAGACTTCTCAAATCAAGGAAATAGTGCATTGAACCTTTCCTCGTCAGCCGGAACAACAGGGGGCCTTGGCATCTATTATTTGTCCATGTTTACAATGTACGCACATTGTCAATCGAGCAATCTAAAGAGGAATACCCCCGTAGCCACCGACACATTCAGCGATTCTTTCTTGCCTTTCATTGGGATTTCGGCCACAATATCGGCAAGTTTGAGCAGGCTCTTTGAGACGCCTTTGACTTCGTTTCCAAGAATGACGAGGGTCTTGGCTCTTGCTTTCACTTTTTTGTAGTCTCTTGAATTTTTCGCTTGCTCGAGCGCAATGACAAAAAAGCTCTCTTTTTGAAGTTTTTTTACAAGGAAAAGTGGTGAGCCCACATATTCCCAAGCGACCATATCCTCGGCGCCCAACGCGACCTTGGCAAAATCTTTGCGCTTTCGGCCGAATCGGTCGAATGGCGTTGGCGTCGTGCCGGCACAATATATCTTTGAAATACCCAGGGTTTCAGCCGTGCGGAAGATCGATCCGACATTGTAAACACTGCGTATATCATCCAAAAGTAGCGAGGTTCCCTTTCCTTGTGCTATCATGGCCGTACTATAACATAATAACAACCATGCATACCCTTTCGCTTTTTCCGTATCTTTTGTCGTATCAGCAGGTGGGGCCGTTCCTCATCCGCATCGTCCTCGGCGTTACCCTGGCGTATTTCGGCTATCACAAAATCCTCGGCACAGGCCAGAGCTCTGGATCCAATTCAAAGACTTATGGCGTAGTCGAGATGCTCGTCGCAATCTTTCTGATCATAGGCTTTTGGACGCAATTGGCCGCGTTGCTAAACGCCATTATTTTGATCATAAAGCTGGGCTTTAAAATCAGACAAGGGAAATTCTTGAGCGACGGCGTGAATTACTACATTCTCCTCTTGATCATGGCTATCTCGCTCATATTCACTGGCGCAGGATTCCTCGCGATTGATTATCCGCTATAAAGTGCTATATTTTGGCGGTATGCGCCCGTAGCTCAGTCGGTAGAGCATCTCCCTTTTAAGGAGTGGGTCGTTGGTTCGATTCCAACCGGGCGCACCATGGAAAACAAAAGACTGGAGCTCATCATATTTTCGGCGTCGATCGTCATTCTATCTGTCTTGATGTTCTTTGTGTTCCGGCCTTTCCTCGGCATCATCGTCCTCGCGGGCGTCTTGTCGGTGCTCTTTCACCCGCTGAACGAGCGGCTCGTGCGGTTCTTTCGCGGCAAGAGGACTCTCGTCGCCTGCATGCTCGTCATCGTGGCGTTCGTCTTCCTCATCGTGCCGATCATGTTCTTTGGCCTGCAGATATTCCAGGAAGCCCAGGGCTTTTTCTCCTTGACGCAGGTCGACCAGGGACAATATCTGCAATCATTCCAACAGAACGCCGACACGCTCGTACAGCATTTTGTGCCGAGTTTCTCTTTGAATCTATCGGGCTCTATCGATGCCGCACTGGCTTTTGTCTCCGCGAATATGGGCAGTCTTTTGTCCCAGACGGCGAATGTGTTCTTCCAGGTGTTCTTTCTCCTGCTCGCCCTCTTTTTCTTTCTGCGCGACGGGACCGCAATGCTGGATTCATTCGTTTCATTGAGCCCGTTTGGAAAAGAGCAGAACAAGAAAGTCATCGATTCGACCTCGCAGATGATAACCTCGGTCATACGCGGCACGCTCTTTGTCGGATTGATACGCCTTGTCTTGATAACGATCGCATTCTATCTCCTCGGCATCCCGAACGCGCTCCTCTGGGGCACCATTGGGGGCGTCATTGCCATGGTTCCAGGGCTCGGCACGTTTTTTGTCATCGTACCGGCATGCCTTTATCTTCTCCTCTACGGCAACATATTTTTGGCTATCGGCATGGCGCTCTTTGGCATCCTTATCTTCTTTTTTATCGACAACGTGCTCTCGACCCGTTTTTTCGGCCGTGGCTTGCACGTCCAGCCGCCGTTCATCCTCTTTTCCATCATCGGCGGCGTCATATTTTTTGGACCGCTCGGGTTCATATTCGGACCTATCGTCCTTTCATTGTTCATCTCGACGATACATGTCTATAGGATATTGGTGCTCCACAAACCGGGAGATGCAGTCAAATAGTCAGGGTCAATTCTTCAAGAGAGAGCGAAATATCGGAAAGCCCGCGGCGCGAATCGTGCGAGATGTGGATGAGCCTGTCCAAAAGCTCATCGCTTTCCTTTTTGGAAAAATTGCCTGCGTATGCCCTTGCTTTGTTGTATGGAAAATCCTTCATGCCGGCTTCCTTTGCGCTCTTTGCCTGTCGTGCCAAAGCGATCGATTTCACTTGCCAAAAAAGAGTTCCGTGGATCTCTTCCGGCGAGATGTTTTCAAGTAGGGCGCGACGATATAAAACCCATAGATTCTTGCGATCGCGCTTGCCCAATGCCTCGGCGAGCGAAAAAACATTGAACCGCTCCTTTGATTTTGCCGTCGCCATTTTTTGCGCTGCCGTTTCTTCGAATTCCTGCACTTTTTCGGCATGCTTTTCAAACTTTTTCAAGGAATCCTTGTCGAGCTTGCCTTCGAGGACGATAAATATGTTCGGCGATGCAGCGATGACTTCTATTAGTTCAAGTAAAACAGGTGCGATCTCCTCGTCATCCATTAAATGGTCGAGCACGATGATGAACTTGTTCTCAAAAAGCCCCTGCCCTCCGCAATACTCCTCCAATTCCGCCTGATTCCAATGCTCGGCGTCCATCTTGAAATACGCCGCATCAGGCTTTTTCTTTTTCAGCGAATCAGCCAGCTCGTGCATTTTGAGCCGTGACTTGTCCGTATCCGCGCCATGAAGGAGGTATATCATAGGCTGATTTTAGCACAGTCTAGCGCTGAACATTAACTACGATTTTGAAGTCGCAATTTGCGACCTCAAATAATGAATTGAACAGAAGATAGCGGCCAATCAAGCGCTATAAGCAGTATTTTATGAGTTGATCATGGACGATCGAATTTGAAGCGACGACGCCTTTGAAAGGCTTTGAATAATCTAGATCTTCTCCTTTGAGAGAGGTCACTTTGCCGCCCGCTCCTTCTAAAATGACTTGAACCGCCGCCATGTCGTGCGCGCTCACCTTGTGCTCAAAATAAGCCACGAGCCTGCCTTTTGCTATGAGGCAGCATTTATTGACCGCCCCATTCCAACAAGTAAGGCGAATCTTATCGTCGATCATCTTTTGCAGATAATCAGCTTTCATTATCGATCTGACGCTTCCGGTAACAGCGACAGTCCCTGTTTTAAGATCAGTGCTCGAAACATTCAAGGCTTTGCCGTTACAAAGGCTTTTCTCTCCGACTATTCCTGTGTACATCCTATTTAAAAACGGGTCATAGGCCACGCCCATCACAGGCTTTCCGTCGAGCACAAGAGCCAATGAAAACATGGCAGTCGGGACTCCATTGATGAAATTTTGTGTCCCGTCTATCGGGTCACAAAACCACTTTCTTCCGTTGCCGTAATCTGTCGTGCTTTCCTCCTCGCCTATAACGCCGTCGTCGGGGAAATCTTTCGACAAACGCTCTATGGCCATGGAGTTTATGGTTTTATCTGCGATAGTCACCGGCGAATTATCCTCTTTTATTTCGATCTGCTGATCAATATCAAAATACTTGAGCATGATAACGCCTGCTTCTTTTGCAATACTGACTGCCATTTCAAGCTCTTTTGTGAAATTATTCATAATTGTTTAAAGGCTCAACAAGACGACTGAAACAAAACCAAACGCCAGTCCGACACATTGAACGAGCGTCAGTTTTTCGCTGAATGCAAGAATTCCGATCAAAACAGTGGCGGCGACGGAAATAACCGACCAGATGACGCCGGTCGTTGACAGCTGATTCTTTTCAAAGATCGCCGGCAGCCATGCCGTAGCGCTAATTAGATCGACGATAATGAAAAGCGCGAACAGCGTCCATCCAGGATTCAATGCGAACTTTTTCGAGAAGAATTCGCCAAGGGCGAAAAATATCGCTGATAGCGTTATCCATATCCAGAAAGGAATGATAGTGAAGAGTTGCATGCCAAAATTGTATCACGGACTTACCCCTTCCCCCAATTCTTGCCAATATGGACGCCGACAGCGAGCGGAACGCCTTTTGTCTCGTCGAGCGATACGACTGTTTCCATTATTTTTTGTATGTCCGGCACTACTTTATCTAAAACTTTGTCAGAGACTTCAAGAACGAGCTCGTCATGCACCTGCAAGAGGATGTAAACCGCGTCTTCCAACTTTTCATTTTTTATATATTCAAAGATCCGCACCATGGCCAGCTTGACGATGTCAGCCTCGGTGCCTTGGATAGGCGCATTGATGGCCATGCGCTCGGCGGCGGCACGGATGAAGGGAACTGGCGAAGCGATGTCGCCGAAATAACGACGGCGCCCAAAGAGAGTCTCGGTGTAGCCTTTCCTCTTTGCTTCTGCTTTGACCGAATCCAGGTAGCGCGCCAGGCCGCTGAAGGCTTGGAAATAATGATTGTAGAATTCCTGCGCTTCGGGACGAGTGCCGCCGAGATTCGCGCGCAGGGCGTTCACGCCCATGCCGTACATGACGCCGAAATTGATGACTTTGGCCTTGCGGCGCATATCGGGTGTCACCTGGTCAGCTGGAACGCCAAAAACTTTTGAGGCGACTTCCCTATGCACATCGCGGCCGCTTTTAAATATTTTCATAAATTCTTCATCATTGGCCAAAAACGCTGCGATGCGCAATTCTATCTGCGAATAGTCGAGGGAGACCAAGGAAAATCCTTTTTCAGCGATGAAGGCATCCCGAATTCGCCGGCCTTCTTCTGTTTGAATGGGAATATTTTGCAGATTCGGATTATTCGACGACATGCGTCCGGTGACCGCGCCGGTTTGGTCGAATGTCGCGTGCAAGCGGTCATTTTTGTCGAGCAAAGGCGGTATGGCATCTATATATGTACCGACGAGCTTTGCCAACTGGCGATAGTCGAGGATCTTTTTGACGATCGCATGCTCGGACAGCTTCAAAAGCTCGGACTCCTTTGTCGATCGCGCTCCACCGGCAGTCTTCTTCATCCTCGGAGCGGTCAATTGAAGCTTGTCAAAGAGGATATCGCCCAGCTGTTTCGGCGAATTGATATTGAATTCCTGGCCGGCGAGCTTGTAGATGCTTTTTTCGAGTTCATGAATCTTTCCATTGTACTCCTTTGACAATCCGGCCAGATATTTGCGGTCGATCTTGATGCCACGCTCTTTCATTGCATCGAGGACTGGGATGAGGGGGAGTTCGATGTCGTCATAGACTCGCGACAAATTACGTTGTTTTATTCCTTCTACGACTGCTTTTTTTGCATCGTCCCAATCTTTCGCGTTTGTTATCTTCAAAACGTCCTCATAGGTCGGACCTGTGTAATTCGAGTCCAGGAGCCACGCACCGACGGCGATGGGACGAAATTCATCGGTGGGTATTTGAGGGAAGGAGACGAGTGCGGGTTCGGCAGAAGCTCTCGGAGCCGCCGCGAGAGAAGCTGACATCGCGGTAGAGCGGCGGCGAGAGGCAGGAGCGGCCTTGTTCGCTGTTCGTTTATCGGCGGACAAGGCCGACTCCGGTTCTGAAGGACCCGCACTCGTTGACTTCCCTTCCACCACCGCTTTCACTCTTGTTCCAAGCGTTCTGAACTCGAGCTCTTTGAATAGATTCTCAATTTTAGAGAAGTCAAAGCCCTCGCGCCATTTTTTTGCCTGCAATTCGAAATTGATCGGCGCATCGCGACGAATGGTCGCGAGCATTTTCGAGAACATCGCCTCTTCCTTGCCATTTTTCAAAAGCTCGATGATGCGCGGTTTTATCCCGGCGGCCAAAAGCTTTTTATCGCCGCTTTCCCCTTTTTCCAAAACTTTGTAGATATCTTCGACGGAACCAAAGTTAGTCATGAGCTCCGTCGCCGTCTTTTCCCCAATGCCTGCAATGCCGATGATATTGTCCGATGGATCACCGCGAAGGCCTTTGTAGTCAGGAATGAGCTTTGGTCCAAAACCGAATCGCTCCATGACTGCTTTTTCATTGTAAATGATCGTATCCTTTATTCCTTTTTTTAAAGTGTAAACGCGAACTCTGTCGTCATCGATGAGTTGCATCGTGTCCATGTCGCCGGATGCGATGATGATGTCGATATCTTCCTTTTTGCTTTTTGCCTGCCTGCCGACAGGCATAGCTTTTTGCTTTTCTATCTGCTCAACGATCGTCCCGAGAATGTCATCCGCCTCGAACCCCGGCGCACTGTATTCGGGAATATTAAAAGCGGCGATGAGGTCATGGGATCGCTGTATCTGCGCGACGAGGGCTGGATCGGTCTTTGGCCGGCCGGCCTTGTATGCTTTGTACGCCTCGTGACGATACGTCGGCCCGGGCAAGTCGTACGCCGCGACGATATAGTCAGGCTGGAGTTCATTGGCAATGCCGATGAGCATGAGCGCAAGCCCATACAGCCCGCCCGTCGGCTCGCCTTTCGACGAGGAAAAATCAGGTATTGCATGATACGCGCGGTGCAGGATTGCGTGCGTGTCGAGGAGTACGAGAGTTGGGGTTTTTGAAGTTTCCTTCTTTTTCATGCTCTTATTGTACCTTAAAAAGCAAAAAGAAAACCCGCCAGCGAACTGGCGGGCTCCATGTTCTGGCGGGAATTTTACTCGGATGGAAAAACCGGTTTCAGGAATTGATCAATTGCGCTAATCCACACACCGTTTTTCAGCTCATTGTCCGTTCGCGGATGTAACTCTACCAGAGTTCCTTTTGCGATTTTGCCACTACAACGGATTCTTTCTCCGTTGCTTTCCAAGATTACCGCAGGTATTGGTAGACCCATAAAACCGGGATAGTTGTCGATAGTTTCGACACATATGAATTTACGGCCAGCATACCAAGCCCACAGCTGGTCCTGGATTGAATCACGTCCGATTTTTTCCTTGATTGTTCGTGACGGATGTTTAGTGCCGTTTATCCAAGCGGCAATAGAGATCATGAGTAAGACGACAGCAAAGACCCCCGCGTTTTGTAAGTTCATTGTAATTCCTTTCGTTTAATTGTTGTGCCAATCACTCGTTGGCGTGTACTACTAATTTGTACATTAGCAGATATTATTGAAATAGTCAACATTTTACTGTTTGATATTATTCAAACCCATATTCCCTCTCCGTCTCGCTTACAAATTCGCATTTAATTGTAAGTGCGCCATCCGGCAAAATCTCTTTCACATTTTCCGGCCATTCGATCAAAATCAGATTATTCTCATCTTCAACCAAATCTTCGAAATTCAAAACCTCAAGCTCGCGCGCAGATTCGAGGCGGTATGCGTCGATGTGGATGAGTCTCGTCCAAGGCGATTCAGCAGAATCGTGCCTGGCTCGAGCCTTGGATTCATATATTTTTTCAATGACAAATGTCGGGCTTGTGACCATTTCCTTTATCCCGAGCGCCTCCGCGACTGCCTTTACAAACGCCGTCTTGCCGGAGCCGAGGTTGCCGGAAAGACCGACAACGAGAGCTTCGTCCTCTTTTTTTTCAAGTGAAGCGAGCCATTCGCGCGCGATGCGCGCCGTATCATCAAGGGATTTGGATAGAACCTTCTTCATAGAGAAAATATAACATATTTCACGCAGGTCTATCCTGCGTACTTAGGTCCGACCTGCGCAACAAAAAACCGGTTCACATTTCTGCGAACCGGCGAGACTTGAAGTCTCTGGTTAATATCGGTAATTGACTCCGCCGCTGCGGCCGGTCACACAACCGTTGTAATCGTAGTTTACCCCACCACTACTGACAGTCACACCCTGGCGGTAATAAGTCCCATCGCTACAATTATTGTTGTATCGGTTGTCGTATCCGTTGCCCCAGCCACCCCCTACAACATATACTGATCCGTTAACGGGACGACAACGATCACGGTAAATTCCAACCCCGGTCGGCACAGTAAAAGCTGCAGACACACCCCCGATGATTCCCTGACCGATCCCGCGCACCAAACGAGCGCCAGGAATATGCCAGCCGGTGGAATAAGCGATGCTGTGGTCAACATACACAGATCCGTCCACAGTGTTTGTGTTTTCAACGCGCATGATCGAGGTTTCACTTTCCCAACCCAACGTCTCCTTCGATCCTTGGAACGATTGGTCCGTACTGATTTGCCCTGCCTGTGCGGTGAGCACGTCACGTTGATTGGCTGTTGTGCCACAACCCGTGATCGACACCGCCATAATTGCCAGAAAACAAACCGACAAGATTGATTGCATAATTTTCATAGAACTGTCCTTTCGTTGCACGCAAGCCTTTCGGCGAACGTTTTGTTTATACTCTTGAATGCCTGGTGTAATTATAGCACAACCATATATATTGTCAAGCTCGTATAATCGCTATATAATCTGTGCAAAAGAGCCATTTTTATAGCCCTAGAAATGCGCTATACTTGTCCCAATGATCCAATTCGACGAGGACAAGCAAAAGCGCAAACTGGACCAATTGCTTCACCGAGAGGAGGAAGAGCTCGTGCAGGCGTTGTCCAGCAAATACAACCTCCCCTATGTCGATCTATCATCGGTAGCTGTAAATAGCGATGCCTTGCGCTATATAGAGGAAAAAGATGCTCGCCTAGCAAAAGCGGCGGCGTTCGCCATTATAAATAAAAAGCTGAGCATAGCTGTCCGCGACCCTTCGATACCAAAGCTGGCGGAGGTGCTTGAAAGCATAAAGGGTAAGGGGTATGAAGCAGATCTCTTTATGTGCTCGACTGCCGGTCTGGAGAAAGCGTGGGCTCTGTACAAAGACCTTTCGTTCGCTTCGGAGACGAAATCCGGCTCATTGGAGATATCCAGCGACGAGATCGAGTCCATCATAAAAGAAGCCAAGGATCTGCCGGCCATAATCTCCATTCTTACCAATGCGGTTTCATTGAAAAAAAGCTACCGGGTCTCGCGCATACTCGAGACGTCCATTGCCGGCGCCCTGGCTACCGGGGCTTCCGATATACACATCGAGCCCGAGGAAACGTATGTCCGCTTGCGCTACAGGCTCGACGGCGTGCTGGTAGAAGTGACCAGATTCGATATGGAAACATACAACCTGCTGTTGTCGCGCATAAAACTGCTATCAGGCATGAAACTAAACCTGAAAAAACAAAGCCAGGACGGCCGGTTCAGCATCCACGTCAATAATTCCGATATCGAGATGCGTGTCTCCGTCCTGCCTGGCGCTTACAACGAATCGATCGTCATGCGTATATTGAATCCAAAGAGCATATCGGTGCCATTGGAAGACCTCGGCATACCGCCAAAGCTTTTGGCTCTGCTCTTGAAGGAGATAGACAAGCCGAACGGAATGCTTTTGACCACCGGTCCGACCGGCTCGGGCAAGACGACGACGTTGTATGCTTTTTTAAAGAAATCATATAATCCCGGGGTCAAGATAATAACCATCGAGGATCCAGTAGAATATCATTTGCCGGGCATAACCCAGACCCAGGTCAATGACAAAGGCTACAATTTCGTCGAAGGTCTCCGTGCAGCAGTTCGACAGGACCCGGACATCATCATGATCGGCGAGATCCGCGACGACGAGACGGCCGACATCGCCATCAATTCCGCCTTGACCGGCCACCTGGTGTTCTCTACTTTGCACACGAATTCCGCCGCCGGCGCTTTCCCGCGACTGATCGACCTCCATGTGAATCCAAAAGTCATAACTTCTGCATTGACCATAAGCATGGCCCAGCGCCTCTTGCGCAGATTGTGCCCGTTCTGCAAAAAAGAGGTCGCCCTCGAGGGCGAAGAGAAAAAGCAGATAGATGACGCCGTCGCAGCTATAGAAGACAAGAGTCAGATCCCAGAAAATACCACGAAAATGTGGAAAGCTGTCGGTTGCACAAAATGCAACAATACCGGCTACAAAGGCCGTATAGGCATATATGAAGCCATTAAAATAGACGAGAAAATAGAAAATGCTGTAGAGGCCAACCCGAGCGAGCGGGAGATAATCGCCGCGGCAAAAGGCCAGGGGATAATGAATATGGAACAGGACGGAGTGGTAAAGATATTGCAAGGCGTCACCGATCTGGATGAATTGAAACGCGTCGTAGAGGTGGAAGAGTAACAAAATTTGTCTTTAGGAATTAGTATTCACACCCTGTCAATTGCAATTTTAAAAGGTGGGAGTAGTATGAGCGCAGAATCAACCGCCGCCGATCACACCATGTATTAATACCCGACGGAAAGGGTTGTCGGCATGGAAAGCAGGCGGCGAGATATAGATCGAGTGCGTGCATCTCTAAGCAATACTTTCAATGCGATAATCAAAAGGTCAACGCACCTTAAAGGATAGCTCCAGTATGCGCTCCCGAAAGAATGCAACCAGAACGTCCTCAAAAAAGCGCCGGATAGTCCGAACAAGCGGGCTATATTGCTTAGAGATGTATGAACTCGATGGCAAACAACAAAGTCTCTCTGTCTGTCCTTACCCTGGTATCATAGCATATATCATTATTTATGTCAAGTGACTATCCAAAGACTAAAAGAACGGCCAAAAACGGCGATAGCGATGAAAAAGACGTGCGCCATCTGGATCAAACCCTGCGGCCGTCCCGTTGGGAGGACTATATAGGCCAGAAATCAGTCAAGGATAATTTGCATATCCTACTAAAGGCCGCCGCTGAGCGCAAGCATCCGCCCGAACACATACTTTTTTACGGACCGCCCGGCCTCGGCAAGACCACCCTCGCCCATCTGGTGGCGCACGAGAGCGGCGCGCAGATGAAGGTGACGTCAGGTCCGGCTATCATGAAGGTCGGTGATTTGGCCTCGATTCTGACAAATCTTTCGAATGGCGACATTCTTTTCATAGATGAGATACACCGTTTGAACAAAGCGATCGAGGAGATCCTCTACCCCGCCATGGAGTCCGGCAAGCTCGACATCATCATCGGCAAGGGGCCGTCGGCTCGCACAATACAGCTCGATTTGCCGGCTTTTACCCTCATCGCAGCGACCACGAGGTACGCCATGATCTCTTCGCCGCTTCGATCAAGGTTCTCCGGCGGTGTTTTCAAACTCGATTTTTACACCGAGGATGAAATAGCCGAGATCATACGCCGTTCCGCAAAGATTTTAGGCGTCGATGTCGGCGCCGAAGCCATAAAAATAATCGCGCAGCGCAGTCGGTTTACCCCTCGCACAGCAAACTATTTTTTGAAACGCGTGCGCGACTATGCTCAGATAAGCAAGGTCCCTCTTGATATAAAAGCTGTTGAAGAGGCATTGAAGATGCTCGGCATAGACGAGCTGGGCCTCAATTCCGCCGATCGCGACATTTTGCGCGTCATGATCGACAAATTCAACGGCGGTCCTGTCGGACTCAACACGATTGCCGCGGCGCTCTCCGAAGAGCAAGCTACCATTGAAGAGGTCTACGAGCCGTATCTCCTTCAGCTCGGCCTCCTCGACCGCACATCACGCGGCCGCGTAGCAACAGAAAAAGCTTGGAAACATTTGAATATAAAGAGTGAGGGAAAATTGTTATAAAGACCTTTATTTAGAGGTGGCTGTCACTTTCACTATCAAACCACGAATGTAATTATTCAGGTCAACTTTCTTTCCATATTGTTCTGCGATGTAGAAAAGCGACTTGAATGCTTGCGAAAGGGCGCTATCATCAATGCGCACGAGGCGCTCTGTTTCGTAATCAACCAAAAGAACGCGTTCTCTAAAGATAAATATGTCCAAGGGGAACTTGATCAGCTCGTCCGGCAAAATATAAGCAATTGTCATGCGGTCGAGATGGCTCAATAGCTGGCCTTCATTCATTTTTGAAAAGAGACCAAATACCGACTCGGCGACAACTCCTTCTATTATTATGTTCCGGTGGCGTATTTCATTATGAACACGAGACATAAATTTCATGTCCATTTTTTTAAGTATGGTTTTAGAGATGCCAGCGCCTTGGATAGAATAAAGTCTTTCTGTAGGTGCAAGCTCTAAGATTTTTGTTAGTTCCTTTATTATATTCATCATTCCAGTTACAACCAAAAAGAAACTGCCTTGACCAGGGTTTTTTGATGAACCGGTGGATATAGGGTTGTCTATCATCTCTATATTTCTCCTATACACCCACTCGAAATGATTTTTGTTTCTAACACGCTTCACTAGTTTTCTCTTCTCAAGCTTTTTCAAAATAAAACCAACCGTGGTGTGTGGCAAATCAGACTCTCTGGCAATCTTGCATATTTTGTGTGCCAGCGGCTGTTGTTGTAAAACGACCAAAACAGCATGCTCTTTTGGTGAAAGTCCAAGCGCCTCAAGGAGGATACGTCTCATGTGGCCATCTTAAAAGTTGACAAGATTCTTGTCAACTTTTTAACCATTAAATGTTGATATACCTAGGTATCTTGATTTTTCATCAAAATCATTCGCACGACTCCTTTAAGTAAAGGAATATGACCGTATGCTTTATGGTATGAAAAGCAAGCTATTTCAGGGAATCAGTGGCATTGTTCTTGAAATAGGCTCGGGCACTGGCATAAATCTGCAATATCTGCCGAATAACATAGGCTATATCGGACTAGACCCGAATATATATTCCTGGAATTATTTGAGAGATGATTTATCCGGCAAACTGTCTAAATCAAGACTGATCCTGGCTCACGCTGAAAAAATTCCTCTTATTGACGATGAAATTGATGTTGTCATAAGCACTTTTGTCTTGTGTACTGTGAAAGATCAGAAACAAGCTCTGAGGGAGATCATCAGGGTCCTGAAGCCTGGAGGAAATTTACTGTTCATTGAACATGTCGCGGCGGAGGAAAATACGATAACCAGAAGATTGCAGCATTTTTTTAAAAGTGTATGGAAAATAATAGATAATGGTTGCGACTTAGAAAGAGAGACGGAAAATAACATACGGTGCGCTGGTTTTAGACAAGTTGATATAAGGAGATTTAGTCTGCCGGTTTTATCAATACTATCAAATCATATTATGGGAAAAGCTACTAAATGAAAGGGGTAAAACAAAAGTTGACAATAATCTTGTCAACTTTTGTCGGGACTGTATTGGTATATATGGAAATCCTGGTATTTGATGGAAATCCGTATTTTTTTGATATAATATAACCATGTCCGGACACAATAAATTCTCGAAGATAAAACATTTAAAGGCAAAGACCGACGCGCAAAAGAGCAAGGTCTTCACCAAAATGGTCCGCCTCATCACTATGGAGGTGAGAAAAGCCAAAGGTATTTTGACGTCGCCGGGCGTCCTGGCGGCTATCGATCGCGCGCGCAAGGAAAACGTGCCGAACGACACCATCGATCGCGCTATTAAAAAAGCGACGAGCGACAATTCAGCTGAAATGGAGACGATTGTCTACGAAACGTACGGCCCGGGTGGTGTGGCGATCATGATTAACGTCCTAACCGATAATCGGAACAAGGCTGCACAAGAGATAAAACATATTCTGGTTAACCATGGTGCCGAATTGGCAGGCCAAGGAAGCGCGGCGTGGGCTTTCACCAAAACTCACGACGGCTGGCAGGCGAACAGCACTATGCCGCTCGAGGATGCTGACATCGAAAAACTTGAAAAGCTCGTCGAGGAACTCGAAGGGAATGATGATGTACAGGATGTGTATACGAACGCAGAGTAATATGAAAATCCTCGGCATAGATCCTGGTTATGATCGCGTCGGCATCGCTGTTGTCGAGAAAAGCAAAAGCGGCACCATTTTGCTCCATTCCGAATGTTTTACAACGGACGCAAAATCTCCTTTTTATGAGCGGCTGGTCAAGATTGAAAAGAGAATCTGTGACATTTTGGATGAATTCGAACCCGACGCGCTTTCCATCGAAACGCTTTTTATAAGCAAGAACCAAAAAACCGGCATGCGTGTGGCGGAAGCGCGAGGCGTCATCGCTTTGGCCGCGGCTAAAAGAGGCATAGAGATATTTGAATACAGTCCGCCGGAGATAAAAGCCGCTGTGACGAGCGACGGCAGGAGCGATAAGGCGCAAATGATAAAGATGATCCCGCTTCTCATCAGAATGAAGCCTGGGAAGCGCCACGATGACGAGTATGACGCCATCGCCGCTGCGCTGACCCATTCTGCTAGAAGCCGTTAAAGCAACTGCTAAAAAAGTTTTCCACAGAGAGCTCTTGTTGTGGCAATGTACATTTGTTACAAAATACGGACGAGAGTTCATGGGGCCAAAAAGCCTTTATAAACTTTAACCAAAACAATGGCAAAAAAAGAAAAAATCAAGAAACAAAACATTTCAATAAACACCGGCGAACCGATCGAGGAAAAAGAATTAGACCTGAACCCTGTGATAGCGCCAGACGAGGGTATCGGCGACAAAGAAGAAGACGATGACCTTGCTCTGGACGAAGAAGAGCTGGATCCGTATGCAGACAAATGGGAACAGTAAAGCCACGTTCTTGTTCGATACATCCATGCTGCACAAAAACTTGAGGTCACAGATCGGGACCTCGAGTTTTGTAAAAAGCTATCCGATAGAGATCGTAGCAAATCTTTTCTTCCCGACACGAATTGTGCCGGGGCGATCGATTTTGTAGTCGTAGTCAGAGATGGCCTCATCCTCGCCGATATATGAGATGGCTTTGCCGTCTACCAATCTGCGGAAGTCGCCTTTTGAAGAAACGATTTTTTGAGAGAGGAGCACATCAACGAGCTTGTCGCCTTTCTTGACCAAAACTTTTACAGCGTCTTCCGGTGCGGCGCCTTCTTTGAAGGTTGAGAAGAACTGTCCGCGAGCCTCCGTGGCTTTTTCTTTTCCATGAATGCTCGCCACGACTTCTTCTGCTAATTTTGCTTTTGCGTCTCTGGGGTTTGAACCGACAGATAATCCTCCTTTTATCGAGTCGATCTCGCTCATGGAAATATCGGTCAAGAGCTCGAATCCTGTGACGATAAGCTCGTCCGGCCAGCTCATGATCTTGCCGAACATAAGGGTGGCTGTTTGGTCGAGGCTGACCATATTCCCTTCGGTCTTGCCCATTTTTTTGCCGCTTTGGTCTACGAGGAGTTTTGTGGTGAGCACGAATTTATCTTTGCCCGAGATCGCTTTGGCGAGATCGCGCCCGGTCAGCATATTGAACGTCTGGTCGTTGCCTCCTATCTCCCCATCTACATCCATAGCCACGCTATCATAGCCCTGCATCAATGGATAAAGGAACTCGTGCAAATAGACCGGTTTTCCGTCAGCCATCCTTTTTTCGAACATGTCCCTTTTGAGCATTTGATCGACTGTCGTGTGCGAAGCCACCTTTACCACATCCGCAAACGAGAGCTTCGAGAGCCATTTTGAATTAAAGCGCATCTCTGCTTTGTTTGGGCCGGTAAAATCTATAAAATGCGCCGCTTGGCTTTTATATCTCCTGCAATTGTCCATAACCTCGCTGTGTGATAGCTGTTTTCGAGCAGCAGTCTTGTCTGTCGGATCGCCTATCATGGCCGTAAAATCACCGATGAGGAGTATTATTTTATGTCCGAGTTTTTGGAATTGGGCGAGTTTTTTTATTGGTATGACATGACCCAAGTGTATATTCGGGCCGGTCGGATCGATGCCGAGATATATTGTCAGCCGCTTTCCCTTCTTTAGGATCAACCTGACATGTTCCGTATTAGGAAAGATATTTTCAACCCCACGAAAAAGCGCCTGATGTATGATCTCATCATTGGTGACGGCCTGCCGTGCATGTCTCGATAGGGATTTTTTGAATGGATTCATGATGACACTTTACCACAAACCGATTTTTTAGACGAGAATGCCCTATGATATAATCATTGAATGTTTCGAAGCAGAAAAACCAAGCGTTGGTGGCATTATATTTCTCGTCTCGAGAAAAAACATTGGAAGGGATTATTGTTCACCGGGCTCTCTGTGGTCCTTGTCGTCGGCGGCCTTGTTATCGTGTGGATATCTACCCTGCAGATCCCCGATCTTTCGGCTTTTGAGACTCGAAAGATATCCCAATCGACGAAAATATACGACAAAACCGGCACCGTGCTGCTGTATGACGTGAATGGGGGGGCAAAAAGAACGGTCGTGCCGCTGTCGGCTATTTCCCCTTATATACAAAAGGCTACTATAGCCATCGAGGACGCGAATTTTTATAGCCATGGGGGAATCGATGTAAAATCTATTTTTCGGGCCATATTGTCCGACGTGACGCCTGGGGGGGCCAAGGAAGGCGCCTCGACCATAACCCAACAAGTCATAAAAAATGCCGTCTTGACGAGCTCGCAAACATTCACCCGCAAGATAGAAGAAGCTATATTGGCTATCAAGCTCGAGCATATAATGACAAAAGACCAGATCTTGGAGACATATCTGAACGAGGCGCCTTATGGAGGCAGCATCTATGGGGTCGAAGAAGCGAGCGAGACATTTTTTGGCGTATCGGCCTCCAGCACTGATGTGGCTGAATCAGCGTATCTCGCGGCCGTCTTGCAGGCGCCGACATATTACTCTCCTTATGGATCCAATAAAAGCGCCTTGGACGCCAGACAGCATCTGGTTCTCGAAAAGATGAAGGAGAATGGTTTTATAACATCAGGCCAGTATGACCAGGCAATCAGTGAGAACGTCACATTCTTGGCAAAAAATCTGACAGGATTGCGCGCGCCTCATTTTGTGATGTATGTGATAAACCAGCTCTTAAACCAATATGGCGAAGATATGGTCGAGAATGGCGGTCTCCGGGTCATAACCACCCTTGACTATGGTATACAATCAAAAGCAGAGAGCGTCATATCAAAATTCGCCCCCACTCTCCAATCGAATTTCAATGCCAGCAACACGGCAATGGTGGCCATAGATCCAAAGACTGGGAATATCTTGTCTATGGTCGGCTCGAGCGATTATTTCGACGCTTCGATAAATGGGAGCTTCAACGTAGCCACAGCCCCGCGTCAGCCTGGATCAACTTTCAAGCCTTTTGTATACGCCACCGCTTTTGAAGAAGGGTTCACGCCTGATACAGAGCTGTGGGATGTGCCGACACAATTCTCCCCGCAATGCAGCCCGGGGGGGACTACCACCGACCCGACTGCCAGCTCGACGAAAATATGCTATTCGCCTGTCGAGTACGACAAAACCTACGAAGGGCCTGTGACAGCCCGTTATGCCCTCCCACAGTCCAGGAACATCCCGGCTGTGGAGATGTTGTATTTGGCCGGCATCCACCAATCCATAGCGACAGCAGAGGCCATGGGCATCACCACTTTGACCGATACCGCCAATTACGGGCTTAGCCTTGTTTTAGGAGGAGGAGATGTGACATTGCTCGATATGACGAGCGCATATGGTGTTTTTGCGAATGATGGGATAAGAAATCCATACCGATCCATACTCGAGGTGGATGACAGCCAAGGCAATGTGTTGGAGCAGGCTTCGACCAATCCTGTACAGGTGATCCCGGCCCAACAAGCGCGACAGATAAACGAGATACTTTCTGACACGACGAATAGGATGTATAGCATCGAAGATTTGACAGTTCCATTGAATAGACAGATCGCTGTAAAAACAGGCACAACAAACAATTACCGTGATGTCTGGACTATGGGTTACACGCCTGATGTGGCTGTTGGTTTTTGGGCCGGCAATGACAACAATACCCCAATGAATGATGCTATATCCACACTCATCATCACACCGGTTTGGGCGGCATTTATGACGGAAATAAACGATTCGATACCAAAAAGCACATTTATAGCGCCTGATCCAGAGCCAACCAATTTAAAGCCGACCTTGCGTGGAATATGGCAGGGAGGCGTGTCATATTTGATCGATACGATTTCAGGAAAAGTGGCAACAAAATACACTCCGGAACAGACGACAAAAGAGGTCGTCTTTCCTAGCGTGCATAATCTGCTCCAATGGATAGACAAGAGCGACCCACAGGGCCCGATCCCATCAAATCCACAGAATGATCCGCAATACCAGAATTGGGAATACGCCGTCAGACAATGGTTCGTAGACTACCAACAAAAACACCCTGGTTTTGTCGAAACAAATGATTTTACACCGCCTGCAGAGGTTGATGATGTCCATACGCCGGCGAATTTTCCGATCGTATCGATAGTATCTCCGACAAACGGTATTGCTTTGGATCCCAACGGCCTTGTGAATGTTTCTATAAAAACTTCCGGCCCATATCCGATACAAAAGGCGAATCTCTATATCAATAATAATTACATCACTTCGAGCACAAAAGCTCCTTTCAATATGAGCTTCATTCCTATTGATATATCCGGCATACAACAGAACAATTCTTTGGAAGTTTCTGTTCAGGATTCAGTCTTTGACCAAGGGAGCGCAACCACCACATTCACGACCACACTGCCTGATTACATCAACAATGCCAACCAAGGCTCATCTACACAAAATCAGTCCTCGAGCACTTCCTTATAAGATAACTGTTGGTTAAAATTTGAATTTGATAATCTAATCTATCTCATATCTAAAACTTTCCTGTCTATTTTTTCGTTTATTTTTTTTATAAGGTCTTTTTTTTTGATGAAAAGAGCGCTCTTTGCCGCAGGAGGTATGTTGATAAAAAGTATCCCGTTTGAATAAGATATTTGTTTCACATCAAGGTCATACCCTACCATGTCTTTCACTGCGCCTGTAACCGCAGAGAAGAATGCCATTTCACCCAGTTCCTTATTCTTCCATCTTTCAAAAAATTTTCCTATCTCGAGCATGTTTGGTTCTATCTGTTCATAGGCATGACGAGATATTTGAATGATCGGTCTGAATTCGGGGTTATCAAGAGCGGTTTGTTTATGCCGCCAAAATGCAATGATACGCTATCCCCTTCTATCGATTGGAAGCAGTCGTGTATGTATTTTTGATTGAAATTTATGGATATTTTTTCTCCTGTGATCGCCGCATCCACGAGCACCTTGTTCTCCCCTATATCGCTGTTCTTTGTCGATAGCTCGAATTTTTTTTCTGTAGGATCGGTCGTTATGTTTATTTGGTTGAATTTGTCGGAGAATACATGAGAGAGTTTCAAGGCATTTATCATATCTTGCTTCAAACAGACTATTTCAGTGCTAAATGATTTCGGTATTATTTGTTTATAATCAGGAAAAACGCCGTCGATTATCCGAGAAACTATGTATATATTCTCAAAAGAGAATGATATTTGATTCTTGTCTAAATTGACTTCTATTTGGTTGGTGTTCTCCAGGACCTTTATTATCTCTGGTATCGAGGAAAGGGGTATGAGGATGCTGCCAAAGTCTTTTGTTTTTTTAATAGGTATTTTTTTTTCAGCCAATCGAAATGAATCAGTCGCGGCAAAAACTATCGACTCTCCATCGCAACTGATATAAACGCTGGATAATTCTGGTTTTACTGATGATACTGACGAGCTATACCATACTGATTTTAAACCTTTGATGAAATCTGATCCTTGTATGGAAAAGGTGTTTTTTGTTTTAGATTTAGGGATGATCGGAAAATCATCTTGTGATATTGTTTTTATCGAGCTCGCAACAGAGCCGGTGTTTATCTTGACCACACCAACAGAGGCTTCTATGAGGATTGTCTTGTTGGAGTCTTGGGTGTTTGATAGAAAAGAAGATATCACTCCCGCAGGAACGACACATGATCCCTCTTCTAATATCTTTGCAGGGATTATCGTCTCGAAACCGAGGTTTAGGTCTGTTGATTTTATAAGCAGTGAATTATTATTAAGAGTCTCGAGAAAAATATACCCTAGAATAGGCGTCGAAGAGTTTTTCTTCGCTATCCGTTCAGCTATGGATATCGACAGCTTTATTTTATTATACACAGTTTCTATTTTCATATTCTATAGATATATATTATTACTATTATGGTTGTGGATATGTTGATAAAGTCATTTTAATCATATATTGCAGCCTTTTTTATATTTTTTTATACTAATTTCTTGTGCAATACTTTCCTATAAATATTATTATAATATAAAAATCCCTACAAAAAATATTTTTTACCTATACTTGAGCACTATTTATCAACAACTTATCACTCGATATACACATGATAATCTACATCATTGCGCGTATCTGTGATATTTCTTGCAAAAGAATAGGATCGGTTTTGATCTCACTTTTTATCTTTTCACAAGAATGGATGACGGTGGTGTGATCCCTCCCCCCCATCTTTTCTCCTATCGATGGGAAAGATATATTCAAATCTTCGCGCAGAATATACATTATCACCTGACGGGGCTTAACCACCTCTTTTTTGCGCGTCTTGTTGTATATTATATCCTCACTGATGTTGTAAAAATCAGCGATAGTCTTCACGACATCTTTTATGGAGATATTCTTTTTAGGTTTTGCGCTGTTTTTAAGCAGATTCTTTATTTCCATAATGGAAAGAACCCTTTCTTTTAGCTGTGTTTGGCAGACTATGGTGTTTATAGCACCCTCCAATTCCCGTATATTCGGGTTTATCGAATCAGTTAGGAATTGCAACGTTTCATCACTCAAAGAGATATTATTAGCCATACATTTAGCCTTTAATATGGCCATTCTAGACTCCCTATCAGGCTCTGATATATCGACTATCATACCGGAAGTAAATCGATTGCGGAGCCTTTCCTGAATACCTGGGATGAAATTGACATGTTTATCGGACGAGAAAACCAGTTGCCTATCCGTGTCTTTAAAGGTATTAAAAAGATGGAACATCTCTTCTTGTGATTTTTCTGTGCTCGAAAAGAATTGTATATCGTCCATGATGATGACATCATACTTTCTGTATTTTTCTTTGAATTGGTTGGCTTTGTTGCTCTGGACGGAAGCGATATATTCCATGACAAACCGCTCCGAAGTCAGATAAAAGACCTTTTTATCGGGAAAATCTTTTTTTATATGGTTTCCGACCGCTTGCATCAAATGGGTTTTACCGACGCCGGTCGGGCCGTACACAAAAAGCGGGTTATATGACTTTCCTGGGGTCTTTATGACAGACCTGGCCGCAGCATTCGCCAATTCATTGAAAGATCCGACCACAAAAGAATCGAATGTGTACCTCGGGTTCAGATTA
>Ga0302320_10006565_pt1 | contig 25792 bp, 25 predicted proteins | sample Bog_T0_3_FD_202130 | JGI IMG/M metagenome (GOLD analysis project Ga0302320, IMG submission 202130) | Peat permafrost microbial communities from Stordalen Mire near Abisko, Sweden - Bog_T0_3 | ecosystem: Environmental > Terrestrial > Soil > Wetlands > Peat | place: Sweden: Abisko, Stordalen Mire... | reverse complement strand
CTTGGCAGGCGCCAGGATTGCGCGCAGATGCTGCATCTGCAAATCGCGCTCTGCCTGGTTGGCGCTCGGCAGACTGTTTAGGTCGATAACCATCAAATCGACGGTGGGACCGTTGCCCAACCCCTCACCTACCTTCCGCTTTTCCAGCAGCATCAGAATGTGGTAGCCGTCGGTGGTACGGATCGGCGGAGTCAGCATATTGGGCTGCAGGCGGTCCAACGCCGTCATCAGGACATCGTCCAACATCCCTTCCGATACCCAGCCGAGATTGCCGTCGGCGGCGCCGGCCTGACTGAACTGCTGGGCAATGGCCGCAAAGGGGGCGCCCCGACGCATCTGCTCGGTCAGCCGCTCGGCAAGATCGCGGACCTCCGCATCGTCCTTCATGTTGTCGACACGAAGATAGATTTCGGAGGCGTGATATTCCGGTTTGCCGAGATTGGCCCGAATAACGTCAAGACGTGTCGCCACCGCACTCTCACTGACATGCACCTCCCGCGCGAAGACATGACGCACCAACCCGGACCAGGCGAGATCGGCGCGAATCTGCTGGCGCATTGCCTCCGTCTCGATTCCCTTGCTGGTCAGAAGTTTGACCAAGCCTCCGACCGGCATGTGATTCTGCTGCTCGATGGCATCCATCTGAGCCGTGATTTCGTCGGCGGAGACGGTGATCTTTTGCTTGGTTGCCGCCTGAATTTTCAAATCCTCGTCGATCAGACGGCGCAGCAAAGATCCCATGACACGGCTGCGCATTTCCGACGTATCGGCAAGATTGGAGGTCAACAGGGTCAGCTTCATTCTCTGGTCCACATCGCGCTGTGTAATGACATCATCATTGACGATGGCGGCGAAGGGCTCGACGAAGCGCTGGTTTGCAACGGGCGGCAATCCCGCGGCCGGTTGTGCCTGCGCGGGGAAAGATGCGGCCCAGAAGATAAACAGCGCAAACAACCCAAGGACGTTCATGACGATGCAATCCATAATTGGTCAATGACACAGACGCTCGGCGACTTTTCCGAAGCCCGGCAGCGAAAGATAATTCCTCGCCGATGTTTGATTTTTCAGGGCACGCGGAGAAAATCTCAAGATAATCGGGTCCCGGCGATGGCAAGACGTACTATGCTGATGGCGGAGGAGGGACTTGAACCGTCGGCACGCGGATAATGATGTCGTTTCCTCTATTTGAGCGGGCGCAATGCGGACGCCGCTTATGCGACGCGATTCAAGCTTCCGCTCGGCTCCATTGCTACGCAACTTCTGGAAATAACCCGAAGCCGTTTGCTTGAACAGGCGCCGTTCACAAGCTGTCGCCCGAACGCCCGAGCAGCCGGACGCCGATTTCGCCGGCAGCGCCACGGAGTCGAGTGTCGAGGGTCGCCAATGGAAGGGATTGGCGGCGCGCCAGTTCCAGGTATGCCGCGTCGTAGGGCGTGAGGTCAAATTGGTCAGCCAGGTTCAGGACAGCACCCCAAGCCTGGTTTACGGTCTCGAAGTCCGTTTGCACGGGGAGGCGCAGCAACTGCGCGATCGCCGCGTCTCGAAAACCGACTTCAATGCGCTTGCGCCGCATTGCCGTGCGTAAGCCGTTCGCGATTTCCAGCTTCCAGAGCACGGGTACGACGGCGCCGTCTTCCACCACGCGGTCAAGCAACCCATCAACTGCCTCGCTCCGTTCATCATCGAAGAACCAAGCAAGCGCCACGGAAATATCCAGGACGACGGTCACCTGCGCCCTTCCTCGACCAACTCACGAATGGAGATGCCGTCGAGCGTGGCCCCTTTGCTCATGTCACGGATCTTCTGGGCCGCCTCGCGGGCCAGTTGACGATTGAAAGCATCCTTTGGTGGCACGAGACGCGCCGATTCGCGTCCGTGACGCGTGATGATGATTTCCTCGCCCTTCTCGACCAAATCGAGCAAGGCACTCAGGGTGTTTTTTGCCTCGAAGGCACCGACTTCGCGCATGGGGACTCCAGGCTAGCTTTCATCTAGCTTATTGCTGAAGCGCGGAAAAGTCCAATCTGGCGTTAGCCTTCGAAAATCCAGGGCCAAATGCCACACCCTGTTGGCCATAATTTTCAATCAATGCGTGCTGAGGAACTATGACCGCTGTTGGCCCCCAAGACCTGTTGCCGACACACACTGCGCGACCGGTTTGGATTAGGGAAGCAGCCGGACTTGGCCGACCGCTGCGACGGCCCTTCGGCACGATTATTGCCTTTCCTCGCCATCATTGCTTCTTCTGAGCGAGACACCATGCTTGATAGGTTTTACATCATCCTTTTCGGAGTCAAACTCAAATTTCATTCGTGAATACTTGTATATTACGCATCTCGCGCAAGGGCAAACTCCGACACCCTTGTTACAGGGAACAGCAGCGCGGAAAATGCGACCCCGCATTTCTCCTCGCGGTTTCGCAAATTTTTGGGTGAGAGAGGAACGCCACAAAATATAGGGATCCAAGCAACACCTGAACCCCTATATTTGGTAGCGGAGGAGCGCTACCGTCATTATAGCGTGACGATCCAGTTCCTTTGTTGACGCAATTCGGTGTGGCGTTCAATCCTTGTCTGGACGGCTCAAGGCAAAGGATTTCAAGCAGCCTCGGGATGAAGCGCACGAGCAGTCATTTCCGGCTCGCGTTCGATGACGGTTAGGTAAGCCCGCACGGCAGGCGGCGGCATCGTCCGCGCAATCTCATATTGACGGATCGCGCTTTCTGGAATGCCGTACCGCTCCGCAAATCCAACCTGGGTAAGTCCCAAGCGGTGTCTCAGGCGCCGGATCCGCCGCGCCATCTGAGCGCGATCGATCGTCGCCTGATCCACCGGGAAATCCTCAGGATCATTTGCATCGGCCTCAAGCACGATATTGCCTTTCTTCGCCATCATTGCTTCTCCTGACTGAAATGAGCCGCACGATTCCTTCGCCGCGGACATGAACCGCGGTCCAGATCTTTCCTTCGACCTCACCGACCACTTTGTAGCGATCCTCACCATCCTCTTTTCGGAAGGTCGGAATCAGGAGGTAATCGACATCATCAAAGATGCGTGCACCGAAAGAGAGCGAGACACCATGCTTGATGCGATTTACGACATCCTTTTCGGGATCACACTCAAATTTCATGCGAGAATACTATGTAAATTACATATCTGGAGCAAGGACAAACTCGAACAGCATTGCTGCGGGGATTTGGCAAACATGCCAAGCCTCTATGACCCATCTTCCTATAAGCTATTGAAAAAAATGGTAGCGGAGGAGCGCTACCGTCATTATCGCGTTACGATTCAGATACCCTGTTGAACCATTGACAATGCACTAGGTACGCCTTTAAGGCGTACATATTGACGAAATTGGCGGGGATGCGTATGCTTCAAAAATGTAGGTTTTTGAGAGGAAGCACCCATGCCCCGCGCCGCGATAGATGACAACAAGAGAATGAGCCTCCGAGTTTCGCCGGAGGTGAAATCGCGGATCGCGCGCGCGGCGGCTCTCAAACATGCTGACCTGACAAATTTTGTGACGCAGGCGGCGCTCCGTGAAGCCGATGCCGTTATCGCCGAGGCTGAACGGGTCACGTTCTCTGAGCGCGACTGGATGCGTATTATGGATCTTCTGGATAACCCACCCTCACCGAATGACAAGCTCCGCGCCGCGGCTGAGGCCTTGCCGAAGGCGATATGACGCTTCCCGACTGGCATGAGGAACCGATCGGGAAATCGCACGATCGAAAGAGCTTCGATTGCGGCGATGTCGATCTAAACGAGTTCCTCCAAAAACACGCGCGCCAAAGCCACGAAAATGGTAGCGCCAAAACATTCTGTGCGATCGACAACGCAAACCCGGCGCGGGTGCTGGGTTTCTATAGCCTTGCGCCATCGTCGATGGCCTATGACCGATTGCCAGAAGGATTGAAAAAAGGCCAGCCTCGTCACGCAGCGGGCGGATTCCTGCTCGCGCGGCTCGCAACACACAAGAATTTGCAGGGGCTGGGACTTGGTGGACAGCTTTTGCTCGCTGCGGGCAGGCGCTGCCTGCGTGTAGCGAATGAAGGCGGAGGAATTATGATGGTGATCAACGCCAAAAACGATCGGGCAGCCTCATGGTATCAAGGGTATGGGGCTCTGCGGCTTGAAGATACACCGTTGACACTTGTCTTTTCTCTAAAGACGGTTCGAGCGATTCTCAATGAAGTCGATAAGCTCTGAACAAAAATCAGACAGCGCCCGATTTCCGATCTACTCAGGCAAAAACCATCTAAATCAGATACTTAGAGGGGTTTTGGTAGCGGAGGAGGGACTTGAACCCCCGACACGCGGATTATGATTCCGCTGCTCTAACCAGCTGAGCTACTCCGCCCCAATGCCGAGATCGCGGTTATTATAGAAGCGGGCCCGGCACGTCAAGCAGAACGGGCCGCCGCGATCCAGCCGCCCCCCAGCACCCGTTCCTGCTGGTAAAACACGCAGGCCTGGCCGGGCGAGACGCCGGATTCGACGTCGTGCAGCTGCAACTGGGCGCGATCGCCGTCCATCAAGGTCAGAATCGCGGGCGTCGGCGGCCGCGTCGAGCGGGTCTTGACGCTGATCTCGCGCTCGCGGCAAGTGCCGTCGCCCAGCCAATTGACGCCCGTGAGATTTATGTGTCGTTTCGCCAGCTGCTGCTTCGGTCCGACCACCACGCGGCGGGCGGCGGGTTCCAGTTTCAGCACATAAAGCGGTGGGCCGCCGCCCACTCCCAACCCGCGGCGCTGGCCGACGGTGAAATCGATGATGCCGTCATGGCGGCCCAGCACGCGGCCCTGCTCGTCGACGATGTCGCCTGGTTGCGCAGCATTGGGGCGCAGCCGGCGGACCAGGCCGGCATAATCGCCATCCGGCACGAAACAGATATCCTGACTGTCCGGCTTGTTGGCCACCGGCAGGGCATGCCGTTCGGCGATGGCACGGGTCTCGCGCTTGCTTTGCATACCGCCCAGCGGAAAGCGCAGAAACGCGAGCTGCTCGCGGGTGGTGTTGAACAGAAAATAGCTTTGGTCGCGGCTGGGATCGGCGCCCTTCAGCATGATCGCGCCCTGTTCACCATCCTCGCGCCGCACATAATGGCCGGTCGCCATCGCCACCGCGCCGAGATCGCGCGCCACCCCCAGCAGATCACGGAATTTCACGGTCTGATTGCACAGCACACAGGGAATCGGCGTTTGTCCAGCGACGTAGGCGTCGGCAAAGGGCAGGATCACGTCGCGGCGAAAATTGCTTTCATAATCGATGACATAATGATCGATCCCGAGCCGGTCGGCGACCCGGCGGGCGTCATGAATATCCCTGCCGGCACAGCAGCTGTTGGCCCGGCCGACCGCCTTGCCGTGATCATAGAGCTGCAAGGTCACGCCGACGACCTGCCAGCCCTGTTCCTGCAATAAGGCGGCGGTGGCCGATGAATCGACGCCGCCCGACATGGCGACGACGATGCGCGGACGGGCGCCCGCGGTCACAGGCCGGCGGCCAAATTGCGGACCAGACTGGGCAGGCTGACGACCATGCCGTCGAGACTTTTTTCCATGACGATCTGACAGCCCAGCCGCGACGTGCGGGTCAGGCCGCTGGCCAGATCGAGCATATCCGCTTCGTCATCGCTCGGCGCCGGCAGACGGTCGAACCAGTCGGCGGCGATCACCAGATGGCAGGTCGAGCAGGCCAGCGATCCCTCGCAGGCACCTTCCAAATCGATCGCGTGCTGATGCGCGATGTCGAGCAGGGTCAGGCCCGGCTTGGCCTCCACCCGGTGGCGGGTCCCGTCGCGCGTAATGAAGGTGACGCTTGGCATTTCATCGGTTCCCGCCCAGCCGCGGGGCAGCCTGATTGGAAAATCAAACGTGAAAGGATTCGCCGCAGCCGCAACGGCCCTTTTCGTTGGGATTGCGAAAGACGAAGGACGATTGCATCTTGTCTTCGACATAATCGAGCTCGGTGCCGATCAGATACATCAGGGCCTTGGCGTCGATTACCACGGTGACGCCCTTGCTGTGCACCACCTCGTCAAGCGCGTCGGCGGCTTCGGCGAAATCGATCGAATAGGATTGGCCAGCGCAGCCTTTCGGATTGACGCCGATGCGCAAACCCAGCGCCGGGGTTTCGCGGCCGGCCAGCAGAGCCTTGACCCGCTCGGCGGCAGAATCGGTCAGGCTCAAGGGAGCAACCCGTTGTCTCATGACGCCAACCACCTCCAAAGCAACGGGCGTCCTTGTAGCAGAAAGCCCGTTCGCGAAACAATCTTAATTGCAATTCATTAATATGGGAAGAATCGCCTCACCGATCAACCAGCGTCGATCCCTCCAGATGTAACGCCCACAGCGGACTGCGCCGGCGCTGTTCGGTAACCGCCGTGACGATGGAGTCGATCGCGACCTCGATTTCGGCCGTGGTGGTGAAGCGTCCCAGCCCGATGCGCAGGCTGGCATGAGCCAATTCGGAATTGAGCCCGAGGGCGCGGAGCACATAACTGGGCTCCAAAGTGGCGGCGCTGCAGGCCGAACCGGTCGAGACGGCGATACGGTCGAGACGGCGCAGCAACTGGTCGCCTTCCAGCCAGGCGAAGCTCAGATTGAGATTGCCGCCCACGCGCCGTTCGGGGTGGCCGTTCAAGATGACGCCCGGCAACCTGCCGACAATGCCCTGATAGAGCTGATCGCGCAGCCCCTTCAGCCTGTTCTGTTCCTCCGTCATTTCCAAAGCGGCGATGCGGCAGGCTTCACCGAAGCCGACCAGTAGCGGCGTCGGCAAGGTTCCCGAGCGCAAGCCGCGTTCCTGGCCGCCACCATCCAGTTCGGCCAATAGCGGCACGCGCGGCCTTCTTCGCACATAGAGCGCGCCGACGCCTTTCGGGCCATAGATTTTATGGCCGGACAGACTCATCAGATCAACCGCCAGTCCATCGACGTCGAGCGCGATCTTGCCCAGCGCCTGGGCCGCATCGCTGTGCAGCAGCGCGCCGTGGCGGCGGCACAGCGCCCCGATTTCGGCGAGCGGCTGGATCACCCCGATCTCGTTATTGACCGCCATCACCGACACCAGCAAGGTGTGGTCGCCGATCACTGCCTCCAGCCGGTCGAGGTCGAGCAGGCCATCGCCGCCGACCGGCAAAAATGTGACCGAGAAGCCCTCCCGCTCCAGACGCAGGCAGGATTCGAGCACACATTTATGTTCGGTCGCCACCGTGACGAGGTGCCGGCGTCGCCCATTGTGACAACGCGCCAGCCCTTTGATCGCCAAATTGTTCGATTCGGTGGCGCCCGAGGTAAAGATGATCTCTTTGGCTTGGGCGCCGATCAGCGCGGCGATCTGCTCGCGCGCCAATTCGCCGGCCTCCTCGGCGCGCCAGCCAAAACTGTGGGTGACCGAATGGGCATTGCCGAAATGTTCGCGAAAATAAGGCAGCATCTTGTCCAGAACCCGCGGATCGCAAGGCGTGGTGGCCTGATAATCGAGATAGATCTGCGCTTCGCTCATGCTGCCCGATGCCGTGCCGACAGACGATTTGCCACGGCAACGAAGCGTTCTATGAAGAGTTCGATTTCCTGCGCCGTACTGCCCCATCCCAGGCTGACCCTGATGGCGGCGCCGGCCAGCGCCGTCTCGCCCATTGCCAGCAGCACCGCGCTGGGCGCCACCTTGCCGGAACTGCAGGCAGAACCGGCGCTGACCGCGATTCCTTCCAGATCGAGCGCCATCACCAGGGTGTGGGCCGCCAGCGTCGGCAACGCCAGGCAGACGGTATTGGCGAGCCTTGGTGCTGCCCGACCCAGCACGACCATGTCCGGCAGCGCGGCTTGGCAGGCGCTCTCGAGTCGATCTTTGAGCGCCTGCAGGCGAGCGGTCTCGGCGCCGATATCGCCGAGATCCTCCAGCGCCGCTGCGAAGCCGACGATGGCCGGCATGTTCTCGGTGCCGGCGCGGTGCCGGCGCTCCTGCCCGCCACCCTGGATCAGAGCCTGCGGCGCCCGGTCCGGATCGGCCAGCACCAGCGCGCCGACACCCGGCGGTCCGCCGATCTTATGCGCCGACAGCGACAGCAGATCGGCGCCCAGCCGATCCCAATCGGGGTCCAGTTTGCCGAACGCCTGCACGGCATCGACATGCAGCAGCGCGCCATGACGATGGGCGACGCGGGCGATCTCGGCGATCGGTTGGATCACGCCGGTCTCATTGTTGGCCAGCATCACGGCCAGCAGCGCCGGCTGCGGGTCGGCGGCCAGCAGGGCGTCCAGCGCGGCGAGATCGACGATGCCATCGCGGTCGACCGCAACGATACCGTCGACCGGACCGGCGCCTACCGAGGGATGTTCGACCGCCGAAACCAACAGGCGGCGACCGGGGAAACCACGAACAGCGAGATTGTTGGCCTCGGTGCCGCCCGACGTGAAAATCACGCCGTCGGCCGCCCTGCCGAGCCGCGCCGCCAGCTGCTCGCGCGCCGACTCGATCGCAGCGCGCACGCCGCGTCCAACGCGATGCACCGAGGAGGCGTTGCCGCACTGGCGCAAGGCACCGGCGACCGCATTAAAGGCCGCGTCGCGCAAGGGCGCGGTGGCGTTGTAATCGAAATAGAGGTCTGTCACGCTCGGCCTGTCAGGCCGCGACGGATGGACCGCCGCCATCGCCGATCCGATGCGGGCGCGCCAGCACGCGCCGCTCGACGACGTCGACCAGGGTCACCGAACTGAGATAGAGATAGATCTGCTGACCCAGCTCCTCCCACAGATCATGCGTCAGGCAGCGGCTCTTGTTGTTATGACAGCCGGCCGGCGAACCGGGCATGCAGCGCGTGGTCTGGATCGGCTCGTCGACCGCCAGGATGATGTCGGCGATACGGGTCTGCGCCGCGCCGTGCGCCAGACGATAGCCGCCGCCGGGGCCACGCACGCTTTTGACCAGCCCGCCTTTGCGCAACTTGCCGAACAGCTGTTCGAGATAGGAGAGCGAAATCTCCTGGCGAGTCGCGATATCGGCCAGCGCCACCGGATTGCCATGACTATTGGCGGCCAGATCGGTCATCGCCATCACCGCATAGCGCCCCTTGGTACTCAACTTCATGGCGTTTCCCCCTCCGCTGTCTCAACCCCCCCGATGCGGCGGCGGCGACCAACCGATGACCCGGCCGGCATCGTCGCCTCATCCCGCCGCAGCATTTTTTCTTGCTCGAGCGCCTCCAGGCGATGCTGCAACCGGCTCATCTCCTGGCGCAGGCCTTGCACGGTGCGCAGCACCGGGTCCGGCATATCGGTATCGACGCCATAGGCGTGGAAACGGTCGTCCCGGCTGCCGGACAAAGCCAGCCGGGCGGGTATGCCCACCATGGTGGCGCCCGGGGAAACATCCGCGAGCACCACGGCGTTGGCGCCGATGCGGGCGCCGGCACCGACCGTGATCGGTCCCAAAATCTTGGCGCCGGCGCCGACGATGACACCGTCGCCCAGGGTGGGATGGCGCTTTCCGCCGCGCAGCGAGGTACCGCCCAGGGTGACGCCGTGATAGAGGGTGACATCGTCACCGACGACCGCGGTCTCGCCGATAACCACACCGCTGCCATGGTCGATGAACAGCCGCTGGCCTATGACGGCGCCCGGATGAATCTCGATACCGGTCAGCAATTTGCCAATATGCGAGATCATGCGCGCCAACAGCGGCAGTTCGAGATCCCAGGCGGCGCGTGCCAAACGATAGAATCGCAGAACATGAAATCCCGGATAGCAGAGGACGACCTCAAGCCCCGAGCGCGCGGCCGGATCGCGAGCGCGGATTGAGTCGATTTCTTCCCGAAGTCTCTTGAAAATCATGGCCCACAGTATGTTATGTTACGCGGCTCGCGAAAAAGGGCATCCCGCTCCCAAGTGGGTATATAGGATTTCCGACCTGACCGGTCAAGAATTGCCCGGACGGTTCGGTGCAGTGCAGACGCAGACCGGGCCATCGTGCCTGTCGGCCGGCGGTAACTCATGAAAAGAGCCTGATCACATATCATGCCAGAAGTCATATTCAACGGACCGGATGGTCGGCTCGAGGGCCGCTATCAACACGGTAAACTCTCAAACGCGCCTGTCGCCTTGCTGTTGCATCCGCATCCGCAGCATGGCGGCACGATGAATCACAAAGTTGTCTATTCCCTTTACCATGCCTTCCTGCGACGCGGTTTTTCGACGCTTCGGTTCAATTTCCGCGGCGTCGGCCGCTCGCAAGGCAAGTTCGACAACGGCCAAGGCGAATTGTCCGATGCCGCCGCCGCGCTCGACTGGATGCAATCCTTCAACAGCAACGCCTCGAGCTGTTGGGTCGGCGGCTTCTCGTTCGGCGCCTGGATCGGCATGCAACTCTTGATGCGCCGGCCGGAAATCGACGGGTTTATCTCGGTGGCGCCGCCTGCCAACAGCTATGACTTCACCTTCCTGGCGCCCTGCCCGTCATCGGGACTGATCGTACATGGCGGCAAGGACGAGCTGGTGCCGGAACCAACGGTCGCCAAGTTGGCCGCCAAGCTGGCGTCGCAACGCAATATCGTCGTCGATTACACTTTGCTGCCCGACGCCAACCACACCTTTACCGAGTGCCTTGAGCCGCTGACCCGGGTGGTCGATTCCTATCTGGCCGACCTCCCCTTCGATCACGCCTTGGCGCCGGCGGCGGCAATGGGCTGATCAGGGCCGGTACAACCGGCCGCCCGGCATCGGCCGCGGCACGCCGGTAGTGCCCGGCCAACTGAGTGGCAGTCCGCGCAAACTGCGGACCGCCAGATAGGCGAAGCCTTGTGCTTCCAGGGCGTCGCCATTCCACCCCTGGCGTTCGACCGGGTGGACGGCAACCGGCAGCGCTTCCTGCAGCCGGCGCATGAGAAAGCGGTTATGGCGTCCGCCGCCGGCCACCAGCCACTGCAGCGGCGGTGCCGGGAACCATTGTTGCGCCGCCGCGATGGCGGCGACGGTCATCGCCGCCAGGGTGGCGGCGCCGTCGGCCGGCGACTTTCCCTGCAACAAAGAGTGCACCCAGCCGCGAAATTCGTCGCGGTCGAGCGATTTTGGCGGGCGGCAGGCAAAATGGGGATGGCCGAGGAACTGCGTAACCGCGTCCTGGTCGATCGCGCCCGCCCCCGCCAAGGCGCCGTCACGGTCGAAGCTGGTACCGGCGTGCAGCAGCATCCAATCATCGAGCAAGGCATTGCCGGGACCGGTGTCCCACGCCGATAGCGACCCGTCGCCGCCGATCCAGGTGACGTTGGCGACACCGCCGATATTCAGCACCGCCAGCGGCCGATCGGCGGCGGTGGCCAAGGCCGCGTGAAACGCCGGCAGCAGCGGCGCCCCTTGGCCACCGGCGGCGACATCGCTGCTGCGAAAATCATTGACCACGGCACATCCCAGCCGGGTCGCCAGCAGGGCGCCGTCGCCGATTTGCCAGGTGCGAAAGGAAGCGGGCTGGTGCAGGACCGTATGACCGTGGAAGCCGACCACCGCCGGACGCGGTTGGCCGGCCTCGCGCAGCAAGGTTTCGGCGACATCGGCATGAAACAGGGTAATGCGCCGCTCCACCTCGGTAACCGGCCCCTGGCCGCCGAGCACCGAGCGAAGATCCCGGCGCATCGTTTCGGGATAAGGGACCGTCAGCGCCCTGCCGGCGATGCCGGCGCTGTCGCCGTCGGTCCATAGCAGGGCGGCGTCGACACCGTCGAGCGAGGTGCCGGACATCAGCCCAAGGCTGAGCAGGGTCGGTTGTCTGCTCCCGTCAATCATGTTAAAGGCTGCGCCACCATGACCCGTTTCCGCTCCGAATTTCTGACGACTTTATCCCAGCGCGGTTTCCTTCACCAGGGCACAGACTTGGCCGGGCTCGATGATCGGCTCATGAGCGGCGTGGTCAGCGCCTATATCGGTTTCGACTGCACCGCCGACAGCCTGCATGTCGGCAATCTGATGCAGATCATGGTGCTGCGCCATCTGCAGCGGAGCGGGCATCGGCCGATCGTCCTGATGGGCGGCGGCACCAGCAAGGTCGGCGACCCCTCCGGCAAGGACGACTCCCGAAAATTGCTGACCGAAGCCGACATCGCCGGTAACATGGCCGGCATCAGGCGGGCTTTCACCGCATTCCTGCGCTTCGGCGAGGACCCGACCGATGCGGTGATGGACAATAACGCCGATTGGCTCGACCGGCTCAATTACATCGCGTTTCTGCGCGACTTCGGCCGACATTTTTCCGTCAATCGCATGCTGACCTTCGATTCGGTGAAACTGCGCCTGGAACGCGAACAGCCTCTCTCGTTTCTCGAATTCAATTACATGATTTTACAGGCCTACGACTTTCTCGAATTGGCACGGCGGCGCGGCTGCATTCTGCAGATGGGCGGCACCGACCAATGGGGCAATATCGTCAATGGCGTCGAATTGGGCCGCCGGGTCGACAATGTCGCCCTGTTCGGTCTGACCACGCCGCTGCTTACCACCGCCTCGGGCGCCAAAATGGGCAAGACGGCACAAGGCGCCGTTTGGCTGAACGCCGAGCGGCTGCCGGCTTGGGATTATTGGCAATTCTGGCGCAACACCGAGGATGCCGATGTCGGCCGCTTTCTGAAGCTGTTCACCGACCTGCCGCTCGCCGAAATCGCCCGTCTGGCCGTGCTCGAGGGCGCCGAAATCAACGAGGCCAAGAAAATCCTGGCGACCGAAGCGACGCGTCTGGCGCATGGCGACGGGCCCGCGCAGCAGGCGCTCGAGACAGCACGGCGCACTTTCGAGGAAGGTGCCGCCGCCGATACATTGCCGACCCGGGATATCCGGATGGCGCATTTGGCGGCCGGCATGGCGGCCTTTCAGCTGTTCGCCGAGGTCGGACTGGCGAGTTCCAACAGTGAAGCGCGTCGCCTGATCAAGGGCGGCGGCGCGCGACTCAATGATCGGCCGGTGGCGACCGAAACCCAGCTGATCACCCTGGCCGACGCCCAAGGCGGCGTCATCAAACTGACCGCGGGGAAAAAACGTCATTTGCTGGTCAGGCTGGTGGAATAGCGGTAATAGCGTTCACGTTGCAACGTTTGATCTCATTCCGGGCGCTCCGGGCAATAATTTCTGCGAAGCGGAAAGTATTGCCCGGAGCGCCTGATTAAAAGAAATCCGCCCCCGGCCGACACCATGCTTCCCTCACCGCGCTGTCGGTGGTCGGTCGGTGGCGGCACCGAACAGGTCAAAAAATCTTCGCAGGAAGCCCGGCGTCAGCGCCGACAGCGGGTTGACCATCAGCGAAGGGTGGTCGCTTGGCCCGTTGACCTGGTAGTTTATCGCCAGCAGACCGCCGCCCGGTTCCGGCGCGAACAACCCGCCCACCAACGGCAGACCGCCGAGGGCGCTGTTGATGACATAGGCCGGCACCAAGGTCCCTTCCAGCGCCAGTTCGCCGTTTTCGAGATCGACTCGACCCTTGGCGGTGATGCCGAGGGCATTGCCGGCGGCTTGGCCGTCATACAGCTGCAGCACGCCGGCTTGATAGAAGAACGGTACCTCCAGCTTGGCGAAATGGATGCCCTGGCCGGACAGCAGATCGCCGATGCCGGTCAAGCCGGCGATGGACAGCAGCTGGGCCAGCACAGGCGCATGGATCAGTTGGAAATCGTCGATTTTGAGCGTGCCATCGAGCGGCCGCTGCGGGTTCGCGTCATCGCTTTCGGCGGCCAGCGCCAAAGTGCCGCCACCCATGGTGTCGAACAGGTTCATGGCCCGCAACAGGGCGCCCGAATCGCCGCTGGCACCGGTCACACGGCTATGGTGCTCGTCCACCGGCGCCAGCCGCAGGGACAGCGACTTGTGATCGCCGACCTTACCGGTGATATCGGCCACGCGCCATTGGTGGTGATCACGCTCGAGCGCTGCCGCGACATCTTCTATGCTGCCATCATCGGACAGCCAAACCTGCTGGTAGTTTCCGGTGATGGAAAGCGGTGTCACTTCCTGGTCGGCGGCGTCGCGTGGCGCCGCCTGGCGCGGCTTGGAGTCGGGTGCGCGGTCGGTAAGGGGATCGGACGGCTGGCTGGCCAGTATTTCGCGGGCATCGAAGCTGGGGCCGCCGGCCTGGACGATGAGACCGCCGTCGCCCATGCGGAAATCGACCGTGCCGCTGATCGCCGTGCGCGCCCAATTGCCGCGTTGTAGCGACAGGTGCAAGGGGAGGCCATCCGCGAAAGCGAGGTCCCCCTTGACATCGAGATTGTCGGCACCCTGCACATGAAATTGCAGCAGATCGGTCAATTTGTTGTCGCTCAGATGCAACTCCGTCGATCCGGACGCCTTCAACCCCGGCGGTTTGCGATAATTCAGGCCCGGCAGCGCAATCAGCGCCGATGAAAGATCGGCGGTCACGGCGATGTCATAGCGTCCCGTTCGCGGCCGGACCGCGATCACCTTCACCGGGATGACCCCGCTGACATAGGGCGGCTGAAACGGCACCGAATCGAGACCGGCCAAGTGCCGCCCCTGATCGGAAAGCTGCGCCGCGACCTGGTAGCGGCTCTGGAACGCCGCCTTGATGAAATTTTCGCGCCAGGCGATACTCGCCGGACGGTTATCGATCTGCCCACTGCCAACCGCGTCGAGACCGGCATTGTCGATGCTGAAATGCAGGCTGCCGTCGGTCAAATCCAGATCCTTCAGCACATGCGGCACCCCCAATCCCCGACTGTCCGCCTCCGCCTTGAGTCGCAGTTGATCGAAGGTCAGTTGCTCGACCAACGGAAAATCGAGGCCCAATATGACCTGAGCGTCGCCTTGCACAGTTTCGGCTTTGACGCCCAATTTGCCGGTCCAGTGCAAGGGCGGGTTGTCGATGAAGCGCAGAATATTGCTGACGCTGCCGGCAATTTTCAGGCTGATGATGGCGTCCTGATCCTGTTTCGACAATCCTTCGAGCACGGCTTTGCCGTCGACCAGCGACAGACCGGCCACATCGCCTTTGGTCAGGGCGATATCGAAGTGGTCAGCATCGAAATCGGCAATCGCGTCGACATGCTTGACCGGCGGCATTTCCGCGACATAGCGCACGGTGGCATCGTTTACCGCCATGCGACCGCTGACGCTGTCCAACGTCAGGTTGGACAACTCTTGGCCAGCCGGCAGATGCGCGGTCAGGGTGGCATCGACCGCCTCTATTCTTCCTTGCGTCAAATTGGCGACGATCCAGGCACGCGGGTTGGGTGCCACCGGCTTGGGCCACAGGGCCTGCAGCCGATCCAGCGCGACGCCGTCGATTTGAACCCGCAACAGTCCGCGCCGGTCGCCTGCAAGCCCGTCGACGCTGCCATCGGCGGTCAGTACCGACCCGTTGAGATCGACCCGGCAGCTTTGCAAAGTCAGTCGGTTGCCGTCGAGATCGGCACGCAGCGACGCCGATGCAAGCGGCAGGCGAAAGCCGGACAGTCCCGTCAAATCGAGAGCGCCGGCACCGGCGCTGAGATCCGCTTTGAAGGCGGTGATTCTGCCGGCGCCCTGTTCGCCGAAACGATAGCTGACTGAGACCGACCCGCCGACCGGAAACTGGGCCGCGCCGAATAGCGCCAGGCTGGGCGACAATTTGGCCAGACTGGCCGGGCGCAGGCCACGCCCCGACAAAGCCGCATCGAGTACATGGTCGATTTGCCGGTAGAGGCCTTCGCCCTCGAGATGGCCGGGCTGCCCGTCGAACTCGAGGTCGAGCGCCGCCTTGATGGCGATGCCGCGCTGATCCCGTGTGACGGTGAAATCGGCACGCGGCGCCGTCCAGCGCAGGCCGCTCAGACGATCGTCAACCATGAGCGAACCGTCGACGATCCTGATGCTTTGCAATTGACCGGCCAGCGTTTCGCTGCCGGGCGGCGCCAGCAAAGCGGCAAAGGCGGCATCAGCCATGCTGACGCCATCCGGTGGCGCCGAAGAGGCGTGCGGGTCGACATCACTGGCACCCGTCATGTCAAAACTGATGGCGCCCTCGGCATCGCGCGACAGATGCAGCGCCGGGTGCAAGAGAGCAATTTCGCGGGGTACCAGCCGCCCATGCAGCAGGGCCCGGCCCGACAGGCTCACCGTCATTTCCGGAAACGCCGCGATGGCGACGCCGTTGCTGGAAACATGCACCCGCTCGGCGCGGATCTGCAAGGAATAGGACTCGCGGTTCAAGGTGAGAACGGTGTCGCCGATCTTCACGGCGATTCGCGAATCGGGCAATGACAAGGCCTGTTCGATGAACGGAGTCAGGTGTGACAGACTGAGCGGCCCTTGACTGATCCGATAGGTCGCCCAGGCAGCCAGCAGGAAGATCAGCATGCCGACCGTAGCCAAAAACTTGAACAAACCGCGGACGGCGCCGTGCAGCAATTTCCAGCTTCCTTTCCTGGTCAAACCCACCCTGCACCGGCCGACCTTGACCACGCCGGGAGATTTGCCCAGTCTGCCGCAAAAGACAACAAGCGGATGCATTGATGGTCAGTTTCGCCACCATGACCGGGGCACCGCCGCTGCCGGCCGATTCGGCGATGGCGGAGCGGCATCGCGAGCGCTGGCGGGACGCGTTGGCGGCGGCCGGGCGCACGCCGCCCTCCGACTGCGACGCCCTGCTGACCGGCATCTTCGGGTGCAGCCCCTATCTGTCCCGTTTGCTGTCCCGCCACCCCGTGGTGCTGGAGGATTTTCTCGCCTTCGGACCGCTGCCGCCGCTCGAGTGTCTGCTGAACGATCTGGCTCTGCAACCGCTCGACAGTGACCGCGCCAGCCTGATGCGATGCCTGCGGCTGGCCAAACAAAAGGGCGCCTTGTTGATCGCGCTCGCGGATCTTACCGCCGCCTGGCCGCTGCCGCAATTGACCCTGGCTCTGTCGCGGCTGGCCGACGTCGCCATCCGCCTGGGCAGCCGCTGGCTGCTGGCGCGCGCCCAGCGCGACGGCGATCTGGTGGAAGATGACTCCGGCGACCCGGAACATGGCTCGGGACTTCTGGTGCTGGGGATGGGCAAGCTGGGCGCCTTCGAACTCAATTATTCGAGCGATGCCGATCTGATCGTCTTTTATGACGAAGACCGGGTACGCTATCGTGGCCGCCACTCGCCGCAGGAATTTTTTGTCGCCTTGGCGCGCGGTCTGGCGCAGTTGCTGGAGGAGCCGACCACCGACGGCTATGTGTTCCGAGTCGATCTGCGGTTGCGCCCCGATCCCGGTTCGACCCCGGCCGCGCTGTCGTTGTTGGCCGCCGAGGGCTATTATGAGGCCTCCGGCCAGAATTGGGAGCGAGCCGCCATGATCAAGGCGCGCCAGGTAGCAGGCGATCCAGTGGCGGGCGCCCGCTTCAACGAATTCATCAGACGATTCATCTGGCGCCGTCATCTGGATTTTGCTGCCATCCAGGATATCCATTCGATCAAGCGGCAGATCAACGCCCAGCGGGGCGGCAGCCGCATCGCCATCGCCGGCCACAACATCAAGCTGGGCCGCGGCGGCATCCGCGAGATCGAGTTCTTCGTACAGACCCAGCAATTGATTTGGGGCGGGCGCCAGCCGGCTTTGCGGGCGCCGGCGACCTTGGACGGACTCGTTCAACTCGACGCGGCCGGCCATTTGCCGGACGACGCGGCCCTCGAACTGGGCGCCGCCTATTGCAGCCTGCGCTGCCTTGAACACAGGCTGCAGATGATCGACGACCGCCAGACCCACAGTCTGCCCAAGGACGCCGCCGGGCTGGCGGCGCTGGCCGCCTTCATGGCCGAACCGGCGGTGGGACCCTTCACGGCCAAAATCGCCGAGCTGCTGCGCACGGTCGAGCGTCATTATGCGCGTCTGTTCGAGCACGCGCCGCCCTTGGCCGAACCCGGCAATCTGGTTTTCACCGGCGAGGAAGCCGATCCCGACACTTTGGCGACGCTGGTCCGAATGGGCTTCCGAAACGCCGACACCGTCATTCGCCAGGTGCGGGCCTGGCACCATGGCCGTCTGCGCGCCACCCGCAGCGCAAGGGCGCGCGAAATGCTGACGGAGCTGATCCCGCGCTTGCTGAAGGCGCTGGCCGCCACCAGCGACCCCGACGCCGCTTTTTTGCGCTTCGACACACTGCTGGCCGGACTGCCGGGTGGGCTGCAGCTGTTCGCGCTGTTCGCCAACAACCCGTCGCTGATCGACTTGCTGTCGGAGATCCTGGGGAACGCACCGTTTCTGGCCGATAGTCTGGCGGTAAAGCCGGCCCTTCTGGAGGATGTTCTCACCGGCGAATTCTTCACGCCCCTGCCGCCCTGTGACGAACTGGCGGCGAGCCTGACGCGGCATTTGCAGGAAGCCGATGACACCGAGGACGCCTTCAATATCGTGCGGCGCTGGGTCAATGAACGAAAATTGCGGGTAGGCGTGCAAACCTTGCGCGGCCTGCTCGAGCCGCCGCTGATCGGCGGTCATCTGTCGGACCTGGCAGACGCCGTGCTGATCGCGCTGCAGCCGGAGGTCGAAGCGGAATTCGCCCGAACCCACGGTCGCCTGGCCGGCGACGGCATGGCGGTCGTGGCGCTCGGCAAACTGGGGGGACGGGAAATGACCGTCACGTCGGACCTCGATCTGATCTTGGTCTATGACCTGTCCGATCCCGACGCGAAGTCGAGCGGGTTGAAGCCGCTCGACCCGATGACCTACAGCACGAGATTGGCGCAGCGATTTCTGGCAGCCTTGACCAGCCGTACCGGCGAGGGCGCGCTCTATGACACGGATATGCGGCTCCGGCCGTCGGGCAATAAGGGCCCGATCGCCACCAGCCTGGACGCCTTCGACCGCTATCAGGCGGTTGCGGCCTGGACCTGGGAACATATGGCCTTGACACGGGCCCGGGTGGTTACCGGAAGCCCGGCGCTGTGCCAGGCGATCGACGCCGTTATCCTGCGCACGCTGACAGCGCCGCGCGATCCGGCAAGGTTGCTGATCGATGTGGCCGAGATGCGCGAGCGCCTGGTCCAGCACCACCGCGTCAAATCGCCTTGGGACATCAAACATCGGCGCGGCGGCTTGGTCGATCTTGAATTCCTCTGCCAATATCTGCAGCTGCGCGCGGCGCATCGCCATCCCGACGTGCTGCACAGCAACCTCGGCGCGGCGATAACGCGGATCGGCGCTCTGGGACTGCTCTCAGTGCGCGACAGCGCGCGTCTGCATCAGGCCTGGCACTTGTGGACGAGCCTGCAACAGACGCTGCGTTTGACCTATCAAGGCGACTTTCAAGAGACCGCGCTTACCGCTAGAGTACGGCAGATCCTGGCCGACGCCGCGCAATGCCGGGATTTCGTCGAATTGAAGGCGTTGATGACGCTCAGGGCCAACCAGGTATCGCGGCTCTACCGCGGTTTGATCGACCACCCGGCGCGCCGTCTGCGCGCCCAGCAACAGGAAAGGGAAAACACCGATGAGTCTTGAAGCCGGCGCTACCGCCCCCGATTTCACGGCGCCCACCGACGGGGGCGGAACACTCAGCCTGTCGTCGCTGCGCGGCAAGAACGTCATTTTATATTTCTACCCCAAGGATGACACGCCCGGTTGCACGCGGGAGGCTTGCGCTTTTCACGCGGCCGCGCCGGATTTTTCCAAGGCCGATGCGGTGGTGCTCGGCGTGTCGAAGGACGACGCCAAACAGCATGACAAGTTCAAACAGAAATATGGTCTCGGCTTCCCGCTGATCGCCGACCTCGACGGCAAGATCTGCGAAGCCTATGGGGTGTGGGTGGAAAAACTCAATTATGGCAAGAAATACATGGGCATCGACCGGTCGACCTTCCTGATCGACAAGCAGGGTTTGGTGCGCAAAGTATGGCACAAGGTCAAGGTCGACGGCCATGCCGACAAGGTCCTGGAAACACTGAAAGCGCTCTGAACGGGCGCGCTGTCCCACCTCAATAGCCGGCGAGAATCGCCTTGCAGGCCGACGGCATGGCCGGCTGATAGCGGGCCGGCGGCGGTGCCGGTTTGACTGCCGGCAGGGCGGCGTCGGCAGTGAACCACCAGTCGAGTTCGGTACCGCATCCGTCTCCGGCGGCGATCGCCGGACCCGGGTCGCAGGCGGCATCGCCGGCCGGACAGGCCAGTCGCACGTGAAAATGCGCTTGATGGCCCCACCACGGCCTTATCCGCTGCAGCCAGCGGCGATCGCCGTTGCTGCTTTGGCACAAATGGCGCTTTATCACCGGATTGACGAAAATGCGTTCGACGCGAGGATCGCTCGCCATCGCCCGCAACAGCTGGAATTGCGCCTCCCCGAAACGCTCGGGCAGAATTCTGCCGCCTTCGATGACCGCCGCGAAATCCGGATCGTCGCGCTCAGCCTCGGTCAAAGGACGATCGGTGCGACGGAACAATATATCGGCATCGAGACCGGTCTGGTGGCTGGCATGTCCGGAGGGCATGCGGCCGCCGCGCGGCAGCGACATGTCGCCCACCAGCAACGATCCTCTCAACCGTTCTCGTTCCGCCATCTCCTCGATGAAGGCGACCAGCGCCGGATGCCCCCAATAGCGATTATGCCCGGGACGCAGAACCTGCCAGAAGGGTCCATTCGGCGGCAGCGCGGCTGCGCCCTGCAGACAGCCCTGTGCTGCGGCGCCGATAGCGTCCGGTGGACCGACGGCCGGCGGTTCGGCCGCGGCCGCCGGCGCCAGCAGCAGCGGCCACAGCAGGGTCGCCACGACCCACCGGCGGCTCATGCGGTTTCCTCGCCGTCGGGCTCGAGGCGGGCAGCCAGCGCCGCGGCCATGAACGGATCGAGATCACCGTCGAGCACGCCTTGCGTATCGGAAGTCTCGACATTGGTGCGCAGGTCCTTGACCATCTGGTAGGGCTGCAGCACATAGGAGCGGATCTGATGGCCCCATCCGATGTCGGTCTTGGCGTCGGCTTCCGCCTGCGCCACCGCTTCGCGTTTCTGCAGTTCCGACTCGTACAACCGGGCCCGCAGCATGTCCCAGGCCTGGGCACGGTTGCGGTGCTGCGAGCGATCGGCCTGGCAGGAAACCACGATGCCGGTGGGCAGGTGGGTGATACGGATTGCCGAGTCGGTCTTGTTGACATGTTGGCCGCCGGCGCCGGAGGCGCGGAAGGTGTCAATGCGGCAGTCGGATTCGTTGATCTGGATGTCGATGGTGTCGTCGATCACCGGATAGGCCCAGATCGAGCTGAAACTGGTATGACGGCGCGCCGCCGAATCGAACGGCGAAATGCGCACCAGCCGATGCACCCCGCTCTCGGTCTTGAGCCAGCCATAAGCGTTGCGACCGCTGATCCTGACTGTGGCCGATTTCAAGCCGGCCTCTTCGCCGGCGCTTTCTTCCAGCCACTCGACCTTGCAGTCATGGCGTTCGGCCCAGCGGGTATACATCCGCAGCAGGATTTCCGCCCAGTCCTGAGCCTCGGTGCCGCCGGCACCGGCATGCACCTCAAGATAGCAGTCATTGGCGTCGGCTTCTCCCGAAAGCAGGCTTTCCAGTTCGCGCCGGCGGCTTTCCAGGCGCAGAGTCTGCAACGCTGCCTCCGCCTCGTCCACCACGGTCTGGTCGCCTTCGGCTTCGCCCAATTCGATCAGAGCCAGACTGTCGTCCAGTTCGCGTTCTATACCGCGCACCGAGGCGACCGCAGTGTCGAGATGGGTGCGTTCGCGCATCACGGCCTGGGCGGCGCTGGCCTGCAGCCAAAGCCCGGGATTTTCGGCGAGCGCATTCAGTTCGTCGAGCCGCCTCAGCGCATTGTCCCAATCCAGGTGTCGGCGCAACAAAGAGAGAGAGTGCCGGATTTCCAGTGCGGTCGCCTCAATTTCGGCGCGCATACGCGTATATCCCAGGTGACAGAATGTTGGCCCTTTTAGGGGAAAGCGGCAGAAGCCGCAAGGTTCACCCGATCAGCCATCGACCGGATCGGTCCAGACGCGGAAATCAACCAGCTGGCCGGGACCGAAAATGTGCGTCAGCGGCACATCGGCGGCATCGCGGCCCTGGGCGATCAGGATACGGCCCCAGCGCGGTGCATTGTTGCGGGGATCGACGACGTGCCAGCCGCCGCCGAGATAGACCTCCATCCAAGCCGCGAAGTCCGGCACGCCGTAGGGCGGCGGCAGGTTGATATCGCTGATATAGCCGGTGCAGTAGCGCGCCGGAATATTCAGGCAGCGGCAGAAGGCGATCGCCAGATGGGCGAAGTCCCGGCAGACACCGCGCTGCTCGGCATAGGCTTCGGAGGCGGTGCGGGTGGGACGCGAATAGGCATAACCGAAGTTCAGATGGTTATGCACGAAATCGCACACCGCCTGTACACGGCTCCAGCCGAACGGCAGTTGCCCGAACAGCCGCCAGGCCTCATCGGACAGCAAGTCCGTATCGCAATAGCGGCTGCCGAGCAGAAAGGTCAGGGTTTCGGCCGGCAGATTTTGTACCTGATGCTGCTGCAGGCTGTAATCCGGCGGCACCGGTTCATAGGCGTCCTGCACCACCGTGTCGGTTCCCAATATGAAAGTACCGGCCGGCGCTACCAGACGATTGCACCAATTGCCGAATAGATCGCGATAACCGAAGATCGGCACCGACGGCTGGGTGACAAGATGGTCCGGGCGCTCCAGATCGCCGGCGCGCGAGAAATGAACATTCAGCAGGGCGATCATCGGTGTCACCTGCGGAAACGAGAAAGTCATCGAACTGCCGATATGAATGCGCACGCGCTCTCCCAAGCTCATCACCGGACACGGATTGTCCTGCCGGACCAATCTCCTTACACTCGGGCCGGCAACCAGAGCCGGAGAGCGCCGCCTTGTCCGACAACACGCGAATCGTCGAATTGACCCACACCTTGTCCGAGGTGCTGGAGCGCAAGCTCTCTGAAATAAAGGCGATCACCGGCACCACCCGGATTCTCGCCCTCAACGCGCTGATCGAGGCGACCCGTGCCGGCGAGGCCGGCAAAGGCTTCGCAGTGGTCGCCGCGGAAGTCAAACAGGTCTCGGAAACGATCAACGCTATCACCAAATCGCTGGAAGTGGAACTGAATGAGGTGGTCGGCGAACTGACGCGACTGGCCGCCAAGCTGGATCACGACCAAGCTTGATCGTGACGGCAATATTCTGGTTTCGCCGCGATCTCCGCCTGGCCGACAACCCCGCCCTGGCGGCGGCCTTGGCCGGCGGGCATCGGGTCGTGGCGGTCTATATCGATGACCGCGGCGCCGCCGAAATGTGGCGCGACGGCGGCGCTGCGCGCTGGTGGCTGCATCACAGCCTGACAGCGCTTGAGCAATCCGTGCAGTCGCTCGGCAGTCGCCTGATTCTGCGGTCGGGCGACGCCACCCTGCTGATCCCGAACCTGGCGGCCGAATTGGCCGCAGACGCGGTCTATTGCAATCAGGTGGAAGAACCTTGGGCGCTCCGGCAACAAGCCAAGATTGCCGAACGGTTGCGACGGGACAGTCGCGCGCTGGTGGCCGGCCGGACCGCCTTTTTATTCGAGCCTGACGACATTAGGACGCAAAGCGGCGCACCGTTCCGCATGTTCACCCCATTCTGGCGGGCCTGTCTGGCGCAGCCGAGCCCCGCCATACCGCTCGACGCACCGGACAGCATGCCGGGCTGGTCGCAGACCGTCCCGTCGGAGACCCTGGCTGATTGGGCTTTACTGCCGTACCGACCTGATTGGGCACAGGGCCTGCGGCGACGCTGGCACCCGGGAGAAAAGGCGGCCCAACGCGCGCTCGACGCGTTCGTCGCTGGCCCGCTGGCCTGCTATGCCAGCGAGCGCGACCGGCCGGATCTGCCGGCCACCTCGGCGCTGTCGCCCCATCTGCGCTGGGGCGAGATCAGTGCACGTCAGGTCTGGCACGCCGTTACAGCCCAGGCGCCGCCCTCGCCGCACAGCGACAAGTTCCTCGCCGAATTGGGTTGGCGCGAATTTTCCGGCCATTTGCTGGCGCAATTCGCCGATCTGCCGACCCACGCTATGCGCCCGGAATTCGAGCATATGCCATGGCGCACCGATCAGGCCGCGACGGCCGCCTGGCAGCAGGGCCGCACCGGCTTTCCGATCGTCGATGCCGGCATGCGCCAGCTTTGGGACAGCGGCTGGATGCATAACCGGGTGCGCATGGTGGTCGCGTCTTTCCTGGTCAAGACATTACTGATCTCCTGGCAGACAGGCGCGCGCTGGTTCTGGGACACGCTGGTCGACGCCGATCTGGCCAGCAACGCCGCCAGCTGGCAATGGGTGGCGGGCTGTGGCGCCGACGCCGCGCCCTTCTTCCGCATCTTCAATCCGGTGCTGCAGGGCGAAAAATTCGACCCGTCGGGTGATTATGTTAGAGCCTGGTGCCCCGAATTGGCGGGCTTGCCGAATGAATGGCTACAACGGCCATGGCTGGCGCCGCCGGCCGTGCTGGCCAGCGCCGGCATCCTGCTCGGACGCGACTATCCTTGGCCGATCGTCGATCTGGCGGCCTGCCGAATTCGGGCACTGGCGGCTTACAAGGGGCTTTCGGGGTAGACTAATTACCGTCCGTTTTTCAATATTGGATCTCTTTCCAGGCGCTCCGGGACATTCTTTCGTCCTTTCGAAAGTATGTCCTGGAGCGTAATCAAGAGCACGAGAGCGGGCTCTCGCTTCGCCGTCAGGCGAATACTTCCGGCAGCGGAGTCTGTTATTTCGCCTGTGGATCGCCTTACGGCGAGCGAGAGACTCTCTCTCGCTCTCTCTTGTGCGCCCGTTCGTGATGTTTTCGCAAGAGCGAACATCACGAACGGGCGCCTTAATAAAGAAATTCCTCTTTAGCGCCGGTTCGAGAGACTACCGCCGATGGCAATCGCGACCCCTACCACGGCAACGAAAATGCTGGCGAGCGCGTTGATCTCGGGACTGATGCCGAGGCGCACCTTCGAGAAGATGACGATCGGCAGCGTGGTGGCGCCAGGCCCGGTGACGAAGGACGAGATCACCAAATCATCGACCGAAAGCGTGAAGGCCAGCAGCCAGCCCGCCACCAAAGACGGAGAGATCAGCGGCAGGGTGATCAGCAGAAACACCTTGAGCGGACGGGCGCCGAGATCCATCGCCGCTTCTTCGAGCGACAGGTCCATCTGTGCCAGCCTGGAGCGCACCACCACGGTGACGAAAGACAGGCAAAATGTAACATGGGCGATGACGATCGTCGTCATCGACCGGCCGGCCGGCCAGCCGATGCTTTGCTCCATCGCCACGAACAGCAAGAGCATGGCAAGTCCGGTGATGATTTCCGGCATCAAGAGCGGCGCCGCCACCATGCCGGTGAACAGCGTGCTGCCGGGAAAACGACGGAACCGCACCAGCAGCACCGCCGCCAGAGTGCCAAGCAGGGTGGCCAAAGTCGCCGTGACCAAGGCCACCTTGAGCGAAAGCCAGGCGGCGTCCAGCACTTTTTCGTCGTGAATCAGTTCGACATACCAATGGCCGGAAAAGCCGCCCCAAACGGTGACCAGACGCGAGGCATTGAAGGAATAGATCACCAACAGCGCGATCGGCACGTAGAGGAAGCCGTATCCCAGGCCTAGCGCGGTGTAGAGGGCGGTGGCGCGGCGGTTCACCGCTCCTCCGCGCGCGCTTCGTTGCGCTGATAGAGCATGATCGGTACCACCAGAAACAGCAGAATCGCCACCGCCACCGCAGACGCCACCGGCCAGTCGCGATTGTCGAAGAACTCGGACCAGATCACCCGGCCGATCATCAGCGTATCGGGCCCCCCCAGCAGATCGGGGATCACGAACTCGCCC
>Ga0302320_10006562_pt1 | contig 25798 bp, 26 predicted proteins | sample Bog_T0_3_FD_202130 | JGI IMG/M metagenome (GOLD analysis project Ga0302320, IMG submission 202130) | Peat permafrost microbial communities from Stordalen Mire near Abisko, Sweden - Bog_T0_3 | ecosystem: Environmental > Terrestrial > Soil > Wetlands > Peat | place: Sweden: Abisko, Stordalen Mire... | reverse complement strand
GGCTTTTCATGCTCCGCGATCGTCTGCGTCAGCCGTTGGATGCCTGCGGAAACTCTCCTTTTCATCGCAGCGGCGGTGTTTGACGCGCTGCTGCCGAACCCTTCAATATCGCCGCCGGTCGTAAACGCGCGGCCCGTCCCGGTTATGACAACAACCCTTATATCGTCTCGCGTTCGGCATTCTTCCAACGCCGCGAGCCACGCGTCCAACATTTCGTCGCTGAACGCGTTGAGCTTGTCGGGCCGATCGAGAGTGATCGTCGCGACGGCCTCTTCGACCACGAACTTCAAATGCTCGGTCATGGCCGCTTCACCGTTCCTCCGGGCGTAACGCCCGGTCGGGTGAGCCGGGGCTGTCCTTCGTCAGCAAGGCCTATGCCAGCGGAACGGTCGTTCGGGGGCTCTAAGGATCACTGCGGATGGCGGGCTGTTTGTGTTGGCGGCGAATACATCGTGTATTCACCTGCGGCGTCCTCCGCGCCGACATCGCCTCTCAACGGAGACTGGTATGAAGTTTGCGCGCGGCGGCCTTCGACGGAAACGATGAGGAGGACCACGGTGGCGAATGTGCGGGGGCTTTATTGGGATGATTTCGAGATCGGCAAAATCATCCACACCCCAGCGAGGACGATCACTTCGACGGACATCGTCAATTTCGCTTGTCTCAGCGGGGATTTCAACGAGGTTCATACCAACTGGGAATATTGCAAGACGACGCCGTTCGGCGAGCCGATCGCGCACGGACCGTTGGTCTACGCCATCATGGGCGGGCTGCAATACGCCAGCGGGGTCAATGACGGCACGCTGCTGGCGCTGCTTCAGGTCGACAAATGGCGGATGCTGCTGCCGGTAAAACACGGCGACACATTGCACATGGAGGCGACCGTTCTGGACCGGAAGGCGTCCAGCAAGCCGGATCGAGGCGTCGTCGTCATGCAACGAAAGTTCGTCCGGCACGACGGCGCCATCGTTCAGGAGATGGAGGTGACACTCCTTTACAGGCGGCGTCCTTGATTTCTGCATTTGGGTGTCGCCACGGACGACAGTTGATCGCGACGCATGCATTTGAACGACGCCGCATCGCGACGCCTCCTCGGGAACAACGCTGGCATGAGGCTTGCTGAAATTGATCGAACGGAATCGGAATCGCCGGGAGTGGGAATGTCGACCGTCGAGCCAATAGATATTTTGCCGGCTCCATTCTTCCACCTTCCGCTTATGGAAGTCGGGGCCGGCTTCGATATGCTGAAGGGCATTCGGGTGCTCGATCTGACGGGATCGATCGCCGGCCCTTACGCCACCATGCTGCTTGCGGACATGGGCGCGGAGGTGTTGAAGATCGAACGCCTGGGAACCGGAGACGACACGCGCTCGTGGGGACCGCCGTTTCTCGATGGCGAGGCGCTGTGGTTTCAAAGCGTCAATCGAAACAAGTCGTCGATCGTTCTCGATTATACCTCCGCCGAAGGTCTCGAAACGCTCAAGGAGTTGGCAAAGGTCTCCGACGTCGTCGTGGTCAACCTGCTTCCCGCCTCGGCGAAGAAATTCAAGGTGGACGCGGACAGCCTGCAGGCCGTCAAGCCTGATTTGATCTATGTTTCAATCACCGGCTTCGGCTTGCAAGGCGAGCGAGCGAGTTGGGCTTGCTACGATTTGATCGCCGAGGGCTATTCCGGCGTGATGGACTTGACGGGCGAGTTCGAGGGCGGTCCACAAAAGATCGGCGCTCCGGCGGCCGACATGCTGGCAGGCGGGGACGCCGCCTACGCGACCGTCGCCGCGTTGTTCGCGCGACAGCGCGACGGGCGGGGACGTCTCGTCGACATAGCCCTGGTCGACTCGATGACGCGTTTTCTCGCCTGCCGCATCATGCCTTATCTGGGCTCGGGCGAGGTTCCCCGACGCTCGGGCGGCAAGGACAGCGTCATCGCTATCTATCAGGCATTTGATACCGCGGATCTGCCGATCACACTTGCGCTGGGCAACGACAATATCTGGCAGCGTTTCTGGCAAGCGGTGGGTCAGCCTGAAGTCGCTGAAATCCCGCGATACGCCACGAACGCCGGCCGCCGCGCCCACCGGCAGGAATTGGTGAACCGAATTCAAGAGTTGCTCAATCAAAAGACTCGCAGCCATTGGCTCGATATGTTTCGACTGGCTCGGATTCCGGCCGGTCCGATCAATCGCGTCGACGAGGCGGCAGCCGACGCCGCACTGCAACAGAGAGGCCTGTTCTACCGCCTGAAGTCGAATGGCCAGGACATACCGCAGGTCGGCTCTGGCATTCTGATTGACGGGAAGCCCAATCAACCCCGCCAGGCGCCGCCGCGGTTGGGCGAACATACGACGGAAATTCTGCGATCGTTGCTCGGCTATGACGATGCGGCGATCGAGGCTTTGAAACGCGCCAAGGCGATCTGAGGAACAGAAATGGCTTTCGAGACGATCAAATATAGCGAAGACGGTCCGATCGGCACGATCACGCTGAACCGTCCCGACGACGGCAACATGTTCACTGTCGACATGTGCCACGAAATCCGAGACTGCATCGAAGGCATCCGCCGCGAGACCCGCACCCGCGTCATCGTTCTCACCGGCGCCGGCGACAAGTTTTTCTGCATCGGCGGCCGCAAGGAAGGCATGGAGGACACGAATCTTTATGGCGGCGTGTTGCCGACCCTGGAGATGTATGAAGCGATTGACCGCCTGCAAAAGCCGGTCATCGCCAGCGTAAACGGCTTCGCGGTCGGCGGCGGCAATGTGCTCCAGGTGGTTTGCGATCTGACCATCGCGAAGGAGAGCGCGGTGTTCAGGCAGGTCGGTCCGATGATGGGCTCGTTCGATGCCGGTTACGGCACTTGGTACCTCGAAGACCTCGTCGGCAAGAAGCGCGCAAAGGAGATCTGGTATCGGAACCCGAAAATGTCCGCGCGGGATGCGCTCGAAATTGGCCTCATCAACAAGGTCGTGCCGGACGACAAATTGAAAGAGGAGACCCGCAAATACGCGCTTGAAGTTGCGGAACGCGGCCCGTTCGCGCTGTCGGCGATCAAGGGCGCATTCAACGCTCGCCACGGCGGCGTCGCTGGCCTGTCGCGCGTCACCCACGACATGCTGCTGCGCACCTATTTGCGGTCGGATGAATCGCATGAATTGTCCGAATCCTTCGCCGAGAGACGCAAACCCGATCCCGACAAATTTGGACACTGACATGGTCAGCCGTTTCCTTACGCTCCATCATCCCGCCGAGGCTCGCCGTTTCTACGAGCGGGGTGTCTGGCGGAACGAGACGCTCTATGGCTTGCTAGCCAATCATGCGACAGCGCGGCCCGACGCCATCGCATTAGTTGACGGTTCGCGCCGGTTAACTTGGCGGGAGCTTCAGAGCTGGGTAGACGGCGTTGCGCTGGACCTTCGCACTTATGGCCTTTCCGAGGGCGATCGCGTTTCTATCTGGATGTCCAACAAAGTCGAAGCGATCGTGACCTTCCTTGCTTGCGCGCGCGAGGGCTTCGCCTGCAATCCCTCGCTGCATCGCACCTATACGTGTTCCGAGATGGCGGCGCTGCTCGAGCGACTTTCGGCGAAGGCGTTGGTGACGGAGCCGCGATGGGGCGCCGATTGGAAGACCGCCAATCTCGACGCGACCCTCGCCGGGTTGCAATCGTTGCGCGTCGTCTATACCCCCGATACTTTCCCGCGGCCCGCCCCCAACATGACGCCGCCTTGCGACGATCCCGACAAGGTCGCCTATCTCGCGTTTACTTCGGGCACCACCGGCCATCCGAAATGCGTCATGCATTCGGACAACACGTTGCTTGCCAACGCCCGCGATCTGGCGCGCGACTGGGGGCACGATGCCGATACAGTGATTCTGTCGTTGTCGCCATTATCGCATCACATCGCATGGGTCGCGCTCGCGCAATGGATTTTGCTCGGCTGTCGCTTGGTGACTGACGATCCGCCGGCGGGGAAAAGCAGGGTCGATTGGATATTGGAGAACCATGCGACTTATGTGATGGGCGTGCCGACGCATGCGATGGACATACTGGCCGACCAGCGCACCCGCGGCATTCCGACCCTGGGAGACGTCAACGTTTTCTATATGGCGGGCTCGCCGATTCCACCCTCCGTCGCGGCGGCCTTCGTCGACCAGGGCGTCAAACCGCAGAACGTCTATGGAATGACCGAAAATTCATCGCATCAATATACCCACCCAGACGACGAAACGCAGACCATCATTTCGACCTGCGGCTGCGGCGGTCGCGCCTATGAGGTGCGCATATTTGATCCCGTGGACCCCGATCGCGAGCTTCCGCGCGGCGAAGCGGGGCAAATCGGCGGTCGTGGCGCTTGTTTGATGCTCGGTTATTTCGACAATCAGGCAGCGACGGAAGGGAGTTTCAACCGCGGCGGCTGGTTCATGTCCGGCGATCTGGGCGTCATGGACGCGGCTGGCAACCTGCGCATCGATGGCCGTCTCAAGGACCTGATCATCCGTGGCGGCCACAACATCTATCCCGCCCAAATCGAGGCTCTGGCGCTACGAAATACCGCAGTCAAGAAGGTGGCCTGTTTCCCCGTTCGCGACGATCGCTTGGGCGAACGCGTTTGCATCGGCGTAATAGGTGAGGTGCTCGCCGACGACTTGTTGCATCACCTCGCGAAGGAGGGGCTTTCGCGCTTCGACATGCCCGAGTATTTCGTTCGCCTCGACGCCTTTCCGCTCACCGCCAGCGGCAAGATCCTGAAGCGGGAACTTGTTCATATGGTTGAGCGCGGCGATATCGCCCCCGAATCTGTCCGATTTCGCGCTCATGAGGGGGCTGGCTCATGAGCGTCGAACTTACCCGTCGCGACGAATTCGCGCTGCTCACGTTACGCCGGCCGGAAAAGCTCAACGCGCTATCGTTCGCCATCCTCAAGGAGATCGCAGCCGCGTTCGACGAGGCTGGCTCCTGGCCGATCCGGGCTCTTCTTATCACCGGCGCTGGCGGAAAAGCGTTCTGCGCTGGCGCCGACATCGAAGAATTGCGCCACCGCTCGCTTGCCGACCAGAAACGTGGCGCCGAGCTAGGGCAAGCCGCATTCGCAAAGCTCGGCGCCCTACCCTTTCCATCCATCGCGCTCATCAATGGCTACGCCTTTGGCGGCGGACTCGAACTGGCAATGGCCTGTGCGTTTCGACTGGCTTCTCCTAACGCCAAATTGGGCCTGCCTGAAATCAAGCTCGGCCTCATCCCCGGTTTTGGCGGCACGCAGAGGCTGCCGCGGTTGGTCGGCGAGGCGCGCGCGCTGGAATTGATCATGACAGGACGGACCGTTCCGGCGACCGAGGCGCTGTCGATCGGTCTCGTCAACAGGCTCGTCGAGGGCGATATCATCACGGCGGGCGTCGCCTTCGCCCGTGAATTCTCCACTCACGGCCTGTTGGCTCTAGGTTTCGCCCGCTCCGCGGTGACCCGGGCGCTCGATGTTCCGTTGAACGAGGGCCTGAAGATCGAGGCGGATCTCTCCACCCTCGCCTATCGGACCCAAGACGCCGAAGAAGGCATGGCCGCTTTCATCGCCAAACGAAAGCCGGAGTTCCGCGATGCCTGACAAGCAAATCATTGTCACCGGCGCGAGCCGCGGCATCGGCGCGGCGATCGCCAACGATCTCGCTAAGCGCGGCTTTGACGTCGTTGGTCTGTCCCGATCTGGAGAAACTCCTGTGGGCAAAGGCCTTCGTTGTGACCTGACCGACGAAAAAGCGCTGCGCGCCGCCATTTCGGAGGTTGCGAGTTGGGGACGAATCGTCGGTCTCGTCAACAACGCCGGCGCTCACAAGGCGACGCCGAGCGCACAATTGGAATCGGCGGAAATCGAGGCGGCGATGCGTCTCAACGCGATCATGCCGTTTGTGGCCTGCCGCGAGGTCTTTCCTCATCTAAAGGCTTCGGGCTCCGGGTTGATCGTCAATATCGGTTCGTTCTTCGACAAGATTGGCGTCGCCGGCAACGTCGCTTACTGCGCCTCCAAGGCCGCCATCGGCGCGATGACCCGCTGCCTCGCCGTCGAATGGGCGCGAGACGGCGTCAGGGTGATCGACGTCGCCCCCGGATATATCGAGACCGACCTCAATCGCGATTTCCTGGCGCGCGACAAAGTCAAGGCCTGGATTGGCAGCCGCATCCCCGCCAGCAGGCCCGGACAACCCGAGGAAGTCGCGCGTTTGGTTGGGCTGTTGTTCGCCGAGGAGATCTCCTTCCTGAATGGCGAGACTATTTACATCGATGGCGGACAGGGAATGAACCATTGAGCTCTAAATTATTTCAGAGCCTGGAAAGTCGCCGGCGCTGGTCGGAGGACGAACGGCTTCTCCTCGATCAGGTGCATCGTCTCGCCGATGAAATCATCGCGCCGAACGCCGCCGGAGTCGACAAAGAAAGCTCATTCCCCTGGACGAACGTCAAGGCGATCAACGAACTCGGACTCAACGCGGTCTTCATTCCTGAGGCCTATGGCGGCGCGCCGATGCGCTATCGCGCCTATCTCGAGGTGGTGAAGATCATCACGGCAGCTTGCGCCTCGACGGGCATCATCTACGCCACCAATTTCCACGCGATGAAGCCCCTCATCGACCTTGGTAGCGAGGAACAAAAGCAGCGGCTTTTGCCGCGATTGGCCGAGGGCGCTCTCGCTTCGCTGGCGATCACCGAGCCCGGCGCAGGCTCCGACGCAACCGGCATGACGACGCGCTTCCGGCCCGATGGCGACGACGTCATCGTCAGCGGGTCGAAGACTTTCATTACCAACGGCGACGTTGCCGATCTCGTTCTGCTGTTTGGAAAGTGGAGCGAGATAGACGATCCGAAGCGCGCCATTTCGGTCCTAGTGCTCGAAAAAGGGACAGCCGGATTCAATGTCGAGCGTCTAGAAGACAAGATGGGCCATCGCGGTTCGTCGACCGCGACCCTCTCGTTCAGCGACTGTCGCGTGCCGCGGAAAAACCTGATCGGCGCGCCGGGCGCGGGTTTGGGAATCCTGCTTTCGTCGTTGAACAAGTCACGCCCCAGCATTGCGGCGCATGCGCTCGGCATCGCCAACGCGGCCTTCCACGACATGGTCGCCTATATGAACGAGCGCAAGCAATCGGGGCGGCGGATTTCCGAGTTCCAGGCCAATCAATTTCTGCTTGCCGACCACGCCAGCGATCTGGCGATGACTGAACTCTGGCTCGACTACGTCGCCGAGCTCGTCGACGGCGGCGCCCCGGACTACGGCTTGGAAGCCTCGATCGCCAAGATGCGCGCCTCCGATCTGGCAATGCGCGTGACTACAGACGCGGTGCAGATGCATGGCGGCTACGGCTACTGCCGCGACTTTCGCGTCGAGCGCCTGATGCGCGACGCGAAGATCACCCAGATCTGGGAAGGCACGAACCAGATTCACAGACAATTGATCGGCAGGAGTTTCGTATCCCGATGACCTCTACAATTCGCACGGTTGGCGTTTGCGGCGCCGGCGGCACGATGGGGGCAGGCATCGCCATTGTCGCCGCGCGCGCCGGCTTTCGGGCCATTTCCTACGACGTGGGACAGGATCGTCTCGACTCGGCGCGAGCGCAAACCGCCGCCTTTTTCGACAAGTCCGTAGAGCGCGGCAAACTCCCGGCGGAAGAACGCGACGCGATCATGGCGCGCTCCGAAACCACGACGGACCTCGCCGAGCTTGGCGAATGTGATCTGGTGATTGAGGCGATTTTCGAGGATCTCCAGGTCAAGCGCAAGCTGCTCGGGCAACTCGACGCCGTTTGCCCGCCGGAAACGATCTTCGCGTCTAACACATCGACCTTGTCGATCACTGAAATCGCCGCTGGTTGCTCCCGTCCGGATCGCGTCATCGGCCTGCACTTCTGCCTGCCTGCGCAATTGATGAAGTTGATCGAGGTTTCGCCAGGCCTGTTGACCTCAGAGGCGACCCTCGAGACGGCGTGGGCCTGGACGGAAAAATGCGGCCAGATGCCGGTTAAGACGCAGGATCGACCGGGCTTCATCCTCAATGCGCTGTTGGTGCCGTTCAACAATGATTGCATTCGCGCGGTGGAAGCAGGCGTCGCCGAGCCCGCCGACATTGATCGCGCGATCAAGGCGGGGCTCGGCTACAAGATGGGTCCTCTCGAACTCATCGACTTGATTGGTCTCGACACCCAGGTTCGACTTTGCGAAGCCTTCTATCCTGTGACGCTCGACCCGCGATCGGCCACGCCGCCGCTGCTGCGCCGTATGGTCGCGGCCGGCCAACTCGGGCGCAAGAGCGGGCGCGGCTTCTTCGCCTACGAAGGCGGCAAGATGTTTGGAGCCTGATGCCGATGAGCTATGCGATCCTCCAACAAGGCGCCAGCCGATCCTTTCTCGACGGCGACCCGTTTCTCGCCAAGGCGTCGCCGGCCGACGATGCGGACGTGCTCGTCTGCATCGGCGCCGCGCCGCCCGGCAACCAAGCGTATAAAGCGATAGCGATCGAACTCGACAAGGAATGCCTCGCCGATCACGTCGGTTTCGATGCGCCGCCCGCTAACGTGTTCGGCTTCGCCCGCTATCGCAACGGGTCGGATGCGCCATCGCGTCTGGTCGAACTCGTTCGTTTGCCGAATTCCGACCCCGACGCCCTGAAAGCGGTTCGACAGGTTTTCGAGGCGGCGGGCCTTGCCGTGTCGGTCTGCGCCGATCACGCGGGCCGGATCATCGATCGCTTGGTGCGGCCCAAATACAATGCGGCGCTGAGGCTGCTGGATGAGGGATTGGCGACGCAGGCCGATATGGACCTGACCTGCCGGCTTGGGCTCGGCTATCCCGACGGACCGATCGAGCGCGTGATCCGCGGCGGTCTCGCCGATCATTTCGCGGTCACTTCGGCGTTGTTTGAGACCTTTGGCGCCTCCGCTTACGCGCCCGCGCGTCAGGCAGTGATCGCGGCGAGGCGAGAGAAGCGCAAGTGAGACCGCTTCAGGATTTGTTTGTCCTCGATTTCTCGACCCTGCTGCCGGGGCCAATGGCGACCTTGTTGCTCGCCGAGGCCGGCGCGGAAGTCGTCAAGATCGAGCGTCCTGGGCGCGGCGAGGAAATGCGCTCGTACGAGCCCAGATGGGGACGCGACAGCATCAATTTCGCGCTGCTCAATCGCGGCAAGAAGAGCGTCGCGCTCGATCTCAAATCCGAAAAGGACCTCGCAATCGCCGTGGGACTCGCGGCGCGGGCGGACGTTCTCGTAGAGCAATTTCGACCAGGGGTCATGGATAAGCTGGGTTTGGGTCATGATGCGCTTGCCAAGATCAATCCGAAGCTGATCTATTGCTCGATCAGCGGCTACGGACAGACGGGCCCCAATCGCGACAGAGCTGGTCACGACCTCAACTATATCGGCGATTCAGGGTTGCTGAGCCTCGCGATGGGGCCGCCTGACCACCCGACGATTCCGCCTGCGTTGATCGCCGATCTCGCCGGCGGCGCTTATCCCGCCGTGATGAATATTCTGCTCGCGCTGGAGTCTCGCCACCGTACCGGTCTCGGATGCCGACTAGACATCGCCATGGCGGAGAACTTGTTTCCGCTGATGTACTGGGCGATCGGCAACGGCGAAACCGCAGGACAATGGCCTAGCAACGGCGGCGATCTCGTCACTGGGGGTTCGCCTCGCTATCGCCTCTACGCGACGCGTGACGGACGCAGGGTCGCCGCCGCTCCCCTGGAAGACAAATTTTGGGCGGCCTTTTGCGATTTGATTGACCTGCAGCCGGCCTTGCGCGACGGCTCCGCCGATCCGAAGCGCACGGCGGACAGGATCGCGGAAATCATCGCCGGGGAAGACGCGGAGCATTGGGCCCAGCGTTTCCAAAGCGTAGATTGTTGCTGTTCCATCGTCGCGAACTTGCAAGACGCGTTACAGGACTCTCACTTCGTTGCGCGCGGCGTTTTCGGACGCCGGTTGACGAATGAGGAAGGGCTAACCACGGCGGCATTGCCGACGCCCATCGCGCCTCTGTTTCGTGGCCCGCCAGAGCGCGCCGAGACAGCGCCTTTGCTAGGCGCCCATAACGGCGAGTTTCGGCATGGGGGCGCCCCACCGCGGGCGAAAGCTTTATGACCTCCACACCACAAAGGTGGACCATGTCTCCTCAATCTTCGGAATCATCGCTGTCCCCCGGCCATCGCAAAGCCCTCGAATGGCTGAAGGGCGACCCTAAAAAACTGCTCATCGGCGGCAAGTGGGTCAACGCGATTTCGGAACGGACTTTCGAGACCACCGATCCGGCATCGGAAGCCGTGTTGGCTGAGGTCGCCGAGGCGGCAAGCGAAGATGTCGATCTGGCCGTGACGGCCGCGCGCCAGGCTTTCGAATTTTCTTCATGGGCAGGAAGTTCGCCTCATGTCCGCACACGCGCACTGCTGAAAATTGCTGATCTCATCGACGCCAACGCTGACGAACTCGCGGTCCTGGAGACGCTCGATAATGGCGCGCCGTTGTCGGCGACGGTGAACTGGGTGGCGTCTGTCGCGCGAACTTTCCGCTATTACGCGGGTTGGCCGACGAAGATTCTCGGCACGACCAATCCTACCGATTCCGATCGATTCATTTACATGCTGCGCGAGCCGATGGGCGTCTGCGGCCTGATCAATCCGTGGAACGCGCCGTTGACGATGGCCGTCAACAAGATTGCGCCGGCCCTCGCCTGCGGCAACACGTTTGTCTTGAAGCCGGCCGAACAGACTTCGCTGACCACGCTCAGACTTGCCGAACTGATCCAAGAAACCGACCTGCCGCCGGGCGTGGTGAATGTCGTGGCGGGTTACGGCGCTTCGGTGGGCGCGGCGATGGCGAACCATCCGGGCATCGATAAGATCGCCTTCACCGGTTCCACCGCCATCGGCAAGGAAATCCTACGCGCGGCCACCGGCAACATCAAGAAAGTGACGCTCGAACTCGGCGGCAAATCGCCGAACATCATTTTCCCCGACGCCGACATCGACGCCGCCATAATGGCCGCCGTTAATGGCTTTTGCCGCAACTCCGGACAGATCTGCTCGGCGGGGACGCGACTTTTCGTGCACGAGAGCCTGCACGACGAAATCGCCGAAAAGGTCTCACGGATCGCAGCCACCTACAAAGTTGGATCTCCGTTTCAAGCCGACACACAGCTCGGTCCGCTGATCTCGAGCAAGCAAATGGAGCGCGTGCTTTCCTATGTACATGCGGGCAAAGACGAAGGCGCACGCTTGGACCTAGGGGGATCGCGCTTTGGCGCGCAGGGTTATTTCGTGCCGCCCACCGTCTTCAGCCATGTCTCGAATGGCATGAAAATCGCGCAGGAAGAGATATTTGGTCCGGTGCTCTCGATCATCTCATTCAGGGACGAGAACGACGCCGTTTTCCAAGGCAACGACACGCCATATGGTCTCGCCGCGGCAGTGTGGACACGCGACATCGGCCGCGCCCACCGGGTGGCGCGGGCGCTGAAAGCGGGCCGCATTTGGATCAACACTTATGCGGAAGTCGATCCCGTCATGTCGATGGGCGGATACAAGCAATCTGGCGTCGGCAGGGAACTTGGCGCAGAATCCATCGATGCTTACACGCAGACCAAATCGGTCTACATGCGCTTGTGATACAGCGCCCTTTGCATTCGTAAGACCGGCAAATCAGAGGTAGCTATGCTCAAATTTCCCAACGGCGAGACCCGGTTGTTCCCGATCATTGGCGACCCGGTCATCTATGCAAGATCACCCGAACGCCTGACTGCCGGCTTCGAACGACGCGGCCACAACGGCGCCTGCGTGCCGATGCAGACGCCCGACGGCGCGTTGGCCGCCGTCATGCGCGGCCTAACCGCCATCCCCAATATCGACGGCCTGCTGATCACCATGCCGCATAAGTTCACGTCCTTCGCCTATTGCGCCACCGGCTCCGAAACGGCGAGACTGTTCGGCGTGGTCAGCGTCATGCGCCGCAATGTCGACGGAAGCTGGCACGGCGACATGCTCGACGGTCTGGCGTTCGTGAAGGCGCAAGTCGATGAGGGCGCGAAGCCGCAGGGCGCACGCGTGCTGCTGCTGGGCGCAGGCGGCGCCGGCAGCGCCATCGCCTTGGCCTTGCTCGACGCAGGGGTGAGCGAACTGATCGTCCACGACGTCGATGCGGCCCGCTCCGCCCGTCTGCTCGAGTTATTGGCCGACGTCGGTCGGGGCCGACTGAAGGCGGGTCCGCCCGATCCGACGGGCTGCGACATGGTGTGTAACGCGACGCCCATGGGCATGGCCGCCGGCGACCCGCTGCCTATCGACGCAAGTTTGCTGAAGTCTTCGATGTTCGTCGGCGACGTGATCGCCGGGCACGGGGTCACGCCCTTCCTGAAAGCGGCTAAGGAGGCAGGCTGCAAGACGGCGAACGGCGATCAGATGGTCGAGGCCGTCATGGAAATCATGATGGACTTCATGCTCGATAAGTGAAGACGTAACGAGGTTGGGTAGCGCGATTTTGTTGCCGAGGTCAGCGACCTCGGCGGCCGGATAAATGTCTGTTTCCGTACGCTTGGTCGCGACATCGCCTACAGCAGCGCCGTCTCGAAAACCCACGGCATTTTCTCGCGTTGACGCTTGGCGAAGGCATCGATTTGTTTGGATAATCCGAGCGTCAGTTGGATTTCGTCGAGCCCCTCGGAGATCATGCGTTTGACAAAAGGGTCGATCTCAAACGCGTAGTGGGACCCGTTGGGCGCTCTGACGATCTGGTTGGGCAAATCCAAGGTCACGAAAGCGCCGGTATTCTCGGTCAATTGGCCGCTCAGATCCAATATTTCGTCCGGTTTGAGCTGAACCGCCAACAGTCCAGACTTGTAAGCGACGGCGGCGAAAAGAGGGCCGAAACTCTTTGCGATGACCGCGCGGATGCCGCGATCGACATGGGCGTAGACCGCTCCAGGCCGCGCCGAGCCGCAAGCATAGTTTGCGCCAGAAACAATGATCTCTGCATTCTTCAGCCGCGCGTCGTTGAGGACGAAATCGGCCCTCGCATTTCCGCTTTCGTCATATCGGAGGTCATGCAGATAATAATCGCCGTAACCGCGCTCTTTTCGATCCTTGCTGGTGAAACGGGCAGGGAAAATCTGGTCGGTATCGACGTTGTTCATTTCAAGCGGCGCCGCAACGGCCATCAAGATTTCGAGCTTTCTCATTTCAATAGCCCTCACCGCGTATATCCGCCAGATGTCCCTTGATCGCGGCGAGGGCCGCCATCGGCGGCGAAACCAGATGGGTCCGGCTTCCACGACCCTGGCGCCCCACGTGATTGCGATTGGACGTCGAGGCGCAACGCGCGCCCTCAGCAACCGTGTCGCCGTTCATCGAGACGCACATGGAGCATCCGGTTTCTCCCCAACTGGCGCCGGCGGAGCGAAATATTTTATCAAGGCCCTCCGCCTCGGCTTGCGCCTTAACGGGGCTAGAGCCAGGGACGACGAGCGTCGGCACGACCACTTTTCGTTCGCGCAGAATTTTCGCGGCCGCGCGTAAATCTTCGATCCTGGAATTCGTGCATGAACCAATGAACACCTGATCGATCGCAATGTCGGTCATCTTCGTCGAAGGCTTCAGGCCCATATATTCCAGGGCTCTCGCCATCCGCGCACGGCGTTCCAGATTGGGCTCTGCGTTCGGATCGGGAACAACATCCGAGATCGATACAGCGTCCTCGGGGCTATTGCCCCAGGTGACCATGGGTTCGACAGTGGAGACATTGACCGTCGTCTCGCGATCGAACTGGGCGTCGTCATCCGAGACCAGGGTCTTCCAAAAATTGATGGCTTGGTCCCATTGCTTGCCTTTCGGAGCGAGGGGCCGACCGTGGAGATAATTGAAAGTCGCCTCGTCAGGCGCCACGATACCGACCCGGCCGCCCATCTCCACCGACATGTTGCAGAGCGTCATGCGCCCTTCCAATGAAAGCGCGCGCGTAAAACTTCCCGAAAACTCCACCGCGAGGCCTGAGGCGCCCCCGGATCCCACCTTGGCGATCAACGCCAGCGAGACGTCCTTCGCGGTGACCCCTTCGTTCAATCGCCCCTCCAGGCGCACCAGCATCATGCGTGGCTGTTTGATCCAAATGCATTGCGTGGCGAGCGCATGCACGAGATCGGACCCCAAACTCAGCGCCAGCGCGCCAACCGCTCCCTGCGTGGATGTGTGGGAATCCACGCCCGCGATCGTAATTCCGGGTTGCGCAAACCCCTGTTCGGTCACGACGACGTGCTGAATTCCCCTTCTGCGATCGTCGATACCGAAGGCGCTGACGCCGAGAAATTTCGCCGTGCTCTCCGTTTCGCGGATTTGCCGCCGTCGCTCCTCATCGGCGACGTCAGCGAGACCCGGACCGGAACTTGCCGTGTAGTGGTCGGGAATGAACAGGGCCTGCGCGGGATTGCGAACTGCGTAGCCGAGATCGCGCAGGCTTCGAAACGCCGGAAGTCCGGTATCTGCAATGATGATGCGGTCGATATAAAGCAGGCTTCGACCGCCTTCGTCCTGGATGCGGTGCGCATCGAAGATCTTCTGAACTACCGTTCGGGTTTCGCGCATGATTGTCACTCTTGGCTGATCCCAATTTCACGCCTGGAACACAGCCTTCCGTTCGATCAATCGCTCGATTTCCGCGTGCTTATAGCCGAAATTCTCCAGCACCCGAACCGAGTCGGCGCCGATAGCGCCAGCGGGTTTGCCCATGCTCGCGGGAGTGGCGGAAAACCCGATCGGCGAACGAATGGCCATGATGGCGCCGAGGTCCGGATGTTGCACTGTTTCGAACAATTTCACCTGCTGTAAGTGAGGGTCGTCGAAAACATCGGCGAGCTGATGCACCGGCGCGACGGGGATGCTCGCCGCCCGCAGCTTCTCGATCCAGTAACCCGTCGTCCGCTCGGCGATTAGCTTGCCGAGAAGTCCATACAGAATTTCATAATTCTGGCTGCGAGCGTTGTGGCTGGTGAATCGAGGGTCGTCCGCCAGATCGGGGCGTTCGACCAGCAGGAAGAAATCGCGCCAGTTCTTATCGTGATAGGGCAGCGCGCATACATAGCCATCCAGTGTGCGATGCGGCTTTCGCAGCTGCGAGAGTACGCGAGCGTAGCCGACGTCCTCTTTCGGTCCAAAGGTGCGATTTCCCATGTGCTCGACCATCAGGAATTGCACCATGCTCTCGAACATCGGCACTTCGACTTGTTGGCCCTCGCCGGTGCGCTGCCGATGCATCAGCGCCGCCAACAGCGAATAGGCGAGCGTCAAGCCGCAGACCTTGTCGGCGATGACGGTCGGGAAAAAGCGCGGTTCGCCAGCCAGGCGCGCCCCGAGATCGGCTATGCCGCACAACCCTTGAATGAGATCGTCGTAAGCGGGATCGTCGCCGTAGGGACCATCGGCGGCCGCGCCATAGGCCCCGCAATACACGATGTCGTTCTTGATCGCGCGAACGGCCTCGTAGCCGAGCCCGAGACGCTCGATCGCCTTCGGTCGCATCGCGTGGACGAAAGCGTCGGCGCTCCCGATCACCTTCTTGATGACTTCTAGAGCTTCAGGCTTTTTCAGATCGAGCGCCACCAAGCTCTTGCCGCGATTGAGCGTCAGATGGATCGGCCCCATGCCGCGGTCGCCGTGCTTGCCGACGAAGCGCATGATGTCGCCGTCCGGCGACTCGATCTTGATGACGTCGGCGCCGAAATCCGCCATCACCTGCGTCGCGTAGGGACCCATGATGACGGCGGTCAAATCGACGATGCGGAGACCATGAAGAGGGCCGCGTCGGGGCGCCGATGTATCTGTCATTTCGCTTTACCTGTCCGAATTGCCCGTGAGGCGAAATCAAGAGGCGCGGCGGCGCGCGCCGCCGAAGGCCCCGAGTCGCCTCATGATGGCAAATTTGGCGCCAGTCGGGAAAGGCTCGCGTTTTGGCATCAATGCTGAGTGCGCCAATGCGGTCAACCCTGGCTTAGATGCATCCAGCCTTGCGCCCTACGTTCGGCAGTGTCCATGGCCGATACGCTTGAGTGTCCGCATGGCGGACAAACTGCAAACGCAAAAGGAAGACGCTCGGAAGCAAAGGACCCGGGCGGAGTGGCATGGCCTTTGCTGCCGACCGGATCGACAGCGTCCTGATGGCGCGCGCAGGCTCTTCCGAATTATCAGCCACGCCTGGACTCCAGAGGGAGGCAAAGCGGCCGAACCAGGTCGCGAGGCGCAAGCAGCTAGACCTTTCGTGCCAAAACGGCTTGTCAGGTTTCCAGGAGAACTGAACCCATGCAACGTTTCGAAAATCGCGTCGTCCTGGTAACTGGCGCCGGTAGCGGCATCGGCGCCGCGACCGTTCGCCGGTTGTTCGAGGAAGGCGCCTCGATCGCGGCGGCCGACATTCGCAAGCAGGACGTCGACAAGGTCGTGGCGGAATTCGCCGGCAGCGACCGCGTCAGGGGCTATGTGGTCGACGTCTCCGACCGGGAACAGACGCAGGCTTTGGTCGTGCAGGCGCTGCAACACTTCGGCAAGCTCGATGGCCTTGTGAATAGCGCTGGCATTCGCGGCGTAGGCAGTATTCTCGACACCGATCCAGAGGTTTGGGAGAAAGTGCTCGCGGTCAATCTCCGGGGCGCTTTCAACATGTGTCAGGCTTTCGCTCGCGCTGTCACACAGGCGAAAACCGCAGCGGCGATCGTGAACGTCAGCTCATCGGCAGGCATCCGCGGCGTGCCCAACCGGCTGCCCTACGCCGCATCGAAATTCGGCGTGATAGGCATCACACAAACTATGGCGCTGGAGCTTGGGCCGCTCGGCATCCGCGTCAACGCCGTCGTACCGGGCATGATCCGCACGCCAATGACAGCTTCGATGTTCGTCGATCCGGAAAACGCCAAGCGTATCCGCGCCGCGCATCCGCTCGGCCGAGAGGGCCAACCCGAGGAGATTGCGTCTGTCATCGCCTTTCTACTCTCGGACGACGCCAGTTTCGTCACCGCCGTCGCGCTGCCGATCGACGGCGGTAAATCCGCCGGAATTGCGTCGTTCTAATCCTCTAACCGAACGAACGCCGTCACGCCAAGCAAGTCTCAGAGGCTCAGGAAATGCCCTTTTTCAAATCCATGACGGACAATGCCGGACCGCCCGCCATATTCAACTTGTATCCGGAGCTCTACCGCCCCTGGTCGGAAATGAGCCAGACGCTCATGAACGGCCCGTCGCCATTGAGCCAGGGCGAGCGCGAATTGATCCTCGCCTTCACGGCGGGAGCGGCAGGGTGCAAATTCGTATTCGTCGCCCATGCCGAAGTCGCCCACGAATGGGGTTTCGAGGACGGCGTCGTCGACAAATTGTTGGAAGATCTGGAAAGCGCACCGGTCGAACCCAAATTGAAGCCCCTGTTGGCATTCGTCCGCAAGCTCGTCACCGCCTCTGGTAGCATGAACCAGTCGGACGCCGACGCCGTTTTCGCCGCCGGTTGGGACGAAAAAGCGCTGCATGACGCCGTCGCCGTGACGGCGCGCATGTCCTTCATGCAGCGATTGGCCGAGGGCTTCGGCTTTGTTCCTCTGTCGAAGGAAGTGGCGAAGGAGCACGCGCATCGGCGCGTTAAACACGGCTACGTGAACATGTATCGCGCCTTCGCCAAGCCGACTCCCGGCTGAACGCCATAGCCGCGCCGGCTGAGCGTACAAGTGTATCGGGAAAAGGCACGTGTATGTGGCGGCGACGGCCTTACCTGTCGAGGCCGCTCGAAATTGGCTCCGACGACAACTTGGCGGCATGCATTTCAGCCCGGTTCGCTGGCGCCGAAATTGCCAAATAGAGGCAGCCCGCTTCGGGACGCCGGAGAAACCAAGGCGGTCAAAGCTACACTGATCCCAACGACGAACGAAACCAAGAAAAACATGATGAGACCAGCGGCGCAATCCGGTTCGGTTTCTCACAACTAGGAGACGCCAGTATGAATCGGAAAATTTCTTGCAAAGGCGGCCGAAGGGCAGCCACTCTAGTCCTGTGCGCCGGCTTAAGTTTCGCCGCCCTACCGGCTCTCGCTGACGACTGCGAAGTCAAGCTCGGCGTCGTCGGTCCTATGACCGGCGGCGGCGCGCCGTGGGGTCTGTCCGAAAAAGCGGCCACCGAATTCGAGGCGGCATGGACCAATGCGCACGGCGGCCTGCAAGTTGGCGACCACAAATGCAAGGTTTCCGTGGTCAGCGTGGACACACAGTCCACGGTCGCCGGCGGCGCGGCGGCTTCCAATACACTTGCCAGTCAGAACATCTTCGCCATCAACGGTCCCATTCCTTCGAACGAGGTCGCCGGATTCAGGCCCGTGGCGAAGCGTAATAAGCAAGTGTGGTTTACGCCCACCTTCAAGGTTGATGCGATAAGTCCGGACTTTCCCAATGGATTTCACAAAGTCCAGACGCCGCCGGTGTGGGGACCCCTAGTGGTCAAAGCCATCAAGGAGCGATTCGACGTGAAGTCTGCGGTCGTGGTTGGACCCAATGATGAGGGCGGCACGGATGCCGGCAATGCGTTGGCAAAGAACTACGAAGCCGGCGGCGTGACTGCCAGAACGGAATGGTATCAGCGCGGAACGACGAATTTTGCGCCGCTCGCACTTCGCATTGCCGGCATGAATGTCGATGCGGTCGAGGTTGGGCCGATGCCGCCGGGCGAAGCGGGCCTGTTGGCAAAGCAACTTCTCGAAGCGGGTTACCCCGGCGCGATCGGCAAATTGGGCGCGGGCGCCGAGCCGATCATCAAGGACGTAGGCGGCATCGAAAATCTGAAGAAATTTTACTGGTTCGACCATATCCCGACGCAGGACCCGGGCGTTGTGAAGCTGAAAGCCGAATACGAAAGCCTGATGAAGGGTCCGCCGCCCCAACTCGCCCTTTGGATCAACGATGAAATGGCGGCGGAACAGTTGCTCAACGCCATATCGATCGCGGGCACCGACCAGGACGGCGACAAGATCGCGGCTGCGCTTCGCTCGATGACGCCGGAATCGCGGTATCTTGGCAAGGCCCCTTGGCGCGGCAAGGCGCAGTATGGCGTCAACCAAGAATTCTCCTTCCCGGTGGGTCTGAACACCGTCACGGATGGTAAGCTCGATCCGCAGGTCAGGATTGAAATTCCCACCGAGTGATCTGCGTTTTGGTATCGCGAGAGGAGGCGGGTTCGGCGCCTTGTTCGTGGAAACTCCTCGGCGCCCTTAACGATAGCGCCAAGGATAGTGCGGAGCGACCGCGAGATGCGCGCGGTTTCAACGTAAAACACCAATTATATCAAATTGTTGATTTCTCGTGATTGTTCTGATGCGCGCGGACGCCGGGATAGCCTTTAACGATGCTTCAGCGTCAATCAGGGTCGCCCTTTCGCGGACCGAGCGCCGCGTTCCGGAATGGATCCTCGGCAACGCAACGCTTTGTCAACCTCGCGCCGGTTTGAGCGTGCAACCCGCTGTAAACCGCCATCTCGAACTTCTCGTAGAGAGCCATCCATCCGGGTCCGATGGCGATTCCTTCCGCTTTGCTTGACGCCGATTGAACTTTGATACATTCACGGTCGACGCTTTTGCGAAGTCAGCAAGACATATGCCACTTGCGCGCTGCCGCCCATCAACGCGCATCGGCTCGAATCAAGTCGGCGGCTTTCTCCCCGATCATGATCGAAGGCGCATTGGTGTTTCCCGCCGTGACCGTTGGCATGACAGAAGCGTCGGCGACGCGCAGTCCCTCAATACCGATGACGCGCAGCCGCGGGTCGACGACGGCCATTGGGTCCGTCCCCATCTTGCAGGAACCGGCGGGGTGGAACGCGCAGTGGCCCTCCCGCTCCATATAGTCGATCAACTGCTCGTCGGTCGTCAGCTGGGATCCCGGAGTCAACTCGGAAAGCACGCGCGAGGCGAGCGGCTCCGTCGCCAGAATCTTCCGCAACGTGCGCAGGCCGACGAGCATCGCCTTGACGTCGTTCTTATCGGAAAGGAAGTTGGGATAGAAAGCCGGCGAGTCCAACGGATCTTTGGAACGCAAGCGCACTTCGCCCCGCGACGCAGGTCGCGTATTGTAGACCGAAGCGCTGATCGCATCGAAACCGTCGATGTCGACGCGACCCGAAGGGTGGTGCGTGAAGGTCATCGGCCGGAAGCTGATCTCGAGATCGGAATATGCGATATGGGGAGAGCTCTTGATGAAGGCGCCCACCATGCTCGACGCCAGCGCCAGATAGCCGCGGCGCGTCACGACATATTTGACCCCCTCTACGTATTTGCGCCAACCGTGCAAAGCGCGGTTGTAAGAGCTTTCCGGCGTAGAACGCGCCTGAACGCGGGCGACGAAATGGTCTTGAAGGTTGCGACCGACGCCCGGCGAATGAACCAAGGTTTCAATGCCGTGACCTTGTAACGCCTGACCGTCGCCGATCCCGGAAAGCATCAACACCTGCGGCGAGTTGAGCGCGCCCGCCGAAACGATGACCTCTCGCTTGGCCCGAAACTGAAGAACTTGCTTGGCCTGAAGCACCTCCACGCCGACCGCATGGCGACCCTCGAACAGGATATGCCGCACGTGCGCGCCTGATTGAATGTCTAGGTTGCGGCGATCACCCACCGGCGCAACAAAGGCGTCGAAGGAAGATTGACGAACGCCCTTGCGGATATTGGCCGAAAGGAAGCCTGCGGCCTCCGGCTCTGTACCGTCGAAGCGATCTACCTTGGGGATTCCGATACGGCCGGCGGCCTCGATGAAGTCGATCGCCGTGGGGTGTTTGATGACGGGGTCGCTGACCGTCAGCGGGCCGTCGCAACCGTGCAAGTCGCCAGCGCCAGGCCCATAGTTTTCCTGCCGCTTGAAATAAGGTAGGACATCATCCCAACCCCAACCGGTTGCGCCGAGTTGCGCCCAATGGTCGAAGTCGCCGCGGTTGCCTCGCACATAGACGAGGCCGTTGATCGCGCTGCTGCCGCCGAGCGCTTTGCCACGCGGCCAGTAAAGGCGACGATCGCGTAAAGTCGGAACCGGCTCGGTAAAATAGCTCCAATTGTAACGCGTATCTTTGAAGAGCTTCGCCATGCCGGCAGGCGACTCGACCCAAAAGCCTTTGGCTGGCGGACCCGCCTCCAACAGCAACACGCGGACGTTAGGATCATCGCTGAGTCGTCGGGCGATCACACAGCCCGCGGATCCGGCGCCGACGATGATATAATCGTAGTCTTGCAAATTCGCCTCATCCGATACGAAGGACACGCGCAGAGTACGACCCCGCGTGTTTGACGCAGCGGTCTCGATTGACCGACCTTCTTGCCCAGGGCTGCAATTTCGGCGCCCTCAAGCAAATACAGAGGATATTCCGAATCGCGAAGGCGTAGGTGACGCCAATACGCACAAACCGGGTTTCCGGGCTCACATTTGTGTTGTCCTCGCGGACATAGAGAGGACCTCGCACCGCGCTGGCATTCGGCGCCGATTGGTTCACAATCGGATGTCTGGCCCGCTCACTCGCGACCGCGCCATGGTTCTATAGCGCCTTCACGGCCTCTCGTAAACGGTCGGGATCAACGGCGATCTCCACTCCAGCCCGCTCCAGTTGCAACTTGAGGAATGACCGAGAATCCTGCGCTCCGAAGCCTCGCCCAAGCGCCTCCGCCATTTCCTCAAGCGGGAGGTTCGCGAGGCGCATCGGAACGCCGAGTTCGCGCCCGAGCGTCGTCGCCAACGACATGTCCTTGTGCGCCAATTTCAAAGCAAAAGCCGGCGGCTCATATTTGCCGGGAAGGAATTGATTGACCAGCATGTTCAAAGGTGACGCCTTGCCGACGACGCCCAATCGTAGCGCCTCCCAGAGATCGAGCGGATCCAGGCCGGCCTTTACCGCCATCGAGAAGCCCTCGGCCATGGAATGAACGATCATATAGCCGACCATGTTGCGGGTGAGCTTGGTCACCGTCCCCGCGCCGATGGCCCCTACATAATGCGGCGCGCTGGCGATCATCCGTAGTCAACGGCTCTCTGCTTTCGTGGCACGTATCTTGCCACACTATTTGCACCGTGCGGTTGCTCTCCACAGTTGATGAGCAAGGCGCAATTCTGGAGGAAACAGTGAGACCGAGGAGTACTGTGCAATTAGAGGCTCCGGCGACGAAAACCGCGGCGCATTCGCTGGCGCAGGGCCACGGCGTCTCTCGGGCCAGCAAGATCGGGCTGATAAGTTTGAAAAATAGGGAATGGTGTGGGCGCTCGTGCTGCTCATCATCGCGGCTGAGTTCGTTTCGCCGACTTTTCTTACCCTGACCAACATTCGCAACATGATGAGCGAAAACGCGGCGCTCGGCATCATCGCTGTCGGCATGACATGCGTCATTATCTGCGGCGGATTCGACTTGTCCGTTGGTTCTATCTGGGGTCTGGGGGCTGTCGCCTTCGCGGTTGCCTCGACCCATGCTCCAGAATGGGTTTCGGTCCTGGCCGCCGTACTCGTGGGCGCCTTGGCAGGCGGCGTCAACGCACTGATCATCACCCGGTTGAAAGTTAATCCCTTCGTTGCGACGCTGGCGACCTCTTCGGCCTTTCTCGGCGTCGGCTATGTATGGTAGGACAACAATCCCGTGCATGTCGCGAGAACCGACCACGACACTTTCGGAAGCGGCATGATCGCATGGCTGCCGATCAGCGGCTGGATCAACATAGGCACGTTCATCGCGGGCGGGGTCCTGCTGTCACGCACCATTCTTGGTCAAGGCATTTACGCAGTCGTAGGCAGTTCGGAAGCGGCCCGACTGGCAGGGCTCCGCGTCAACCTGCTCAGGGCTTCGACTTATCTCATCGTAGGAGCCCTGACGGGACTCGCCGGCGCGATAGACACCTCCATGCTGGGCGTCGCGCAGACCGACCAGGGGCAGAGCTTGACTCTTCTCTCAATCACTTGCGTGATCCTCGGCGGCAACGCGCTGCTGGGCGGTGAGGGCGCAATGTGGAGGACGGTGATCGGCTTGATGATCGTCGCCACGCTCAGCAACCTATTCGACTCCCTCGCGATCAACACCCAGGTGCAATTGATAATTCAGGGCGTGGTGTTGGTGGCGGCCGTCAGTTTCGATCACTTCGTCCGTTCGGTCTCCATCGTCGGCAGGAAGGCTTGAAGCCATGGTTGACGAGAGCCATCCCGGCGACGACGCTCTGATTGAAGCCCGCGACCTGCAAAGGCATTTTGGCGGCATCGCCGCGCTGCGTGGCGCCAGCCTCGTGGTTCGCACGGGAACGATTCACGCTCTGGTCGGCGAGAACGGCGCGCGCAAGTCGACGGCGCTCGGCGCAATTGCAGGCCGTCTCCATATCGACACGGGATCGATCACGATCGCCGGTCGCGACGCAACGCGGATGACGCCGCTCGACACTCAGGCGATAGGATTGGCCGCGAACTACCATCAGCTGACGATCATCCCGGGGATGACCGCTTGCGCCGATGTCTTCCTGAGCTACACCCCGGTTCAAACCGGCTTCGTCAAAAGTTCAACGATGCGCGCCCGCTACCGCGCGCTGTGCGCTCGCGTCGGCGTTTCCATTCCGCCGGAAGCGCGCGCGGGCAACCTTTGGGTCGCCGACCGACAGATGCTCGAAATCATGCGCGCTGTGGAGTCCGGGGCGCGGATCATCCTGTTTGACGAATCGACATCGTCGCTCGTTCAGGCCGAGCGCGATACATTATTTCGCCTCATGCGCGAACTGCGCGCCAATGGCGTCACGATGGTGTTGGTCTCTCACAACCTCAACGAAGTGCTGGCGATCAGCGACGAAATCACCGTTTTCCGCAATGGGCGCACCGTGCGCATCGCGCCAGCCGCGGAATGGACCCGAGAGACACTGCTGGCCGCCATGTTAGGTCAGGCTGCCCCGGACCTCATGGCCAGCCGTCGCGCCGCCAAGCGCGCCGCCGGTGACGCACGACCTGTCATCAGAATCGATAGAGCCGCAGATTGTGGCGCTTCGCGGCCAACCATGGGCGCCGCGCGGTTAGTTGGACGGCGCCTGTAGGCATCACATCCTCAATAGGAGAACACCAATGCGCTTGAAAGACAGAGTCGCTGTGATCACCGGGTCCGCCTCGGGGATTGGCAAGGCGATCGCCGATCGGTTCGCGAGCGAAGGCGCTTTCATCATCGTCGCCGATAAGAACGAAAGCGCCATCGGGCCGGCAGTCGAGGACATCAAGGCGGCGGGAGGCGGCGCGGCCGGCATACAGGTCGACGTCACGCGACGCGACCAAGTGCAGGAAGCGATGCGGAGGATCGTTGAAGACCATAAACGAGTCGACATTCTCGTCAACAACGCCGGGCTTACGCGCTATCGACCTTTCCTCACGGCGGCGGACGAAGATTGGGACGCGGTGTTGGGCGTGGTGCTTAAGGGCTCCTTCTACTGCGCTCAGGCCGTGGCGCCCTACATGGTCCAGCGGCAATACGGAAAGATCGTCAACATCTCCTCGAGTCTCGGCACGGGCGCCTCGCCGCACCATACGGCGGGATCGCCCGGCGGAAGCTCGGCCTATGCATCAGCCAAGGCAGGCGTGATCCAACTGACCAAGACGCTGGCGCGCGAGCTTGGACCCAGCGGGATCAACGTCAACAGCGTCGCTCCTGGGTTCTTTCTTACGCCTTTGACGGGCGCGACTCGGACACCAGAGCAGGTCGCCGAGCACATCGCTGTGCGATCGCAGATGGCGGTGCTGAACCGTCCAGGAAAGCTCGAGGAACTCGCAAATGCCGTGCTGTTCCTGGCGTCGGATGAATCCAGTTTCATATCTGGTCACACGTTGTGCGTCGACGGGGGGCGCACCGACCGTATGTGACGATTTGACGCGTCAGACCCGGCGCGCCGCCGCCGGCCGCTATGCATGAATCGTCACATTATCGTTGACCGCGACGACGCCGTTGCAGCGGTCGAGCCCGACCTTTTCGATGCAGTCCACAAGATCGAGGGCGACGCGGTCCAGATTGGCTCCGTCCCTGCATATCAGCGCGATATTTCGGCTCATGCGCGGGTCGGCGATGGGTAACGGCCGTAATCGCCCCTGGCGCGCATCGCAACTGATAGCGTGCTCGGGCAGCATAGCCAGATGGTTGCTTTCGGCGAGAAGCACTCTCATGAGAGCGACAGAGTTGGATTCCACGATGTTCAGCGGCAAACTATTCCCGCTCGAGATGAGAATTCTATGAAGTATCGTTGGTTGCGCGCCGGTCATCGGAGAAATCCAAGGGAATTGCGCAAGGTCAGCCCATGTGATTGTTTCTTGTGCGAACAATGGATGCGCCGGCCTACAGAATATTTACAGACGGTCTCGGAACAGTACGCGTTGCCGCAGGCCGTCGAGAAAGTCATAATATTCCGTGTTTGCGACGATGAAATCCAGCTCTCCTCTCACCAGACCAACAAGAAGATCGATTTGCGCCTTCTCGACCAAGGGTAACGGCACCTGCGCATGATGGGTCCGCCATCGATTCATCGCCACCGGAATGATGCCGCTGCCTAGACTGGGTAGGCTGCCGAAACAAACCCGACGGTCAGGGCCGTGATCCATTCGCGCCAGCCGTTTTTCGGCGAGGCCCATTTCTTCCCTTATCAATCGAGCATGAGAATATAGGCTCTTCGGGCTTTTGTGTGGGCGGATTCTGGTTGATTCACAGTTCGGGCAGGCTGCAAGTGAGGATTTTGAGACGCAGGTAGTCTTCGTCGCGTAGGCCATATGCGCGTCGCT
>Ga0302320_10006561_pt1 | contig 25799 bp, 18 predicted proteins | sample Bog_T0_3_FD_202130 | JGI IMG/M metagenome (GOLD analysis project Ga0302320, IMG submission 202130) | Peat permafrost microbial communities from Stordalen Mire near Abisko, Sweden - Bog_T0_3 | ecosystem: Environmental > Terrestrial > Soil > Wetlands > Peat | place: Sweden: Abisko, Stordalen Mire... | reverse complement strand
GTCATCACGCTCGACCAGTTCACGTTTGGCGAAAAGGTGGACAGCCCGGACGCCACGCATCTGCCCGTGCGGCTCGCCGTCGCCATCATGAAGGACCGCGACGGCAAGATTGTTCTGGATGTGCCGGTGGACGGGAGCCTGGACGACCCGCAGTTGCGCATCGGCAAGGTCGTTTCGCGCGCAATCGTGAACATCCTTGAGAAAGTCGCCACTTCGCCGTTCTCGCTGATCGGCGCGATGTTCGGCGGCGGCGGCGAGGATCTGGGCTATCAGGATTTTGCACCGGGCAGCGCGGAGTTGTCGCCCGACAGCGCGAAGAAGCTCGACACGATGGTGAAGGCCCTTTTCGCGCGCCCCGCCCTGCAACTGGAGATTTCCGGCAGCGTGGACCCCGCCAGCGACCGCGACGGCCTGCAACGCATCGCACTGGAAAAGGAAATCCGCACGCGCCAGTGGCAGTCGCTGGGCAAGGCCGACCAAGCCGCCACGACGCCCGACCAGATTGTTTTGACGCCGGGCCAGCGGACTTCGTGGGTGAAGAAATTATTCAGCAAAGCCGAGGCCGCCGGCCAGATAACCCCGGCGCTCATCGCGGCCAACACCAATCTCACCGCCGCCGTCGCCCAGCTCGTCGCCCGGTCGGCACACAATAAAAAGGGCGGAGAACTCCAGATGCAATCCGCGCAATCCGACACAACCAATTCTCACGCCACTGCTGCGGTTTCTACAAAATCCAAACTGGCGCCGCCTGCCGACCCGATGGAAGTGCTGTTGCTGGCCTCGATTCCCGTTTCCGACGGCGACCTCGAAACGCTGGCGGCCGACCGCGCCAAGGCGGTGCGCGCCTACATTCTTCAGAGCGGCAAAGTGGAAGACACGCGGCTGTTCCTGACGGAGAGCCAGACCGGCGGCGTCCGTTCCGATGGCAGCCGCGTTTATTTGCAGTTTCAATAATCGCCATTACATCGCAAACAGCGCGTGGAAAAATTTCTGGCCGCCGAAGAGCCAGAGCACCGCCGCTGCCGCGATGTAGGGACCGTAAGGCATCCGCGACGACCATTCGCGGCGGCGCAGCAGAATCAGAAAGACACCCGCTGCCGCGCCGATCATCGAGCTGACCATCAGCGAAAAAACCGCGCCCTGCCAGCCGAGGAACGCGCCGATGGCACCGAGGAATTTCACGTCGCCCAAGCCCATCGCCTCGCGCGGCAAGGTGATTTCCCCGCTCACGGCTTCCAGATAATTCACGTCGTCGGGATTGATTTTCTCGTCGCCGATTTTCAAGGCCGTCGGCGACAGCCGCACGGTGATGTTCTGGTAGCAGCGATCCACCAGTTCCACCGTCCGCGCGTGTAAAATGATCGTGTCGGACTTGCGGTAGAAAATTTCCTCGTAGGAAATTTCCCGGTCGAGCAGGCACACGGCGGTCTCGGTGAAAATGATTTTCGTGTCCGCCGGCAGCGGCAGCTTCTGGCGGCCAAAGAGCAGTTTGCCCAGCCGCAGCACCGCGTAAATCACGCCCGCGCCGACCGCCGCACCGAGCACGCTTTTGATCATGCCTTCGCCCGGCGTGCGCGCGCCCTGCAACGTCGGCAGCAGAAACGACGCGGCGAATCCGGCGACGATGCCGCCGAGCGTGATTTCGTCGGGGATGATGAAATGTTCGAAATCAATGAACGTGGCGCAAATCAATCCGGCGAGGAAGATGGCGTAAACCAGCGCGAGGGCGAGAGTCGGCAGCGGATGACTGGGAACGCCGAACTCCAGCCAGCAGCCGAGAAACGCCACGCCGGTGAGCAGTTCCACGATGAAGTAGCGCGGCGAGATGGGAGCGCCGCAGTTTTTGCATTTGCCGCGCAGCATGAGCCACGTCAGCAGCGGCACGTTCAGGTAAAACGGAATGGAGTATTTGCAGTGCGGGCAGTGCGACGGCGGCGAGACGACGCTCAAGTCCAGCGGCATCCGGTAGATGCAGACGTTCAGGAAGCTGCCGATCATGCACCCGAGCGCGAAGAAACACAGCGACCAAAAATGGAACGGCACGACCTCCCAATTATGCGCGTTGAAGATGGCGTCAATGCCCATAAATGTTTTGTGCCAGCGCGCGGCGCATCACTTCGCAAGGCGCGGGCCGGCCGGTCCAGATCTCAAAAGCCTTCGCGCCCTGATACAGCAACATACCGAGGCCGTTGGCCGTCCGGCAGCCGGCGGCCTTGGCGGCGGCGAGCAGCTTCGTCTCCGCCGGCCGGTAAATCATGTCGTAAACTGTGCGGGTTTGTTTCAAGGAAAAAAGTATTTCGTCCAGCGGCAAGGCGTCGTCCGGCTTCAAGCCGAGCGAGGTGGCATTCAGAACCAAATCCACGCCGGCTTTTGGATAACCGATGGAAACCATTACAGCGGGCGACTGCTTTTTGATTTCGGCGGCGATTTCGTCCACCTTGCTTGACGTGCGGTTGACGAGAAACAGTTCGGCGACGTTTTCCGATGCAAGTTTTAACGCGGCGGCGCGCCCTGCCCCGCCTGCGCCGAGCAAAAGAATTTTTGCTCCGTGCAATTCGAGTTTCAAATCTTCGCGCAGCGCGGTGACAATCGCATCCGCGTCGGTGTTGAAACCGACGGAGCCTTCCGGTCCAAAGCGAATCGTGTTGACCGCGCCCCATTTTTTGGCGGAGGCGTCGAGCTCATCCACCATGTCCACGGCGAGTAATTTGTGCGGCACGGTTAAATTGATTCCGGCAAAATTCATCGCCTTCGCACCTTCAATCGCGGCACGGAGATTTTTCGGGTCCACCTCGAACGCAAGGTATCGCCAGTCCAAACCGAGCGCGGCAAAGGCGGCATTGTGCATCGCCGGCGAGGCGGAATGGCGGATGGGCGAGCCATAGACCGCGCACAGGCGCGTGGCGGCATTGATGGCAGGCTGGACCGGTTGTGACACGCTCAATTTATATGCGGCAGCGGCGGAAGTTCAAAGCGCAAACTCCGTGACAAACGCAAACCGGAAGAGCGCCGACGCTTGAATTGCAGATCCGCCGGAAATTCCCGCCAGCAAATCCTTTGACGGATCCGCCGGCAAGGCTATAAACTTTGCTTCGCTGCTGTCTCAAAAAACTTGAAATAAATTGCCATGAATAAAACGAACGTCGAGACGCCCGGTTTGACCAACCCGGTTCACAGGCTGGCCATAACCGTGCTGGCATTGATCGCACTGGGCTTCATCACCGGCTGCCAAAGTTCCTCCATGGCGTCGCTGGACAATCCCGCCAGGACGTCTTCCACGCCAAACCCGTCAAATCAGGCGCAAGTAGAGGCGATTCAAAATAATCCCAAGATCAACGACGCCATCAATCAGGCCATCAGCCAGGCTGAAACCGCCGACACCAACCAGGTCGTCACGTTGCGTGAGGGCGATGTTTTGAAAATCACGTTCCCGGGATCGCCCAGCCTGAACACCGTCCAGACGATCCGCAAAGACGGAATCGTCTCGCTGCCGCTGGTCGGCGAAGTCCAGGCCGCCGGCTTCACGCCCGCCGAGCTGGATCAAAAGCTGATGGAACTTTATGCGTCGCAACTGACGACCAAGCAAGTTTCCGTGGAAGTGCAGAGTTCCTCGTTTCCGATCTACGTCACCGGCGCAGTGCTCCGCCCGGGAAAGATTATGTCGGATCATTCCATCACCGCCCTGGAAGCCGTGATGGAAGCGGGTGGATTTGATTATGCGAAGGCCGACATGAAGCATGTCGTGGTGATACGGAAGGAAGCTGGCGGAACGAAGAACTATATTTTGGACTTGAAGGCCGTGATGGACGGGAAGACGGGCACGCCGTTTTATCTGAAGCCCTCCGACATCATTCGCGTCAAAGAACAATTCAACTGGTTCTAATGCCGGCGGCGGAACGGCGAAGCCAGCCGGTCAGTAGCGGAAGCCGAGGTTGAATCCGACCTGGCTGCTGTTATAGGAAAGGTTCGCCGCAGCAGTGCTGTTGTCGCTGTAATTATAGAAGACCGCGACGGTGCCACGTTTTAAAATCGCGGTGCTCAACTGGACGTTGACCGAATAATAATCGGCCGCCGGTTGATCCGCGACTCTGCTGGAAAGAGCCGTATAATTGTTCCAGTTATAACCGGCACTGACATCCAGAAACAATTTCCCCAACAGCCGCTGGCTCAAATTTCCGTTCACACTGGTGACGACGGAAATCTGGTTGTCGTAGTAGGATGGACTCACCAGCCGGCTTGCGCCCAGGGAAAGTTTTGTCTGTTCAAAAGGCTGGTATTGAATCGAGGCTCCCATGATCGGGTTGACCAAGGGATCCGAACTGTCATCGGTGGTCTGGGTGAATTCCGCGCCGCCGCTGACCTGGAAGCTGATTTTGTCCGTGGCGCGCCAGCCGACCCGGCCCTGCAACTGTTCGAACACCATGTTAGGACTGGCATTCACATAGCCGAGACCCGCACCGACACCGGCGGTCAACCGCGGCCAGAACTCGTAGTTCAACCAGTCGAGGGTTGACCAGGTTTTGGAAGTTTGAAAGCCGCTGGGGAAATCCAGATACTGATTCAGCCCCAAATCCACCGACATTTTGCTGTTAAGCGGGCAGGAGGCCGTGAGGGCGGTCGAATAAATATCCTCGCCGGATTGAGTGCCAGTTTGGGCCTCCGGCGAAGACGTATAGGTGAAATTTTGCGCAAGACCGAAAGTCCAGGCCTCATAGGACGCACCACCGGTCAGCGTGACCGACTGGCCGACATTGTCCTTAAAACTTTTGTCGGAATAAAAATTAAAAGTGGGCGTGTAGTCCAATGTCCAATGCGGAGTCAACACCAGCAGCATGCCGGGGGCAAGGGACTGGATGGTCGTGTCATGTCCCTTGCCAGGGCTGGATTGAATGCCGGTGCCGTAAAGGAACTGGTAAAACAAATGCGGCCGCAGCGTGACCGGTCCCAGTTGCAGCGGCTGGGTTTCTTCCGGAAAACTCACGATGGGATTCTCCGACGAAAATACCTGCATCTCACTGGGCGGAGCTTCCAGCACCGCCGGCGGTGTCACGGAAACGGACGGCGGCGGCGCGACTACCTGTTGCGCTCCGGCCGACAAGGCCAGCGCGAAAACATTGGCCAGCGTGACTTGCGCCAGACGCCGGGCATTTTTTTTGTCACCGACAAACACCATCCGGCTCCGTGAGTTTCTTTTCATGTTTTTTCTGATTCAATGTTTGCATCTCAAGCCTTCCAGACCTGCCCCGGCTTGGTCGCCACTCCAGCCAAGGCGTTGCGCGTGTCCACAATGCATGGCGACCAGTCGGCGAGTTCCTGATAGCTGACTGATTGATGGTTGGTGGCGATAATCACCGCATCAAAACCCTGCACGGTCTCGCGGTTCCAACCGACCGAACGCGTGCCGGTCCAGTGCGCGTGCTCGCGCGTCGGGCGGATGACCGGCACATACGGATCGTAATACGCCACCTCCGCGCCGCGCGCCTTGAGCAGTTCCATCAACGTGTAGCTTGGTGACTCACGCTCGTCGTCCACGTTTGGCTTGTAAGCCAGACCGACGATGAGCACGCGGCTGCCGTTCACCGGCTTGCGGTTGGCGTTGAGCGCCTCCGCCGTGCGGTTGACGACATACATCGGCATGGCGGTGTTGACCTCGCCCGCGAGTTCGATGAAGCGCGTGTTTTGCCCAAATTCGCGCGCCTTCCAGGTGAGATAAAACGGATCAATCGGAATGCAATGGCCGCCCAGACCGGGACCGGGATAAAACGCCATGAAACCGAACGGCTTCGTCTTCGCCGCGTTGACAACTTCCCACACATCAATGTCCATCGCGGAATAAACCACCTTCAACTCGTTGACGAGCGCAATGTTCACGCTGCGGAAAATATTTTCCAAAAGCTTCGTCGCCTCGGCGGCGCGGCAGGACGAAACCGGCACCAGCGTCTTGATGGCGCGGCCGTAAAGCGCCTTCGTGCGCTCCAGGCAGACCGGCGTGTAACCGCCGATGACCTTCGGAATGATTTCAACCTTGCTCTGCGCGTTGCCCGGGTCTTCGCGCTCGGGCGAAAACGCCAGATGAAAATCCGTGCCGGCCTTCAGCTTGGAGCCGGCTTCCAGCACCGCGCGCAAATCCTCGTCGGTCGTGCCGGGATAGGTCGTGGATTCCAGGACGACGAGCGTGCCTTTTTGCAGGTGGGGCGCGATGGCCTTGCCGGTCTCGGTGATGTAGGAAATGTCCGGCTCGCGGTTTTTGTTCAGCGGCGTCGGCACGCAAATGATCACCGACTCAACTTCCTTGATCCGGCTGAAGTCGGCGGAGGCGGAAAAGGTTTTGGCCTTCACAGCTTCCGCGATTGCCTCGGCGGAAATATGTTTGATGTAACTGCGCCCGGCGTTGAGCGCCTCCACCTTGGCCGGATCAATGTCCAAGCCCAATACCGTGACGCCCGAGCGCGCGAATTGAAGCGACAAGGGAAGTCCGACGTAACCCAACCCGATGATTGCTATTTTCATGGATGCCTTTCTGTTTTTACTGTTTTACTAATTTGGATGATTGTTATTTGTCTCCAGTGATGCCAGCTTGAAAAACAAAATCATTTTCCGCACCGGCCCGGGAAAGCGTTCCAGTGGAACCAGCGTGCAAAGAATTTTCAGAGAATAAATACCAACCGCCAAGGTCAGCAACGCGCCCAACGTGATGGCCGCCAGATTGGGCAGAAAATAGCGGCTGACAAAGACCAGCGTCACCACCGGCAGAAAGACCAGCGCGAGCCGGCGGTTGGCCACCGACCAACGAAACCCGCTCAAGCGGCGAACGATCAAATAGACGCTCAGCCAATAGGCAACATACATACTAAAGAACGCGATGCCGGCACCGGTGAGTCCAAAGATTTTCAGCCCTGCCCAAAACAAGCCGATGAAGAGCAGATTCGTGAGCAGTTCACTCCAGAAGAAAAGTGCCCGCGCTCCCTTGGCGATGAGCATGAACCCCATCGGCCAACTGGCCACGCGAAGCACCATGCCCAGACAAATCCACCGCAGAATTTCCACCGCCGGCCCAAACTTGGCCGAGTAAAATAATTGCAGCACCAAGGGCGCAAACGTCAGGGTGGCGATGACACCCGGAACGGCCATCAACAAACCGACTTCCGCCTGCTCGTTGACGAGCCGGTTGCATTGCGGATGGTCATTGGCCACCGCCGTCAATCGCGGATAAAAATCAGCTCCCATCGCCTGCACAATAAAACCAATGTAAAGTCCGCCGAAACCCCAGGCCGCCTGATAAAAACCCGCTGCTTCAATCCCGGTCAACGGTGCCGGCCACGAACTGCGCAGCAGAATAATTCGCAGCAGATACGTCGTCCCCAGGGTCATCAGGCTGGCCAGCATGAACACGATGCCCAGCTTCAGCAACGCGGAAGTTTGGGAATACATTTCCCGCCAGTTGAGCACCACCCGCTCCACTTGAACTTTTCGCGCATACCACCACGAAGTGAGAATGCTCATCGCCGCCACGCATACCAGCGACGGCACAATGCCCTTTTCGCCAACGCCCTGTTTGCAATAGAAATAGATTATGGGAATGCTGAAAACGGTTCCATAAAAAGCCCCCAGCACGTTCATCCGCGCCAAGTCCGCGATGCGTCGCATTCCCTGCACCAGTGCCGCCTGACCTTGGGAGACATCCGCAAAAAAAACCGCCAACGCCAGCAGAGCCACCGCGCCAGTTTGATGGTCGTTGCCAAACGTCATCAGCGCCACCTGCCGGCTGAAAATCAGCAGCAGCAACGCACCCGCCGCGCCGGAGTAAAATGCCACGCGCCGCAGCGTCATCACGGTGCGGGCCAGATGCGCCGTGTCGCCGCTGCCCGCCGCCTCGGCGATCTGCCGCACGCCGCTGTTGTTGATGCCCAGTCCGGCAACGGTCCGTGTCAACTCGGCAATGGAATCAAAAACGCCCAGCAACCCCACGCCGGTCGGCCCCAGCAGCACCGCGACCGCTTTGGTCCGCACAACCCGGAAGCCAATGTTCAAAATCGAAGAGCCACCGATCAGGACGGACGACTTCAGGATTTGCCCGTAGGTGTGATTGCCGGTTTTGCTCAAGGCCGTGCGAAGTTGGTCGTTGATTTCAAACGCTGAAGCCGGAACCAGATTTCTCCAGCGTCCGGGCCTGGCGTTTGACCTCACCGATGGTTTTTTCAGCCTGTTCGGGTGTGAGGTGCGGTCCCATCGGCAGACTCAACACGGTGGCGGCCAGTTTTTCCGCCAGCGGAAATGCGCCAAGTGACCAGCCGTCGCCGGCATACGCGCCGGACAAATGCGGCGGCACCGGATAATGGATCATCGTGCCGATGCCGGCGGCGGTCAATTGCTCCTGCAACCGGTCGCGCTGCGGATGCCGCACCACGAACAGATGCCAGACTGGCTCGGCCCACTCCGGCACAAAAGGAATTTGCAAACCTTCGACATCGGCCAGTTTTTCCAAATATATTTTGGCAACCGCCGCGCGCCGCGAGTTCCACTCGTCGAGTTTTTTTAACTTCACACAGAGAAAGGCGGCTTGAAGTTCATCCAGCCGCGAGTTGTAGCCTTTGACTTCATTGTAATATTTTTTCTTGGAGCCATAGTTGCGCAACATCCTAACGCGTTCAGCCAGCGCGGCATCGTCGGTCGTGATGGCTCCGGCTTCGCCAAACGCGCCGAGATTTTTGCCGGGATAAAAACTGTGCCCGGCGGCATCGCCGAGCGAGCCGGTGCGCCGGCCTTTATATCGCGCACCTTGCGACTGCGCATTATCTTCGATGACCTTGAGTCCATGCTGACGCGCGAAAGCCATGATCGGATCCATGTCCGCCGGCTGGCCGTAAAGATGCACGGGCATGATCGCCTTGGTGCGCGAAGTCAGCGCAGCAGCAAGGCGACTGGGATCAAGATTGAAAGTTTTTGCATCCGGCTCCACCGGCACCGGTGTGGCACCCACTTGTGAAACCGCCAGCCAGGTGGCGATGTAAGTGTTCGATGGAACGATGACCTCGTCGTCGGCGCCGATGTCGTAGGCGTGCAGGAGCAAATGCAGCGCGTCGAGACCGTTGGCCACGCCGACGCAATATTTGCTGTCGCAGTAGGCAGCATATTCCTGCTCAAACGCCTCGAGTTCCTTGCCCAGAACATACCACGCCGAGCGCATGAAACGCTCGTAAGCGGCGTCCAGTTCGGGTCGCAGTTCCGCGTAGGGCCCGACGAAATCTAAAAACGGCACTTTCACGACGCGGCTTCCCCCATGGTGCGAAGATATTCCCGGTATTCGCGGTAATAATCATTTTCGTCGTAGGATTCCGACGCCAGCGCCAGACAAACCGAGCCGGAGGAAAAATTATCCATTTCGCGCCAGACCATCGGCGGCAAGTGCAAGCCATAATAAGAACGGTTCAGATGAAACCGTTGCTTGTCCTTGCCGTCATACACCACCACGTCGAAGCTGCCGGACATGGCGATGAGAAACTGGTGGCACTTTTTGAGCGCGTGACCGGCGCGTTCGGCGCCGCCGGGCACGTCGTAAAGATAAAACACCCGTTTGATCGCAAACGGAATGTGCCGGTTGGCTTCGAGGAAGGTCAGGTTGCCGCGCGGATCGTTGATCTTGGGCAGCTCGACCATTTTGCATTCTGTTATGGACATAGTTAAATAATAGATGATTTGTTTTCCAGCTCCGGGTGCTCAAGCTTCAGGTAATTCTCGGTGGCAATCTCGTAAATGTCATGCGAATAACAACGGCCGCCAAAACCTTCCTTCCAGTTCAGCAGCCCGTAATTCAAGGTGCGCCGGTCGCTTTTTTTGCAACTGCCGAAATCAAAATATTGTTTATGCTGGTAGCGTTCGTCAATCAGCCAGTTCATCAAATAATCCAGCGCCCCGGTCCGCTTGCCCAGCGCCGACACGCCGATGTATTGCGTGTGCGCCACGCCGGGCATCTCGTAAATGGTCGTGCCGGCGACGATCTGACCGCCAAAATAGGCCGAGAACTGCTTAATGTTCTCGGGAAACTTGGCAGCCAGAGAGGTCATCTCCTCCACGGTATGCACCGGCGCAACGCCGTAACGGCGGGCCAGACGCGGAATCAACACCTTTTCCCAAAAGGGTGAGAAGCAAAATTCCTCCGTCAAGTGCACGCCGAAGCGGCGCGCCTTGCTGATCTCGCTCTTGCGGCCTTTGCGGAAGGGAATCCGGCTGTTTAGGTTGATGGCCACGCTGACGTCACGCTGGGTTATTTTTGCATTCAGCAGGAAAAGCACAAACGCCATGTCGTCGTTGGAATTAGTGCAGTAAAAACCGGGAATCTGTTTGTAAATCAGCCTGGCAATCCCTAGTTCGGAGAGGTGACGAAGGCTCGCATGAAAACTGGCCATCATTTTCAACAAGCTCACCGGCTTTGACAGGATCAATCCGCCATAAGTTAACCCGCCATGGCTGACGAGGTAGCCGGAAGTGTTGAGATTCCCCGGCAGCAGTGCCATCAGCTTTTTACCGTGATAAATCATGAGGGAACAATCAATAAACCGGTCCGCATGATATTCCATGTAATCCCGCTCGAACAAAAAGGTGGCGTTCTTCGCGGCGCGGACGAACGCGTCCCATTCCGCTTTGCGATCCGGCGTATATCGCTCAACAGTATAACCCGCATTATGCTGGGCGATTAGAGCCGGCGAAATGACTGCGGTTGAATTCATGCCTGCATTAAATTGTTTGTGTGGCTCGGCCGGCCTGAAAGTGAAAAGCTAGCGGCCGGCTGCATTGACAGTTGAAGTTCGGGCTTAAAGTTCGAATAAGCTCGTTGCCTGAAAGCCCATCCTAATTCGGTTGGATTGCGCGGAAAAACTTCTCCGTGCGGTCGAAAGTGAAATTATTTTGTGAGCCACGGCGTTTCCGGATTCATCCGTTGCGAAGCTTCCCAGGCGTGAATTTGCTTTTCCGCCAGCCGCGCCAGCGGAAGCAAACGGGCCTGCGCCTCGTCCCAGGCGGCCGGGGTCAAAACAAAGTGGATCAAATCCACCGGCTGGCCGCCGATGACTTGCGCCGCCGTTTCGACACGGGTCTGCCGCCAGCCAAATTTGCGGTTGAGCGAGAGCACCGGCAGATTCGTCGCGACCGTGGTGCCGATCAATTCGGAAAATTGAAGCTGGCGGAACGCAATTTCGTAAAGGGCATAACCGCTGGGCAACGCCGCCATCACGCCGGGCCGCATAATCCAGCGCCCCGACTCGGCAATCCGGCCAACGACATTGTAAAGCGCGTAAGTGCCGACCGGGATTCCTCCCGGCGTTTCGGCGATGAAATAATAATCGCCTTCCCGCGCAAAATAGGCTTCGAGCCATTTCTGCTGCCCGGCAACATTGGTGGCGGAGTCGCCCACGCGCCCGACGGCGTGATCCAGATTGCGGAGCCAGACAATGAACGCCGCGTCATCCATTCGCACCGGCCGTAGCCGCACGCCAAAAAATTCCGCTGACAATTCGTGTTTCATGGCTTGTAGTTTGTTGACAAAATAATTCGGACATCATCAGACCCGCAAGACGACTTCCTGCCGGTAAAAAAACACGATGCGCTGGATGCCGACAATTTTCGCCGCGATTTCCCGGACCTTGTCCACCAAAGCGACGCCAAGTCCCGCTCCGCCGTGATTGCCTTGCAAGGCGTAATCCGGATCAACCGCAACGTGAAGGACCGTCATCTCCGCCGGCGTGGTGCGCAGAAAAAGGACGATGCCGACCGGCGCGTCGCCGAGATGATCCCGGTCGAAGGCAAACAACGTTTGCGCCTCCTGATTCCCGATGCGCACGCCCAAACCGGCGGCCGTTGCCACCACCTGCGGATGGCCGAAGCGTTCCAGCGAGTGGACGATGCCGGCGCGAACCCGGTGCTGGCGCGGATTCAGGAACAACAGTTCTTCCAATTCGCGGCGGCATTGCTTCGGGGCATGGGAAGAAAAGGCCAGGTTCACACGCGCTTTTTGGCCTCAACCGTGCGCCACAAACAGCCGATGCTGACGGCGGCCTGCACTTCGCTGGCGTGCAGGTTCACGCCGTAGCCGCTGTCAATCATGGCGATGGTGGACAGCACGGACAGCGAATCCCAGGCGGCAAACGATTTCAACACGTCGGTTTCCTGCACGGCCTCGACCTCCAGCACGGCAGCCATTTTTTTCAAGAATTCTTCCATAAGCAATCAGTCAGGGATATTCGATCATCTCACAAAATTTCAGGCCGCCCAACTGGAGCAGCATGGCGGACCAGGTAAGGCCGACGCCGTAATTGGCCAGCACCACCTGCGACCGGTTCCGGCGAAAATGTTCGGCGAGGTTGAACGCGATGACCAGCGGAACGGTCACGCCGCTGCTGTTGCCGAAATGTTCCACGATGTTGTTGGGCATCTTTTCGCGGGGCAATTTCAATTTGTCCGCCAGCTTCTCCAGCATGAAGCGGTTGGCCTGGTGGCCCAAAATGTAATCCACTTTTTCCAACGGCACGCCGACGCTGGCCAGCAAATCGTTAATCAACTCCGGCACTTCCATCTGCACGAAATTGAAAACCGCCGAGCCGTCCATGCGCAAATGATCCTTGGCGCGAAGATTGCCGTCGCCCACGTCTTCCAGCACGGCGGTCTCAGGACTGCTGGGCAGGCGCAGTCCGCCGGCGGGAATCATGAGCGCCTCGTTGCGCGTGCCGTCCATCTTGAGTCTGGCGTGGATGACCGACTCCTCCGGGTCGCGCTCGACGACGGTGATGGACGCGGCATCACCGATGAGCGGAAAGCTGTTGCGATCCTGCTGCGAGGTTTTCCGGCTCAACACGTCGGCGTTGATGAGCACGACGCGCCGGATGCTTTCCTGTTCCAGCAACATGAAGGCTTGAATCAGGCCGATGATATAACCGGAGCAGCCCTGGTTGATGTCCAGACAAAGCATGTCGTGCTTCAGATTTAACCGGCCCTGAATGATATTGCTGGTCGCCGGCATGAGATGATCCGGCGTCTGCGTGACCAGAATCAAGGCGTCAAAGCCATCGCGATCAAGCAAGCCGTTTTTGAACAAATGTTCCATGCCAGCGACGGCCAGATCGGACACGCACACACCGGGCGTGACGACCCGGTGCTTGTCAAAGCCCATCACCTGCTTGAGCTTGAGCGACCGCGCCTCGGGGAAATTGAAGTTCTTCATATCGTCCACGAACAAGCGTTCGTTGGCGGGCACGACGGTGAGGATGCCGGCGATGCGCTTGCGATGGAAGGTGAAATTCATGGCTGGACACCGTTCTTGCGGAGCAGCGCGGCGATGGTCTCCAGATTTTTAAAATTATCCGGCACGATGTCCACGCCGCTGATGGAAATGCCATAGTGCTTGTCGAGCGCGGCGACCAGCGTGATCATGTCGAACGAATCCAGCAAGCCGTCCGCCTGGAAGTCAGCCGAGGTGGTGAAGTCGAATTCGGGCCGGATTTCCTTGAGTATTTCAGCGATGGTTTTCATGGTAAATGGGCGCGCTGGTCAGAACCTGGTCAACCAGTCCGTCCGGCGCGAATCCGTAACGCCGGTATTTTTGCACGGCATTGTCGTTGATGGCAATCACCCAAAGCAAAAAACGGCGCACAGCGCTTTGGGTCGTCAGGTAGCGGCGCATCAATGCCGCGCCGACATGCCGGTCGCGAAATCCTTCGGCCACCAGCCAGTAACGCAGCGTGGACGTCATGCCTTGTGTTTCAAAAAAAAGCAGGCCCGCCAGCGTGTCGTCCATTCGGACCACGAAAATCTGTCCGGCGGCCACGGCGCTATCAACTTCCGACGCCGTGGGCAACTGCTCCGCGTAGCGGTCAAACGCACCTACCAGCAATTTCAAAATTGTTGGCGCGTCGGCACGTTCGGCCAGCGTGACCGGCATTTCCGCGTCAGCCGCCGGCGGCAAACTGGTTTGTCCCGGCCGGGCCATGCGCTGAAGTTTCCGGTAGCGGTGGAAACCGGCGGTTTCCAGTCCGGCGAGAACGCCGGTCAATGCGGATTCCGCGCCCACCACTTCAGTAACCACGCGTTCCTCGCGCAAGTTTGACAGCGCGGTCAGACCTTCACGCAACGCCGCCGGGTTGGCGGCGCAAAAAAAAAGTCGGGAAAAATCCTGATCGCGCCGGAACAGGAACAGCGCGCCGGTGCGTGCTTCGCCGAGCAGTTCATTCCGTCCAACCCAATCCTGAAGTTTTTTGCCGTCAGGAAAAAAGTTGGTGCAAAAATCCGCCGCGCCCGCCTTGACCATCTGGATGGCGGTCAACACCTCGTTGACTGTGCGGAATGTGGTCATCACGGATCAGGCCAGACTGCTGATCAGTTTCTGCCGGTCAATTTTTCCGTTGGCGGTCAAAGGAATGCTGTCCAGCCGGTGATAGGCCGTCGGCAGCATGTATTTCGGCAGCGATTTTAAAAGTTTTTCCCGGAAGATCGCCGGCGACAGCTCGTTCGCCGACTCGTAAAACAGGACAATTTCCTTCTTGTTCTGGTTATAGACGACGCAGGCATTCCGCACTCCTTCAACCTGGAAAATGGCGTGTTCAATCTCGCCAAGTTCGATGCGGTAGCCGAGATGCTTGATCTGAAAATCCTTGCGGCCGACATACATGATTTCGCCGCGAGCGTTGCGGAAAACCAGATCACCGGTCCGGTAAATCAATTCCGGATAGTGCGGATTCAGCGGATTTTGCACGAAGGCGGCGACGGTCTTTTCCGGGTTGTTCCAATAACCCAGCGCCAGTGAACTGCCGCGCACACACAGCTCGCCCGGCTCTTCCGCTTTGGCGGCCTCATTTTTCTCGTTGAGAATCAAAATGTCCGAATTGCGGCAGGGAAATCCAATGGGCAGCGGCTCATCGTCGTTGAAGTCGCGATCCACCGTGTAATAAGTGCAATCCACGGTGATTTCCGTCGGGCCGTAAAGATTGGAAAAAAGCGCGGACGGATAATGCCGCCGCCAGTAGTTGAGCGTGCGTGTCGGCATCACTTCACCGGCAAAAAGAATATTTTTCAGCGGCGGCAGTTCGGTATTTTCCAGAATCTTGAAATTGGCCACGCTGGTCATCACGGACGGCACCCAGAAAAACGTGGTGATCCCCGCCTGCCGCACGAACTCAATCAGCTTGACCGGATAGGCGAAGAGATCTTCCGGAATCAGCGTCAGCGTGGCGCCGCAGGAAAGGCACAGATAAATGTCGAGCGTGGAATTGTCGAAAAAGAACGGCGCCTGGTTGCCGATGACGTCGTCCTGCGCGATCTGGTAGGTCTTTCGCGCCCAGTCAATGTAGTCAATGATGCCGCGATGCGGAATGACAACGCCTTTCGGAACGCCCGTGGAACCAGACGTGTAAATGATATACACCGGATCGGTATCAATCACCTGGTCGAGCCGCGCCAGCAATGCGGCGTTGTCGTAATTCGCCGTTGTCACCATGGCTTCCTCCAACAGCAGGATCCGGTTATCCGCAACATCCAATGAACGCAAGGTTTTTACATGCGGCGCGGTGGTGATAATCAGACCGTCCCCTAGGTTTTGCAGCATGTTCTTCAACCGCTGGGGCGGCGACTTGATGTCCAGATTGGAGTAGCAGTTGCCAGTGTAGAGAATGCCCAGGTTAGCAATGATGGCCTGCGCGCTCTTGGGCAGAAACACCGCCACCGGCTGGTTCATCGTGGAAATGCGTTTCAGAACCAGCGCCGCGCAGTTTTTGGCGAACCGCTCAATTTCGGCAAACGTGTGGCGATAGTCCGCCCCCTGGATGGCGGCCTTGTCCCGGCATTGCCGGAGCGGCCCGTTTTCAAAGTATTCAAGAACATTTATTTGCATAACAACCTTAAACCAAATCGCGCAGCCAATTGAAAGCTTTACCTATTGCACCAGCAGGCGGAAATACCTCATCGTGGGCGCGTCCATAGGCAGACTCAATGTCGCCGGATTGCCGTCACCAAAAATATTCGTCAACTCCTGCCAGCCGTTCGTGGTGGACAAATCATCCTTGTATTCGAGGTGATAGCCCAGCCCGTTTTGCGTCGGAAACGAGAGCCCGAAGGCGTTATTCAAAACATCCGCGCCGGCGGTGATGACGGGTGAAACGACAATCACGGACAATACCGCGTTGGAACTGGTCACCACACCGGCCAGATTTCCAACGACGACGGTGTAATTTCCCGCCTGCGCCGGCTGCACATTTGTCAGCGTCAGCGTGCTGGCAGTCGCTCCAAGAATGTTCGTGCTGTCAAACTGCCACTGATAGCTTGGGGCCGGATTGCCGGTCGCCAGCGCGGTAAATCCAGCGGTCGTGCCCGCCAGATTGGTGACACTCTGCGGCTGCTGGGTGATTGTCGGTGGAACATAAACCGTCAACACCGCCGGCGCGCTCGTCGCGCTCCCCGACTCATTTGTCACCACCACGCTATAATTTCCAGCGTCGGCTGCCAACACAGTATTCAACGTCAGCACATTGGTGTTGATCCCGACCGCATTGGTTCCATTGCAATACCACTGATACGCCAGCGGTGCATCGCCGGTGACACCAACGATGAAACTCGCCGTGTTACTGACGATCACCACCAAGTCCACCGGTTCGTTCGTGATCACTGGCGGATAGGCCACTGTCAGCAACGCCGGCGTGCTCGTCGCACTCCCTGACGCATTCGTGATGATCACACTGTAGCTCCCCGCGTCGGCGGCTGTCACCGAATTCAACACCAGCACATTCGTGTTCAAACCCACCACGTTCGTCACATTAAAATACCATTGATAGCTCAACGGCGCGTCCCCGGAAACTCCAACAGAGAAAGTGGCATTGTTGCTCACAATCGCCGAGACGCTCGTCGGCTCATTCGTAATCATCGGCGGATAGGTGACCGCCAGCAACACCAGCGTGCTCGTCGCACTCCCTGACGCATTCGTGATGATCACACTGTAGCTCCCCGCGTCGGCGGCTGTCACCGAATTCAACACCAGCACATTCGTGTTCAAACCCACCACGTTCGTCACATTAAAATACCATTGATAGCTCAACGGCGAATCGCCACTGGCTCCCACTGTAAACGTGGCCGTGTTGCTGACTATCACCACCAAGTCCACCGGCTCATTGGTGACTACCGGCGGATATTTTACCGTCAGCAGCGCTGGCGTGCTTGTCACGCTCCCCGACCCATTCGTGATGATCACGCTGTAGTTCCCCGCATCCGTCCCCGTCACATTGCTCAACTCGAGGGTGTTCGTGTTCAACCCTACCGCATTCGTCACGTTGAAATACCATTGATAAATCAACGGCGAATCGCCACTGACTCCTGCCGTAAAGCTGGCCGTGTTGCTCACGATCACACTTATACTCGCCGGCTCGTTCGTGATGACCGGAGGATATTGCACAGCGAGCAGAGCCGGCGAGCTGGTGACAGAACCAAAACTATTCGTTATGACCACCGAGTAACCACCTGCGTTTGTCCCCTGCACATTCGTCAACACCAGCACGTTTGTGTTCAAACCAATTGCGTTCGTCCCGTTGAAGAACCAATGATAGGCCAAAGGCACATCCCCCGTCGCTCTCACGTTGAACACAGCGTTACTGTTGACTTTAACCGCCAACCCCGCCGGTTGATTTGTGATTACCGGCGGAAAATTCACGGTCAACACCGCCACCGCGCTTGTCACACTGCCAGAGACGTTGGCGACCATCACGCTATAACCTCCTGAATTCGTCCCTTGAACATTATTTACCACGAAGACATTTGTGTTCGATCCCACTGCATTCGTCGCATTAAAATACCACTGGTAGCCCAACGGCGCGTCGCCACCTGCTCCTACACTGAACACAGCATTGCTGCTGACTATGACCGCCGCGCTTGCCGGCTGGTTCGTGATCGTCGGCGGATATTTTACTATCAGCAGCGCCGGCGTGCTTGTCGCGCTCCCCGACGCATTCGTGATGATCACGCTGTAACTTCCCGTATTGCTCGCCGTCACACTGCTCAATATCAGCACGTTCGTATTCGACCCCACCGTGTTTGTCACATTGAAATACCATTGGTAGCTCAATGTCGGATCCCCAGTCACTCCCACAGTAAAGCTCGCCGTGTTACTCACGATCACACTAATGCTCGCCGGCTGGTTCGTAATCACCGGCGGATATGATCCCTTGCATTTCCCGCTCGCTCCGGCGTTGTAGATGGCGGTGATTTCGCTGGCTGACAGGGCGCGATTGTAAATCGAAACTTCGTCCAGTTGACCGGCTAATTTGCCATCAAAAAAAGCCGGCTGACCAGTGGTACCAAAATACAACGGGTAATTGCCATAATCTTGCGGCGTTGACACACTCGTTTGCCCTTGCAGTGCGCCGTTGACGTAAAGCTGGATGAAGTTTGTCCCGCGCACCCCGGCAACGTGATACCAGACTCCCGTCTGGACGATGACCGAAGAATCCACCTCGTAAATCACCCCAGCAGCGCTGCTCACATTAAAATATAAAACATCACCCGCGCGATTGGTGACATTCGGGTATCGGTCCTTGCCCAGACCAAAGCCCTCAAAGTTGTATTGGTTTCCCCGACTGTTCTGCTTGAATACGATGTATTGATGGCCTGGATTTGAAGCAGCACTGTTAAGCGAACTGAATTTCACCCAGGCTTCGACGGTCAGATTTGTCGGCCGCAAAACCGGCGAATCAGGAATTTGCACATAACCATTCGTGCCATCAAAGCTGAAACACTGGCCAACAAGCCCGGCGTTGGTGGCAGTGGCACCGCCCTGCAAGGTGCCGTTGTTGGTGCTATAAATATCATTGGCGTTGCCGTCGCCCGGCCACCAACTGATCATGTTCGTCGGAGCCGGCTGGCAATCAACTGCCAAAACAACCGGGACGACCAAACCCAAACAAGCAAAAAAAAGCAACAAGCCCTGAAGCCATAAGGCGAAATTTTCAAATTTTGAATGGTTCAAGATGTGACTTTGCTCTTGTCGTTGCTTTCATTGAATTTAATAAGGAACAATCCACTATGTGTTCGCATCTGATATATGGATTGCTTTAGTCCGCGGCCAACTCAAAGTTATTGCACCATCAGGCGGAAATACCGCAACGCCGGCGTCGCCGTAGGAATATTCAACGTCAGCGATCCGCCAGTGCCGGCCACATTGGTCAAAGTCTGCCAGTTGGTGGCCGTCAATGAATCCTCGTATTGCAGGTAGTAGTTCGGGCCGGTTTGCGTCGTAAATGTCAGGTTAAGACTGTTGTCGGAAACGTTTACGCTTGCGGAAATGGCTGGCGCGGCATTCACCACAATCAATATCGCGTTTGAACTCGTCGCGCTCCCTGAGGCGTTCGTCACAATCACGCTGTAACTACCCGCGTTGACCGCCGTCACATTGTTCAACGTCAGCACGTTCGTGTTCAACCCCACCGCATTCGTCCCATTGAAATACCATTGGTAACTCAACGGCGCATCGCCCGTCACCCCCACCGTAAACAATACGTTGTTGCTCACCATCACCGTGACGCCCGCCGGCTGGTTCGTGATCACTGGCGGATTGTTTGTAGCACTTAAATCTATCACAACCACGTTACTAAGCACCATGGCCGAAGCAGGCGAACTCGCCCAGACATCGGCACTAATTCCTCCGCTCAAATACGGTGCTATGCCACTGTTACCGTTATCCGTCACATTCATCACCTGGTTTCCATCATAATTCACCAGGATTGTGTTCCCTTCAAACACAAGCTGCAATGAATGCCAACTTGTCCCCACACCGTTGGTCAGCACCACGGTTTGCATTGGCAAGTAACTCCAGTTCTGCCAGTCAAAGAATTTCACCAGACTTAACGTGCCGGATTGGGGGTAAATCCACGCGGCATAACGGCTGCCGGTTGCCGAATTTACACAACCTCCCAAGCCACCGCCATAAGAGCCTGCGGAAAATTCCACTTGGCCTTGCACCATGCAGTTGCTCCAGTTGCCGGCCACATAGGCTTCGGCCAAGGCGCTCGAAGTTAGGCTGGTCACTTCCAGTTGTTGCCCGGTTACTGTCCAGTTTCCCAGTGCCGCAACCCATGGCACGATTGGCCCCGGGTCGGTTGACCGAACAAAATTGTCTGCAAACAGAACTCCTCCCGTCCCTGAACCCGACGTCGTCACCGTCAGCACCGCCACACCGCTGGTCACGCTGCCAAACACATTGCTCACCACCACACTATAGCCGGCCCCATCCGTGATTGAGACACTGCCAAGCTGCAAGGTGGCAGTGGCGCTGCCGGTGACGTTGCCACCGTCGCTCAAGGGCGCAGTCCCTTTGAACCAAAAATACTTCAAAGGCTGTGAGCCTAGGGCGGCCACGGCAAAGGTTACCGTATTCCCAGCGTTTGTGATTAGTCCCACCGGCTGGCTGGTAATGATCGGATCTATGACCAGCAAAACGGCGTTGGAACTGGTCGTGCTGCCGTTCGTGCTGCTGATTGTCACCGCATACGTTCCATTGTTGGAGCCAAGAACATTGCTAATGGTCAACGTCGGGCTAAGTGAACCCTGAATGTTGCCACCATCGCTCAAGCTATTAGTCCCATTCTCCACCCACTGATAGTTCAATGATGCCGTGCCGATTACTGAAACTGCGAAACTGACCGTGCTTCCAGCATTGGTAATCACTCCGGCTGGCTGTATGACCACCACCACATTGGTTACGCTCAATTGAGCCACAATGCTGGTCACACTGCCAAAAGTATTGGCCGCCACCACATCGTACCCGGCAGCATCCGAGGATTGTAAATTTGTCAACAACAAGGTGGCATTGGTCGCCCCAGTGAATGGCAGGCCATTTTTTTGCCATTGATAAGTTAACGGTGTACTCCCGTCTACAACTACGTTTAGAGCGGCCGTTCCACCAAAGATGCCTGTCTGATCCAGCGGCTGGGTGACGATCGTCGGTGTCTTGCATTTGCCCGAATTTCCCGCTTGATAGACGGCGGCGATTTCATTAGAAGACAAGGCGCGGCTGTATAGAGACACCTCGTCAAGTTCGCCGTTAAGCTTACCATCCCAATAACTCTGTCCCGTGGTTCCAAAATACAGAGGGAAGTTTCCATAGTCTTGCGGAAAGCTCACTGATGCCGTGCCTTCGAGTTGACCGTTTATATAGAGCTGAATATAATCCGGGCCGCGCACACCCACGACGTGATACCATACCCCGGTTTTCACCGTGCTTATGGAGTCAACCTCGGCACTTGTCACACCGTCGGAGGAACTGACGTTGAAGTAGAAAAAATCGCCATTGGGATTGACATCCGCGATACGGTCTTTGCCCATTCCAAAACCTTCAAAATTGCCATTCTGCGTATTCTGCTTGAAGACCATGTATTGGTGACCGGGGCGTGAATCACTCGCCGAATCAAGCGAATTGAAGAGAACCCATGTTTCGACCGTCAGATTGGTTGGCCTGAGGCTGGGCGAGTCTGGAATCTGCAAAAACCCATTCGTGCCGTCGAAACTGAACGCCGTTCCCACCACACCCGGAGCGTTCGCGATGGCACCGCCTTCCAATGTGCCGTTGTTGGTGCCTGCATAGTCATTTGCGTTTCCATCACCCGGCCACCAACCTATTAATCCGGCCGGAGATGCAACACATTCCGTCGGCCCTTGCACCGTCAAGGTTACCGTGGCCGCTGCCGAGGTGGATTGCCCGGAAACCGCCTGATAGGTGAAGCTGTCCGTGCCGACGAAATTGTTAGTTGGAGTATAACTAAAGGAACCGTCGCTATTGAAAACAAGCGTGCCGCTGGCCGGCCCGCTCACCAGCACCGTGGTTATACTCCCGTTTCCTCCGGTATCATTGGCCAGAACTCCAGGCGCAGTGACATTTAGAATTGTGTTTTCCAACAAACTGTAACTGTTATTATTAACCACAACCGGCGGGCTGGCGCTTACGATGACATTGTCAATCGCCAGCGTGAACGGGCTTACATCCGAATAGAGATCCACAGAAATTCCACCACTGTTATATGGTGGCGTGTCTGAGTCGCTCGTGTTGATCTCCTGAACACCGTCAAAATCCACAACGATGTTGGAGCTTTGAAAGGTCAAACTCAAGGTATGCCAATCAGTTCCCACCGGAGGCAACGTGACTTCCACCATCGGCTCCACATTCCAACTCGTTGACCAGCCGTCAAATTTAATAAGGGCCAATGTTGCTGTTCCAAGCCCTCGTTGCGACCCCTCGGGATAAACCCACGCCGCGTAGTGCGCGCCTGAAGTCGCATTCAACCGCCCACCAAGGCCTCCCCCCCATGCGTTCGTCGTGGAAAACTGGATTTGCGCCTGCACCGAGTAGTCGGTCCAATTTGTATTATCAATATAGGCGTAACCATGAAGGTATGTCGCGCTTGTTCCGGACAAACAGTGGTTGGTGATAGACCATGTGCCGAGCGCCGTCTGCCAGGGCAGGATTGAAGCGCTGTTCGTGGGCCTGTTAATATTGTCATAGAACAAGTCCCCGGTTGGCGTGACTGTAATCGTGACGGTGGCGGTGTTGGAATTGGTCTGACCATCGCTGATTTGATAGGTAAAGCTGTCCACCCCTGTAAAATTATTCGTCGGCGTGTAATTGAATGATCCATTACTGAAGAAACTGAAGGCTCCATTTGCTGGCCCACTTACCAGAAAGGCGGTATAAGTTCCCGGTGGATTAGTCGCATTGCTTAGCAATCCAGGAGCGGCCACGTTCAAAGGAACTCCAGTTCCAGTATAATAGGCCTTGTCCCCAGCGGAAGGAAGAGGCGCGTAATTGATCACCGCATTGGTAACTGAATTCCCCACCAGAACTTTCACAACATTTCCGTTGACGCGATAGGCGCTCGTGCCCGCAACCGTGCCATTGGTCAGAACTTGAAGCCCGGAATATGAGTTGCAAGGAATTATGATTTCCACTGCGCAATTGGTGTTGATTGCCCCCGCGATCGAAATAATGGCTGATGATTGGTTTCCATTGGTGGCACAGCTGGCGGTGACCAGTGCGTTTGACCGCTGTTGCCACCAGTTGTAGATCCCCAATGCATTTGCCGACCAGATCCTCGGCTTGCTCAAACTGTAAGTAACGTAATATGACGCAAGCGGCCCGGCTTCATTTCGGCCGTCAGAAGAGCTGTGGGAATATAGATCAATCAATCCACCTAAATTGTAATAGTAATCAACCAAGGCGGTGACACTTGCTGTGGTATGACCGTTTTCCATGGCTTGTGCTATGTCTGTCCCCACATACCAGTCACTGGTTGGCATCGAGACAAATGAATAGTGTTGATCCGGCGTCTGAACGGACATGGTCCAGCTCGGAAACGGGCAGGTTTTTTGCTCGCCTGCGGTTTTCACATTCAGCGCCTGCAATATTTGTAGGGATGTCTCCCGTGCCGAATTAAAATAGGGTGCCACCCAGGTTCGCGTATTACTGGTGTTCAACCCCCATCCCTCGACATCCAAAAATGAATTTGACACCGAGGCCATCGCATACGCGGCGGTGCTCGCATATCCAGCAGGAAGCACCACCGGGCCGTTAAATCCAACATTGGTGGTGTCAAGGATGTCATCCGGCCCCCAATGCCAGTAGTCATAGTCGTTTGGGGTTAATGCCGGGACGTAAGGATTGATGTTCGTCAACCCGCCATTGTGGGGGGAAATCGTCGCTCCGAGTGAAACCGCCACCTGGAGATTTGAAATCGTGATCGGTGCCGTTGGCACATCCTCGCGTAACATGCCGGTGCAAAAATAATAGTCACCTTTAGCCCCGTGGGCATTTTCAAATTGAGCGGAAGGCAGGATGGAATCAAACAAATAAGGCAGAGCCTCCATGTCGTGTCGAAAGATCACCGCGGCATCATACTGATACGGCCAGGGGCTAAGTTTAATCACCGGCAGATTCGCCGAGGCGAATGCCCATTGGATGGCATTCCGAAAGATGCCATAGGAATACATGACGGGTGAAAAACCACCAACCCCGAGCAACGGCTGCATCGCAGCATCGTAAATAAAATAGCCCTTGCCAAACTTTTTTACCAGCAGGTATGGATAGTCGTCTCCCCAAGCGATTGCTACAGCATCACTTGCTTGAACCTGCCATATCAAATGCGGATTGTTGGGAACCCCAGGCGGGTGGGTCGGGTAGGGATCTGGATCTTGATCGGAGGACAACGGCATATGCCAAGGAAGATATCCTTCAGGAATATGCGCAATCAGGGGATGGTTCAATTGTTTGATGAAATAATAGTTGGCAACCCAATTTGTGAGGCTTGGATTCACCATGTGCATGCCCATCGCATTGGCAAGGGCAAAGTCGCCGCGCGTCGTTCCATTGGTATTTCGCGTAAAGGCCGAAGATCCGACAAACAAAAATCCTCCGGAAGCTACATAGTTGGTGAAATTAGAGATTTCAGCATCGGCGATGGACTCGGAAGCCAAGCTTATGACAATGGGATACTTTGGAGTTCCATCAGTATTCGTCAAGATTCCCGACAAGATATTTGAATCACCAATGACCTGAAAGGCCGTGCCGTCAGACCGCAAGGCCTCTTTGACCGAATCAGGCATGACAAAATAATGCCAATTGTTTGGCCACCACTCATTGCTAGTTGTTCCAACCCCGGTTGGCGTTGTGCTACTCGCGGGCATGGTTTCCAAGGCTCGTGTGAATTCCGAGTCATGAATCGCCACAACTGGCAAGGTTGCCAAACCTGTGGACGCGAAAAAAACTGTCGTGCAAAACAATGTGGTTGTAATTATTTTCATCAAATTATTGTATAATGCCCTAGTCTGCTGACAAAAGCAGCCCCTTACTCATTTTAATTGACTTCCTTTAGTTAAATATGGACTAAAAAAGCCAAAAATCAAGGCTATGGCCCATAATTAAGGTATTTTTATTTTGAAGACTCATATTAAATTAAGGTGTAATATAGATTTCGAACACCGTGGAATACGACACGCTGTCCTTTATGGCACCGCCAGCCACATAGATGCGGTTGTTTAACAGCACGGGGAAAATTCCATGCCGAGCCGTGAGCATGGGAGTGCCGAGCCGCCAGCTATTGGATGCCGCGTTGTAAATATCCACACGATTGTAAACATTGTTCACCGTCGCACCCGTGCCTGTCCAAGTCTCCCCACCCATCACATAAAAGTCGCCATTGTAATAGACGCCCTTGCCCATCCCGCCGCGTTCCTGCGGGAGCGGCGACAGCAGGGAGCCAGGCGGGCTTGAATCGTCGCTTGAAATCCAAGTATTGCTGGCCGGATCATAGATTTGCACCGTGTTGTTGCCATTGCCCGAGCCGTCGGAAATATCCCGTCCACCGAAAACATAAAGCTTTGTCCCATCCGTGGCAGACGCAGGATGGTTCCGGCCGTGGAGCGATGGTTCCGACTTAATCATGGCCCAAGTGTTCGCCACCGGATCATACACTGCAGCTGCATTGGTTGGAATGCCGCCAACCGGCAAGCCGTTGGATTCGATGATTCCCCCGGCAACGTAAATCTTACCGCCAATCAAAGCTGAAGCCATTGCGCCGGCAGGGTATGGCATTGATGCGCCGAGCGACCAACTATTGATGGCCGGGTCATAAATCTGCACCTGTCCGTCAACGCTGCCGTTCAAACCGCCAATAAGGTAAATCTTGCTCCCAAACACCTCCGCAGCATGGTGATCTCCGGGATATGGTCGCGGGCTGTTCATATTTGTCCATGTGCCAGAGGAGAAATCATAAGCCAACGTGTCCCAAGTG
>Ga0302320_10006560_pt1 | contig 25799 bp, 23 predicted proteins | sample Bog_T0_3_FD_202130 | JGI IMG/M metagenome (GOLD analysis project Ga0302320, IMG submission 202130) | Peat permafrost microbial communities from Stordalen Mire near Abisko, Sweden - Bog_T0_3 | ecosystem: Environmental > Terrestrial > Soil > Wetlands > Peat | place: Sweden: Abisko, Stordalen Mire... | reverse complement strand
AGCGTGAGGTCGAGCGTCGAGACGGGAGCGGCGACATAGAACGGCACGCCGTTCTCGTGGGCCAGGACGGCGACCGCGTAGGTGCCGATTTTGTTGGCGACGTCGCCGTTGCGCGCGATGCGGTCCGCGCCGACGACGACGCAGCCGATGCGGCCGCTGTGCAGAAAATGGCCGGCCATGTTGTCGGTGATGAGGGTCACCGGGATATTGTCCTGCTGCAATTCCCAGACGGTCAGACGGGCGCCCTGGAGAAACGGCCGGGTCTCGTCGGCGAAGACGTCGATGTGCTTGCCGGCCGCGACGGCGGCGCGGATGACGCCGAGCGCGGTGCCGTATCCGGCGGTGGCCAGCGCGCCGGCGTTGCAGTGCGTCAGCACGGTTTTGCCATCCGGCACGAGGGCCGCGCCGTTTGCGCCGATGGCGCGGTTGATGGCGATGTCGTCGAGGTAAATCTGCCGGGCCTCGCGCACCAGCGCGGCGCGAATTTCGTCGATCGGCCGGCCGCGCAGCGAGGCATAAAGCCGCTGCATCCGGTCGATGGCCCAGAAGAGGTTGACGGCGGTGGGGCGCGTGGCGGCGAGGGTGGAGCAGATGGTTTCAAACTCGGAGTCGAGCGTGGCTTCGGAGGCGTGGAGCACGCCCAGCGCGACGCCCATGGCTGCGGCGACGCCAATCGCCGGCGCGCCGCGGATGACCATGCTGGTGATCGCCTGCGCCACTTCCTGGTAGGTGCGGCAGGTGACGAATTCCTCGATGAGTGGCAGGCGCGTCTGGTCGATCATGACGATGCCTGCGTCGGTCCACTGGATGGTCTCAACCATGCGCGGCGAAGGTCCTTCCTTGAAGCAAGAAGCCGATGAAGAAAGTCATATTGTATACGGCATGGACGAGTGTGGCCGCGCCGGTGGAGTTCCAACGCGCGCGGGTCAGACCGAAGGCGATCGAGGCCAGCGAGAGCAGCAGCAGATGACGCCAACTCCAGGCGTATTGCGGGCCGTGGAGCGCGGCGAACAGCAGGCTGGTGGAGAGAATGGCGGCGGCGAGGCCGGCGGTTTTCTGAATCAGCGGCTGCAGGAAACCTCGAAAAAGAGCCTCTTCGGCGGCGGGTCCCAGGGTCGAGGCGAAAAGCCCGACCAGCGCGGTGGAAAGCGGATCCTTGAGCAGGCGCAGGAGTGGGTTATCGACATCGGGGGCGTGCAAGGCTGCACCCAGGAAAGCCACGCCGAGCGCGAGCAGGAATCCGGCCGGGATCAGCCCGGCGGCCTGGCGCCAGGCGAAAGGGAAATGGAGCGCGGGCCAGAGGCTGAGGTTGTGGCGCAGTTCAAGGATGAACCAGAGCGCGGCGAAGAGCAGGACGTACATGAACGCCTGCAGGGTCAAGAGGCGTCCGGCCACGCTCATGCCGAGGCCGAATACTGCGTCGACGGAGCGCATGGCGATCATGGAGCCGAGGAAACACAGGGGCAGCGAGGCCAGGAACCAGCCGACATCGATCCAGCCCCAGAAGGGCTCGACGACGGGCAGCGCGGTGTCGCTGGTTTCCACGGGGGTCATGCGTCGAGGTCCGCCAGAATGCCGGCCAGAAGCGGGATCAGCAGCTCATGATGGCCGGTGATGGAATAACCCTGGCCACCGCGCTGCGAGTGGGGGCGTTCGACGACATTGACGCGCGGGCGATAGGGTTGGAGGAAATCGAAGTTCACGGTCGTGAAGTCGGCCAACGGGCAGCCCAGGTTGCGCACGGCGCTGACGGCCTTCAGGAAAACTTCCGGCAGCACCACTGCCGAGCCGACGTTCAAATAGACGCCGCCGGCGTCGAGCTCCCGCACGAGGGAACAGAACAAACGGAAGTCGTGATGGGTGGCCGCGCCGATGGCGGCTCCGTCGGCGGTGGGATGAATGTGTGGCGTGTCGGCGCCGACAGCGACGTGGACCGTCACGGGAATCTTGCGCCGCCAGGCCTGGAGCAACAGGCAGGCGGAAGCGAACTCGGGGCGCGCGATGCGCTCGAGCCGCTCGCCGAGGGCCTCGCCCATGCCGATGCCATGGTCGGCTGCGTCGCGTATGGCCGCGTTCATCTCGCGCCCCGTTTCTTCCGCGGAACCGAAGCGCCCGTCCGGCAGCACGGCCTCCACGTCTTCGCTGGTCTGGCCGGCCAGGCCGATCTCGAAGTCGTGGATCGAGGCCGCGCCGTTCATGGCGAAGGCGGTGGCATACCCGCGGTCCAGCAGGTCGATCAGGACCGGCGCCAGACCGCACTTGATGACGTGGCCGCCGATACCCCAGAGGATGCCGCGGCCTTGGGCGCGGGCCTGGCGGAGCGCGGCGACGATGGCCCGCAGGGAATCCGCGGCGAGTAGCTTGGGCAGACGGTCCAGCCAGCGCGCCAGGGTCAGAGATTTCTCTGGCGGCAGACCCATGTGCTCCATCCGCACCTTGCCGCCGCGGGCTGCGATGGGAATGGTCGAAAGGGCCGAGAAATCGAGCGGATGCTGCTTGTAGCGGCTCATGGCCGGGCTCCGTTTCTGGCGCGGCGCAGGACCTTTTCGAGGGCCCGCGCGGTGTAGCTGCGGCGGTTCCTGACCACCTGTTCCGGCGTTCCGGCGGCGACGACATAGCCGCCGCGTTCCCCGCCCTCGGGGCCGAGGTCGATGAGCCAGTCGGCGCTTTTGATGACGTCCATCTGGTGTTCAATCACTAGCACGGTGTTGCCCAGGTCGACCAACTGGTTCAACACGTCGAGCAGACGCCGGACATCCTCGAAATGCAGCCCGGTGGTCGGCTCGTCCAGGATATAGAAAGTCCGGCCGGTCTGGCGGCGGCTCAATTCGCGCCCCAGCTTGATGCGCTGCGCCTCGCCGCCCGACAGGGTCGTGGACGACTGGCCGAGATGCAGATAACCGAGCCCCACGTCCACCAGAGTTTGCAACTTCTGGCGGATTTGAGGGAACTTATCGAGCAGCCCGAGAGCGTCCTCGACCGTGGATTCGAGCAGGTCGGCGATGGAGACGCCGTCGAAGCGCACCTGCAGCGTCTCGCTGTTGTAGCGCCGTCCGCGGCAGACGTCGCAGGGCACGAAGACATCCGGCAGAAAATTCATCTCGATGCGCTTCATGCCGTCGCCCTGGCAGGCCTCGCAACGGCCGCCTTTCACGTTGAAGCTGAAGCGCCCGGGCTTGTAGCCGCGCTCGCGCGCCTCGGGCAGCATCGCATACAGCTCGCGAATGGGGGCAAAAACGCCGGTATAGGTGGCGGGGTTCGAACGCGGCGTGCGGCCGATAGGAGCCTGGTCGATCTCGATCACCTTGTCGAGGAAATCGAGGCCTTCAATTAAATCGTGCGCGCCCGGATTTGTTTTGGCGCGGAAGAAGTGCTGCGAGAGCGCGCGGTAGAGAATATCGTGCACCAGCGTCGATTTGCCGCTACCGCTGACACCGGTGATGACGATCAGCGTGCTCAGGGGAAATTCGACGTCGATGGCCTTCAGGTTGTGTTCCCGAGCGCCACGGACGACCAGGCTGTCGCCGCTGCCCGGACGCCGGTAATCGGGCGTGATCACGGAGCGCGCGCCGCTGAGGTATTGACCGGTCAGCGAGCTCTCGACGCGCGCGATCTCGGCCGGCGTGCCGGCGGCTACGAGTTCGCCGCCCAGACGCCCGGCGCCGGGGCCGAGGTCGATGACGTAATCGGCGCGCTCGATGGTCTCCTGGTCGTGTTCGACAACGAGCACCGTGTTGCCCAGGTCGCGCAGGCGCGTCAGCGTGTCGAGCAGGCGCTGGTTGTCGCGCGGATGCAGGCCGATGGAAGGCTCGTCGAGAACGTACAGGACGCCGCGCAGGCGCGAGCCGATCTGCGTGGCGAGGCGGATGCGCTGGGCTTCGCCGCCAGAGAGCGTGGCCGCGGAACGATCGAGACTCAGGTAGTCCAGCCCGACTTCGGCGAGGAATTGAAGACGGTTGCGGATCTCCTCGACCAGTCGCGCGGCGACCTGGAGCTCGCGCTCGGAGAGCGGCCAGGCGGTGGCTGCCTGGAGCGCGCGGGAAACCGGCAGCGCCGTGAAATCGGCGATTGAAATTCCGTTCATGCGCACGGCCAGGCTGGAGGGGCGCAGGCGGCGGCCGTGGCAGCTCTCGCAATCGGCCGCCGACATATACTGCAGCAGGTAATCGCGATAACCCTCGGTGGGGTTCTCCTTGAAGGCGCGATCGAGGAGCTTGAGGATGCCGGGGAAATCGCCCTGCCCGTGGAGCAGCAGCGACTGCCGTTTGGCGCTGAGCGCGAGGAACGGCTTGGAGATGTCAATGCGGGCGCGGCGGGCAGCCGCGGTGACGGCCTGGCGCATCAGGGCGGAGCTGCCGCCGGGGCCGAGGCCGCCGTCGAACAGCGGCCGCGACTCATCGACGATCACCTTCTGGGGATCGAAAGTCCAGGCGCTGCCCAGCCCATTGCAGGCCTCGCAGGCGCCGTACGGGCTATTGAACGAGAACGAGCGCGGCTCGATCTCGGGCACGCTCTCACCGCAGTCCGGGCAGGCCATCTTCTGCGAGTACAAGCGCTCCTCGCCGCCGACCACGGAGACGATGACCAGGCCTGACGCCATCTTGGTGGCGGTTTCGATGGAAGCCTCCAGGCGCTTCTCGAGACCGGACTTCACGAGTAGCCGGTCGACCAGCACCTCGATGGTGTGGTTCTTGCGTTTGTCGAGGACGATCTCTTCGTCCAGCGAGCGCAACTGGCCGTCAATGCGGGCGCGCAGAAAGCCCGTGCGGGCGAATTTCTCGAGCTCCTTCTTGTACTCGCCTTTGCGGCCGCGGGCGACGGGCGCGAGGATCATAATGCGCTCATCCTGGCGCAGGGCCAGGATCTGCTCGAGAATCTGCTGGGTGGATTGCTTGCTGATGGGGATGCCGCAGTTGGGGCAGTGCGGAACGCCGATCGAGGACCACAGCAGGCGCAGATAGTCGTAGATCTCGGTGATGGTGCCGACCGTCGAGCGGGGGCTGCGGTTGGTGGTCTTCTGTTCGATGGAGATGGCCGGACTGAGCCCGTCGATGGAGTCCACCTCGGGGCGTTCCATCTGGTCGAGGAACTGGCGCGCGTAGGGCGACAAGGTCTCGACGTAGCGGCGCTGCCCCTCGGCGTAGATGGTGTCAAAGGCGAGCGAGGATTTGCCGGAGCCGCTCAGGCCGGTGATCACCGTGAGCGTGTGGCGCGGGATCTCCACGCTGATGTTTTTCAGGTTGTGCATCCGCGCGCCGTGCACGGAAATGCGTTCAAGCATGTTGCGCCTGGTCAGAGCCGGCCCACGTTATCCTCGCCCCCGCCGGCGGCGCGTGCCGAATGAACATTCCAAACCGCCTGGCAGAAAAAGGAGAGCTCCCACCTGGAACCGGAGAACCCGCGCCACGGGGATCTCCCCGAATTGTACCATTCGGCCTTTCCGGCTCCGGACGCGATGGCGCGTGGCCGGGGGGTAGATGGGGGTGGCGCGAGGGTCGCGGGCGGCAAAAGGGGGGTCCGCCGCCGGTGGGCGCGGGTCCATCTGAACTGGTCCGTCGGGTCGGAAAGTCCTGGAACCAACCCGGCGTGAGGTTAAAGTTGGCTAATAAGTACCGTTCAGGTATATGGTTCGGCCGGCTGGTGTCCCTACTACAGCAGGGGAGGATCTGTGCCAACTAAAGATCAGCGCGAGTTCAAGAGATTCGACATTGCACTGCCGGTTGAACTGACGCAGGCCGGATCGCTGCGTTTATCCGACCATCTGCAGACCCAAAATGTTAGTGCGAACAGTGTTTTAATGAGCTATCCTTCTGTCCCGATCGAGGTGGGGCAGGAGGTCGAATACTTCGTCACACTGCCCACGTTCCAGACGCCCGGCACGGTGGTCCGGCTGCACTGCCTGGGCCACGTGGTGCGGCGCGACCTCGATCAGGACAGCCTGACCGCGAGCATTGAGCGCTACGAATTCGTCAGCCATCCGCAAGCCGCCTATCAAGCCGCCTGAACTATAATCACTTGCGCGCCGGCGCGGAGACCGCTACGCTGGTCTCTGGCAAAGAAAGGGCGAACAAGTGAACCTCACGCTCGGTTTTCCAAATCCGGAGCCGGACGACGCGCTCGGACTGAGGCGCCGCGCGGGGCTGCAGGCTTCCATTGATAAACTGACCGCCCGCATGCAGGAGCCGGACTCGCCGATCCGCGCCATCCGCATTCTGCCGGCGCGGGAAGGCGAATACGCCGAAATGCCCGCGGCCGTGCCGACCGTGCTGCGGGAGGTGCTGGCGCAACGCGGCATCGAGCAACTGTACGTGCACCAGGCGGAATCCTTCGAGGCGCTCGAGCAGGGGAAGAATGTCGTCGTCGTCACGCCGACCGCCAGTGGAAAGACGCTGTGCTACAACCTGCCGGTGCTGTGCCGGCTGATGGCCGACCCGGAAGCGCGGGCGCTGTACGTGTTCCCCACCAAAGCGCTGGCCGAGGATCAACTGCACGAGTTCCATTCCACTGTGGAGGCGATGGGCTCGCCGATCCGGGCCTTCACTTACGACGGCGACACGCCGCAGGATGCGCGCAAGCAGATTCGCGAACGCGCCGGAGTGGTGCTGACGAACCCGGACATGCTCCACGCCGGCATCCTGCCGCACCACACCAAGTGGGCCAAGCTGTTCGAGAACCTGCGCTACGTGATCATCGACGAGCTGCACTCGTACCGCGGCGTCTACGGCAGCCACTGCGCCAACGTGCTGCGCCGGTTGAAGCGATTGTGCGCGTTTCACGGTTCGCACCCCCAGTTCATCTGCTGCTCGGCGACCATCGCCAACCCCCAGGCGCTGGCCGAGCGCCTGGCGGGCGAGGAGTTCCACCTGGTGGAGCGCAACGGCGCGCCATCCGGAGAAAAGTACTTCGTCTTCTACAATCCGCCGGTCGTGAACCGGCAGCTCGGCATCCGCCGGGGCTACCTGAACGAAACCCGGCGCATCGCCTCCGAGCTGGTCGCGCGCGGCCAGCAGACGCTGGTGTTCGCCAACAGCCGGCTGGCGACCGAAGTTCTGGTGACCTATTTGAAGGATGCCTGCGCGCGGCCGCCGGCCCTGCCCGACGCGGTGCGCGGCTATCGCGGCGGGTATCTGCCGAAGGAGCGGCGCGAGATCGAGCGCGGCTTGCGCGAGGGCGCGATTCGCTGCGTGGTGGCGACCAATGCGCTCGAGCTGGGCGTTGACATCGGCGGACTGGACGTCGTCGTGATGGCCGGCTATCCCGGCACCATCGCCTCCTCCTGGCAGCGCGCGGGCCGCGCCGGCCGGCGCCTGGGCACGTCGCTGGCGCTGCTGGTCGCCTCCAGCGCGCCACTGGATCAGTTCATCGTCGAACACCCGGATTACTTCTTCGGAAGCTCGCCCGAGCACGCGCACATCAATCCCGACAACCTCGAGATCCTGTTGAATCATCTGAAGTGCGCTGCGTTCGAGCTGCCGCTGCGCGACGACGAGAAGTTCGGGCCGCACGCGGTCAAACCCCTGTGCGAGTTCTTGCAGGAACTCGGGCTGGTCCATCCCAGCGGCGGCGCGTGGCACTGGACCGCGGACAGCTACCCGGCCGACGCCATCAGCCTGCGCTCCGTCACCAGCGATAACTTCGTCGTCGTGGACGTCACGACCGACGAGCGCATCATCGCCATCGTCGCCTTTCCCGCCGCGCTGGTCGAGCTGCATCCCAAGGCGATCTACCTGCACGAGGCGCAGCAGTTCCAGGTGGAGCGGATGGACTATGAAGGCCGCAAGGCGTACGTGCGGCGGGTCGAGTGCGACTACTTCACCGACGCCATCGACTATACCCAGGTGAAAATCATCGAGGAGTTCGAGTCGCAGGCCGTGCCGGCCATCGACTCGGGCCGGCCACGCGCCGTGGCCGCGCACGGCGAAGTGAGAGTCAACCGCCAGATCGTCGGCTTCAAGAAGGTCAAGTTCTACACCATGGAAAACGTCGGCGCGGGCACGCTCTCGCTGCCCGAGCAGGAGATGCACACGACGTCGTTCTGGCTGCACTGCCCGCTGCCGTTTCTGGAACGGCTCGACGGCCTGTCGCCGTCGGAGCGCCTCAACGGCCTCACCGCGCTGGGCAACGCCATGCGCACCGCCGGGGCGCTGCTGCTGATGTGCGATCCGCGCGACCTGGGCGTGGCGCTGACCGACAAGAGCGGCACCCAGACGCCCGGCTTCGAGCCCGACCTGCATCTCTACGACAACTGCCCCGGCGGCACCGGCCAGAGCCAGCCGCTGTACCAGATGAACGCCCAGCTTCTGGCCGCGGCCCGCGACCTGATCGCCGGCTGCCCGTGTGAAAGCGGCTGCCCGAGCTGCGTTGGACCGGAAGGGGAAACCGGCTCTCGTGGCAAGGAAGCGGCGCTACGGTTGCTCGCCGCGCTGCTCGGTGACGATGGTTCGATGGACATGCAACAACCGCCCAGATGACGTAGTGGATTTCCGAGTGCGCGGGGGACGCCTCCTGCCGCGGCCACCAAACCTCTCGCGCGCGAACGCGACCAAACACGGGAAACGCCTCTCGCGCGGGGGATACCGAGGCCTTCTTACTTGCGGGCGCGACCACCAAGCCCCCTGCCGAGGGCGACACCAAGGCGTCCGCCGAGGACGCCGCAGGTGTGTCCCCGCGCGACTGCAGACCAGCATCACACATCACATCACATGATGCGCGATGTGTTAGGCTAGTCATATGCGGACGACCCTGGAGCTCGACGACGATCTGCTCACGACCGCCAAGGAGTTGGCCCAGAAGAAAGGCGTTTCGCTGGGCCGCGTCATCTCGGAATTGGCCTGGCAATCGCTCGCGACCAAGGCTCCCCTGAAGGTACGCAACGGCGCACTGTTGTTCATCCCGAATGCCGGCGCATCGAAACCCGATCTGCGCACCGTCAACGCTTTGCGGGACCAGGCATGAGCATCGCGTTGCTCGATGTGAATGTCCTGGTGGCGCTGTTCGATCCCGCGCACTCGAACCACGACGACGCGCACCGTTGGTTCGGCCGCAATCGCCGGCATGGCTGGGCCACCTGCCCGACCACGATCAATGGCTGCATTCGCGTCCTGAGCAACCCCGCCTATCCCACGGTCCGAGCGACGCCCGCCGAAGTGGCCGGCCGCCTGCGGAGTCTCTGCGCCACGACCGACCATCATTTCTGGGAAGACTCCGTGTCACTGCTCGACGAGACTCTGTTCCGGCCGGCGGCGATCGCCGGACATCAGCTCATTACGGATGCGTATCTGCTTGGCCTCGCCGTGCGAAATCACGGCCGGTTGGCCACGTTCGACCGGTCCATCCCCTTCAAGGCAGTGCCCGGCGCCGTCCCCGCCAATGTCGTCTTGATCGGCAGCCTCTGACCCCGCCCGCTTCGCTCTCAGCCGGCGTCGCGCGTTGTCGCGGGCGTCTGCTGTTCCTTGCGGTAGAACACCAGGTACGCGATGCCCACGCCGATCGGGATCAGCCCGATGGTGGCCGCACCGAGCGGCAGGCCTTCGCGATCGTTGTCGGCCTCGCGCACGTACTGCTGAATCTGCTGCTCGGTGGCGCCGTTATCGCGCAGATTCTTCACCTGCCATACCTTAGATGACATGCTCGGCGGGCGCGAAACGCTCACGGAGATTGCGCCGAGCATGATCGTGATCGCGATCCCCGTATACAGCCATAACATGCCGCGCAGCAAGTACGCGCGCGGCGTCCAGGGTGCCTTGGGGCGTTCTTCGTCGAGCGACGGCAGCACGCCACCGCGCTCAATTACCTGCAACCGCTCCTGGTGTCGCAACACGTCGCGACGGTGGCGCAGAATCAACACCAGGGTCAGAAACGCCAGAGCGAAACCCGCCAACACTAGAAACACGACTTGCTTGCTGTCCATAGGTCAGAACTCCTTTTCGCTTCTTTTGACCTGCCCGCGGGATCCGAATGTTTCAATTCCCGGCTGAAACATTGCCCGGCCGTCGTATGGTCTAAACAGAGGAGCTTCTCAAGCCCCCACACCGATGGAACCTGCGATCCAGGCCCAACTCGAAGCCGGCAATCTGAACGCGGCGTTCGACCTCGTGGTCGAACACTACCAGCACCGCGTGTACCGCCTCGCGCTGGCCATTCTCGGCGACCCAGCGGCCGCGCAAGACGCGGCGCAGGAGGCGTTCCTCCGCATTTGGAAAGGGCTTAAGGGGTTTCGCGGCCAGTCGGCGTTGAGTACTTGGATTTACACGATCACACGCAACGCGGCGCTGACCGAGCGCCAATCGGCCGCCGCGCGCCGGACGCTGCCGCTGGATGATGCTCCGGCAGGCTCGCTCGCCCGCGGCGGGCGCGTGGAAACCCAGGCACCCACGCGCGCCGGATTCGACGTCGCCGCGCTGGTATCTCAATTGCGGCCACAATACCAGCAGGTCATTCGCCTCTATTATCTGGAGGAGAACTCGTATGAGGAGGTGTCGCGAATGCTCGACATCCCCTTGGGAACGGTGAAGACGCTGCTGCACCGCGCGCGTATCGAGCTCGTGGCACTGCTGGCGCCAGCTACAGTGAGAGAAGGCTGAGGATGCCCTGCACGGAATTCGAGGAACTGCTCACGGATTACGAAACGCTCGGCGCAGTGGAGCGCGCGCGCGTGGACGCCCACCTGACCCATTGTGAAGCCTGCCGCGGCTGGCGCGAGGCTTTCGCCGAGGCCGACGCGGCGCTGCGCGCGGCTTACACCGGCGTGCGTGCTCCGGCGTCGCTCGCAGCCTATGTCCGGCAGCGAATCCCGCATCCAGCCGCTAGCGCCGCCCGCGTCAGCCTGGTTCCGGAGATTCTCGATTTCATTGCCTGGACCGGCGTGCTTTGCGCTTGCGGCGTGCTCGGGTACTTCTGGATGCCACGGGACGTCGTGTTCTCCCAGGCGGCGTTCTTTGCGGTTTCTGGCCTTCTGCTGTGCGTCATACTGTCGGCCACGATCTGGGTGCTGCGCAGCAGCGAAAGCTGAGGCACAGCGAACCGCGCCAGAGGTTGCCGATTCCTGCGCCGCCTTCCAGCCCGAAACCCGCTTGACACCAGGGCGTAGCCTCAAAGTGGCCAACCATCTATGCGACGCGGCGGCCAAGTTCTTTGACAATTGTGAATATTTGGCGAATTTCAAGAGGATAAACCAATTGTTCTAAAGAGAAAAGTCGACAATTGGCTTTGTTCCTTACTTTTTGTTTTTCGTGCCTTCGGCGACCTTGGTTCCTTGCGGGCAGCGCCGTTTGGACCACGCGTTGACGCCAGCCCTGCCCCTCTCCGTAACCCCCTTAACGCCTGAGCGCATGCTCAGGGTGGCAGGCCACCCCATTGGGCGCGCCAGCGTACTTTAGCGGCTACGAATTGATCGGAAATAACCGAAAGATAGCCACACTAAGTCAATCATTCTAAAAAGAAAAGTCGACAATTGGCTTTGATCCTTCAGATTGCTGCAAACTGCTCCCGGCGAGCCCGTCTGCACTCGCCCAACCACGCCCGACTGCGGCTGGCGCTACTGGATCGGGCCGCAGGCGATGCGCGCGCCGGCGTTGCCCGCCGGGTCGGTCTTCATGTCGTCCGGCTTCTCGTGGATCACGACCGCAGTGCCGCCCTCATGGAACAGGGAGTTGGCATTCTGCCCGGCCAGCGTCGCGCCCTCGAGGGTGCTCTTGAATGTGCCTTTCCCTTTATCCGAGACCGTTAGGTTGGGCATGTCGCCCATGTGATGGCCTTCGGGATTCTCCAGACCGTGCTGCTTGTTCGTTGGGTTGAAATGCCCGCCCGCGGTCTTGAAATCCGGCGCCTCGCACGTGCCTACGGTGTGAATGTGGATGGCGTGCACGCCCGGAGGCAGATTCATCACTGTCACCGACATCTGGACGCTCTTAGTGCCTTCCTTGAACTTGGCCTCTCCGACCTTCTGGCCCTTCGCATCTTTGATCTCGGCAGTGGCCGTCTTGCGGCCCTTCGGGCTCTTTGGGCTCTTCGGGATCTTGGGGGTCTTAGGGGCCTGGGGGGTCTGGGGGACGCTAGGCGCCTGTGCGGCTGCGGTTCCGGCCAGGGTTCCGGCAACCAGCAGAACTCCCAGGCCTGAGAGAAGCTTGTGAATCGTCATCGCGTGATTCTCCTTCTGAACGATTCTACGAGGAATCGACGCCTGACTCAAAGCGAATGTCCACAGCGGCGGCCGCCCGGCAAAGCGGACCGGCTCGCAGCGCGCGCGGCCCCGCTCCTCCGGAGGTAGACTCCGCGGCAGTCGCGAGGTTGATATAACGAATGCAACATGCGTACGTTCCTCTGCCTGGCGCTTTGCGCCGCTTCGGTGCTGGCTGGCGAACTGAGCGAGCGGCTTCAATTGACGAAGACGCGCGTGCTTGAAGGCAGCGCGCCGCGCTTTGACGAGCGCTTCATTCTCGCCGATGCCTCGGCGCAGCCGGGCCGGCGCTTTACGGAGTTCAGCGGTGACGTATCAGGGCGCTACATCGGCGCGCTCTCGGCGCTCGCGTCGTACAGCGGCGAGCGCTACGCGGTGCTCGATCGCGTGGTCGACGGCGCGATCCGTGTGCAGCAGCCGGACGGTCACTTCGGCGCTGCGCTGAGCAGCGGCCCGGTGGTCGACAGCGATATGGCGACGCTGTGGGGCAATGGCCGGATGCTGATCGGGCTGCTCGAATACTATGCACTGACCCATCGGGCCGAGGCGCTCGGTGCGGCGCGCAAGCTCGGCGACTTCCTGGTGGCCGCGGCGCCGCGATTCAATTCAGCCCAGGTGCGCGAGGCCTACAACGGCGAGAAGTTTGCGGTGGGTTATATCTGCTGGACCAACGCGCTCGAAGGTGTAGTCGAGCTCTACCGCGTCACGAAGGACGAACGCTACCTCGCGCTGGCGCGCTCGATCGCCGAGCGCACCGACCGCCATCCGGCGCAGCATAGCCACGGCTTCCTGACCACCGTGCGCGGCGTCGTCGCGCTCTATCGCGTGACCGGCGAGGCCAGGTATCTCGATCAGGCCGAAGCGCTGTGGGCGGGCGTCGTCGAGTCGGGCAACGTGCTGATCCAGGGCGCGGTGCCGGAGATGTTCGCGCCGCGCGTCAAGCGCGATGAAGGCTGCTCGGAGGCCGACTGGCTGCGGCTGAGTCTCGATCTGTGGGAGATCACGCGCCAGCCGCGCTACCTCGAGCAGGCCGAACTGACGCTGTTCAACGAGATGGCGATGAACCAGTTCCACACCGGCGACTACGGTCATCACACGTTTTCGGACGAAGGTATCGCCGGCCCCTTCGCGCACGCCTGGTGGTGCTGCACCTTCCATGGCCTGCGCGCGCTAGTGGCCACCTTCCAGCGCGCCTTCCACGGCCAGGCGGGCGCGCTCTCCTACGACCTGCCAGTCGACGGCCGGGGCGAGGCGGAGGGCCTGGCGGTGCGCGCTGAGTCCGAGCTTGAACGTACGGCCACGGTGCGGCTCAGCGTCGTCCAGGCCGATCAACGCGCCCATGCGCTGCGCATTCGCATGCCCGAGTGGGCGACGGCGGTGCGGCTCTCGCTGGACGGAAGACCTCTGGAAGCGCAGGTGGAGGGCGGCTACCTCACGGCTTCGCGCGTGTGGCAGAGTGGCGAGGTCGTGACCGTGCGTTACGCGATGCGGACGCGGGTGGTGAAGCGCGGCGGCAATGCTGGAACCGATGCGCGTCAGGTGGCAGTCTTCTATGGGCCGTGGCTGCTGGCGGTTGACGCGAGTGCCTCGCCGAATTTCTTCGATGAGCCGGCGAATGAGAATCAGGTGCAGCTGGTCGAGCAGAATGGGCAACTCCGACTCGAGGCCGCGCCCAAGCTTGCGGAGCCGGCCGGCCGCTTCGCCGTGCCGGTGGCGCACTTCATTCTGCACTATCGCCCGGGCGGCTACCCGATGCAGCCCCAGACAGCGCTGCTGAGGCCAATCTCTGAATACACAAGCGGACCAGACGCGAATGAGCTCTGGTTCTGGCTGCCATTGGTGCCGCGGGCCGCGGGGCTCGACAGCAACTACAAGTGAAACCAGTGCCCATTCTTGGTCACTGATTCGACTGGAGGCTGGCTGTAAGTGCTTGAAAAAGTGGTGGCCAGGGACGGACTTGAACCGCCGACGCCGGCCTTTTCAGGGCCGCGCTCTACCAACTGAGCTACCTGGCCAGTCTTCTTCTACTAAAGATACCAAAACTCAAAACCTCTGCGTTGAACCCCGGGCGATTCTGGAGTCCGGCACCGGCGGGCCGGAGCGTTCCGTCTGGTAGAGCGGGTCCCGGAATCGGCCAGTGGCGTCCGGTGGTCCGGAACGCGAGATTGGCTTCTGAGAGATTCGGTCGCAGGGCGTGGGCCAGCGGGCTTCGGATTCTTCTGGAAGCCCTGTGGAGGCCTGAGAGGAATGGTCTGCGGCGGCACTCACTCGACAGGAGAACCGGAGCGGTTCCCATGCGAGTCGTGTCTCTCATGATCGTGCTGGGGCTGGCGTGCGCCTCCAGCCGGGCCGCGGCCCGGCCGGGCAGCGCCGTGGAGTACCTGGGGGGAACGCTGGCCAATCTGAGTCCGCGGACACCGGGCTGGCTCGTTACCACCGATCCGCTTTCGCTGGTCTTCTACGCGAAGAAGAGCATGATCCGCGTGCCATACGAACGGATCAACCAACTGGAGTATGGACAGCGGGCCGAGCGCCGCTATTTGGAGAGCGTCCTGCTGTCACCGCTTTTCGTATTGATGAAGAAGCGCGATCACTACGTCACTGTGGGCTTCGAATTGGAAGATGGGCAGCAGCAGGCACTGCTGTTCCGGGTCGACAAGGATGACCTCCGGTCACTTCTGGTCAGCCTGGAAGCGCGGACCGGGCGCAAGGTGGAATACCAGGATGACGAGGCGAGAAAGGCTGGCAAATGAATGTCGTGGCGCGATCTCGCGGTGGCGGCCCTGGTGGCGGCAGGGATGCTGTCAGCGCAAATGCCGGGCGCGAATCCCGCGCTCGAACCGGTCGTCAGTGCGAAGAAGGCGCAGGCGGACAACGCCGGCGTGAAACCACAACTGGATCAGCTTGGCGGCATTAAGCGGGTCTACGTAGAGCGATTCGGCGGTGGGGAAGGGGCGGAACAGATCCGCGACATGGTGATCGCCACAATTCAGCGCACCAGCCTGTTCGCGCTCACGGAGAATCCGGAGCATGCCGATGCGCTGCTGAGAGGCAGTGCCGAAGACCTGATCTACACCGACAACTTTCAGAGCTCCGATGGTATTACGGCCAGGCTCGGATCCACGGGAACCACAGGCTCCAGTCGCAGCAGCAGCCAAATCGTGCCGGGCGTCTCGATTGGAGACCATGAGAGCGTTCATAAACAGGAGCGCCGGCACGAGGCCTCCGCCTCGGTCCGCCTGGTCAACCGGGACGGCGACGTAATCTGGTCGACGATTCAGGAAAGCCAGGGGGCGAAATTCCACAGTGCCGCGGTGGACGTCGCGGAGCGGATCGGTCACCAGCTAGCGGCCGACTACGCGAAAGCGCGAGAACGCAAGCCAGCCCTGGGAATGCCGGCGTCCTCAAGAGAATGAAACCCGCAGGGGCGGCCGGGACGGCCGGCGGCGGGCTAAACGGCGGTCTGCCGGGGTTGTGCCCCGCCAATCGCAGCAAGCCACGAGAACGACGAGCGGGAATCCCGGCGCCCCTTGTCCTTCAGGTCAGCCTCAACCCCGCGACAGCACGCGCTAGGGACCAACCCGCGCGCGGCCAGAGCCGTTCAGCCAAAGCGGCCATTCGAGTAATCATTCCTAATTAGTACGGGTTCACCAATTGGAGTCCACGGCAGGGGGCGACTAGTATTCCGTAGTGATTTCATGATAATTTGACAGCAAACCTGACCAACGGATGGTATGCTCGTTTTCTTCGGGAGGTTTTTTTGGCCACAGCACAAATGGCTCCGAGGCATGACCGCACGTCCGTCCGCCATTCGGATGCCAGAACCCACCGCATCCGCAGCGGCGTGAGTCTCGAACTCATCTGTGAACGCACCAAGATCAGCCGGCATTTCCTGGAAGCAATCGAGGAGCGGGCCTACCAGCGCTTGCCGGGCGGCATCTTTGACATCAGCTACATCCGGCAGTACGCAGAGCAGATCGGCTACAGTGCGGAGTCTCTCTTAGAGGACTACAGATCGCGCAGTGGCGCCAAAGAAAGTTCGTCGAACCTGCATGCGGTCCCTGCTCGGCCAAAGACCTGGTGGAAGGCCTTGCTGTAACTCCGCGCGCGCACGCCAACCCATTGGGAATCAGAGCATTCAGAGTGGCTGGGTTGAGAATCCGTCACTCGTCCCGAGGGGCCGATATGGCAGCCCGTTCTCTTCCGCGAGCGGCATAATAGCTTGCAGGCCTAAAGTTTTTTGGCCGAGTGCCGATACAATACTCAGGAGGCCCGCATTCATAGATCGCTCGAATCGGGACAACTTCGATGCGCATCCACGATAATCAACCCTCTGGGATCGGCCCCGCGGCTACTGGTGCAAGCCAGGATGTCCGGTCCGCCGCGCAACAAGGCGCGTCCACAGCCAGGCCTGGCGAGGGTGCGACCGGGAAAGATGAAGTCCGTCTTTCGGCTGTGGCCGATCAGGTGGGCAACCTGAGTTCCACGCCGGAGCGAGCGGCCAAGATCGCCGAACTGGCCAAAGTGGTTCAGAGTGGTCAGTACAACCCGCAACCAGAAAAAGTCGCCGATTCGATCATCACGGACATGTTGTCCGGTTCTGGATCGTCGTAGTTCGAGCAAATTCTGAAATCCACGAATTGGAGCGGGAAGCCGCCATCGGTGGTCGAGGTGTGTGTTCGATTGTCACTACTTCTATCAGGGGCGAAGGTGGCGCTGTTTGAACGATGAGCCGAAAGGGGCAGTCGTATGAGTGAAAAGATCGGCCAGGGAGCACAACCGTCCCCGGTCGATGGCGACATTGTGATGACGTTGCTTGATCGGTTGCTTGTGCAGTTGAGGGTAGCCGAGGACGGTTTGAAGGACTTGGGCCGCGAGGGGATGGGGTCCTTCGGCGTGTCGATTGACTCGGCCACTGATGAGCTCCGGGCCTGCCAGGACAAAGTGCGATCAGCCGAGTCGAAAGGGCTTCCGCAGGAGCGGCTGCAGAGCAGAATGACGGCAGTCAAGACTCTCAGCCGCAGGGTGCAGGTGCTGCTCGCCGCCGCGAAAAGCTTTCACGCTGCGTTGTTCAGGATTCACCACACTGAGCAACACGGCTACGGCGGACTGGTTGATGTTCCTGGGGCGGGTCACTACATCGCGGTCCCGCACCGGCTCGAGATACGAGGCTGAGCCATGGGCAGTCTGTTCAGTATTCTGCACATGTCGTCGAACGCTCTGGGCGCGTTCCAGCAGGCCATGAACGTAACGGCCAACAACACCGCCAACGCTTCCACGCCGGGCTACGCCAAGCAGGTCGCTCAGTTCGAGTCGCAGCCTTTTGACACGCAGTCGGCGGTCGGCGGCGGCGTCGTGTATGGGGGGACTGTAGACACGCGGGATCAATATGCAGAGCAGAACGTCCGGCAGTGTGTGAGCGATCAAGGCGAGGCGACGCAGGAGTCCCAACAGTACACGAGCCTCCAAGCCGTCTTTCCGATCGACGGGCAATCGGGGATCTCCCCGGCGCTCAGTGGGTTCTTCAATGCCTTCTCGGCTCTTACGACGACACCGAACGACTCGAGCCTGCGGCAAAATGCACTCGACAGCGCGCAGCAGGTCGCCCAGGCGTTCAACCAATCCATCAATCAGTTGGATCAAGTGAGCCAGGGCGTTCAGCAGGATTTGACCGCGCAGGTCGGCCAGGTGAATCAGATCGCACAGCAGATTGCTTCGATTAACCAGCAAATCGAGGAGAACGCGGGCGCGGCCGCCGATCCCGGACTGAGCGCCAACATGTCGCAGGCTTTGGAACAGCTTTCGCAGTATGCAGATGTGAGCGCTGTCAAGCAGGACAACGGTACGGTCAATGTCAGTGTCGGACAGGCGTCTCTTGTTAGCGGGGACACCGCGCTGCCGCTGCAATTGGTCCCCGGCGCCGGCCAGATGGTCCTGGAGGACAGTCAGGGCAACGATGTTTCCCAGGGACTGCAGTCCGGCAGCCTTAAGGCCATCCTGAACATGACCAGCAGCGTGATGCCGGCCACTGTGGCAAGTTTGAACCAACTGGCGCAGAGTTTCGCCACGGCGGTGAATGGCGCCCTCGAAGGGGGCGTGGACCAGACGGGCATCCCACAGGGCAACCTGCAGGCCCAAGACCTGTTCACCTTCAGTGCGGCCAATGGAGCCGCAGCGACGATCAGCGTGAATCCTCTGACCACGTCCCAACTGGCCCTGGCTGCTCCGGCGGCCGCGGGAGGAAATGCGATCGCCGTGCAGGTGGCGAATCTTCAGCAGGCCACCAATCTGATCCCCGGCCAAACGCAAACGCTGAGCCAGTCCTACGCCAGCCTGGTGGCGCAGGTAGGGCAAATGGTTTCCAACGCCGGGAACGATCAGACCACAACCCAGAGCCTCACTGCCCAGGCGCAGTCGGCGCGCCAGAGCATGCAGGGCGTCAGCCTGGACGAAGAAGCTATGAATCTGCTCGAGTATCAACGCGGCTACGAGGCGATGTCGAAGTTCGTGCAGGTCGTCGATGAGATCACGCTGGAGTTGATCAACGCTATGGTTCAGTGACGATTTGAGGACTGCACTTTTTGGGAGAGATGTTAAATGGACCTCCTAGTCTCCAACAGCAAAGATGCGTTGTTTATCAACCAGCTCAATGTGCTCAATGCCGCCATGTCTCGGGCGCAACAGGAACTCGCCAGCGGCAAGCGGATACTCAACGCTTCCGACGATCCCGCAAGCGTTCCCGCGATCGTGCAGAACCAGGCCGATCTGGCGCGCGTCGAACAAAGCCAGTCCAACCTCAACACATTGAATTCGGAAGTTGGCATGGCCAGCAGCGATCTCGAGAATGCCGCGACCATAATGGACAACATCAGCTCGCTGGCCGCCGAAGGAGCCTCCGGCACAACCAGTGCCCAGACACGGCAAGTGCTCGCCGGCCAGATTCAGGATCTTGAAACGCAGATGGTTGGGATCGCGAATTCGACGAATGAGGGGCGATATCTGTTCGGCGGCGACAGCGATGCGGCTGCCCCTTACTCGATCAACTACGCGAACACGCCGCCATTCACTGCCGACACGACGGCCCCAGCCACCAGATTGGGCATCGATGCGATGGGGAACACGTTTTCGATCGCCATGACAGCCACGGATATCTTCAACAACGCCGACCCCACCCAGAACATTCTGCAGTCCATCGAAAACCTGCGTCAGGGCCTGCTGACGAATAACAGCCCGGCGATTACGAATGCCGTCACTCAGCTTGCCACGGCGGACCAACATCTGAATAATGTCCAGGCTTTCTACGGAAACGCGGAGAGCTCGATCACTTCTGCTCTCAGCGCTGCATCCACAATGCAATTGAATCTGCAGACCAACCAATCGCAGCTGACCGACGCCGATCAGGCGCAAGTGATTACGACCGAGCAGACTGCGCAAACACAGCAGCAGGCAATGCTGGAAATGCGCGCCCAATTGCCGCGCGGCTCATTGTTCGACATGCTCGGGTAGGGTACGCGCCGGCTAACCCCTCAGGTGGCGCACCTCGGCTCGCACAGGCACGCCGAGCGTGACGCGACAAAAGGTCTGCTCTCCGCGACCCCGACGCGGCTTCGCCCAACGCTGGCCCAGGCTGGCGCTGGCTGCGCGCCGATCAGCGTTGTTTCCCTCCGAGTCCTACAAGTTCCTCTCGAACCAACCGGCCCGCCGAGTCGAATTCGAAGGAGGCGCTGAAGGGCGATTCCTCCGGCAGGCCGAACCGGAGATCGGAGACTCGAACCAGCGTTCCGGCTTCCAGTCGTGGGGAAGGGATGGCGCGCCAATACGGGTAACGCGTGAAATTCAGAAAAATGCGCCCGGTCTGGGAAGCTCGGACTGCACTTTCCTGGGGCAGCGGCAGTTCGGGTTTCAACAGCGCGCGACCGGCATCGGGGTCGTACTCGCGCAACAGGTCGACTGGGACAACATGCCAGGCTCTTTCCGTCTCCACCAGGCCTGTCCAGCGCCAGGGAGCGAAAGGCCCGGGCAGCGCCGCCACGCGTTGCGGGGCGTGAGTGTCGTAGAGTCTCGATTCAATCGTGGTGACCGCCTGGGCGTGCAACGCGCCACGCAGGGCTATGAAACCACACAGCAGAAAGAGGACCACCCAGGCGCCACCGCGTCCCGAACCACGCCGGGCGCCGATTTCGCTATCCACCATTCGGACCAGAAGCGGCGCCACTGCGCCCACCAGCAGTAGCGCCCAAATCCATATATCGACGATGTACACCCAGTCCAGCCGGAACCACTCATCGGAGAACGGGGTCAGGAGGCGCACGCCGTATGTATTCCAACAATCCATGAAAAGGTGGCTGACAATGCCGGCCAACACGGCCAGCCAGGCATAGGCAAACGCCTTCAGCCCGGCACTGCGCTTGCGTGTGGCGAGCCACCAGATGGGCAGAGGCAGCAGGGCCAGCACGGGCGCCAACGCAAAGGAGTGCGTCCAGCCGCGATGGTATTCCAGATACGTGAGCCTGCCGGCGACGGCCGTGACGACGTCGATGTCGGGTAGATTGGCTCCGACGATGACGAGCGTTGTCGCGCCTACACCAAGCCGATTCAATCCAACGCGGGCCAGCATGAGCCCGACCAGAGAGTGCGTAAGGTTATCCATGAGGGGCAGTTCCCGCCGCTCGCGGATTCCAGTCGCGCGGTGAAAGCGGGAGGATGACTATATTGTGGTCTATGGAAGGTTCCGGCCGCACGCTCGCTCCTCTGTCCGTGCGCCACGCGGGCCTCCACCAGGGCGGCGGAGTGACAGCAGCCGCCGGGATGGCGGGCGAAAGGTGAGGTAGCGCCGCTCCCGCAGAAGAAGAACAGGAAGGACAGGAATTGCAGCAGACGCCGTATTTCGGTAAGGTCGGGAAAGGCTTCTATTATGATGCGTCTTCGAGGATTTGGATTTGTGGTTTACGTGCTTGCTCTTTTGACGAGCCTGGTTGCGCTTCCGGCCTGTTCCAGGATTAGGCACGAGGATCGCGTGGCCGCCATGGGAAGCGCGGTCGCGGTAGGTCAGTTGACATACACGGCGATTGAATCGGAATGGCGTGAAACGCTGGAATCCACGAATGGCCAACGGATACCGCGGAACCGGTACCTGCTGATCAACATCTCGGTAGTCAACAACGCCCCTGAGGAGAAGGCGGCTCCCCTGCTGCAGTTGGAAGATGCGAAGGGTCAGGTTTACCCGGAAATCAGCGAAGGCGGGGGAGTGCCCGAGTGGCTGGGCTATCTGCGCTTGCTGCAGACGAAGGAGACCCGCTCCGGTCGGCTCTTATTCGACGTGCCTCAGGGCGCCTACAAGCTAAGAGTGTCGAGCGGGGGCGAACCTGAGAACGAGCAGACGGCGCTCATCGAGATACCGTTCCAGCTCGGTTCGGATGAGCAGAGCGGTTCCACCACTCCCGCTTTCGGCGACGTGGGGGCGAACCCTCCGCTGCCTGCGCCGGCGACGCCCGCGAAGAAGTAGTTGGACGAAAGGAAGGCAGCGTGCGCCGTCCCGGCAGATGGCTTCTGGCGGTGCTGGCGGTGCTCACTACCGCCCAGGCCGTGCCCTCCAAGCTGGCGATTGTCAGTGCCATTCTTCACGATCGGCGCGAAGATGGCCCGGGAATCCCAGCCAGCTACGAGTACGTGCCCGGTGAACTGCTCTACCTGAGCTACCGCATGGCCGGCTACACGGCGAAAAACGACGCGGTGGATCTGCGCTGGCAGATGTATCTGACGGATCCGGACGGGCTCCTGCTGGAGCCGATCTCGAACGGTGCGGTTCGGGACGAGGTTACTTCGCGCGACAAAGACTGGTTGCCCAAAGTCGAACAAACGGTCCCACTGCCGCCCGAATTGTACGCCGGGCTTTACGCCATCCATCTGCGCGTTGCCGATGAACTCGCGCAGTCTTCCGCCGAACTCCTCATCCAGTTCCGTGTTCATGGCCGCACACCGGAAAAGCTCCCGGGGATCACGGTGCGAGGCGTCCGATTTTACCGCGGCGAGGACGACGCCATTGCGCTCGATCCCGCGACCTACCGGCCCGGGGCAACGCTCTGGGCGCGCTTCGAGATTGCCGGCTATTCGCTCAGGGAGTCGAACGCGTTCGACGTCGAGTACGGGTTGGCCGTGTACGGGCCGTCGGGGAACTTGTTATACGAACAACCCGTTGCGGCGCAGGAACACGATTCTCCGTTCTACCCGAAGCGTTGGCTCGTGGGCGGATTCAGCCTGACCGTCAGCGCCAACCAGGCGCCAGGCGAGTATCGACTCACGGTGCGGGCGCGGGACAAACTGGCGAAGACGTCCGCGGAGCAGTCCGCGAACTTTCAGGTGAAGAACTGAGGCCCGCTCCGAAGCGGCGCGAGCGGGCTTGGGCCTGGACTCCAATCGAGCCGGCGCGCCGGACGTCCGCTCCCAGGATCTCTCGCGCGGCGAGCCGTTCCTGTGCTCTCTGGAGTGACGCCAGCCGATCAACTCGAGGGCGGCAGCCCCGAGCCGAAGCCGCCGTCCACTACGATGGCCGCGCCGGTTACGAACGACGCCTCGTCGCTGGCCAGGAACACCGCCACGCGCCCCACTTCCTCCGGCCGCCCGATGCGCCATAGCGCGTGCAATTTCCCGGCCGCGGCCCGCGCCGCCGCGGGGTCCGGCTGGGCTTGGAAATAACCCTCCGCCAGCCCGGCGTCGATGTAGCCCGGGCAGATGCAGTTCACGCGGATGCCCTCCTTGCCGTGGTCGATGGCCATCGCCTTGGTGAGTCCGATGATGGCGGCCTTCGTGGCGCAGTAACCGGCGCAGAACGGCTCCACGAAGTACCCGTTCACCGACGACATGTTGATGATGTTGCCGCGCGTTTCGCGCAGCCGCGGCAGAAAGTACTTCGAACACAGGAACACGCCGCCGAGGTTCACCGCCATCTCGCGGTTCCACTCTTCAAACGTCGTGTCCTCAATCGTCTTGTTCACCTGGATGGCGGCGTTGTTGAACAGCACGTTCACCCGCGCGAAGCGCTCGATCGTGCGCGCCACCAGGCGCTCAACCGATTGCGGCTGCGAAACGTCGGTCTCAACAGCCAGGGCCGTGCCTCCCTGAGCCGCGATCAGGCCGGCCGTTTCTTCCGCACCGGCGGAATCGATGTCGGCCACAACGACGGCCGCCCCCGCTTTGGCAAACTCGAAGGCACTGAAGCGTCCGATGCCCGCGCCCGCTCCAGTGATGACAGCGACCCGGTCTTGCAACTTCACGGTTTCGACTCCTGATGCTTCCCTGCCTGCGATGCCGCGCTTCGGCTTTCCACCCCGTCCCGTTGCCATAACGAGTGGACACCTGTTTGAAAGCTCGAGCCAGCAGAAGTTCAATTCTACCTGCGAACAACGCCCGACAACGAGGCTGGACTCGTCGCTGCTCGAATCAATTCGCGCCGGCGCCTTCCCGATTCTCTGCTGTCGAGATCCATAGGGCGCGGGCGGCGACTGGTTGACGGCGGCCCATGGCAAATCCAGCACTTCCATGTGCAGTTTCTGCGCTCTCCGCCGGTACAGTTTGATCCCAAATCGGGAAAGGACCATCCGGCGGGCACAATCGTCTTTGTTTTCTGCTTGTTGCGGTCGCTTGAGCCGTCTGCGGATGATTGGTACGATGATTGCTCTCAGAGCTGGGCAGGAGTGTGATCATGAACCGTTTCTGGAATGTGGCCTTACTATGTGCCGCCCTTACCGTCCCCATCGCGATAGCGCCGACCGCGCTGCGCGCCGATGATCAGAAAGCCGCTCGCAAGTACCACGACAAGCAAAACAATGACGACCATGAATGGAACAAGCGTGAAGATAAGGCTTATCGTGTGTATGTAAAACAAAACCATCGCAAATACAGCGATTTCTCAACGCTCAAAGAGGAAGATCAACAGAATTACTGGGGCTGGCGTCACCAGCATTCAGACGCCCTACTTAAGATCGACATCAAGTAACCTCGCCTTCGCTCGTTCTCGCTAGCTTAGAGCTTCTGGACGATTGCGCTACAAGTGTCCCCTTAGGGGTTGTGAAAAGCCGCGCCTGTTAGCGAAAAAAACTGGTGAAACGCGGTCGCGTGCGTTGCCTGCTGGTCGAGAATCGTAATCGGCCCAGGCAACACGCAGCCGCGCTCATCGGTATTCAATTTCGTTTGCTGTGTGATTCGGCGGCGACAGCCGCCAATTCCGAATTGCCTCTAGTAACCGTTCCGCGTCGCCAGTCGACTTCGAGCCGACGGCTCCCTGAATCCTCGCCTTGATGATGAAGGTCGCTCGCTGCGCGGAAAGGCCGCAATTCCGCCCGATCAAGCTGCGCGCCGAACTTGTGCCCCATCGGCTGGGACGATCTGCCGCTGAATCAGAGATTCCCCCACCATTGCGCGCACTAGGATTCTCTGAGGATCCGCCCGGCATGGCACTGTTCCGCACCCGAAGCGCCGCCGTTTTCGGCATCGACGCCCAACCCATCGAAGTCGAGGTGGACCTCTACCCCGGCGGCTCCCAACGCGATTTCGTCGTAGTGGGGATGCCGGATCTGGCCGTCCGCGAGAGCCGCGAGCGGATTCGGAGCGCCTTGGCCAACTGCGGTTTCGGCTACCCCACCAAGTCGGTCACGATCAACCTCGCGCCCGCCAACGTGCGCAAGGAAGGTGCCGGCTTCGACCTGCCGATGGCTGCGGCGCTGTTGGGCGCGATGGGCATCGTACGGCCTTGCAGCGAGACGCTCCTGACCGGCGAATTGTCGCTCGACGGCGGCTTGCGGCCCGTGCGCGGCGTCTTGTCGATGGCCGTTTGTGCCCGCAAGAACGGCTTCCACTCCCTGATTGTCGCCCGGCAGAACGCCGCGGAAGCGGCCGTCGTCGAAGGTCTGAAGGTTTACGGCCTGACTCATTTGGGGGAAGTAGCCGGTCTGCTGAACGACCCCGAGAAGTTTACTCCGGTCCAACCGGTCCTGCAGGATGGCGATTCGCACGGCGCTGATTGGCCTGACTTTGCCGATGTGCGCGGACAAGCCACCGCCAAACGCGCCCTGGAGGTCGCCGCGGCTGGCGCTCACAATCTTCTATTGGTCGGGCCTCCCGGGTCGGGCAAGACCATGTTGGCGCGGCGTCTGCCGGGGATTCTGCCGCCGCTGAGCTTCGAGGAAGCGCTCGAGACATCGCAGGTCCACAGCGTGGCCGGCGTGCTGGCGCCGGATCAGGGATTATTGTCCGAGCGCCCATTCCGTTCCCCGCACCACAGCGTCTCCAACGCCGGATTACTGGGCGGCGGGGTCGGCACGCCGCGGCCGGGCGAGGTGAGTCTGGCGCACAACGGCGTTCTGTTCCTCGACGAGTTCACGGAATTCGAGCGTAGCGCCCTTGAAATGCTTCGCCAGCCGGTCGAGGAGCGTTGCGTCACCATCGCGCGCTCGCAGATGTCCCTCACCTTCCCCTCGGATTTCATGCTGGTCGCCGCGATGAATCCCTGTCCGTGTGGTTTCTTTAGCGACAACTCCCATACATGCAGGTGTACCGGAGGGATCATTCAACGTTATCTGGGGAAGATTAGCGGACCATTGCTGGACCGCATCGACCTGCATAT
>Ga0302320_10006557_pt1 | contig 25801 bp, 28 predicted proteins | sample Bog_T0_3_FD_202130 | JGI IMG/M metagenome (GOLD analysis project Ga0302320, IMG submission 202130) | Peat permafrost microbial communities from Stordalen Mire near Abisko, Sweden - Bog_T0_3 | ecosystem: Environmental > Terrestrial > Soil > Wetlands > Peat | place: Sweden: Abisko, Stordalen Mire... | reverse complement strand
GTGTGCAGCAGAAACTCATGCGGCACAGCAACGTGGCCACGACCATGAACGTCTACGGCAACGCCAGCCTGAGAGCCAAGCAACATGCCAACTCAAAGGTTGTGCAGATGGTGATGCCGCAAGAACCGCCCTTGGCTGTGCGGCAGCCAGTGGCGGTTTGAGCTATTGTGGGGTTCTGTGGGGTTTGGAATTTGTCGACGTTCGCTAAGTTGTTGATTCTTTGGCTCCTCAGGTAGGACTCGAACCTACAACCCTTCGGTTAACAGCCGAATGCTCTGCCATTGAGCTACTGAGGAGTGCCTTTTGAGGAATTCTCCACTACCAAGTTAGCAGAGAGCGGGCGGCGCGTCAAAAAAAATCGCGGGTGGCGCGGCTCCGTCTTCCGTTTTGATCCTTTCGGGGGTGCGCGGGACCACCGAAGAAGCGATCAGCAGCCGGGGGAGAGCGGCAGGGCCGGTGCAGACGATACCATAGAAGTACCGTAGCTTTGCCCGGAGCGAACCGGGGTCCCCAGCAACAGGACTTCGTAGTTGGGGTGAGGGAACTTCGGTGAGGAGAACGGATGACCCGGATTTCGCGGCTGGACCGCAGCCAGGTAACCCCTGAAACTGTTGCGCTTTACGACAAAGCCTTTGCCCAGCGCGGCAACGTGCCCAATATGTTTCGCGTGATGGCCCACCGGCCGGAGATTTTCTCGACCATGATGGCCCACTTCGGCGCGGTGCTGACCACCGGCACGGTTTCCACCAAGCTGAAGGAGCTGATTATCGTCCGCACCAGCCAGGTGAACGCGACGCCCTACTGCCTGGCCAGCCATACCATTCTGGCCAAGGGGCTGGGCTGGACCGGGGACCAACTGGCCCACTTGGCCGACTGGCCGCGGCGCGAGGATTTTACCCCCGCAGAAAAGGCCGCCCTGCGGCTGGCCGAGACCGTCACCCGCGATGCAAACGCGGTTAGCGACGAACAGTTTGCCGAACTGCGCGGCTACTACACCGAAGGAGAGGTTGTGGAGCTGCTCTGCGCCATCGGCCTGTTCAACTACTTCAACCGCTTCAACAACGCTCTCAAGATGGAGCCGACGAAACCCGGCGAAGGCGGATGCGCAGCATGAAACTAAAATTACCCGAGGGCGCCTTCCGCGCCTATCTGTTTGACTGCGACGGCACCATCGCCGACTCCATGCCGCTGCACTACAACGCCTGGAAAGCGGTGCTGGCGGATTGGAACTGCGATTATCCGGAGGAAGTGTTCTACTCCTGGGGCGGCAAGCCGGTGCGGAATATTATCGCCGACCTGAATACCATGAACGGGCTGCAGATGCCCATCGAGGCCACCGCCACGCGCAAGGAAAGCCTCTACCTCGCTCAGCTTCCGAAGCTCAAGGCGATCCCTGAGGTGCTGGAGTACATTGAGGCAGACCATGGCCGGATTCCGTTCGCCGTGGTTTCGGGCAGTACGCGCGAATCGGTGGTGGGCTCGCTGAGCGTGCTGGGCCTGCTGGATAAATTCGACACGATCGTCTCCGCGGATGACTACAAGCACGGCAAGCCGGCCCCGGATGGATACCTGCTGGCCGCCGAAAGGCTGGGCGTTGCGCCCGCCGATTGCCTGGTTTTTGAAGACACAGAGATGGGCATTGAGGCGGCAACCGCGGCGGGGATGGCCTCGGTCAAAGTTCCCACGTCGCTGGAACGACGATGGGGAAACGGAAATCAGTAGAGCAGCACGGCGATGCGATAGGAGGTGAAGGTGTCCTCCTGGCCCTGCGACGGGCAACTGCCCACAGCGGCCTGGTGATACTTTCCTGTGGCCAACTCATTCACCAGATCCTGAGGCAGTTGGGTCAGTTGCGCGCCCTTCCAGTACAAAGCGAAGTGGGGCTTTGGTCCGGAAGCGGGGCGAGGCAGCGTGCCTTTCGCGGCGCAGGCGGTGCGGGCTAGGGTGGCATCGGGCAGGATGGTGACGCCGTTGGCCTTGACCAAGCCGGCAACCTCGGATTCCTGCTGGGATTGCGTCAGCACGGGCACGGCACGCTCGTAATCGGCCACGGCATAGAGGCCGTCGCGACCGGCCACCAAGGACACGCCCACGTGATCCACCTGTGGATTGAGCAGGTTGGTACGGTGGCCAGGCGAGTGCATCCATGCGTTGTGAATTGCGGCGGGAGTGGGGGCAAGAGCCACATTCTCTTCGATCAGGCTGAAGTGGGCTCCGGCCTGAGCGGCGCGCGCCGAGACGTCCGGCTCGCCCGCATACTGGTGAGAGATCGATCCCTCGGCGGCCATGCGCATGCAGTGCCGGCGGGCGGCCGTGGCCAAGGCCGCGTCCCACTGGAGCGGCCCGACGCCGGCCTCAGCGCGGGCCTGATTGGCCAGTTGAACGATTTGCCATGCCTCCGCCTGTATGGCATTTGAACTTGCAATGTGCGCAGATCGGGACCACGGCGCCTGCGCGAAAACTACGGGTGCAAGCAGCGCCAAAGACAAAACCAAACCATGCCGTAAAATGTCCATAATTCATTTAACCCCAATAGGTTGCGGGTGTTGCGGTATTCTTGCTCTGGCAGGGGATTTAATTGCGGATGGTGCGTGGATGGGGGCTCCATGAAGATAGGCGTGGTCAGCGATACGCACGGGTTGCTCAGGCCGGAGGCGGCGCGGGCGCTGGCTGGAGTGGAGCGCATTCTGCATCTGGGCGATGTGGGCAAACCCTCTGTTCTCAAAGAGCTAGAGAAGATAGCGCCGGTCACAGCGGTGCGCGGAAACACGGACCGCGAAGGGCCATTAAGCGAACTGCCGGAGACTGAGGTGGTGATGATCGCGGAACGCTACGTCTATATGTTGCACGATTTGAAGATGTTACACCTGGACCCGGCTGCGGGGAAGTTTGCCGCCGTGCTCTCCGGGCACACGCACGTGCCCAACTTCTACACACGCAAGGGAGTGCTGTACTTCAATCCCGGGTCATGCGGCCCGCGACGGTTCCGGCTGCCGGTGACGGTGGGATTGCTGACGGTGGCGACAAACGGGGAGTTTGAAGCGAAGATTGTTGACCTGAAGTGCGCCTGTTAACTGACAGATAAAAATTGATATAGACGGAAAAGCTGCACCCGGCACGGTATTTGGCAGGATGCAGCTTTTCTGTTCCCTGTCTTACTTATCCGTCAACGCCTCGACGCCGGGCAGCTTCTTGCCTTCGAGAAACTCCAGCGAAGCTCCGCCGCCGGTGGAGATGTGAGTGATCTGGTCGGCCAGTCCGGTCTTGTTGATGGCCGAGACCGAGTCGCCGCCGCCGATGATGGACGTGGCCGCACGATTGGCCGCGACAGCTTTGGCGATTGCGTTCGTGCCCTCTGCAAAGCGCGGGAACTCAAAGACGCCGGCCGGGCCGTTCCACACAATCGTGCGCGCCGTCGAAACTACATCCTCAATCGCCGCAATCGACTTGGGGCCGATGTCCAAGCCCTGCCACTCGGCGGGAAAATTCTTCGAGCAGTCCCACACCTGGGTCTTGGCGTCGGCGGCAAACTTGTCAGCCAGGATGTTATCCACCGGCAGCAGCAACTTGACGCCCTTGGCCTTGGCCTTGTCGAGCGCCGCTTTGGCCATCTCGATTTTGTCTTCCTCCACGAGCGACTTACCCGTTGTCACTCCCAGCGCGCGCTCAAAGGTGTAAGCCATGCCGCCCACAATGACCAGCGTGTCCACCTTGTCGAGCAGGTTGCTGATCACATCGATCTTGCCGGAAATCTTGGAGCCGCCGATGATGGCCACAAACGGTTTTTCGGGCGATTCCAGCGCCTTGCCCAGGTAAGTAATCTCTTTTTCCATCAGCAGGCCGGCAACCGCGGGCTTGAGAAAGTGCGTAATGCCCTCTGTAGATGCATGAGCGCGATGCGCCGAACCGAAGGCATCGTTCACATAAACATCGGCCAGCGAGGCCAGTTCCTTGGAGAAGGCTGGATCGTTGGCTTCTTCCTCGGGATGGAAGCGCAGGTTCTCCAGCAACAGCACCTGCCCGGACTCAAGCTGGCGGGCCATCGTGGTGGCAACTTCGCCGATGCAGTCCGGCGCAAAGGCCACGTTGACCTCCTCGCCCAGCGCCTTGCCCAGCAGGGTGCGCAGCCGGTCAACCACCGGGCGCAGCGAGTACTTCATATTCGGCTTGCCTTTGGGACGGCCCAGGTGCGAGGCGAGAATCACCTTGGCCTTGCGACGCAGAGCGTACTCGATGGTGGGCAGCGTGGCCACGATGCGGGTGTCGTCCGTGATGGTCGAGCCGTCTTCGGTCAGCGGCACATTGAAGTCGACGCGGATGAACAACTTCTTGTTGGTTAGATCGATGTCGCGAATCGTGAGCTTGGGCATGAGAACGGCCTTCCTTGAAGTTTGATTACAGGGTAATTCTAGAACCGGGCGGCGCCGTGCTACAAATCGGAAACCACGGCGTCCATCTCGATTTCAACACGCCAGGCCGGGTTGAGCAATTGGGCAACCACCACCATAGTAGCTGCTGGACGAATTTGAGAAAAGGTTTCGCCATGCACGCGGCCCACCGCCTCCCAGTCCTCGGCATGGGCCAGGTACATGCGGGTTCGCACCACATCTTCAAAGCCGGCGCCAGCCTGTGCAAGCGTCGCTGCTGCAATCTCGAAAATGCGTCGCGTCTGGCCTGCCGCATCCTGGTCTTCGGCGCCCACCGGGCCGGTCCCAGAGAGATGAACGGAGCTTCCAACGCGCACCGCGCGAGAGAAACCGATGATCGGTTCGTAGGGAGAGTTACCGTTGATGTTTTTGCGCATAGTAGTTTTCAGAGAACAGAAACAGTGGCCAGGGATCAGAATAACTGACCCCTGACCCCTGATCCCTGACCCCTGTTCTTACAGGCCCTTCTTGACCAGGAAGCCGATCAGGTCGACGACGCGGCTGGAGTAGCCCCACTCGTTGTCGTACCAGCTCAGCACCTTGACGCTGTTGCCGACGACCTTGGTCAACGGAAGATCGACGATGGAGGAGAGCGCGTTGCCCTTGTAGTCGGAGCTGACCAGCAGGTTGGAGTCAACGCCCAGAATGCCCTTAAGCTCGCCCGCGGCTGCCTTCGTGAAGGCGGCATTCAGGGCTTCAACGGTGGTGGGCTTCTCGGCGATGTAGGTCAGATCGACGATGGAGACGTTGGGCGTGGGGACGCGGATGGCGAAGCCGTCCAGCTTGCCGGAGGTCTCTGGAATCACCAGCTTGAGGGCCTTGGCGGCGCCGGTGGAGCTGGGAATCATGCTCAGGGCGGCGGCGCGGGCGCGGCGCAAATCCTTGTGCGGCGTGTCCAAAATGACCTGGTCGTTGGTGTAGCTGTGGATGGTGGTCATGATGCCGCTGACCAGGCCAGTGGTCTCCAGGATCACCTTGACGACCGGCGCCAGGCAGTTAGTGGTGCAACTGGCGTTGGAGATAATGTTGTGCTTGGCGGCGTCATACTTGTCCTGATTGACGCCCAGCACCAGGGTGATGTCTTCGTTGGAGGCCGGGGCGGAGATGATGACCTTCTTGACGGTCGTGCCCAGGTGAGCCTTGGCCTTGGCTCCGTCGGTGAAGAAGCCTGTCGATTCGACGACGATCTGAGCGCCGACCGAAGCCCAGTCCAGCTTGGCAGGGTCGCGCTCGCTGAAGACCTTGATCTTCTTGCCGTCGACGGTGATGAAGCCTTCCCCGGCGGTGACTTCGTTTTTCAGGTTGCCCAGAATTGAGTCGTACTTGAGCAGGTGAGCCAGCGTAGCCGGGCTGGTCAAGTCGTTGACGGCCACAAAATCAATCTCCGGATTCCCGAGTGCAGCGCGTAATACGTTGCGGCCAATGCGGCCGAAGCCGTTGATTCCAACCTTTACTGCCATGTCTGTTTTCTCCTTCGTAGTCGGTGAGGCTGTGGTTTGAGCCGGATCGAGTTTGCCCTGGTTTGGCGGCTGAAAATCACCCGGCACGCAATTCCACCAAACTCATGATCGTAACATTGCAGGTCATCGGAGACGAAATCAAAACGCGTTTCTTCCCCATTTGTGCAGATTACCCGCTCCCATAGTGTGCCGTTCCCGATACAGGATCGTATGTGACGGAGTGCACACCATTTGCAGAGCCCTCGGCAAGTATGGTATCCCCGTATTAGTACGAGTTTGAAGGCGGCATGAGAAAACGTTCCCGACGCACCCCCAATATCTCCGAATCCACCGGCAAAATCGGCCAGGAACTCCCCTCGAATCAGTTGCGGCCCTTGGTGCCGCTCTATCCGGACGAGCTCCCGGCGGCGGTCCCGGAGCCGCGTCCCGCCAGGCCGGAGCGGCATCCAAGGCCTGAATCGCCCGCCAAACAGGAGCGGCCTGCCCACCAGCAGTGGAATGAGCCGGCCGATTCCGGGCGCTTAGAGCTCGAGACCCAGCCGGAGATGCCTTCACTGACCCCGCCCGAGCCGGAGGCAGCCGGACGCTCGCCCCAGGCCCCCAAGGGCTTCGTGGTGCTGGCCATCGGTCTGCCCGGTTCCGGAAAAACCACCTGGTTCCGCCGCCGCGGCGTCACCCCGCTCTCCAGCGACCTGCTGCGCAACATCCTCTTCGACGATGTCGAGGAGCAGCGCTACCAGGGGCTGGTTTTTTCCACCCTGCGCTCGCTGCTGCGCGCCCGGCTCATCGCCCGCATGCCCTTGAACTACGTGGACGCTACTAACCTCTCCATCCATGAGCGCCGCCAATGGATCAAGATGGCCCAGAGCTTCGGCTACGAGGTGCAGGCAGTCTTCTTCGACGTGCCGCTGGATGTCTGCCTGGAGCGCAACCGTCTGCGCGACCGCTCGGTCAGCGAGGACATCATGCGCAAGATGGCCGAAAAACTCAAGCCCCCGGTCTTCGAAGAAGGCTTCGCCAAGATCACCGTGGTGCGCGTGAAGAGCGCGGGGTGAGTCGGAGGGAGGCGGGGGTTTCAACCCCCGCATAAGGCTGCAAGAAACAACGCGGGCTTTATCCCTGGCGTAAAATACGCCCTACTGCTGGTTCACGTCCACGTAATACAGCTCCGTCGCCACCTGCAACTCATCCTTCGTAAGAGGCGTCTTCATCCACTGCCACCGGGTCGTCGGATGAATGATCTGCCAGTGTCCCGGCTTGCCCACGCGCACCGGCATAGCAAAGTTCTCCTCATCGGCGCGCCACTTATACATCACCAAGCCAGGCTCCTCGCTGAACAGCAACTCCAGCCTCGGAATCTGCGCATGTCTTAAATACTGATCAATAATCGGCGTCAGGTTCATTCCGGTGTGCAGGTTGAAGTAAGCCACTACATCTTCGGTCAGAATATTCTGATATTTGAAGTGCTGATAAAATCCGTGCAGCAGCGCCCCCCACTTGGCGTCGTCATTCACCACGCTGCGCAGGGTATTCAGCATCAGCGCGCCCTTGAAGTACTGATCCTGATCCGGCTCGGCATTCACGCCGCGCTCGGCGATGATCGGCCGCTGATTCTTCACCTTGGCTTTGTCGCCGTTCAGGTACTTGATAGCGTCGTCCTTGCCCCATCGGTACTCCACGTACAGACTCTCTAGATACGTCGTCCAGCCTTCGTGAATCCACATATCGGCTGGATCGGCGGCCGTGATGCTGTTGCCGAACCACTCGTGACCGCTCTCGTGAATGATGATGAAGTCGAAGCGCAGGCTGATGCCGACGCCCGTCCAGTCGCGGCCCATGTAGCCGTTCTTGAATAGGTTGCCATAAGTCACCGCGCTCTGATGTTCCATCCCCAGGTAAGGTGCCTCAATCAGCTTGTATCCGTCCTTCACAAATGGATACTCGCCAAAGTAATGCTGAAATGCTTCCAGCATTCCTTTGGCCTGCGCGAACTGCACCTTCGCCTTCTCCAAATCTTCCGGCAATACATAATAATCCAGCGATAACTCGCCTAACTGGTCCGAGAAGTGAACATAACTCCCGATGTTCAGTGAAACATCGTAGTTATTGATGGGATAATGCACCTTCCAGTCCCAACGTGTATAGCCGTCGCCCAGGTCGGTCTTACCGATGAACTTGCCGTTCGATGCGTCCACCAGGCCGTTGGGAATGGCGACGCTGATGTCCATACTCTCCACTTCGTCGCGCCACTGATCTTTATTCGGCCACCACATGCTCGCGCCGGTGCCTTCGCAGGCGGTGTTGATCCACACGCGTCCCGCCGGATCCTTCTTGAAGGTCATGCCTCCAAAGCGCCCCGTCTCATCCGGATGGCCGGAGTAATAAAAGTCAATTGAATAAATTTTTCCGGCGCTGAGCGTCTGCGGAAAGTCGACAAAGACCGCGCCCGAATCGCGCTCGTACTTGAGCGGCGTCTCGCCGTAGAGAATCTTGTCAATCTTCAGCGTCTCCAGCAGGTCAAGCTGGATGCGCGCGCCATCCTTCAGCATCCTGAAGCGTATCGTGTTCTTGCCGCTGATGTACTGCTTCTCCGGATCGACGCGAATGTCCAGGTGGTAATAAAGCAGCTTGTTATTGGCGCGATAAGGGCCATACGCTCCGCGCAGCATTTCGGCGCGCGTGGGCAGAACTGCTGTGTCCGGCTTAGCCGGTGGTTTCTGCGCGGCGGTAGGCGTGGCTGTTTGCTGTGCAGCCTGGGCATAGACCGTGGCTCCCAGGGCTAGAACCAGCAGCCCACACCAAAAGGTTCGAAGTACAAAAGATCGCATGGCAGTATCCTAACCGCTCAGTCTGGGTTCCTTCCACGCACGCGTTCATCCCCCATAAACCATCCCGCTGACTCCCCCGGCCACAATGCGCTAAAGTAATAGTGAAAGCTTCTGAAAATCTATGGACAAAATTCTTATCTCCGACGCTCCTCGCCGCTGGGACTGCCTCAGCCTGGGCGAGGTCATGCTCCGCCTCGATCCGGGCGAGGGCCGCATCCACACCACGCGCCACTTCCAGGTCTGGGAGGGCGGCGGCGAATACAACGTGGCCCGCGGCCTGCGCCGCTGCTTTTGCCTGCGTACCGCCATCGCCACTGCTCTGGCCGAAAACCCCGTTGGCCGCCTGGTGGAAGACCTGATCCTGCAGGGCGGCGTCGATACCTCCCTGCTCAAGTGGGTCCCCTACGACGGCGTCGGCCGCCAGGTCCGCAACGGCCTCAACTTTACCGAGCGCGGCTTCGGCGTGCGCGCGGCCGTTGGCTGCTCGGACCGCGGCCATACCGCCATCAGCCAGGTCAAGACAGGCGACTTCGATTGGAAAGCCATTTTCGGCGAAGGCGTCGGCTCGCGCTGGCTGCACACCGGCGGCATCTTCGCGGCCCTCTCCGCCTCCACCGCTGAGGTCGCTGCCGAGGCCATGGACGCCGCCCGCGCTCACGGCACGCCCGTTTCCTATGACCTCAACTTCCGCGACTCCCTTTGGAAATCCATCGGCGGCAAAGCCCGCGCCCAGGAAGTCAACCGCGAACTGGTTCGCAAGGTCGATCTGCTGCTGGGCAACGAGGAGGATTTTTCCGCCATGCTCGGCGTCAAAATCAAAGGCGTCAGCGAGGACTTTGACGAGCTTCCCATCGTCGGCTACGAAGAGATGCTGCGCGAAGTTGCCGCGGCCTACCCCAACCTGAAACTCATCGCCAGCACACTCCGCACGGCGCACAGCGCCAGCCGCAACGGATGGGGCGCAATCGCCATCTACCAGGACCAGATTGTCCACGTCCCGCAGCGCGACATCGAAATCTGCGACCGCGTCGGCGGTGGCGACAGCTTTGCCTCCGGCCTCATCTACGGCCTGCTCACCGGCAAGCCCATCGAATGGGCCGTTAAATGCGGCGTAGCCCACGGCGCGCTTGCCATGACCACCCCCGGCGACACCAGCATGGCCACACTGGTCGAAGTTGAACGCATCGTCAAAGGCGGCTCCGCACGGATTGCACGATAAGCTGATTTGAAGGGTACGGGCTATCGTGTCTGCGAGAGAGCGTCGTCAGCCCTGATTGAACGGCGTCGCTTTTGTTCATTTGAGTCCAACTCGGTGGTTGTTTCGGGCTGGATGCCGGGTAACGTTGTTGTTTCACAACTGCGAAGACCGGTTCGACGTGCACGCTGGGCGGCAGCAAATACGCCTGATCTGGACTGTCAACCTTGAATCGAGACATACTACTGTTGTCGCCCAGATCACTCCTGAAAATCATGAAGTTCTCACGCAGACACTAAAGCCCCGGAGAAAAGTCTAATCCGGGGGCCTCAAGACCTGCTAAGGAGCGTCCTTGAAGTTTCTTCTCCCCGCCATGTTTGTAATCGGGACAGCCGCCACCGTTGTCCGTGCCCAGGGCAACTACGAAATTCAGGTCTACGGCGCGGACACAGTTGCTCCCCGCAGCACCATGGTCGAGCTGCACTCCAATTTCACCGCCGACGGCCAGCGCAAGACCATCGGCGGCGTAGCCCCCACGCATCATGCCGAGCACGAAACCATCGAGATTACTCAGGGCGTCAACGACTGGTCGGAGGTGGGCTTTTACATCTTCACCAGCGAGCAGAGCGGCCTTGGCGCGCAGTGGGTGGGCGACCATATCCGCCCCAGAGTCCGCGCGCCGGAAAAGTGGCGCTGGCCGGTCGGCGTAAGCCTCTCCATGGAGGCCGGCTACCAGCGCGCGCTCTTCTCGCCCGATACCTGGACCTGGGAGATTCGCCCCATCGTCGATAAACAAGCGGGCCGCTGGTACTTCGCCGTGAACCCGGCCCTCGAGCGCACCTGGCACGGACCCGATGTCAAGCTGGGCATCGACTTCGCTCCAGCCGCTAAAATCAGCTACGACTTCACCAAGAAGGTCACCGGCGGCTTCGAGTACTACGCCGACTACGGCAGCATCACCAACATTGCCACTCTCCACAATCAGCAGCAGCAGCTCTTCCCCGCCATCGACCTGAATCTCTCACCCGACTGGGAGATCAACTTCGGCGTAGGCATAGGCCCCACCGCCGCCACCGATCACTGGATCATAAAAGGCATCATCGGCCGCCGCTTCAATTGGGGTCGCCAGAAGAAGTAACGATTCTGTGATTTACTCCGCCGGCTCGGTGCTGGGGTGCCTCAGATCCCGCTTCTGAGATCAGGGAGATCACGAACCCCAACCCGCCCTGCTGAATGCCGCCCGCTTGGACAACTTGGCTGACCTCTGACCCCTGATCTCTGATCCCTGATCCCTGTTTTCGTTGCAGATAATTACCCTCATCACGCGCACAATATAGAAAAAGGCTGAAACCCAGCCGTGTAGGGAGAAACCTGTATGATCGAAGCCATCGAAACCACCCCCGCCCCATGCGCGGCGGAAGAACCCGATGCTGTCCCTGAAAACCCCGCTATCGCCCGTTGCATGAAGGCCTATGCTCGAGCTAAGAATGCGGCCATCGCCATGGGAAAAGGGTCTGTCTTTTGCGCCCTCAGAGCTGAAGAGGCCTACCGCTATGCCATGCCTCGGCTCTCTGGGGATGAAAATATCCGTGACTTTATTGCCTGCGTGGCTCACGGAATGCTCATCGACGCCATCAGCAGTGCGAACACGACGAGGCTTCTTTACGCCGCCCAGATTGCCCATACCACGGTCAGTAAAAAGGGGTTAACGCGGAAATCAGCCGCAAAATGATACCCCTCCCCCCCGTGGTCCATTCTCCGTTTCTTCGCTTTTCATGAAAAAGCTAAGATTATCGGGTGTCCCATCCTCGCGGCGTATTTGTTCTTGCCGCTAGGGTGGGAGTTGGAAATCTGATGAATTGTAAGAACTGGCAATCTCACCGCTTCACGGCCCGAATCATTTCCTTGCGCACGGTGAGTCGCTCCACCAAATCCGTGCGCACCTCATAGCCGCGCCCCGGAGTCTCAGGAATCGCTATCTCGCCCGCCCGTGAAACCATTACCTCCGGCTCGATGATGTCTTCGGCCCAATAGCGCGCCGAGGCCGAAACGTCGCCCGGTAGAGTAAAGTTTTCCAGCGTAGACAGCGCGATGTTGTGCGCGCGGCCCACGCCAGACTCCAGCATTCCGCCGCACCACACCGGAATGTTCCGCGACCTCGCCGTGTTGTGCACCGCGATGGCCTCGCTGAAGCCGCCCACGCGCCCAAGTTTAATATTCAGTATCCGGCACGACCCCATCTCGATGGCCGCCAGAGCCTCTCTCCGGTTGCGAATCGATTCATCGAGACAAATCGCTGTTCGCAGCCGCTTTTGCAGCATCGAGTGAAAGTAGAAGTCGTCGTCCCACAACGGCTGCTCGATCATCAGCAGGTCGTAGAGGTCGAAGCTCGCCAGGTGGTCGGCGTCCCGCAGCCGGTAAGCCGAGTTGGCGTCGCAACTGAGCGTGATGCCCGGCCAGCGCCCGCGCACCTGCGCGAAGACCTCCACGTCCCACCCCGGCTTGCACTTCAGCTTGATGCGCTGATACCCGGCCGACAATTCTTTTTCGATGATCTCCAGCAATGCGGAGATCGTCGGCTGAATTCCCAGAGAAACGCCGCAGGGAATTTTGCGGCGCGTTCCGCCTATTAATCTTGAAAGCGAAACCCGTTTGCGCTGCGCCTCCAGGTCCCAGATGGCGTTTTCCAGCGCCGCCTTGGCCATGCGGTTGCCGCGCACCGCTCGAAAAATCTGCGGGCACTCGCCGCCGTTCGCGGGCGATTCAGCCGCCAGCATCGGTCCTAACTCGCCGACGATCACCTGCCAGGCGCTATCGGTCGACTCCTCGGAAAAGAACGGCCGCTCACCCGCCGTGCACTCGCCCCAGCCGACGATCCCCTCGGACTGAATTTCCGCCAGCAAAATTCTCCGCTCGCGGGTGACGCCAAAGCTGGTTTCAAAGGGACGCACCAGCGGCAGGTGCAATTCGCGCAGGATGATGGCGTCAATTTTCATCTTTTTTACTTTCCTTGGGTGTATGTCAACTCGCGCGCCTGGTTATGGCTGAAATGAAATGCCGCTAACTTGCTAACTTGCTCTCCCGCGAAGCGGGGCTAACTTGCTAATTGTTGTCCCATCTCCTCTTCGCTTCGGTGACAAGTTTGAGAAGGTCCCAAACTCAACCAGCTTTGTTCATTAGGCATTGGGGTCATCTTCGGCCTTGGTAAGGCGGCCCAATTCGTAGATTCCGTTTCCCTCCGCGTCGCAGGTGAAGCTGACAACAGCTAACCCATGGGAAAACGCCGCCTGAAACTTTCTGCGGTTCTCCGACTGGACAATCAAAGCGCGCTCCCGATCAGCTTCCGAGGCCCTCCACGCGGAGATGGAGGCCGGAACCGTAATCCGCTCCTCGATCTCGCGTGCCTCTGCCGTGCGGCCTTCGAGAGCCGCTTCGACTCTGGGCGAATCCAGTTCCCACTCAGCCACCAGGCGGTCCGTCGGCAACCCTGCTTGCAGCCGGGATGAGGATGCGCCATAGAAATTCTCTTCGTACCGGCGAGCGATGGCTCCCAACTTGTGGAGATTGAGATAAGCGTTCTTAATTTCCAGCGGATCGAAGGTCCACTCCATGTGGCGGATGCCGCGCTTGAGCGCATCCTTGCGCTGCTCTAACTTGAGCTTCGCGCCCAGTCCGCGGTTCTGGTACGCCTCGCGCACCGCCAGCATATGCGAGTGCAGATAGGCCCGCGACCCGCGCTCGGAGTTTTTCATTCCCGGCAACGACAGTGCAAATCCCACCAGCGACATCGGCCCGCCGCCGGCATTCTCTGTATCGAAGGCGCCGATGACCTGGCCGCCGATTTTCTGCATCAGTATAAAGGCCTTGCGCGGGAGCACGTCACCTGGGTCGTAGCCCCAGGTCTCAATCTCCATCTGAACACATGCTTCCAGTTCGTCAAAGCCGGAGCAGGCGCGAATCAAAATCATGGCTTCGCCCCAATCTCGGATTCAGCCGCGGCCTCCGCCAGTTTCCGCTTCGCCTCAACCCACAACGCCTCCAACTCCTCCAAGGAAAGCTCTTCAAGCGGCCGCTCGCTGGCCATCTCCATGGCGCGAAATCGCTCCCTAAAACGCCGGTTGCAACCGCGCAACGCCATCTCCGCATCCACACCTAAGTGTCGTCCCAGGTTGACCACGGTAAACAGCAGATCGCCCAGCTCCGCCTCAACCGCGGGCTTGCGCGCCGGATCGTCCGATGCAGCCTCCGCCTCCAATTCCGCGGTCTCCTCCGCCAACTTGGGCAACAGATCACGCCATTCCGGCCAGTCGAAGCCGGACTTGCGCGCCTTAGCTCCCAGCTTGGCAGCCTCAGCCAGCGCCGGCATCGCGCGTTGCACTGAATCCAGCCGCGATTCTGGGAGCCTTTGCGCCGAAGGCGCGTCTGCTGCATGCAATGCCCTCTGCGTCGAAAGCGCTTCCGCCGCATGCAATTCCTTTTCCGCTGCCTTGATCTCTTCCCAGTTGCGCAGAACTGCCGCCGAAGAGCCTTCCACATCGGCATCGACTTCGGCGCGGTTGCCCGCCGCCCGCGAAGCCTCCTCGCCGAAGACGTGGGGATGGCGGCGAATTAATTTTCGATTCAGCTGGTCCAGCACATCGGCAATCGTGAAGTGGCCGTCGTTGGCTGCCATCTCGGCATAAAACAGCACCTGGAGCAGCAGATCGCCCAGCTCCTCGGCCAAGTGCGGCCAGTCGCGCCGCTCAATGGCGTCGAAGACCTCGTAGGTCTCCTCCAGCGTGTATTTGCGAACGGAATCGAAGGACTGCTCGCGATCCCAGGGGCAGCCGCCCGGAGCCCGCAGCCGCGCCATGATGGCCACCGAGTGCTGAAACAACGCCGCCGCACGCTCCGGATCGGTTGCTTTTACCTGGTCCGATGCAGGACGCGGCGCGGAATCCTGTGCGTTACTACTGTCAAGCGAAGAGTCCATGCACATCCAGTTTACTTCGCTCCCCATCCATAGTGTCATCCTGAGCGAAGCGCAGCGGAGTCGAAGGACCTGCGGTTGTTCTTCTGTCGAGTTTGTGGGAAAACGTGGATCTCGACCGTCGGTCGCGCTTTCGGCGATATACTCAACTCGACTATGATTCGTATTCTGGGAACCATCTTTGCGGGGCTGCTCGGCCTCGCATTCGGCAGCTTTCTGAATGTCTGCCTGAGCCGCTGGCCCGCGGGCGAGAGCATTGTCCGCCCACGCTCCCATTGCCGCCAGTGCAATCGCACACTCACCTGGTGGGAGAACGTGCCGCTGCTCAGTTGGCTCGCCCTGCGTGGCCGCTGCCGCACTTGCCGCGCCTGGATCGGCTGGCGCTATCCGCTGGTAGAGTTTTCTGTTGCTGTGCTGTGGTCACTTCAGGTGTGGCGTCTTACTGATCGTATTTTTACTGATCTACTCGGAACGGCACCGGAAGCCCACTTCAACTTCTTTTACCCGATAGCTCCTCTCGGCATGATGATCTTCTCCTGGCTGCTGGTGGCACTGGCAGTGCTTGATGCCGAACACCTATGGCTCCCTGACTTTTTAACCCTGACGGGAATTGTATTGGGGATTCTCTATTCAGTTGTGCTTGAAGTACAAGTCGGACTGGAGCTTGATTTTCTTCACGCCGCGTGGAGGGCCTTTGGGGCACGATCGCTAAGTGTCATCCTCGCCTATAGCCTCGTCCTGCTCATCCGCTGGGTCTACTGGCTGATTCGCCGTCGCGAGGGCATTGGCTTGGGTGACGCTAAGCTGATGGCTATGCTGGCCGCATGGCTCGGCCTACCTGGCGCTCTGCTCGCCTTTGGCCTGGGAGTTGTACTCGGAGCTTTGGTTGCAATTATTTTGCTGATAGTTCCATCAGCGCGACGGGACTCCGAGAGCTTGGCACTGAGCAAACTGCCGCTGGGCACATTCCTCTGCATCGGCGGCATTGTTAGCAGCCTATGGAGATGGCCCATTCTCGAAGCGTATTATCGCTGGGCCGGTTTCTGATAATTTGTCAGAAACCGCGCAGGCCGGAACATCACGCTCCGGCTTATCGCGTTACCTGTCCGTGCAGGAGTAGCAGGGATCGATGGAGGCCTGAATCAGCGGCGTGTCGGCCAGCCGCGCGCCCTTCACCATCCAGCGAATCGCGGGCATCACAACATAGGTCGGCGTGCGCACATGCACGCGGGCTGGATTCCGCGAGCCTTCCTTCCATGAGACCGAGTACATGACTTCTCCGCGCGGCGCTTCGACTCGTGCCGTGGACGTTCCGGTGATGAAGTTAAACTTTTCTTCACCTGTGTTGAACTCGCCCGGCGGCAGCTTGGCCAGCGCCTGACGCAGAATCTTGCAGCTCTCCATGATTTCGAGAGCGCGGACCAGCAAGCGTGCGCGCACGTCGCCATCCGGCTGCACCGGCACGTCGAAATCCAGCTCCGCGTAGGCCGCGTAGGGCGCGTCCTTGCGCAGGTCCTGCGGCAGGCCCGAGGCGCGCGCCACCGGCCCGACAACACCGAGGGAGACAGCCTGCTCCTTAGTCAGCACGCCGATGCCAGCGCAGCGCGAGCGCGCAGTTCTGCTGGTGGTGAAGATGGGAATGACGGTGCGCGCCATCTCGCCCTCCAGCGCCTCGACCATCTTGAGAATCGATGCAGGGTCGGTGATGTCTCTATTGACGCCGCCAATGCGGTTCATCGAATAGTTGACGCGGTTGCCGCTGATGGCGGCGAGTATATCCATGATCTTCTCGCGAATCTCGAAGCAGGCCATGAACATGGTTTTGAAGCCCATGAGCTTGGCCGCGATGCCGGCCCAGAGCACATGCGAGTGCAGCCGCTCCAGCTCCGCCATGATGACGCGAATGTACTGCGCGCGCGGCGGCGCCGTTACGCCCGCAACGCCCTCCATCGCCCGGCACAGTGTAAGCGTGTGGATGAACGAGCAGATGCCGCATACCCGCTCCATCAGCGCGATCACTTGAATATGATTGCGCGTCTCGGCCAGGTGTTCGATGCCGCGGAAGTTGAACCCGATATGCAGCTTGGCGTCGAGAACGGTTTCGCCCTCGCAGATCATATCCAGCTTGTAGGGTTCTTCCAGCCCCGGATGATAGGGCCCCATGGGGATTTTGTAACTCATATTTTCTCCTTACTACTCGCGGCCACAACGTCGCGCAGGTTCACGCCCGATGTCTCTCCCTGGCGCAAAAGCAGGGGTTCGTATTCGCGGCCCACAAAATCAAGAGAGTATTCTTCGTGAATCTCGCGCTCAATCCAATCCGCGGCCTCCGTGAGATCAAAAATGCTTTCGATGGATTTGCCGGTAATCTGAAAGGAAAAACCCAGCAACCGGCCATCGAGATCCCAGTGGTACTCCAGGCGAAATCCCTCTTCCTTGGGAAGCTGATAAGCGGTGATGGTGATGAAGCGCGCATGAATTTCGTTCATCGCCTTGGCGAGCTCGCGCACCTTCGCCGCGTCCAGCGCGAGCCAATGCACGCCGCCTTTATCAACCCAAGGGTCCGTGGTTCCCAGTTTTTCCGGAATGCTATCGAGCGGACTCATTGTGCGCCTCCATTGGCGGGGCTGGCCGCCGGCTCGGCAACAACAGCCGCCACCGGAACCGCCGCAGCCGGCTTGACGGTCTGCTTGCGGGCAACGGTGTAGGATTTTTTCAACTCGCCGGGGGTGAGGTAAATTGGCGGGCACTCCGAGTCCTGGCTGAGCGCGTGATCCTTGCAGCCTTCAACGCAGCGTCCGCAGAAGGTGCATTGTCCGGGCTCGTAGCTCCAGGTGAACTCGCCTTTACCCGCCTTGAACTCGATGGCGCGCGCGGTGCAACGCATTCTGCATACCGCGCAACCCGAGCAAAGCGCGGGATCGAAACGCACCAGGCCCCGATAATGCTCACTCACTTTGGGGCGCGCGGGAAAGAGCATCGTCCGCGAGCCGCCCCACAGGTTCTTCCACAGCATGGTCAGAATGTTCATGCTTTATACCTCATAAAAAGCGCTGCAATCACAGCGAAAACCGCAAAGAAGAGCGTGCATTGCCAGTAAAAACGCACCGTTGTATCGATCTGCAAGCGCGCCGTAGCGGACGCAACCACCGACAAGAGCAGCACGATGGCAAAGCAAAGCGCTACGAAGACCAGCGCCGCAACCCACCAGAGCGTGAAGGCCGGAGCAATTAGCGTGGCTACCAAGCCAGTCGCCGCAACCCACTCCAGTCCATGCGAAAGCTCCCACATGGCCAGCTCGGGACCGGCGTACTCGGTCATCGGACCGGAGTAGATCTCCTGCTCCGCGTTGGGCAGAGAGAAGGGATTGAGATGGAGCTTGGCGGGCAGGCAAACCAGGATCGCCGCTATGCCCAGCCAGCGCAGCGGCGAAGCCGGCAGTTGCGCCAGCGCCGAGAGGCTGAAGGTGTGCTGCGATGCGGCGATGGACAGGATGGCCAGCAGGAAGACCACATTGTAGCTAACGCTGAGAACAGCTTCGCGCGCCGAGCCGATCTCTCCGAATATGGAACCCGACGAGAAGCCCGCCGCGATGATGCACATGGAAGGCAGTTCAAGCAGCGCCAATAAAAGAATCAAATCGCCCTCGAAACCACCGCGTGCGGGCAGCACCGGCAACAGGCCCACCGCGCCCGCCGCTGCCGAAACAGCAATCAGCGGCCAGGCCTTCATCAGCAAGCCGCCGATGCCGGGGCGCTGCGGCGAGTCTTTGCCCAGCAGCTTGATGAAGTCGAAAAACGGCTGCATGAAGGGAGGGCCGATGCGGCCCTGCATCCGCGCCACCGCCTTGCGTTCCACCCAAAGGAAGAACCATGCGGCAGGCACTGCGAAGAGCAGGCCGGGAAAGATGAGCAGGCGAGCTAAGGCAGTGGTCAGGCTGCTCAAAATCTCTGGCGTTATCATGCCTGCACCTCCGTGGAACTGCATGCGCAGCTAACGCAATTTCCTCCGGGGTCGCCCACGATCTCGGGCGCGACGTCCGCAACAGGCGGCTTGGAGCCGCGCGCGGCTAGAATCTCCGCCGCCTTGGCCACGCCCAGAAGGATGGCGTCGGGACGCGGCGGGCAGCCGGGAACAAAAACATCCACCGGGATGTGCTTGTTGAGCGGCCCAGCCAGCGTGCGGCTGTCGATGAATACATTGGTCGTTGCCGGGCACGAGCCGATAGCCACAACTGCCTTGGGTCCATAGACCTGGCCGTAGACTGTCTTGATGGCATTCACAGCGTTGTGGGTAACAGGGCCGGTGACGCAGAGAATGTCAGCGTGGCGCGGAGAGCCTTCCAGGCGCACGCCCAACTGCTCGGCGTCGTAGCGCGGAGAGAGGGCAGCCACAATCTCAATGTCGCAACCGTTGCAACTGCCCGAGTTCATGTGAAAGAGCCATGGGCTGTGGCGACGGCTATAGCACATCAATTTATTCCAGAGCTTCATGGTCTCCCTCCAAGCAGCATTTGCAGCGCATCCGGCCAGACGCCAGCAGCCACGATCAGCGCCACAAGCGCAACAATGACGGCCTGTAACAGGAACGGTTCTTTAGTTGGATGCGGCGGCGATGACGGCGGATTCGGCACATGCTCAGGCCCCCACCAGACACGGGTTAGAGCCAGCACATATGCGATCAGCGCAAAGATCGATGAGAGAATGAAGACCGCCGCCAGCGGCCAGCCAATCTGGACTGCCGTCTCGTAGAGTCTCCAGCGTCCGATGTAACCCATCGTCGGCGGAATGCCCAGCATGGCCAACATTCCAAACAAGAATCCAAAGGTCGCAACCGGGTAGCGCGTGGCCAGTCCCTTCGGCTCGCCTTCCAACGCACCGTCGGCTTCGGGGCCAGCAAGACAGATGAAGAGCAGAGCCTTGGCCAGCGCGTGGGTCGCAGCGGCAAAGATAGCGCCGTTTATGCCGATGATGTTCAGTGAGAAGACGCCCAGCAGCAGGAAGCCTACATCCTCGACGGTCGAAAGAACCAGCAAGCGTTTCAGACTGCGCTGCGTGAGCATTAGCAGAGCAGCTATCAGAGAAGTTGCGGCTGCTAAACCCAGCAGAATCCCGCTAGGAGGGAAGCCGACGTGGTCAGGAAGACACCATGACTTCACATAGAATTCTCCGAATGCGGCCATATCGACAACCGCTATAATCAAGCCCAACACCAAGGAGGGAACTTCATCAGCCAAACTGAGCAACCAGAAGATAAGTGGAATCGCTGCGAGTTTAACGCAAACGCTAGTAAGCAAGAATGCCCATGTCCAAAATTGATCAGACCCTGCTAGGTCACCGACAAGCGGCAATGCGGAAAGAAGGACGACGGCAAGGTAAGTCAGCTTCGCGGTTCGCGTACGCGCGCATTGCCAAACTAAAGCCACGGTCATGAACGCGCCCAATTCCAAGAGACTAAGTCGAAGCCTGGGATCGACTACCGTTAGTCCGGCAACAGTGGCCATGCCAGACATAAACATCAATGGAGTCAACTTGCGCCACTTTGCATTGGAGAGAGTAGCCAGTATCAATGCAATCATGGCCACAGCGCAGGCGCCAACCAACAGGATTGGCACTTGTGATGGTGGAATTACCGGCACATCAAGTTCCCATTTATTTGAGTGAATGTTCCAAGCCCATTCTCCAGGAAGGAACACCTTAGCAGCAACCAGCATGATCACTACGAGTGCAATAACTAGCGCCAGCGCATACCGTTCCATCCAAGAGACGACCACGCCCAACCCGCGCGAAACCGCCTGCAATCCTTTCCAGACGCTCAGATAAACAGCATCCACATTGGACCAGCGGAAGAATTCATGCCAGTTTTGCAGGAAGATGCTGGAGAAGTCGCCAGCCGTCAATCTTCCTTCGGACGACAACGGCTCTCCGCCGGTGAAGATTCCGCCGCCAGCCAGCGCCGCGCCATCAACCTTGGGCTGACGCGACACGTAAGCAATCGCGTAGATCAGCCCGCCGAGAATCAGCGAAACCACGGCCAGCACCAGACCGCCCATGGTCGAGAAGCTGCCCGCACCCACTGACAAGCCAAACCACGTCACCTGCACCGGGCTGAGTTGCAGCGCGCTCAGAATCGGATTGAGCAGGTAGTTGACCGCCAACTGCGGCGCAACGCCCAGAATGACGCTGCCCGCGGCAAGGAATCCCATTCCCCAGACCATTGTCGGCGGGGACTCATGCGCGTCTTTGGTCGCCTCGGTCAACGGGCCGAGGAAGACCAAGCTAGTGGCCTTGGCGCCAAAAAAGACCGTGCCCAGGCTGGCCGCCCAGGCGACCATCGCGGGAACCGCCCATCCGGCCTGCAAGGCCGCAGCGTAGAGCATCCACTTGCTGGCGAAGCCGCTCATCAGAGGAATGCCCATCATGCTGCCCACGCCAATCAACCACGAGAGCGTCGTCTTGGGCATCTTCTGCGCCAGGCCGCCAAGCTGGTTCATGTCGCGCGTACCGGTGGCGTGCTGCACCGAGCCAGCGGTCAAAAACAGCCCGGCTTTGAAGAATCCGTGATTGAGGCAATGGAGGAGTCCGGCGGCAATCGCCAGCGGCGTGCCGATGCCGATACCCATCATCATGTATCCGATCTGGCTCACGGTGGAGTAGGCCAACATGCGCTTCAGATCGGTCTGCACCATGGCGTACATCACTCCGACGGCCATGGTGACGGTGCCAACCCACATCAGGGATTCACTTCCCCAGGCGAAGCCCCCGTTCACCGGCCATGCGCCAAAGCTGTGCATGCGGGCGGCCAGGTAGACGCCGGCCTTTACGTAACAGGCCGCGTGCAGCAGGGCGCTCACTGGGGTGGGCGCGGCCATGGCCTCGGGAATCCAGGTGTGCAGCGGAACCTGCACGGATTTCGCCACCAGCGCCACCAGCATCAGCACAAAGATGCCGCCGGTAAATGCTTGAGCCACCTTGGGATCGGTCCAGAGAGCGCTGCCGGTGCGGTGGTAGACCACCAGAATCGCCGCCAGCAATCCGTAGCCGGCAATGTGGGTCATCAGCAGAACCTTGCGCGCGCCGGCAACGGACTCGCGGTTGGTGTACCAGAAGCCCACCAAGCTGAAGGAGCACAATCCGACCAGTTCCCAGCATAGATAGAAAATAAAGAGGTTCGCACTGTAAACCAAGCCGACGAAGCCGCCGATGAAAACCAGCATCGTTGCGTAGAAGCGGGTGGCAGCCTTGTCGTGCGCCATGTAGCCAATGGAGTAGAGCAGAACGAAGGCACCCAGGCCTGTCCCCATCAATGCAAAAAGGACGCTGAGGGCGTCCACGTGGAGGACCAGAGCCAGAGGCCCGTCCCAGTGAAGGACGTTAGGAAGAACAGGTAGATCGACTGCTTGCCCGGCTTTGACCCATCCTACCAATCCGACTACGGAAGCTACAGCTGGCAGACAGGTGATAAAGGCCAGAATCCCCTTTGCCCGGGCATTAAAAAGCCGCGCTACGAGGATCTGCAGCGCGGCGCCCAATAAAAGCGAGCACGGCGCAATCAGAATAAGGTTCTCTGCGTTCATGGTTAGATGCTAGTGATTAGGAGGGCCGGGGGATGTGATGGGACTCACCTTTAGGGCATTGGTATTGCAATGCGGGACGGCAACGAGACCTAGATTACCATTAGAAGTAACTAAAGCTATCCCCCAAACTGGTTGCGTTTGGTATGGGCATAGCCGACACTATAAGTCTATGTCTCTATCGGGTCGGTTCTTTGCCATCATTTCGGTCTGCTTTTTGTTCCTTTCCCCGTGCTTTACGCACGGACAGGATCTCAAGCAGTCGAATGTCTTAAACTATTTCAACTTCAAAGGCCAGCCCACCCCCTCGAAGGAGCTGTTGACTCTACTGGAGCGTCAAACCCGGTGGGACGATGCAGGGTCCGGGGACCTGAATCTGACAGGATCGCGCCTCAATCCGTCTGGTTTGCGCTTGATCTTCGAAAAAATTGACGAACAGGTGACGCAGGGTGGCCGAGTAGCGACGCGCTATCGCATGCGTGCCGAAGGCGCTCCTGAAAACAAGGTCTTTTCTTTTGGAACTTGGACGATCGATAAGACTATCTCTACCGATATCAGAGATATCTATGTGAATGGACAAGGTTTGTTGCTTCTTCACCCTCCGACGCCCGAGCAGGAGTTGAGCTTCAAAGCAGGGAACGATGAGCTCGATATCATGCCTGTGACCGAGATCGCGGAGCCGGTTCGCTATCTTTTCTCCGGCAGGGATCGGCAGTTATCGATTTACGGCACACTCGTTCCCCATCCTGTGATTTCGGTAGATAAGGGGTGCAGGCTGGAAGTGAGGATAGCCCAGCCGGATGCCAAGGCAGTTTTGATCATTGCCGACCGATTCCCTGCTAAGGACAAGATTCCATTGGTGTTGGAGTCGGAAGGATCCTCCGTGAGCGAGATGCTGAATACGAACGCGGATGGCCACGCGGTGATGGCGGTTTTTCCGTATGTGCCTGGCAAGTCGCAAGGAACGCTCAAGGCGACCGCGGAAGGTCCCGGCTGCCTCCCGTCTGTCCTTCTGCAGTGGGGACCGGCCCATCCTGCGGCTTCGACGACTCCGCAGCTTGAACCCCCTAAGGATGAGGGGACAGCCGCCCCGGCAGAGGCCAAGGATTCCAAGCCAGGGCACACGAAAAAATCTCTCCTTCAAAAATTGCATAAATCCGGGCAACCATAAGGGATCCATACGCACCCAAAGATTCGAGGATTCCCAGGCCTGAAAATCCAGAACTCCACCCCACTGGCTTAGCGCACCCAACTTAATAGTTAGTCAGAGATGAGCCATGCGCGGGCTAAAATCTCGCTATGCGAGACAAGAGCCTACAGGGCATCTTCTGGAAAAACTCTCTATGTTGTTGGTTAAATGATGGTTATGTCTGATTTACCTCTCAGCGTGTTGGCTACACTGCTTCACGGCTCCACAATAAATAGGGGGAAGGGGGGGCTATCGAGTTCTTCGAGGCTGGCTTCGAGGCCACCGTCGGAGAAGGCGAGGCCCGGGCTGTCGCTTTCGTTCAGGGTTTCGAGGAATTTCTCGACGAGAGCGGAGACCGAGGTGCCGCGCCTTAGCGCCCAGATTCGCGCCTCGAGGTAGATTTCATCGTGGATCGAGACGGTGAGGTTCTTCATGGCTTCTCCTTTTATTTCAATTGTGCGCCAGAGGAGGAAAATTATATGCAAATCAGGTTGTGGGGCTGGGAAGTGGAGGGAAAGCAACCCTCAGGGGTTAAAACCCCGCTCCTGGAAGGCCGGCTGATTGCCGGGGTTGAAACCCCGGACTGCCACTCCCGGCCTGCCAACGTTCGTTCTAAATGTCTCTGAGAATGGCCTCTTTGGGCACGATTTTGTGGGCGGCAACTGCGGAAAGAATAGCGTTCAGAGTTCCGATTCTGAGGGGATTGTGCTCGGGTACCGCGATGCGGTGGGGCGTGGGATGCTCTGTTTGAAGGATAATGTGACTGCCGACCTGATGGATTTTCTGGTATTCCCAACGCTTGCAGAGGTGCTTGACCAGTTTTTCTCCGCTCAGATTGCGTGGGAGTTTCATGCGACGGCCAGCACCTCATCGCGAATCAGATGAAGTCGGATGGAAGTCGGCGCTGCAGAGTCGAAGTAGAAGGCTTGCACAGCCTCGCGGACGTTGGCTCTCAACTCATCCCAGCTATCGGCCTGTGTGAAGATGCTCTCGCCGAGAGCTTCGGCGGTGTAGCCACCGTCGGCCTCTTGTGCGACTTCAAATACGAGCTCTTTCATGCGGTTTGGACCTCCTGGCGGCCTTCATTTCATGATACCTCGACATCAAGTCACTTGGATGATTCCCAGTCTGAAAATTCAGTCCTGGGCCACCCGCCGGGAGCGTCTGGAATAACAATCTATTTATCAATAAGATAGCGTACAATAAATGAAATTCACTTGCATTAAGCACAGAAAAGGCGCAGGATATCTGTAGTTGTTCGCAGACGTGAGTCTGCTAAACCCCAGCCTGGGCATAATAGGGCTAGAGCGGGCCGCCTTGTGTGGCCCCCTCGCTTTTTAGGGCCAAAGTATGGTGGCGATCTCCCGGTCCGCGAAGCGCTCCCTGGGGAAGATCGTGACTGCCCAGCGCTTCTTGCCAGCGTATCCGCAGATGAGAACCCGGTATACAGGCTGGACTTCCGTGCCAAAGTTTTTTATATAGGCGTCGCCGGGAATGGCGCGTCCCATGGCTTGCCAGTTGGGAACGATCATCGTTGGACTTTCGATGATCGGGCGCGCCCAACTGAGTTCCTGCGCTCTGCGAATTTGAATGCGGCTGGGGTTGAGGGTGATTCGTCCCGACTGAATCTGTTCGATGGTCATGCGTCGGTTCTTCGGTTCCTTTCCATATTTATCCGTCAGCTTGATGAGATGAACGAAGTCCGTGTCCAGGAAGGTGACTCGGCAGCCTCGCGGGTCCACGATCCCCCTGCCGCAGAGATTTTGGCGATACCAGTTGAAGAGGTCCAATAGCGTTGTGATGGGAAGAACGGCAGGTGTGCCTTCCGCCCATTCGGGCGACAGTGAATCGGGTTTGATGCTGTCGGTCAATGCATTCGTTCCGTCCGGAAGGATTTCTCCATCATAGACGGTTTCCGCGTAGGCGGATGCGAACGAGAAGCAAACCACGGGGTTAAAACCCCGCTGCCGGAAGGGCGGAGGTTGCTGGGGATAAATCCCCGGCCTACCGCTCCCGGCCTGCCAGCATTTCAATTGGAGTGACCCCCGAAAGTGAGACAGTCAAGCAAGACACACTTTGCAGGGACTGGGGGTGGCTTGCAAATGGCTGTATCGAGAAAACAGTATACTGAGGAGTTTCGGCGGCTGGCCGTGGCACGGA
>Ga0302320_10006556_pt1 | contig 25803 bp, 18 predicted proteins | sample Bog_T0_3_FD_202130 | JGI IMG/M metagenome (GOLD analysis project Ga0302320, IMG submission 202130) | Peat permafrost microbial communities from Stordalen Mire near Abisko, Sweden - Bog_T0_3 | ecosystem: Environmental > Terrestrial > Soil > Wetlands > Peat | place: Sweden: Abisko, Stordalen Mire... | reverse complement strand
AGTTCGGCTGCGCTCGCGATGGGAATAAATAGGTTCAGGGGTGAAGCCTCAGCAGACAGGGCATTCAGGACAGATCTGTGGTGCCCAGTTAGCACTCGTAGTGCTCGAGCTAGCGCATAGCGATCGCACGTCTGAAGTTCCTTAAGCATCTCGCGCTGCAGGCTCATCAGGCCAGCGGGAGCCGATATTCGTGATCGCATCCGGCGCAGACCATCCAAGATGCGGCGGGCAACCTCCTCGGCATCAATGCGACCTTGTGAATCAGAAGTAATCGCGATCAGACCGTTCGGAAGATTTGGCAACATATCCGTAGCGCGAAGCAGGCAAATGGACTGGACCAAAAGTTTTTGTTGCAAGATCGCTTCGTGAATCGGACACCAGTAACCAGCATCGAATGCGGACAACACAATCTCAATCTGGCCCTGAAGAAGCAGTTCGTGTGCCTCATCGATAGACGCTGCCACGCGAAATACCAAAGGAGTGGCCGTCTCGGTGAACACGCTGCTGAGGCCTTGACAAACCGATGTCGCGACTATTTGTTTACGGGCAAGGACAAGTACACGGGTCGCTCCGAGTTGCTCACGTGACCATTCAACCTGAACTCGCCGCCAGTCTGCTTCTGCATCGTCGTGTGGCCTCAGCGCCTGTGCGACATGTTGAAAGATGAGGGAGCCATAGGCGCGTTCGTAGCCGTGCGGGTGCGTGAAGAGTTCGCCTTTTCGGGCGACTCGAATCGCCCACCTTCCGGCAGTATCAATAATCTCTTCGTCGGTGAGCTGGTTCCTTGGGGCACCCGTTACGACCAGAGTACGCAGATTTTGCTGGTTGCAAAGAATGCCCTTCAGTGCGCCCTTGGTAGTTGAATATGAGTCTGCCTCCGATGCATAGACCATGCCTCCGGGACCCCGCTGCAGGACGGGCAGGTGAGCGGAATCGTATGTCGAATTGGGCGGGAAGTTTGTTATCAGAGCAACGGGATTGCTCGAAGTAAGCTCAGCCGCCAATTCGTTGATCGTACGAACGTACCGGACCGTCGCACTCAGGTGTTGCCGCCGCAGAAACTCGCGCATGCTTTCGACGACCGCTTCATCTTCTGCTATCGCCTGTTCCGACCGCGCGTTGATATTGGCGAACACTATTGCGTCCATAGCACCTCTTTGCGTCGAAAGAATAGCACGACATCGTAAACGGAAGGCGAGTACCCGCGGCGCTGTGACTGACGGTCCCTCCCGGCGAGATCAGGTGTCTCGGTAGACTAGTGTGGGTCCCGGCACGTCCACGAAATGTGATGAAATCGATCCCGGACAATGCCGAAACCGCGATCAAGGGAAGTCGCAATTCGAGCCCACTGACAGTAAATCTCGCGGGCTCGCTATGAGGAGTATGGGCAAATTGAGGAACTCGGTATTCACCTTTGGGGGCGGCACAGCGGACGGCGACGGCGACATGAAAGAAGTGCTCGGCGGCAAAGGCGCTGGGCTCGCGGAAATGTCACGCGCCGGGCTGCCCGTCCCTCCGGGCTTCACTATCGCGACCCACGTCTGCAACACCTACTTCGACGCCGGCAAGAGACTCCCCGACGCAGTCCAGACCGAAGTCGCCCGGGCGCTTGCGAAGCTTGAAAAGGAAATGGACCAGAAGCTCGGCGACGCGAAGAACCCGCTGCTCCTCAGCGTCCGTTCCGGCGCCAAGTTCTCCATGCCGGGCATGATGAACACCATCCTCAACCTCGGCCTCAACGACGTCACCACCGCCGGCCTCGCGAAGCGCAGCGGCAACGAGCGTTTCGCCTACGATTGCTATCGCCGCTTCATCCAGATGTTCGGCGAAGTCGCACTCGAAATCGAGATGGAGAAGTACGACCACATCTTCGACGCCCGCAAAGCCAAGGCCAAGGTCAAGACCGATAGCGACCTGACCGCCGAAGACCTCAAAGCCATCATCATCGACTACAAGAAGCTGGTCCAAAAAGAGACTAAGAAACCCTTCCCGGAAGATCCCCGCGAACAGCTCAACCTCTCCGTTGGCGCGGTGTTCGGCTCCTGGTGGAACCCCAAGGCCGCCTACTACCGCAAGATGGAAAAGATTCCGGACGAGATCGGCACCGCCGCCAACGTCCAGGCCATGGTCTTCGGTAACCTCGGCGAAACCTCCGGAACCGGCGTCTGTTTCACCCGCGACCCGGGAAACGGCGTGAAGGACCTCTATGGCGAGTTCCTCATGAACGCACAGGGTGAAGACGTGGTAGCTGGCATACGCACACCCATTCCAATCGCAGAGTTGGACGCCATCCTCCCTGACGCTTTTGACGAACTGAAGGAAGTTCGCCAGAAGCTGGAAGACCACTTCAGGGACATGCAGGATTTCGAGTTCACCATCCAGGAAAAAAAGGTCTACCTGCTCTACACCCGTAACGGCCGGAGAACCGGCCCCGCCGCCGTCCGGATTGCGGTGGAAATGGTACAAGAAAACCTGATTTCGACAGATGAGGCGCTCCTTAGAGTCTCCCCGATTCAGATTTCGCAGCACCTGAGCCCGACCCTGAGTGCATCGTCACTTGCGACCTTACCTAAACTCGGAAACGGGATTTCCGGATCCCCGGGGGCAGCCGTAGGCAGACTGGCATTCAGCTCCGAATCGGCCATAGAATATTCTCTCAGCGGCCCCGTGATTCTTGTCCGCAAAGAAGTCACGCCGGACGATATCCACGGAATGGACGTGTCAAAAGGCGTCGTCACTACGGTGGGAGGCAAGTCGAGTCACGCGTCAATGATGGCGCGCGGCATGGGCCGCCCATGCGTCGTGGGTATGGGGCAGTTGCACATAGATGAAAGGGAGAACGATCTTTGGGTTGACACCAGGCGGGGCGCATTGCGGTTGCGGCAAGGAGACTGGGTGTCTCTTGATGGAACAACGGGTGCTGTATTTGCAGGAGCGGCCAAGACTGTTGAAGCAGATGTATCGAGCGGATTTGTGGCTCAGCTACTCAAATGGGCAGATGAGCGGTCATTAGTTAAGGTCCGGGCCGACGCAGACCTTCCACGCGACGCGAAAATTGCGCGTCAATTCGGCGCCCAAGGCATCGGATTGTGCCGTACTGAGTTCATGTTTTTCGAGTTTGATCGACTACGCATCTTGATGGAACTGCTCCTTGCCACCGACGGGGTTGCCCGCCAGTCTGCCCTCCGCAAGATCCTCCCGTGCCAGCGCTCGGACTTCGTTGGCATTTTCACCGCAATGGACGGCTATCCCGTTGCCATCCGTCTGCTCGATCCATTGCTAAACGATCTCCTGCCGAAACGAGAGAAGTTGATGGTCGATGTCGCACTCCTCCCTTACGCAAGTTTGCGGAAGAAGAAAGAGATTGCGGCAGATTACTACATCCCGGTTCGGGAGTTGAAAAAGAGTCTTCCCGAACTACTGCGTCGGGTGGAAACGCTTTCCACGGCCAACCCGAAGTTAGGACACCGGGGCTGCCGCTTCGGCGTGTGTTACCCGGAGGTCACGAAAGCCCAGGCACGGGCGATATTCGAAGCTGCCGTTTTGGTAAGCAAGAGAGGCGTCGACGTGCACCCCCAAGTATTGATTCCTATGGTGGATTCGGTGGAAGAGTTCGAAAACCAGAAGCGAATCGTCGTTGGTGTAGCCGACGAAGTGCTGGAGAGGGCATCCAAGAAAATTCGGTACTCCGTCGGAGCAGCGATTGAGACGCCCCGGGCGGCATTGACGGCAGACACGTTGGCCAAGTCCGCGGAGTTTTTCGCTTTCGGTCCGGGTCATTTAACCCAACTGACAATGGGCCTCTCTTCTGACGATTACACTAGGTTTCTGCGAGACTACGAAGAGGCTGGCATCTTCAAGTCAGATCCTTTTGCGGTGCTTGACCAAGAAGGCGTGGGCAAGTTGATGAAAATTGCGATAGAGTCCAGCCGAGGCATCCGCCCGTCAATCGGAATAGGAGCTTTCGGAAGCCACTGCGCTGAGCCGGGATCGCTCGCATTTCTTCAGCAGATTGGTGTCCACTACGTGTCGTGCTCCCCCTTTAGCGTACCGATGGCTCGTCTGGCGTCGGCCCAATCAGCTATTATGGCGGAGCGTGCCCGCAGTTGAAAGCCGGGAAATGTGTGATGCGGTGTGATGAAATTCCCTGTAACTCTTTGAAAAGATGGTAGCGCTAACGGGAATCGAACCCGTATTTAAGCCTTGAGAGGGCTCCGTCCTAACCGTTAGACGATAGCGCCGGAATCTGTTCCAGTTTACCAGAGCCGCTACAGTATAAGTGTTGCGTACTTCTCGCCTTCGTTTATTTCTCGTATGTACGGTCCTCACCGCCGCAGGCGCCGGTGCCCAGACTCCCGGGCAGGTGCTGGTCGTCGTCAACAAGCGGGTTGTGGTTTCCACCTTTATCGGCGGATATTACATGCAGCGGCGCGCCATTCCCGCAGCCAACCGCTGTACCATAGACGTGCCCGACGCAGACGACATCTCGCGCGCTTTTTACGAAGCCTCAGTCGAAGCTCCGATTGGAAAGTGCCTCACGCGGGGGAAACTCACCGAATCCATTCTCTACATCGTTACCACCCAGGGCGTGCCATTGCGCGTCCTCGGTGACGGGGCGCAGCAGGCCAATACTGCCGCCTCGGTCGATTCCGAACTCACTCTGCTCTACCAGAAACTGCACGGCGCCACGATTCCCCTCGCCGGCACAGTCGTCAACCCCTTTTATCAAAAACGCGATGCCCCGTTTCGCCATCCCCAATTCCCCATGTACATGGTGACCCGGCTGGCCGGATACGAGACCACTGACCTCAAGGCGCTCGTAGATCGGGCTCTCACCGCACGCAACACCGGCAAGTTCGTCATCGACGTCCGGGCCGACAACAATACTCCCGGTAACCAATGGCTCCGGGCGGCCGCGCTTCTGTTGCCGAAAGAACGCCTCATTCTCGACGACTCCGCGAAGGTGCTGACCGGCATCAAAGAGGTCATCGGCTATGCGTCATGGGGTTCGAACGATCCCGACCGCAAGCAACGCTTCCTGAACTTCCAATGGCTGCCCGGCGCTATCGCCACCGAATTCGTATCCACCGACGGACGTACTTTCAAGCCGCCGCCGGATCGTTGGACGCTGGGAACCTGGAAGGACACCGCATCCTGGTATTTCGGATCTCCTCAAACGATGACGGGCGACTACATCCACGAAGGTGCTTCCGGGGCCTCAGGCCAGGTCGACGAGCCCTACCTGAACTTCTGCCCTCGCCCCGACTTTGTCCTGCCCGCCTATTTCGAAGGCCGCAATCTCGCCGAGAGCTTCTATATGGGGATCCCCGGCCTGAGTTGGATGAACGTCGTCATCGGAGATCCCCTCATGCGTCTGCAATAGCTTAATTGCCTAAGTGGCACAAATCAAGGGGTTTCTGGTGTAAGGCTCAATCTTGCTCAGAGGCTGCCGATAAGTCCAACGGACAGTTCCCTGCAATCGTCCCGCGCGACTATGAGACTCACCAAAGGACTTCGGTTCAACTCGGTACGAAAAAAGCTTTTCTTTCTGGTGATCCTGAACGGCGGCTTCGCCTTGTTGCTCGTGGGGTTGCTGCTGTTTGGCTACGAAAAGGTGGAAACAAGGCAGATGGCCGAGCGCGAACTCTCGAGTCAGGCGGGGATAGTCGCGGATTCGACGGCGGCCCCTCTCATGTTTCAGGATGAACGTGCGGCCACCGACACGCTTAATGCCCTGCGCGCGGACGCAGACATCGTCCAGGCTGCCGTCTACGGGCCAGACGACCGTCTCTTTGCCTGGTATGAACGGGGCGATCCCGAGGCTGGCCACCTGCCGCCGGCCTTGCCCCGGAGGATTGCGCGACGGGACGCCGGTTTTCTCATGCTCTCCCAACCCGTTCGTCTGGGTAAGCAGCAACTCGGCACGGTCTGGCTGAAGGCGAGTATGGCAGAAGCAGATCTGAAGCTTCGGCGGGATATGGGCTTTGTTTCCCTGGCGCTGTTGGCTTCTTTGATCATTGCCCTCGCGCTGACCGCATCCATGCAGCGAACTATTACCCGGCCGGTGGCCGAACTGGCGAGTGTGGCCCGTCTCGTTTCGATCGGCAGGGACTATTCCGCAAGAGCCGTCAAATACGCCGAGGATGAAATCGGCTTCCTGGTTGATTCATTCAACGACATGCTGGTCCAGATTCAGGCGCGGGAGCAGGCACTGAGTGAAAGCGAAGAGCGCTACGCCCTCGCGGCACGAGGTTCCAACGACGGTTTGTGGGATTGGAAACTTGCCACCGGCAGGATCTATTTTTCCTCGCGCTGGAATCAGATGCTGGGTTACCCGGAAGCGGAGACCTGGTCGGAACCGGAATCCTGGTTCGGGCGCATTCACGAGGGCGACAGGGAATGCGTAAAGGCCGCAATTGCGGCGCACTGTGTGGGCGCTACCGCCGAATTCGTCTCCGAATACCGGATCCGCCAGAAGGGCGGCGCTTTCGTCTGGGTGTTGTGCCGGGGCATCGCGGTCAGGGATGCGAGTGGAGAGGCTGTCCGGATTGCCGGCTCTCAGACCGATATTACTCAGGGTAAAATCGCGGACCCGCTGACCGGACTTCCGAACCGGCTTTACTTCCTCGACCGGCTGAACAGCGCGCTCGAAGCGTCCCGCCGTTCGGGCAGGCAACTGGCGGTTCTGTTTCTGGATATGGATCGCTTCAAGCTGATCAACGACAGCATGGGGCACGCCGCCGGTGACGCATTGCTGGAAGGTGTTTCCCGGCGGCTCCGTAAGAGTCTTCGCGCCGCTTGCTCTACTCTCCATTCCGGAGAGTCTTCGTTCGTAGCGCGTCTCGGTGGCGACGAGTTTGCGATACTTCTGGATCCCGTCGAGCACCCGTCCACCGCCACCTGTTTGGCGGAAATGCTACTCCGGGATCTCAACGATCCTTATCAGATTGGCGGGCGGCAGGTCTTTGTGGGGCTCAGCATCGGTATCGCGATGAGTTCTGGTCCGGAAAACCCCGGTGGCCACGATACTCGTGGAGCGTTGCTGCGCAACGAAGCTACACCACAAGCCTTGCTGCGCAAAGTGGATACCCCGGAAGAATTGCTCCGTAATGCCGATACCGCGATGTACCACGCCAAGACCGAAGGCAAGGCGCGCATGGCCCTGTTCGACGAGGGTATGCGCAAACAGGCGGTCGCCCGGCTGGAGATTGAGACGGAATTGCGCCGCGCTATCGATAATCGAGAACTCGTACTTCACTATCAACCGCAGATTTCGATCGCGACGCGACGGTTGACCGGCTTTGAAGCCTTGGTGCGATGGGTGCATCCGGAACGCGGAATGGTGCCTCCGGCTGACTTTATCCCGGTAGCGGAAGAGACGGGACTGATAGTCCCGCTGGGCGAGTGGGTGCTCCGGGAATCCTGCCGTCAGATGGTGGAGTGGCAGCGCAACCCGGCGTCCGGAAAACCGCTGACGATGGCGGTAAATGTTTCGTTCAAACAACTCGTGGGGACCGGGTTCATCGATAAGGTGAATGCGATCCTCACGGAAACCGGCCTTGCTCCGGAAAACCTGCGCCTTGAGATGACTGAGAGCGCCGTGATGAAGAATCCGCAGGAGGCCATCGAGATTCTGCGCGGACTCAAAGACACGGGACTTGGACTCGAAATCGACGATTTCGGGACCGGCTACTCCTCCCTCAGTTATCTGAGCCGTCTGCCCTTCGACACCGTCAAGATCGATCGGTCCTTCGTTAGCGAACTGGGCGTTCGGGAGGATGGGGCTGAAATCGTGAAGACGATCCTCGAATTGGCCCGTTCCCTTAGTATGGATGCCATTGCCGAGGGTGTCGAGAACGAATCTCAACTGGAGAGACTCATAGCGCTTGGCTGCGGGCGCGCTCAGGGGTTTTACTTCTCGAGACCGCTCACGGCCCAGGCTGTGGTCCCGCTGCTTCAGTCCGAAGTCACAAAATCAAGCTCCGGACAAGTGCGTGCGGCTGATCGCAGCCCCGGACCTTTCTTGCCGAAGCGGACTCCGGCGCTGGCGGTGGATGAAGTTTTTGGTAACGACCTTGATCGCCTGCTGAGGGCCGTGGCAGGGCAATCGCCGGATCGTGAAAGGCGGTCCGCATCCCGGACCGCGACCGGCGCTGTCGGGGCCGACATTATCGAGGCTCAGAATACCGCTCTCCTCAATCCAGGGGAACGCGAGACGGTCGGCTCCCAAGCCTGACGTCGAGGCTGGTCCAGGCCGCCGCACGCTGACTCATATCCTTGCCTGTCGAAACCATGGCTGGAACCGTGGGGGGACGGTGCCCGCTACGAACGCAGCGCCCTCGAAGTCTGCAACTGCGTGCCGATAAATAATACATGTCGATATTTCCGGGGACGGCGCCTTCTGCCGGGGCGCGTCCAGGCCGCCGAGGATCGCAAATTACCCAAAAAGCGTACCTTGCCATTTGCGGGCTGTGGTTCGCTCTGGGTGGGCTGGCCCAGTCGCCGCCGCCGACTGCAGCATACCCTGCAGAACTGGCCGATCCCTCCGCGGTGGATCCGGAATCCCTGCTGAACACGAAAGTGACAACATCGTCCAGGTTCTCCAATAAGGTCTCCGACGTCGCAGGCGTGACGGTGGTGACTCAGGTTGATATTCGCGGATTTCGGGGCACCACCGCGCCCGAAGTACCGAAACCGGTATCAGGGTTGAACGTCATGGTTACCCTTCAGGCCGACAGCAGCATGATCGCCGTGGGTGGCGGTCAAAGCGGGCCTGACGGCGGGGACAGGCTGATTATTCTCGACGGCTGTCCTGTACGGCAGATTTCCGAGGCCGGCACCCGATGGAGGATGACATTCAATGCAACTGATTCCCGCTCGGTCATGGGCGCGCCGGGCTACCCCGGGATCGACTGCGACTCCTATAAGGGCGATCTGGAATGGACCAGCTTAGTCGCCTGGTCGGCCAGGCGTATTCCGCACCACACCGCCCGGGATGGGCGCGACCGGGGCAGTAACCAGGCGAAACGGATTTGAGGAACTGGCGCAACAAACCCGCTATGGGAATCCGAATCAAATCCGGAAGCGCTGCCGTCATCCTGCTGGGTGGGTTGTTCGGCGCGTTCTCGCACGCCCAGCCCTCATCTCGGGCCTCCGCGCCCTCGATGGAGGAGTATCAGGTAAAGGCTGGGTTTGTTTCCAGCTTTGCCAACTTTGTCGAATGGCCGCCCAGTTCATTCCACGCTCCCGATGATCCGTTGACGATCTGTGTTCTTGGCGCCGATCCATTCGGAACGTCCCTCGATGCGCTCACGGAAGGAAAAGTGGTTGCGGGGAGAAGTCTGGTGGTACGGCGGATCTCCGATTCCCGCCGCGTCGGCGGCTGCCATCTGCTCTTTGTCAGCGCCTCCGAGCATCTCCGTTTGCGGGCGATTCTAGCGAGCCTGGTTGGCCAGAGCATTTTCTCTATCGGGGATACCAGCGATTTCATCGCCGAGGGCGGATTGGTTAATCTCCAGGTCGATAACGGCAAAGTTCGCATCGAAATCAACGCCGATGCTGCCCGGGACAGGCGTTTGCGGGTCAGTTCCCGGCTCCTTCAATTGGCCAGGAGCGTGAAACCATAGCGTTGGTGCCAACGCGAATGCACCGGCAGCGCGGATGGCTTCCGGCGCAGACTGCGATTTCAAGGACAGAATATGAGAAGGAAAATTATGATCACCGGCGAAAGGATCGATCCTGCGGGATGGCTGCGAACTGCTGTTATGGGGCTGGCATGGGCGCTGGTCGCTTCAATTTCAGGCTCACGCGCATCCGCCCAGACTCCGCCGCCACTGGCAGGCGCATCCCTGGAAGATCTGATGAAAATCGACGTTACCTCCGTATCAAAGAAGGATCAGACTTTATCCAGGACGGGCGCCGCGGTTTTCGTGATAGGCGCTGAAGACATACGGCGGTCCGGGGCTGCAAACATTCCGGATGTTCTCCGTATGGCGCCTGGCGTCGAAGTCGCCCAGATCAATTCCAATCAGTGGGCCGTCAGTATACGGGGGTTCAATGCAGTTTATTCGAACAAGGTCCTCGTCTTGATTGACGGCAGATCCGTCTATACCAGCAGTTTCTCCGGCGTCTATTGGGACCAGGTCGACACTTCACTTGAAGACATCGAGCGGATCGAGGTGATTCGGGGGCCGGGGGGTACGGTTTGGGGCGCCAACGCCGTCAATGGAGTCATCAATATCATCACAAAGAGCGCGGCTGACACGAAAGGTGGCACGGTCGTCGCGGCATCGGGATCCCGCGAGCCCGGTCAGGGCCTCCTGCAGTTTGGCGGCGATGCCGGTTCGCAGGGAGCCTACCGGATTTTCGGAAAATATTTCGATACGTACGATTCCCCCCTGCCTGGCGGACACACGGCAGTCGATGGCTGGCACACGTCGCATCTGGGTGGACGTGCGGACTGGGGCTTTGCTTCGGGCGACAGCGTCTCGGTTCAGGGGGATTTTTTCAGCGGTTCGGGCGGGGCTACCAGCCAGATTGTTTCCGGATATCCCCCTGCGGGAGCTTTGCTGAATACACGGCTCGAAAACAAATCTGGCGACGCGCTCGCGAAATGGGACCACAAACTGGCCAATGGCTCTCAGACCACGCTTCAGATTTATGACAGCCGCGACGGCCGAACGGAGGATGGAAATCACCTGTCGGAAAATATACTCGATGTCGAGTATGAGCATCATCTGGCTGCGGGGACGAGGCACGACATCGTATGGGGCCTCGACTACCGCTTTACCCGGGAAGAAATTGACCCGTTTGCGAGCTATGGGATTCAGGTAAACCCTCCCCAACGTTCCGACCACCTTTTCGCCGCTTTTATGCAGGACGAAATTCAGTTGTCCCGGTCTGTATTCCTGACCGTCGGCTCCAAGATCGAACATAATGCCTACACCGGGCTCGAACTGGAGCCAAGTCTTCAACTGGTCTGGAATACAAGTGATCGACAGACCGTTTGGGCCTCGGCCGGCCGCTCCATTCGGGAACCCGACACCCTCGAACACGGCATGACGTTCGATCTCGGTACCGTGCCGGTACCCGGCTTTGGCAACGGAGTTCTTGTGCTGAGTGGAAACGCTCATCTTCAGGCCGAGAGGCTCACGGATTACGAGACTGGCTACCGCGCTCAACTCAACCCGCGTGCCTCGATTGACCTCACCGGATTTCTTAGCTTCTACCATCATCTGTTAACTACGGAAACGGGTGATCCTTATGTGTCTTTGAGTCAGAACGAGCCTGAACTGGTGATTCCCCTGCACTATGAAAACCTCGCCCATGCCTGTGACTACGGCATGGAAGTCTTCGGCAACTGGCAGGTGACACCCCGCTGGAAGCTCAGTCCCGGCATCACGGTTCTGCGGATGTCGCTCGCAGACGACCCGGGAGGCAATGACGCCACCATCGTCCAGACCGCAGGCGACTCGCCACGACAACAGGCGGAGATTCGTTCCCGGTTTAAGCTCCTGAGAAATCTCGATTGGGACGGTAGTCTGAAGTACGTCGATTCACTCGACGGTCAAGGCATTCCCGCTTACACGAGGCTCGATATGCGTTTAGGCTGGCGACTCGGTGAGAAAACCGAATTCAGCCTTTCGGGCGAGAATCTGACGAGCGGCGGCCACTTCGAGTTTATCGATCGATCCGGTCTCTTCACTCCTTCGCTGATCGCACGGAGCGTATCGGGAAAACTTACCTGGTGGTTTTAGTCACAGACTTGCGAACCAGGCCGCATTCCGAACGAACATCATCAGCGAAGCGAACTCAGGATGGGCCGGGACCAGAGATCGTTATCCCCGCACCCGCGCCGGATTCGGCAGCCCTGAGCCGCCTGCTGGCGACTTGCGTCGCGTGGCCCCGGGTGCTGCCTTTTGCGTCGCCGCAGGCGTGGTGTTCGCAGCCGCAAGCTCCATTTCCCTGGCACGGATGGCTTGGCAATGGGGACAGTATCCCCCTACCTCGGTGCGTGCCAGCACAATCTGGAAGCCGAAATGGCTTTCGATCTGCCTCCGCAACCTCTGAAGCGGTTCGCCGAAGAACTCTTGCACCTTGCCGCAACTGAGACAGATCACGTGCGCGTGCTCCTGTTTGCGCCGCGTCTCGTAATAATGTTGTTCGCCGGCCTGATGCATCAGATCGAGTTCATCTACCAGCCCGCCTTCCTTCAGTAGCTTCAGCGTCCGATAGACGGTGACCCGGTTCAGCTTAGGGTCCTTTTCCCTTGCAAGGCGGTAAAGGCTTTCGGCATCCAGGTGGCGACCCGTTTTATCGATCAGGTCGAGCAGAATCTGCCGCTGTCGCGTCAGCCTCATGCCGACCGAGGCAGGCGCATCGACGGCGTCCTCTGGCTTGCGGGCTTTGAGCATAGGGATCGACCTCCAGTGTAGCGTCTCAGAAACACCCCCTGACTGTTTCCGCTCCCGGTCTGGTGCAAAACTTATTCCGGCTGGGTAAATCGAGGTGAGCATATGGGCATCAAATCAAACAGTCATCTCCCATAGGCATTGCTATCTCGGCCGCGTTTTCGATGTCTCCTTTCACCCTTGCCGCCTCACAACAGCGACAAGGCGCCGGCCACCAGGCAGGAGCACCAGGACTCATCAACTCGCGGTCCCTCCGGTGCGTGTCGATTGATCCAGCAGGTCCGCTATGGCCTCCCGATGTCGCCTTTTTACGGTGTTTTCGACGACCTTGGATTTACCGTGACCGGCCGCAGCTTCACACTGCTGGGTGAGGTAAACAAGGGCGTCTCTTAAGGCCGATGCCGCAGTCAAAGAAATAGAAGGTGTCGCAGAGGCCATCTACGACATGGAAGCTCTTCCTTTCTCAACAATGACGATCGAAGCCGGATTGCCGCCTGAAGAGCGATCTGTGGTGACCCGAGCGTCTCCGTCCGCTATGCCTGCCGAGCGGCGCCCGTAATCCACATCATCGTCCAAAACGGAAACAGCCGGCTCGACGGCGTGGTTGATACCGAGATGGATAAGAACGTAGCCGGAATCCGCGCGAAACGTGTCTGCAACCTTTGCGGCCGAGAACGCTCCGAAGGTGGAAGGGAAGTAACCCCGGTCCTTCGCGAACTCATATTCCGTCTGCGATCGATGCAAAAGGGTTTACGCTGCCCGGATCGGGGGCGGCCAGGTGTTCGGGCTTCTGACCTTTGAGTCGCGTCAGCACAGTGGGCGATATGAAATCGCCGCCACCCGCGTCCTTCACGATCTCTTCCCACACGGGAATAGCCGCCTGTTTCTTGCCGTCGAGAATCAAGGCATAACCCAGTGCCGGCTGACGCAGGCGAGCTGTCATCGGACTCGCAAAAAACTGATGTGCCCGGGACTCCCATTCCGCGGCCGGCGCTGTAGGCATCGTCGCGAACCGGACTATGAAATCTGCCGGAGAAAGACTAGTCCCGCCTCCTGCGGCCGAGTCCTTCGCGGCGGCGGCCCGATCGCCTTCTAACAGGTCCCACACGGCAAGCTGAGCCGCTATCGCTGTGCGGATCCCCGCTGGCTGCTCCGCTGCTGCTTTCCTTGCGGCCTGACGAAGGAGAGCAACCGCTTCCTTCCTTCGACCGGTACGATAGAGCCAGTCCCCTGTCAGGAGGTCGAGCGAAACATCCTTCGCCTTCTCCCGGACTGCTTTGAACTTCTCGAACAAAGCATCCCCGCCAGCCGTGTCGCCGGCGCGGAACTTCGCCCACGCGCTTTTATAAAGCTCTCCGCCATTCAGGAATCCCGGTGCTTTGATATTCGCCACGCCATAACGGGCGGCAGCTTCGTTATACTTGCCGAACCAATAGTCTATGTCGCCTTCCGAATCGAACGGGTTAGCTTCGTTCGGTCTCAGGCGGGCATACTCCCGCACGGCCGCCAGAGCTCCGTTATAGTCGCCGCTCCAGCCCAGCGTATAACCGAGTTGGTTCCAGGCGTTGGCGTCCAGGGGAGTATCCGCCGCCAGTCGTTTCCATACCTTTGCGGCGTCGCCGAAGTTCCCGTCCGCAGTTTCCGCCTCCGCCAGAGTTCGTCCGGCCGCGGCGTCGCCGGGATTGAGTGCCCAGATCTTTCTCATCGCCTCACGGGCTTCAGTCCGGTCGCCGCGGAGTACCGCGCTTTCCGCATCAAGACGAGCCCGGTCCAATGGCGTCAGCTTCTGACTACGCGCCTTCTCGATGACGGACGCCGCTCGCTCGGTGTCATTCTGTGCCGCGTACGCCTGAGCCAGTTTGCCCCAGGCACGTCCGAAACCGGGGTCCAGTTCAACGGCTTGTTCCAGCAGCGGGGCACCCTCCTCCACTTTCCCTTCCAGCGCCATGCAGTACAAACGAAAAGCCTCGGCATTGTTCGTGAGCGGGGTGCCGGATTGACTGAAGAGTTCGCCGCTGAGCGTAGCCAGCGCACCGATAGGCGATCCGCTTGTGCTGCTTACCGTTCGGACGGAAAGATGGGTGGTCGCATCTTCTTCCACCGCAGTGATGCGGATACCCGAAGTGGGGTGCTCCACATATCCTGTGACGATTCGGTTGGCGCCTTCTCCGAGGGAAGCATCCTTTGCGCCTGACACACCCGGAATTCCGGCCGTTTGCCCGCCAAACGCCAGGATGCCGCGCTCCAGCGTGTCCGTGCTTACAAAGGTCAATGCTCCGCCGGATATCGAGCCGCTATCCGAGCGTCCAACTTCCCCCGTTCGGGCCTCGAGAGATCGCGTAAGATACTCGCTGGCCCCTCGCCCCACCCAATCGAGCGAAGGATCGCCCGAGAGATTCTCAAATCGGACAATCGCATACCGCTGCGGGGGGCCCGCCACCTGATGCCCACATGCCGCGGAAAACGCCGCCACTGCAAGCGGGAACGCATGCCTTACGGGCCACCACTTCCGGTGCCCTGCCCGGTTTACCACATTCTGCATCCCGCCGCAGCCGGAATGACCCCCGTTCCCGAATTCCCCGGGCGCAACACGTTTCCTACAGAACACGCGGCTCCAGCGCCATCACTTCAAGAAACTCCGGCTTCTCCAGCAGTTCCGCAAATTCGGGCGCGGTCGTCACTTTATTCTTGTCCTTAAACCCTTCTTCGAACGAGCGGCGCAAATACTGTAGTGCCAGTTCGTTCTTTCCGATTTTTGCGTATAGTTTCGCCAATTCAAAATGATAACGGGCCCGATCCGCTACCGAGCGTTCCTGCATCTCAGTCCCTACGATGCCGCGGTGTTCGAAGATCTCCGGGTCGAGCGCCATCGCCTTCCCGTAGGACTCAATCATCTCCGGGATCTTGCGCTGGGAAAAATAGGCGGTACCCAGATTACTCCAGAATGATGCTTTGTCCGGTGAGATCGCGATCGCTCTCTTGTAACGTCCGATGGCGGCGGCATATTTTTTTTGGGCATAAAGCACGGTGCCGATATTGTTCATCGCTTCGGCATATTTTTTATCGACCTTCAACGCGTGCTCGTAATTTGTGCGCGCCAGCCCGAGTTCCCCCAGATTGTGCCACGCGATGCCGATCTTGTTCCAGGTCACGGGAGATTTTTGGGGTCCCTGCTTGAACGACTCAATTGCCTCGCGGAACATTTTGCGCGCCATGTAGACGTCGCCCCGCTGTTCGGGTGTTAGTGGCGTGATTTCCGTACCGCCGCCCGCGGTTTGCGCCCCGGCCGTGCCCACGCCCAGCGCGGCGGCTGCACCGATGGCGAGAATAGCGATTGCGCCCGCCCGTCTGGCGGAACCCGGTTTGATGAGACTCATAGGGCCTCCTGCTAATCCCATTGGAACATATTACGGCTGGCGGAAAACGGCCTTACCCAACCCGCGAAAGCCGCTTGAGCTCGATGGGCAACAGCCTGAGACACCATCAGGATTGCGTCATCAGCATGACCGCCGCTCGGGTGAGAGAAAGGTCCTTTATGAAATGAGCAAACTCGCTGAGCCGCGAATAGGATTCCGTTTCATTCCAGAAATGATGCCGAAAGAATGGCGCCGGGAAGATGGCCCGTGTACTTCGGTGGGGCTGGCATGGCGTGTGGATAGTCATCGTCGGGGTCGGTCGCGTTGAACCACCAGGAACCCAAGGCAGATGGATTGCAGGTCGCCGGCCCAGGTATTTTCCACGTGCCGCGCACAGTTCCGTCGCGTCCACAGCCGGCATCAGTGGTGAATCGATGACGATATATGGTCGCTTCGACCACGGGTGGTCAGTCCTGCCCTCTGATGGCTTCTCTGCTGATGACAGACATTGCCGCTAATCCGACGTTTTCCGGCAGGCGTTGCGCGATGGCGAGTTGCTTGCAATCAAGTTCGACCAGCAATACCAGCATCCGACAGCGAGAGGAATCTGCAGGGGATATCTATGTGCCTGGCCGTGCCCGGAAGAGTGTTGAGTATCGCGGGCGAAGACCCGGCATTCCGCTCGGGATGGATTGATTTCTGCGGCGTGCGGAAGACGGTCAATCTTGCGTTTACTCCGGAGGTGCGGGCCGGCGATTTTGTTCTGGTCCACGTGGGCTTTGCGATTTCCCGCATCAATCGGGAAGAGGCCGCCAGGACCTTCGCATTCCTTGCGCATATAGGCGCGCTGGCGGAGGAGGGCATCACCCCGGGTGAGGCTTCCCCTGGGAACTGGGACGACGCGGCGTGAAGTATTGCGACGAATACCGCGACCCGCAAATCGCGCAGGCGATAGCAGGGCGCATTGCAAATGCGACTACTCGGCCCTGGGTGCTTATGGAAGTCTGCGGCGGCCAGACGCATACGCTGATGCGCTACGGCATTGGCGATCTGTTGCCGGATTCGATCGAGTTAGTACACGGCCCGGGATGCCCGGTTTGCGTAACGCCGCTGGAATTGATCGACCAGGCAATCCGTCTCGCGGCAATTCCGGGCGTTACGTTAGCGTCTTTCGGCGACATGCTGAGGGTCCCCGGATCCTCTACCGATCTGTTCGATGTCCGCGCGGGAGGCGCCGATGTGCGCGTGGTGTATTCGCCGCTGGATGCACTGAAAATCGCACGAGATAATCCCGAACGCCAGGTTGTTTTCTTCGCCGTTGGGTTTGAAACCACGGCGCCCGCCAATGCCATGGCAGTCTGGCAGGCGCACCACGAAGGCATCGCGAACTTCTCGATGCTCGTCTCCCACGTATTGGTTCCTCCCGCCATGCGCTTGATTCTCCAGTCGCCGTCGAATCGGGTTCAGGGCTTCATCGGTCCCGGTCACGTGTGCTCGATTATGGGTTTCGGCGAGTACCACGATATAGCCCGGGAGTTTGGTGTGCCGATCGTCATCGGCGGTTTTGAACCTCTGGACCTGCTGGAAGCGATTTCCATGCTGGTCGCGCAACTCGAAGAAGGCCGCGCCGAGGTGGAGAATCAATACTCCCGGTCCGTGGAATACGACGGAAATCTCCCCGCGCAGAACATGATGCGAACGGTCTTCTCGGTAGTGAATCGCAAGTGGCGGGGGATTGGTGAAATCGAAGAAAGCGGCCTGGTGCTGCGTGATGAGTATGCCGCGTATGACGCGCAGCGCCGCTTTGGCTTGGAGTCGCTGGAAGTGCGGGAACCGGCCGAATGCATCAGTGCGCTGGTGCTCCAGGGCCAAAAGAAGCCAGTTGACTGTGCCGCATTCGGCAAACGATGCACACCCATGACCCCGTTGGGCGCGCCCATGGTATCGACGGAAGGAGCATGTGCCGCCTGGTACCAGTACAAGCGGCACGACCTGCAACATGCCTGATACGGTCCTCGATCGCGGCTTATCGGTGTGCCCTTCGCCGATCGGCACCCGGGAACGAATTGTGCTGGGCCACGGAAGTGGCGGGCGTCTGAGCGCGAACTTAGTGCACGACCTGTTTCTGCCTTTGTTCTCCAATCCCGTGCTGGATCGCTTGGACGATCAGGCGATTCTCGAAATTGACGGGGCGCGCCTGGCGTTTACCACCGACTCGTTCGTGGTCCGGCCGCTGTTCTTTCCCGGTGGGGATATCGGCTCGCTCGCCGTGCACGGAACCATCAACGACCTTGCGATGGGCGGGGCCACTCCGCTTTACCTGAGTGCGGGCTTCATCGTCGAAGAAGGCTTCCCCATCGAGTCTCTGCGCCGTATCGCCGCGTCCATGGGTGGCGCGGCTGCGGCCGCCGGCGTCGCCATTGTGACCGGCGACACCAAGGTAGTCGAAAGAGGCAAAGGCGACGGAGTTTTTATCAACACATCAGGAATCGGGCGGGTACCATCGGGGATCGATCTGTCTTCGAATCGGGCGCGACCGCGAGACATCGTCATCCTGAGCGGTACCGTCGGGGATCACGGCATGGCGATCATGTCAAGCCGCGAGGGTCTGGAGTTTGAGAGCACCATCGTAAGCGACTCGGCTTCGCTTCACCAACTGGTTGCGGAAATGCTGGGGGTTTCACGCGGTATACGTTGCCTTCGCGATCCAACGCGCGGGGGGCTATCGGGCACGTTGAACGAAATCGCCGCTCAATCCCAGGTGAGCATCGAAGTGGAGGAGAGCCGGATTCCCATCCGCGAGGAAGTTCGCGCAGCCTGCGAGTTGTTGGGCCTGGATCCTCTCTATGTGGCCAATGAAGGCAAGTTGGTCGCGATCGTCGCGCCGGAAGATGCAGACCTCCTGCTCGCCGCCATGCGCCGTCATCCTTTGGGCGAATGCGCGGCAATCATCGGGGAAGTCGGAAAAAAGTACGCCGGATTGGTCTCGGTTCGCACCGCCTTTGGTTCCAGTCGCATCCTGGATCTGTTGCCCGGGGAACAACTGCCGCGTATTTGTTGAGTTCATGGCATGGAGATCTGCTCAATGCACGAGATGGGTATCGCCAGTTCGATCCTGGATGCTGTTCGGACGGAATTACTTTTGTATCCGGGATACCGCGCAGCCAGGGTGGGAGTGCGTATTGGCGAGTTCGCAGGAGTCGATAGCGAATCGCTGCGCTTCTGTTTCGACGCGATCGTGAAGGGTTCTGCCCTGGAATCGCTCGAACTCGGCATTGTGGCCGGCAAGGGCGATGAGCTTGATCTGAGTCAGATTGAAATGGAGGAAGTCGGCGCATGATCAAAATCGACGTTGAGCGTAAGGTCCTGGGAGAGAACGACCGCGTCGCGACCGGACTTCGCGCGGCGCTTGAAGCAACCGGCACGCTTTCCCTGAACTTCATCGGCTCGCCCGGAGCGGGCAAGACCGCATTTCTGGAACGTACTCTGCAGATGCTGCCTCAGAGCACGCGCGCGGCTGTGCTCACCGGCGATCTCCAGACCGAAAACGACGCGATACGGCTGGCGCGATACGGGTATCCGGTGCGCCAGATTAACACCGTCGGGGCTTGTCATCTGGATGCGAGGATGGTGGAGAAACACCTCGGCGAATGGGACCTGCGGGGCATCGATTTGCTGTTCATCGAAAACGTCGGCAATCTGGTTTGCCCCACCAGCTACGATCTCGGCGAAGATGCCAAGGTGGTGGTCCTCAGCGTGACGGAAGGCGAAGACAAGCCGTTGAAGTATCCCGGCATATTTCGCAAATCCGAGTTGATGATCCTGAACAAAGTCGATCTGTTGCCTTATGTTCCCTTCGCTCCCGATCTGGCTCGGGAATGCGCGCGCCGCATCCAGCCTGGAATCGAAATCATCGACACTTCCTCCCTCACCGGACAGGGTTTTTCACAGTGGCTTTCCTGGCTGATGGCGCGCGCCGGGAAAAAGCGGTCGACCTGTTCGGCGGTCCCCCATGCCGACGCCATGAGATTCGCGACTGTCTGATTCAGGCAACCCAACTTGCAAAGGATGCAATGCTCCCACCCCAAACCGATCTGAATAACGCGCTCAAAGCACGAGGCGTCACGCGCCGCCAACTGGTGAAATTCTGCAGCGCCATGCTCGCGACGCTGGCCCTGCCCGATCGCTATCTGAACCGCGCAGTGGCGGCCGTAAGCCAGGCGAAAAAGCCGGTCCTGGTCTGGCTGCAGTTTCAGGACTGCACAGGATGTTCGGAATCGATGCTTCGCTCCAGCCATCCCGGCGTGGCCGAAATTGTTCTCGACTTGCTTTCGTGGGAGTATCACGAGCTTGTCATGGCAGGCTCCGGCGACGCGGCCTCCAAAATTCTGGAGCGCATCGTCAAAGAGGAAAAAGGAAAATACATCGTCATCGTGGAAGGAGCCATTCCGATGGCGGATGACGGTATGTTCTGCACCATCGGAGGCCGCACCGCCATCGACATCGCCCGCGAAGTCTGTGCCGGTGCCGCGGCAACCATCGCCGTGGGAGCGTGCGCGTTCGATGGGGGACTCGTACGTTCCGGACCCAACCCCACTGGTGCACTGGGGGTGCAGGAGGCCGTTCCCGGGCTGAAAGTGGTTAATATGGCGGGATGTCCGCACAACCCGGCCAATACGGTCGCGTTGCTGGTCCACTACCTCACCTTTCACGACATACCCGACCTCGATCAATACAACCGGCCGCTCTTCGCATATGGCCGCGTGATCCACGATATGTGCGAGCGTCGGGCCCACTACGACGCGGGACGATTCGTGACGGAGTGGGGCGACGACGGTCATCGCAAAGGCTGGTGCCTCTACAAAATGGGATGCAAAGGACCCGAAGCCACCTTCAATTGCCCCGTCGTCCAGTGGAACGACCACACCAGTTGGCCGGTCCGGGCCGGCCATGGCTGCATCGCCTGCGCCTCGCCGCGCTTTTGGGACCACATGTCGCCGTTCTACCAACAATTGCCCTCGGTGCCGGGCTTTGGTGTGGAAGTATCGGCCGGCGAACTGGGACTGGGACTCGTCGGTGCAACTCTGGCCGGGGTGACCGCGCATGGCCTTATCGGAATCATGAAGTCCCCGCCCAAGCCACCGCCGCCTGGCGCCGGTGGACCAGTTGCAGAGGCGCCATCGTCCGGCAGGGAGAACTGAAAATGGCACGCATCGTTGTCGATCCCATTACGCGTATTGAAGGCCATCTCCGCATCGAGGCAAATCTGGATGGCGGGATAATCTCGGATGCCTGGAGTTCCGGGACCATGTTTCGCGGTATCGAACTGGTTCTGCAGGGTCGCGACCCGCGCGAGGCATGGATCTGGGCGCAGCGCATCTGCGGAGTCTGTACCATGGTCCACGCCATCGCGAGCGTCCGCGCCGTTGAAAACGCCTTACAAATCGAAGTCCCCGCAAACGCCCGCACCGTGCGCCACCTCATCGCCGGAGCGCAGATGATCCACGACCACGTCGTCCATTTCTATCACCTGCACGCATTGGACTGGGTGGACGTCGCCTCGGCGCTGAAAGCCGATCCGGCGAAGACCGCACAACTCGCGCAATCGATTTCGAACAGCGAGAAATCCAGCGCAAGCTACTTCCGCGGCGTGCAGCAGAGGATCAAAGGCGTGGTTGATAGCGGCCAACTGAGCCTGTTCGCCAGTGGCTACTGGGGTCACCCGGCTTATCTTCTCCCGCCGGAAGCCAATCTCATGGCCGTCGCTCACTACCTGGAAGCTCTTTCGTGGCAGAGCGATTTCATTCGTATCCACGCCATTCTGGGCGGCAAGAATCCGCACCCCCAGTCCTTCCTGGTCGGTGGAATGTCCACTGCAATGGACCCCAACGAACCGGCCGCTGTGATCAATCCCGAGACCATCGGGCAGATGCGCGAAATGATCAGAGGAGCGCGCCGGTTCGTGGAAGACTATTACCTCCCGGATGTCCTCGCCATCGCGTCCTTCTACAAAGACTGGTTTTCGCTGGGAGAAGGCCTCGGCAACTTCCTGTGTTACGGCGATTACCCTGCCGGGGACCACGACGATCCCGCGACGTTTCTGTTTCCGCGCGGAATCGTCATGGGGCGCGACATGAGCAGGGTCTGGCCGGTAGATCCATCTCAGGTTACCGAATCGGTTGCCCGCGCCTGGTACGAAGATTCCGCCGGCCATCCCAATGGACTGCCCCCCGCAATGGGTGAAACGAAACCGAAGTATTCCGGGCCCAAAGCCCCCTTCGATCATCTGGATGTAGACGCCAAATATTCGTGGGTTAAGGCGCCCCGTTACGATGGCAAGCCGATGGAAGTGGGCCCTCTCGCACGCATGATCGTCGGTTACGCGGCGGGCAGGAAGGAGATCCGCGACGCGGTCGATGGCGCGCTGAAGGCTCTCAACGCTCCGCCTGCTTTCTTGTTTTCCACATTAGGGCGGGTAGCTTCGCGCGCTATTGAAGCGAGCATCATGGTGAACCAGTTGGAAGGCTGGGTGAATCAACTCGACGATAATCTCGCCCATGGAAAGACGGCCATCTTCAATCCCGTTCGCTGGGATCCCGGCACCTGGCCTGATTCCGCCAGCGGCTATGGTCTGCACGAAGCGCCACGCGGTTCGCTGGGCCACTGGGTCGAGATCAAAAACAAGGCGATTAAGAACTATCAAGCCGTCGTGCCCACCACATGGAACGCGGGTCCTCGCGATGCGCAGGGCTTGCGGGGCGCATATGAAGCGGCACTGCTCAAAACCCCTGTCGCGGATGCGGCCCGGCCGCTCGAAATTCTTCGAACCGTGCATTCCTTCGATCCGTGCATGGCCTGTGCGGTGCACGTCATTGACGCACAGGGACGGAAATTCACCATCCCGCGGGTCTCGTAAACGAATCAGGGAGACGCTATGCAACTTACGGCAAAGCCAGATTTCGATGGAGCGGAAAAGAGTCACATCGTGGATCCCCTTCCGCACGAGCGGCGTGGACCCTCCGTAGTCGTCTACGTCTGGCAATATCCTTTACGTCTGGTGCACTGGGGCCTGGTAATTTCCATCTGCCTGCTCGCGTTCACCGGATACTACCTCCATAGCCCTTTCATTCAGGGCCATGTAAGGGTCCCGTTTCTTATGGGATGGTTCCGTTTCGTGCATGAGGCCGTGGGAATGGCGTTTATCGCATTCGTCCTCCTGCGTTTCTATCTGTTTTTCGGCGGCAACCACTGGGAGGGATGGAGGCAGATGTTGCCGATCCATGCCTCTCAATTCAGGGAAGCGGCCGACACCATGAAGTTTTACGCTTTCCTGCGCCCCACGTCTATCCCTCGGGTGGGCCACAACGCGGCGGCAGCCGGTTCCTACATAGCGGTCTATGCGATGGCGTTGATTGAAATTGTCACGGGGCTGGTGATGTTCAACCTGCTGCGTCACAGCCCGGTCTTAAATCCCCTGCTGGGATGGATTCCGCGCATGATGAACATTCAGAACATCCGGCTGATCCATTTCCTGATGACCTTCGCATTTTTTGCCTATGGACTCGTTCATGTTCACCTTTGCCTGATCAACGCCAAAATCGAAAAGAACGGCCTGATGGATAGCATCGTGACCGGTTACAAGGTAATTCCGATTGATGAATTGAATGAGGAAGACCGTGCGGCCATTGCCGCATCGGGGGCTAGCCGTCCACGATGAAGATTGTAGTTTTGGGACTCGGCAACCTGGTTCATCGTGACGATGGCGCGGGGGTGCGCGCGGTGCAGGCGCTACAGCACGATGAGCGGGTTCCTGCCGGCGTTCTCCTGCTCGACGGCGGCACCCAGGGGCTCGCCCTGCTTTCCCATATTTCCCGGGTGCCGCGGCTCATCGTGCTCGACGCCATAGATGCGGCGCAACCCGAGGGCACGCTGATGAGGTTTGAAGGCGACGCCCTCGCGGGGCTCCCCGGGAAGGCGAGCGTGCATCAGTTGGGATTCGCCGACCTCATGGTCGCACTGCACCTGCTCGATCAGTCGCCTGGCGAGATCGTGATTTTCGGCATACAACCCGGCTCCACGGACTGGGGCACGGAATTGAGTCCCGCCGTGCACAGCGCAATTCCCCCGCTGGTGGATTGTGCGATCGCCCAATTGGAAGCCTGGGCTGCCCCCTCCGCTATTGCGTGACTATTTTGTAGCCTTCGCGGGTTTGTATCCTTTGAGCGAATGATCGTGCGCCGCGTAGTAGTCGCCAGCCGCATTCAACTCCGGCTTCCCGTTGGCCACGTGGCAGAAGAGGCACGGTTTGCCTTCTTTTTTCGTGTATGCCGGCGTTGCGCGGGAGGGCGTCACGTAAGCCCAAAAGAGACCGGTCATTAGGATCGTTGCTGGTACTGCCCTGCGTAAGACTGTCGGCATTTTATGGATTTATCCTCGCCAGCACTACCGCACTTGCCTGGCCAACGCAGGCATTGCTGCTGAAATCATCGTTCTCGGCATTACCGGTGACAGAGCGCCTTGCATCTTCAACCATCCGCCGTCACCTGGCCGCCCGGCGTCATGAAAGACCGGGACACCCGTCCAGCCTAACGAAAAATATCTTTGACGTGGTCGAGCAAGCCTTTTTTCTTAGGCTCCTGGGTCAAGGTGGGGTTCGCCGGTTTCTCATCTTTGGGCGGCGCTTGCCCGTTGGGGGCCGGCGACGCAGCCCTTCTGACTGGCGTTTCGGCCGCCTTCGCGTTATTCCGCCGAGGCGGCAAGCCCGGCACATACGTCTGGGCGGCCGCGGTCTCCGCGCCGGTTGTATCCCAACCCGAAACCGTCGTCGAAGCGCCTTTGCCTCCATGCAGCGGGCAGTAGCCAACCGGTTCGGTACCTGCCACGAATACCTGGTCTTCCTTCTTCGGACATTGCGGTGTCGCACGCTGGCCCGAGAGCGGATCGATGGTTACTGTCACCACACCGTCCGGCGCCTCAAACGGCCGGGCATTGGAATACTGCCGCAGCGTGATGGCCCGCTTCATGAATTCCGTCCACACCGGCAGTGCGGAATGCGCCCCTTCCAGTTCCAGATCCCGGTAGTCGTCGAAACCGACCCACACGATACAGAGAAGATCGGACGTAAATCCGGCGAACCAGCCATCGTGCGACGTTCCGGTCTTGCCTGCGGCGATCGCGTTGAAACCCCGTCCATGCACGCCCGCAGCTGTTCCGCTGCGCATGACCTCCTGCAGCATATCCACCAGCACCGCATTTACCCGCGGATCGAGGACGGCTTTCTTCTGCGGTTTCTGATCCAGCATCACCTTGCCGCCTGGTTCCTTCACCAGCGAAAGGAACGTCGGCTGTACATGCACGCCCCCATTGGCGAATACCGTATATGCGCCCGACATTTCAAGCGGCGTCGCGCCATACGCCCCTATGGCCATCGCCGGAGTCGCTTTCACTTCCGCGCTGATACCTGCCCGATGCGCCAGATCCACCACTTTGTCGTAACCCGTCAGTTCCGCCACTTTAATGGCCGCCACATTGATGGAATGCGCCAGCGCATAACGATACGTCATGGGTCCGAGGTAGTCCTTCTCGAAGTTATGCGGCGTATACTCCTGATCGTCGAACGTAAATGTGGTGGGCTCGTCCACCACGATCGAAGACGGCGTCTGTACCAATGCGCCCGGCGTAACCGCAGTGTTGAGCGCGGCCGCATATACGAATGGTTTGAAGATCGAACCGGTCGGCCGTATGGCATTGACATGGTTCAACTGACTAACGCCGTAATTGCGTCCGCCTACCAAAGCCTTGATCTCGCCGGTATGCGGATCGATCGCGATCAAGGCGCATTGAGGCGGATCCCCCATCGGCGTCTTCTTATACCGTTTCAGCTTGTGCGCCGCATCGTCCACTTCCTTCATGCCGATCGAAACCGCCTGATTGGCGAACCGCTGCAGATCCAGATCGAGCGTCGTGTAGATACGCGCCGATTGCTGCTGGAAGTCCATATTGGGGAAACGTTTTTCCAGATCGTCGTTCACCAGATC
>Ga0302320_10006553_pt1 | contig 25812 bp, 18 predicted proteins | sample Bog_T0_3_FD_202130 | JGI IMG/M metagenome (GOLD analysis project Ga0302320, IMG submission 202130) | Peat permafrost microbial communities from Stordalen Mire near Abisko, Sweden - Bog_T0_3 | ecosystem: Environmental > Terrestrial > Soil > Wetlands > Peat | place: Sweden: Abisko, Stordalen Mire... | reverse complement strand
AGTAGAAAATCCTGCTCGGGAAAATACGACCGGTAGACTTTCGCCATGCCTCCAGAATCGCACCATGCCAAATGCACGGCAAGTGCATTTTTCACCACGCAACAGGATTACTCAGACGGGCTCCTAGGGGCCAGGAGTTGGAAGCTGATCTCTGATCTCTGACCAATACCCCTAATCCCTGACCGCTAACCACTAGCCGCTGTTTCGCGGATAACGACAGCATTTTCAATCACTTATATCAACATCCCCCGCACTTTCAGCGTCATTTGCGCGCAACCCATGTAATTTCAGGCAACCCTTTGTCCAAATCAGGCACCGTGCATGGTGCCAAAGTGCGAAATCCGGCACCTTGAGAGGTTATTTTTGGACAAAAATGCAACCACTTGAACAAACCTTTGGCCCTCAAATAGAACCTTGCAAGCAAACCTTTGCCATCCTTTACGCACCTTGCAAGCGCACGTTTGCCCCTTCTCCCAAGAGACAGCTTTCCTCTAACCACTAACCACTACCCACTGCCTCACGGATAGATCCGGTGCAGCGTCCGGGCAAACGGAATCGTCTCCCGCACGTGGTCCAGCCCGCAGATCCAGGCCACCGCCCGCTCAATCCCCATCCCGAATCCCGAGTGCGGCACGCTGCCATACCGCCGCAGGTCCAGGTACCACTCGAAGGCCTCCCGAGGCAACTTGTGGTGGTCGATCCGGCTGCTCAAAAGCTCATAGCTCGACACCCTTTGCGACCCCCCGATAATCTCCCCATATCCTTCTGGCGCAAGCACATCCACGCACAGCGCATACCGGGAATCCAGCGGATCAGGCTCCATATAAAACGCCTTCACATCTGCCGGATACCTGTGCACCATCACCGGCTTGTCAAACTGCGAACTCAGCCATGTCTCATCCGGCGACCCGAAGTCATTGCCATACTCAAACGGCGCTTCCAGCTTCCCATCCTTGTAAGCCTGGTTCAGCATCTCCGCCGCTACGTCATACCGCAGCCGCGGAAACGGCGGCGCAATCGCCTCCAGCTTCGCCGGGTCCCGCCCAATCACCGTCAACTCCGGGGCCCTGTTCTTCAATACCGACTGAACGATGTGGCTGAGGAAGTTTTCAGCGATCTCCAGCAACCCATCCAGATCGCAGTAAGCCACCTCCGGCTCGATCATCCAGAACTCGGTTAAGTGCCTGCGAGTCTTCGACTTCTCCGCCCTGAACGTGGGCCCGAAACTATAAACCTTGCCCAACGCCAGCGCCGTCGATTCAATATAAAGCTGCCCGCTCTGCGTCAAAAATGCCGGGTCGCCGAAGTAGTCCACCGGGAAAAGCGTCGACGTTCCCTCGCACGCCGCCGGCGTCAGAATCGGCGGATCGGTGCGGATAAATCCATTCGTGTCAAAATATTCCGCCGCCGCCCGCATAATCTCTGCCCGTATCCGCAAAATCGCCGACTGTCGCGGCGACCGCACCCACAAGTGCCGGTGCTCCATCAGAAAATCAACGCCATGCTCTTTCGGCGTGATCGGATAAGGGTTCGACTCCGGCACACGCTGCACCACTTCAAGCCCTTCAACGTCGAGCTCAAACCCTCCCGGCGCCCGTTTGTCGGCACGCACCTTGCCTGTCACGATAACCGACGATTCCTGCGTAAGCCCTTTGAGTGCTTCAAAAACCTCCGCCGAAACGCTCTTCACATGGGCCACGCCCTGCACGGTTCCGGTTCCATCGCGAAAGATCGGGAACAGCAGCTTCCCGCTTTCGCGCAGGTTGTAGAGCCATCCGCGCAGCGTGACGGACTGCCCTTCATGCTGGCCAAGCGTAGCGATCGTCGCCACTGGAGCTACCTGCGGTGCGGCGGACGCGGCGGGGGTGTTTGGGCTGGAGAGATCTTCAGACATAGGTTTCCTTGGTGGGCCGGAAGAATACATGCGCGGCCGGACTGTCTAGAATAACGCGGCTCGGGGCCGCGCGTTTTGTCAGCCGCCTGACTGGTTGGCAGGCGCGTGGAAATCGGAATTGAAGCCCAATCCCGCGGCCGTTCGAGCCAATGTTCACAGCGCAGGCAGAATCTTTGTTATGGCGAACAGAATTCTCCTGACAAGCCACCCCGAATTTAGTAGCATGAGAAGAGTTTTTCATGTGCGCAACAAATCGGCGTTCTGTACGTCCAGAATCCACACCTTCCCGCAGGAGAAGCGCATGACTGAATCAGCCTTGGCTCGCACCGATGAGATGCAAAAAAATCAGATTGATCCAGAAACCGCGGAGCGTTTTATCGCCGAAAAACGCATCGGCGAGCGGATCAAACGTCTGCGCCTGAAGAAGTCGATGGGGCTGGTGGAGCTGGGCAAGCACACGGGACTTTCGGCAAGCTTTTTGTCGCAGCTTGAAACCGGCCGGGTGGTGCCCACGCTGCGCAACCTGGCGCGGATTGCGATGGTTTTTTCAAAAGACCTTTCGTTCTTTTTCGAAACAGAACCGCAATCGATCTTCAAAATTCACCGGCGCAAAGAGCGGGTGAGGCTGCCACAAACGGGCGTCGAGCCGCCGACCTATTTCTTTGAGAGCCTGGGCTACATGGTTCCTGACCGGGCCATGGACCCGTATTTCGCGGAGTTCCTGCCGCTGACAAAAGAGATGGACCCCAAGGCGCACCTGCATCCGGGATTCGAGTTTCTCTACATCCTTGAGGGCGAGCTGGACTTTCAGCACGGCGACCAGAAGTGCAAGCTGGAACAGGGCGACGCGGTCTATTTTGACGCCTCGACGGCGCACTCCTACCATTGCGCGGGCAAGAGGCCTGCGCTGGCGATTATTGTCACCATGCACCAGGCCCCGGCGCCCCAGTCTGTTCCCCTGCGGCCGCTTACTTCAACGGTTGTGGCGGGGCGCAATCCCGGGGGCGGTCCTGCGGCTTAGCAGCTTGCAAAAAAATAATTCGGCGCAGGCTTTGTAACAAGGGTACGACTCGGGGTACCGGGGTACCCTCTGGGTCGGGGTCGCGGGCCGAAAGTGCCGCAATATCAATGTGGGCTTCAGCCCCTGCCAAAGCTCTTTCCCGCGTTCTGCTCGGATTCAGGCCTTCTTCCGCAGCCTATCAAACCGCCCGTGCTGTAGCAGCCGCCGAGGCCCACGCCCACTGGAAGTTGAATCCCCCAAGGTGGCCCGTCACGTCCACCACTTCGCCGATGAAAAACAGCCCCGGCACGGCGCGCGCTTCGAGCGACCGCGCGTGCAACGCGCCCGTGTCCACGCCGCCGGCCGTGACCTCAGCCTTGCTGAAGCCCTCGGTGCCGGTGGGGTGCAGCGGCCAGCGGTGCAGCTGCCGTTCGCACGCCTCGAGTGCCGCGTTGGACCAGCCCTGCGGCGCGCCGGCATCAGCCAGAAATGCTGCGAGACGCTGCGGCAAAACCTCGTGCAGCGCCTGCTTGAGAGCAGCCAGATCGCGCCGCGGCGGTGCCCCGGCGGCTGTCTGAAAAAGCGGCGCCAGCAGGTTTCGCCCGGGTGCGAAATCCACGATAAGTGCTTCTCCTGTTTTCCAATACGACGACGCTTGGAGAATCGCGGGGCCGCTCAGGCCGCGATGGGTGATCAGCATCTTCTCGCGAAACCTGTGCCCGGCGTGTGCGGAGGGGTTGGACGCGGCGGCATAGGCTTCTACTTCGGCGGAGACGCCGGCTAGTTCCGTCCAGCCAGCCTCTTTGCCGCCCAGCACAAGGGGCACCAGGGCGGGGCGGGTAGGGACAATTTCCAGGCCGAATTGGCGCGCGATCTTGTAGCCAAGGCCGGTTGCGCCCAGGGTCGGGATGGAGAGTCCGCCCGTGGCGACGACGAGCGCGCCTGCGCTGAATTCGCCCGCGGTCGAGGAGACCGTGAATTGGCCGGCGGCGGATTCGACCTCAATGTCGGCGGCGTTGAGGATGAGTTCGACGCTACCGGCCTCGCATTCGGCGAGCAGCATGTCGAGGAGGTCGCGGGCGGAGCGGTCGCAGAAGAGCTGGCCTAACGTCTTCTCGTGCCAGGGGATACGGTAGCGGTCGACGAGCTCGATGAAGTGCTGCGGCTGGTAGGCGGCGAGGGCAGACTTGGCGAAGTGGGGGTTCCCGGAGAGGAAGTTGGCGGGGGTGCAGTGGAGGTTGGTGAAGTTTGAGCGGCCTCCGCCGGAGATGAGGATCTTGCGGCCAGGCTGGCCGTTGTGTTCGAGGAGGGCGACGCGGCGGCCACGCTGGCCGGCTTGGGCGGCGCACATCAGGCCGGCGGCTCCTGCGCCGAGGACGATGAGATCGAATTGGCGGGCGGGGGCGGGCATGGGGGCTGGAGTTCAGGATAGACGGGTGGGGTGAGGAGGAGGGAACAGGGAACAGGGAATAGGGAATAGGCCGGGGCAAACGTGCGCATGCAAGGTGCGTAAAAGGGGCCAAAGGTTGGCCTGCATGGTGCGCTTTAGTGGCCAAAGGTTTGCTTAAATGGTTGGGAAAACCGTCAAAACAGACGTTAATTGGTTGCGCATTTGAGAAAACGGAACGTTACATGGTTGTACATATCGGGCACTACGAACCTTACAATTGACCCTGTTTTGCGCAAATGGCGCTGAAATGACGGAGGATGCGTGGCTAAGTGGCTGAAAAAGCTATTGTTATTCGCAATATTGTGTACAGGCAACAGGGAACAGCTTCTCGCTTCCAGCCCAGGGGCTTCGGAACTGCGGGGCCTCGTTTGCGGTGACACCGGCGCAAACCTGTACCTTTTCTGAAACGCCGATCCGTTCAACGGCAGAAGTTTGCGTTCTCGCTCGCCCAGCCGCGGTTGATGGCTCTGCGAGTCTTCTCCTGTGGACGACTGCAACCACTGCTCAAAAGCAGACAACCGATGTTCCATAGCGGACACATGGAGAGGATGATTGCTCTGTATACTTGGCGCTCTGCCCATCCCCTGGAGGCGCTGTGACCCAAGAATCTGTTGTCGAAGAGCTGGTTGAACTGATTCGTACGAACCAATGGGAAGCAGCTTTTCAGCAAGCAGTGACGCAGGCGCACAACAGCGGCGTGGTGGAAATGCAGGATGTGAAGACGACTGCGGATTACCTGGACTTCATGAATGGTCTGCTCCGCTGGGTTCCTTCAGAAAACGTCCAGGGCAAAGACATTAACCACCATCTGTGCAAGTTCTACTTTGTGCTGGATCAGCCTGCGGTGCAGCATCTGCAGAATGCCATCGTGCCGCATCCGAAGGCCCCGCCGCTGACGGCCCTCTCGGCGTGGATGGTTCGCTTCGCGAAGGCGATGGGCGCATTTCTCGATACGCCGGAGTCGATGACGGCGGAGTCGTTGGCCAGTTTCAGGGCGTCGCCGAGTTACAACATGAGCGACTACATTGAGCCCCGTGGCGGTTGGCGCACGTTCAACGAGATGTTTGCGCGGTCGTTCAAGCCCGGTTACCGGCCGGTGGCCGCCGTTGCGGATCAGACGGTGATTGTGAGCCCGGCCGACTCTACCTTCAGCGGGCAATGGGAGGTTCGAGCCGACTCGCACGTGACGGTAAAGAACCTGCACTGGGAGATACGGGAACTGCTGGAGGGGAGCCCGTATAAGGATCGTTTCGTCAACGGCATTTTCGTGCATTCGTTTCTGGGCCCGAACGACTATCACCGCCAGCATGCTCCTGTGGGAGGCACAGTATTGGAGGCGCGGACGATTCCCGGCCAGGTGTATTTCCAGGTGGTTGTGGAACCGGTGGCCGGGAGCCCGACGGGCGCACTGCGACTGAAGCCGCGCCGCACGTTTGACGTAGTAGACGGCGCCGGATATCAATTTGCCCAGTCCAGGGGCTTGATTGTTCTCGATACGCCGATTGGCCTCGTGGCCGTTCTGCCGATCGGCATGTGCCACGTCTCCTCGGTGGTTGTCACGGCGGAAGTGGGCGTGACGGTGCGCAAGGGAGAGGAGTTGTCGTACTTTCAGTTTGGCGGGTCAGACATCATCCTGCTGTTTGAAGCCAGGAGCAACGTCAGCATCACGGCTCAAGCCGGGACTCACTACAAGATGGGGACGCGCATCGGACAAGCCTTCCCGGTGATTTGACCGGGCGGCGTACCCGCCGGGCCCGGCGCGATTGTGCGATTGGAATGGGCCAGCGATACTGAACGTATGCGGACGCGCTTGCGGCAGGTCGCCCTCATCTACGATGCCCGATCGGCCTACGATCTGAAAGTCATGAGCGGGGTCGCCGCCTTTGTGCAGCAATCGCTGAAGTGGAATATCTACATTGAAGAGAACGTGCTGAAGGATCAGCGGCTGCCCGATCTGCACAGTTGGAAGGGCGACGGGGTGATTGCGGATTTCGATCACCCGCATGTGGCGTCGGCCATTGTGCGATCGAAGCTGCCGGCAGTTGGCTTCGGAAGCGGTTATGGCTGGTATGCGCCGGCCTTGTCGATCCCGTATTTCTACACGAATAACCATGCGATCTCAGTTCTGGCAGCGGATCATCTCATCGAGCGTGGTTTTCGGCATTTCGCTTACTGCGGTTATCCGCGCGGCCCGGTGAACGGCTGGTCGGCAGAGCGCGAGGAGGCATTTCAACAGCACCTTGCCGTGCGCCATCTGCAATGCCACGTCTATCGCGGACGCCACCAGTCAAGTCAGCAGTGGGTTCAGGTGCAGCACTCACTCGGCGCCTGGCTCAAGTCGCTGCCCAAGCCGGTAGGGCTGATGGCTGCGAACGATAGCCGCGGCAGGCAGGTGCTGGAGGCGTGCCGAACCCATGGTCTGCGCGTGCCGCAGGACGTGGCCGTGGTGGGCGTGGACAATGACGAGCTGCTTTGCCGGCTGAGCAGCCCCTTGCTGAGCAGTGTGGAGCAAGGGGCCAGGCGGCTGGGTTTCGAGGCCGCGGCGCTGCTTGACCAGATCATGGAGCGGCGCCGAGGCGGCAAACCGCGGGACCGGCGATTTGTCATCGATCCAATCGAGGTGGTCACGCGCAGCTCAACAGAAGTCCTCGCAACCGACGATCCCAAGGTTGTTGAGGCGGTGGCCTTCATCGCGCAGCACTTCTCACGCGGCATGAAGGTGGCAGACATCGTGAAAGCCGTTGGCGTGTCCCGTTCGAGCCTGGAGCGGCGATTCAAAGATGCGCTGGGTTGCACGGTCCGCGCCGGGGTTCGCCGCTTCCAACTGGACCGCGCGCGACGCCTGATCTCTGACACAGACATGCCTTTGAAACAAGTCGCGGCAGAGACCGGCTTTCCCTCCGTTCAGCACATGACCACGTTGTTCGGCCGCGCGTTCGGGCAGTCTCCGGCACGGTATCGCGCTTCAACGGCAGGCAGATACTCCTAGCAATCCCTGGCGCGAGGGAATCCTTCAAATGACGCCGGCTTCAAGTCTGGATACAAAAAAACGAATCCGGCGTCAGACTGTTTACGTAAAGCATGTACGAAAACGCGTAAACCGCCGCCCTGTGCTTGCCTCCCGGCTTTCAGTAGGATCAATCCCGTAGAGAGGAGGCGCTATGCCTGGCATTTACCGTTTTTCGTTTGGTCCATGGAACATTCACGAGGGTGCAGACCCGTTCGGCCCGACCGTGAGGGAGACAATTCCCTTTGCTGAGAAGCTGAAGCAATATAAGGCGCTTGGATTCGAAGGCGTCCAATTTCATGACGATGACGCGGTGCCCGACCTGAACCAGCTCAGCGATCAGGAGATCGTCAAGCGCGCGCGCCAGTTGAAGACCGTGCTGGACGGCGAGGGTTTGGTCGCCGAGTTCGTTGCCCCGCGTCTTTGGGAGGATCCCCGCACCATCGACGGCGGCTACACGTCCAACGATCCGAAGTCGCGCGAGTACGCCAAGGTGCGCACGCGCCGCTCGATCGATATTGCCGATGCGCTGGGCACTCCGCTCATCGTGTTGTGGCTGGCTCGTGAAGGAACCTACATCCGGGAGTCGAAGGACAGCAAGCTGGCGGTCGACCGGATTGTGGCAGCGGTGGATGACATGCTGGCCTATCACCCGTCGATCCGCATCGCCATTGAGCCCAAGCCGAATGAGCCGGTGGACCACGCCTATCTGCCCACGACTGGGCACGCAGTGGCCCTGGCTTATCGGACCAAGGACCCGGCAAGAGTCGGCGTCAACATTGAGAGCGCGCATGCGATTCTTGCCGGCCTCGATCCATCGGACGAGATCGGCTTCGCTTTGTCGTTTGAGAAGCTCTTCACCATCCACCTGAATGACCAGAATGGCCTCAAGTTCGACCAGGACAAGACGTTTGGCGCGGTGGATCTGCGCAGGGCATTCAACCAGGTGCGCCTGCTTGACCGCTACAACTATGGCCAGAACGGCGAGTTTATTGGCCTCGACATCAAGGCCATGCGCACGCAGCGGCAGGCTGTCGCCTCAAAGCATCTATCCAACAGCCTCACCGTCTTCCGGCGTCTCCTGGCGCTCTCGCGCAGCCTGAGCGAAAGTGAAGTGGCTGCATTGGTGGCCGATCGTGACTACGAAGAGTTGGAGATGCTGATCATCAATCATCTGCTGGGCAGCGATAGCGATGCGGTGGCGCAGCCGCTGGTCGGGAGTGTACACGGAACCGTGTAGGCGTAAGAGCGATGGGCGCGTCCGCGACCGTCAAGGCCGCGGACGCGCATCACGCCAAGAAAATCCTTCTGCTTCTCAACCACTCCGCTCGCGGTCCAAAGCAAGTTTCGCTTCTACACGCGCTCGCAAAAGACCCAACGCCTTTAAGCCATCTCCCCGATCTGTTCCGCAAAGTATCCGCCTGGTTCGTGCCGGCGCCGCGTTCCTCAGGCTGGATCACCACCCCATTTTTTGCATGCGGCCCAGAATGATGCCGGCGTAGTGGTTCATGCGGTCGGGTTTGCGCTTGAGCGGGGCGGGCAGAATGGCGGCGAGGCGGGCGGATTGCTCGCGGCCGAGGGTGCGGGCGGAGGTTGCGTACCAGGCGTGCGACGCGGCCTCAGCGCCATAGATGCCGGGGCCCCATTCGACAACGTTGAGGTAGAGCTCGAGGATGCGCTGCTTGCCGAGGACGAGTTCGGCGACCGGGACGAGGGTAAACTCCGCGCCCTTGCGGAGGATGGAGCGGCCAGTTCCGAATAGAAGATTTTTGACGAGCTGCTGGGTGAGGGTAGAGGCACCGCGCGTGCGGCCGCCTTCCATGTCTTCGGCGGCGTCGATCTGGATCTGTTGCCAATCGAAGCCATGGTGCTGGTAGAAGCGGCCGTCCTCGGCGGCGATTACGGCGTGCTGAAAATTGGGCGAGATCTGGCTGAGCGGGACGAATTGGGATCGCTCGTTATAGGGCTTGTGGTGAATCCAGGCCTGGAAGCGGCGCTGCACGTGAACGGCCGTGGTGGGCGGGTCGATCCACTTGAGGGCGACGAGGGTGAGCGCGGCGAGCAGCCAGAGAGACGCGAGGGCGATGCCGAGACCTATGAAGCAGGTTCGAAGGGAGGGCCTGCGACGCGGGGTCTTGATGGGTGCGGATGGAGGTGCGGTCACACTCTCAGGATAATTGGCTGGGGGTTCCTGGCTTCGGGGTGGGGAAGGCGCAGAGGACAATGGCGGCGCTGAGGAGGATGGCGACGGCGATGGGGACTTGGATGCCTAGCCGGTAGCGGTAGAAGGGCCAGGTGGAGAATGCCATGTAGTGGCCGAGGATGTAGGCGAAAAGGGCGAACAGGGCCGAGGTTTGGGCGAGGGTGGAGACGAGGAGGAAAGCTACGGCGACGTAGATGAGTTCGACGACGAGGAAGCTCTGCCAGCTTTGGGCGAGGAAGAAGTGGATGAAGGGGTTGGCTTCGTTGGCGGTTTGGGGGTGGGACCAATAGGAGACGGGCTGGCCGAGGAGGGTGATTGCGGCGTCGAGGGCGATGAGGAGGACCATGACATAGCGGAGGCGATGGACCGCGGGCGTGGTTCTTTGGGTGGGGAAGGCGGCGAAGACGATGGCGGCGCTGAAGGCGAAGCAGATGGCGATGAACCCGAGCATGCCGGGATGCCAGAGGAAGGCGATCCAGTTGGAGAAGACGAAGCAATGGCAGAACAGGACGGTGAAGATGGAGATGAGGGCGGGGAGCCTGGGCAGCAGAGAGACCAGGAGGAAGACGGCGGCGATGGACACGAGAGTGGCGGCGAGATAGGCAAGGCAGCCGCGGGAGAGAAAGAAGTCGAAGAAGGGGTTGGTTTGGGTGTGGACGGGCTGGGCGTCAAAGCGGACGGCGGATTGTGGATTTTGCCAGTAGGCTGCGGGTTGGGCGAAGAGGGTGATGAGGGTGTTGAGGAGCATGACGGCGAGCATGACCCAGCGGAGTCGGCGTGCGATGGGGTCGGCGGAAAAACGGAGCGGGGACATGGGAACCACAGTGTAGCGCACGGAGGCCGGGGTTGGGCGCGCGGGCCAGGGCGGCCTGCGGGTAAAATTGGTCCTGCAATTGAGAGCGTGCGCGGCGATGCGCCGAGAAATGGGATGGGTGGGCGCGAGATGACGACAACGATGCAGGCGGGTGTGTTGCACGGCGCGAAGGACTTGCGGGTAGAGGCGTGGCCGGAGCCGGAGCTGAAGGCGGGGATGGTGCTGCTGCGGAACCGGCGCGTGGGAATCTGCGGGTCGGATTTGCACTATTACGAGCATGGGTACTGCGCGGCGTTTGTGCCGGACCGGCCGTTTGTGCTGGGTCACGAGTTGGCGGCGGAAGTGGCGGCGGTGGGCGAGGGCGTGGAGGCGGTGAAGGTCGGCCAGCGCGTGACGGCGAATCCGGCGCGGGCGTGCGGGTTTTGCTCGTACTGCAAGAGCGGAAGGCTGAACCTCTGCGGCAGGACCATCATGCTGGGCAGTGCCAGCACGACGCCGCCGACAGATGGAGCGCTGGCGGAGTTTGTGACCGTGAGGGCGGACCAGTGTCACGTGTTGCCCGACGGGATGAGCGACGCGCTGGGCGCGATGATTGAGCCGTTCGCGGTTGCCTTGCACGCGGTGAAGCGCTCCGGCGGCGTGGCGGGCAAGCGCGTGCTGGTGACCGGCGCTGGGACGATCGGGCTGCTGACGGCGGCGACGGCGCGAGCGTATGGCGGCGTTCCGGTCACGGTGAGCGACGTGGTGGCGGAGCGGCGCGCGAAGGCGCTGGAACTCGGCGCGGATGCGGCGCTTGACCCGGCGGCAAAGGATGTGAAGGAGCGCGTGGCTGAGCTGGCGGGCGATGGGTTCGACGTGGTGTTTGAGGCGTCGGGCTCTCCCGTGGCGCTGCGCGGAGCGTTTGACCTGGTGCGGCGCGGCGGAACGATTGTGCAGATTGGGACGCTGGGGGCCGAGGATATTCCGATCCCGGTCAATCAAGTCATGGTCAAGGAGCTTTGCCTGCTCGGATCCATGCGGTATGCGGACGTGTTTGACGAGGCGATTCGGCTGGTGACGGCAGGGCGGGTGCGGCTGGAGCCGTTCTTGAGCGGCGAGTTCCGGTTGCGTGAGGCCGTAGAGGCGCTGCGGATGGCGGCGGATAAGTCGCAGAGTTTGAAGGTGCAGATCCGGGTGGATTAGTGCGGCCTGCGCGCCGGGTCGCGGCCGATGTAGAATGGCCCGCAGTATTCTTTCAAGTGAATATGTGCATCACGAAATGAACCGCGAGCGGAGTATCGCGGATTCCGGTGTGCGTGCCATTGCGCGCGGCATGAGCCCATTCACTTTTGGTTGAGATGAAGCGGACAGGACGGAGAACAAAGATGAAGACCTTGGTTTATCGAGCGGTGGCTGCGGCGGTTTTGATTCTTGGCGGGTTGCAACTGGCAGTGCGCGCGGATGAGGCGAAGGCGGCCCCGCTGTGGCAGCCGTTCTATGTGGATGCGCGTGCAGGGGCACAGCACCTGTCGCTCGATGGGGCCTGGCAACTGGGCTATCGCGATACGGCGATTGCCGCGACTGCCGAGCTGGGCGACCAGAAGTGGATCGCTGCCGATGTGCCGACCTCGGCGCAGTGGGCGCTCTACAAGGCGGGCGTGCTGCCTTATCCCTATGCGCACCTGAATACGCGCAAGTACATGTGGGTTGTCGACAAGGTCTGGTATTACCGGCGGAACTTCGACGTTCCGGCAGCGGCGAAGGACGACTACAGCTTTCTGTGTTTTGACGCGGCTGGCTACTTCACCAAGATCTGGATCAACGGGACGCTCGTAGGCCGCCACGAGGGAATGTTTGGCGGGCCGCACGTGGAAGTGAGCCAGTGGCTCAAGCCGGGCCAGCCGAATGAGATTGTCGTCGAGGTGAAGGCCGGCAGCTTTGGCGAGAAGACCTGGGACCCCGACCACTATGGCAACGGCAAGGTTGCGGTGCCGTGGGGGCTGGCCGGCGGCAGCAGCTACGTGACGGTGCGCAGCGCGGTTGAGCCAAAGGAGTTGGAGCCGCTGGGCATCTGGCAAAGCGTGCGTCTGGAGATGACGCCGAAGGTGCATCTGGCGCGGCCTTACCTGGTGACGGAGAAGGCCAGTGCGGCAACGGCGCGGCTGAGCCTGAAGGTTGAAGTGCTCGACAACACGACGGCGCTCGACACGAAGCTGAGCGAAGAGTACGGCACGGCGCGGGACGGCGCGACGGCGGTCAAGGAGACCGAGCCGCTGACGCTGCAAGTCGAGCTGGTGGACAAAGCGACGGGCAAAGCAGCGCTGAAGCAGGCCTGGCCCCTCGACATCTTCAAGGGGCGGAACTGGGTTGGGCACGAGATCGAGATGCCGAATCCGAAGTTGTGGTGGCCGAATGGAATGGGCGACCCGAATCTTTATCGCGCGCATCTGACGCTGCTGAAGCAGGGCAACGCAATTGACGCGCTGGAGTTCGACTACGGCATCCGCACCATTGAGCGCATTGCCACGCCGGGTCCGCAAACTCAGGACCGCTGGGAGAAGTGGCAGTTTGTCGTCAACGGGCGGCCGCTGTTTGTGAAGGGAATGAACTGGGCCTGGCCGCTGGACGAGTATCTGCATCTGCCGGCGGCGAAGTACCAGTGGCTGCTGGATGAGGCCAAGGCCGCGCACATTCAGATGTTCCGCATCTGGGGCGGAGGCAATCCCGAGACCGACGAGTTTTACCGGCTCTGCGACAAGCTGGGCATCATGGTGTGGGAAGATTTCCCGGTAGCGAACTCTGACTCGCCCGATCTGCCTCAAGACGTGTGGGAGGCGCAGGTGCTGCAAAATGTTTTTCGCCTGCGCAACCACTCGGCGCTGGCGGTCTGGTGCGGCGGCAACGAGTTCAACCCCTACGACGTGGGCAACACAGCGACGGTGGGCATCATCGAGCGCGACGTCCGCGACTTTGATCCGTCGCGCATGTTTATCCGCACCACGCCGGACCCCGGCGACGTGCACATTTACACCGACCAGGATCCCACCTGGTATGGGCACAGGTACAAGGAGGTGCCGTACATCAGCGAGACGGGCATCTACAATATGCCGGAGCCGGAGAGCTTCTTGCAGGTGATCGACGCGAAGGAATTGAAAGATTCGTTTGGCGATTTATTTGCGAAGGAGTATGTGGCGACGCATCCTGAGATCATCCACCACATGCTGGAGTTTGGCGGCGGAGAGCCGCGGACGCTGGCCGGGCGCGCCACGCAGATGGACGACATGACCAAGGTGGATTTGCCGCGCTTCTCGGCGGCGAGCCAGATGGCGGCGGCGGAGTTTACGCAGGTGTATGCGGACCTGACGCTGGCGAATTATCCGGTGACGGCGGGGCTGATGCCGTGGTCGTTCACCGTGCCGTGGCCCATCGAGTTCTTCATGTTTGTGGATGGGCTCGACCAGCCGACCAGTTCGTATTACACCATCAAACGGGTGTATGAGCCGACGCACGTTGTGGTCAAGCTGCCCGAGATGATCTGGGCCAGCGGTGAGAAGTTGCCGATTACGGTTGCGATCGCGCAGGCTCCGCCCGTGGCGCTCGCCGGCGTGAACGTCACGGTGAATGTTCTCGGGCCTGATTTCCGTTCGGTGTGGACGAAGACGCAGGCGATCACGGTGCCGGCGGGGCCTTCGGCCAAGAGTGCGGAGATGGGCGCGTTTACAATTCCGGCGGCGTTTGAAGACAAGTTCTTCTTCATCGTGGCCGAGGCCAAGGGCGCGGATGGCAAACTGCTCTCGCGCTCGGTCTACATGCCGCGCTGTTTGAAGATGATGAACGATGCGGCGTTCAAGGCGAAGTATCGCGGGTCGCCGCAACCCTCGATTCATCTGGACAACGGCCCGTGGCTCAGGCCGCAGGTGGAAGCGACGCCGACTTCGCTGGAGTTGAAGGCGATCTCGCAGCGGAAGGTGAGCGACGGCGAGAGCGTGGTGAAGGTCGAGGTGCGGAATGCGGGAACGGTTCCGGCGCTGGAGACGCACGTGAATATAGTCGGGACGCAACGGGTGTTCTACGGGACCGACAACGATATGTGGCTCGCGCCGGGAGAGGCGCGGATGCTGGAGTTCCATGTGCAGTGGCGCAATGCGGCCACGCGCGGCGCAGCGGCAGTGACCGCGGATGCCTGGAATGCTGGGCAGAAGCAGGTTGCGCTGCCGGCGGTGCGGTAGTTTTTGGTTTGGTCAGATTGGTGGTATCCGGGGTTCCCTTCGGGAACCCCGGATACCAAGTGACTTACTAGTAGCACCATGAATCCATGGGTCGTTTGCCTGTCGTCGTGACTTCCAAACGGCCTGTAGCTTCTTTGGGTGGGCCGGGCTCATTGTCGCCGAAGCATCCGAGCCCGCCTTCGACGCGGTAGACTGCTGTGCCATTTTTGAATGTGTAGATAGGAACAGCACACACGTTGGTTCCCTCCCACGTATCGGCTCCATTCGTCATTTCGAGGTCAGGCGTTTCTGCGATTTGGCGCGGCTTGTTCCAAGCCCGGTAGCGTAGGGCTCCGCTGGCTACGAGGTCGACCACGATGCGATGGGTTTGGGTTTGGCAGAGGTACTTGACTTTCGGTTCATTCTTACTCTTGGGATAGGGCGGCGTCGCGTCGCGATTCACAGACCAGATCGCGTAGCCACGCTCCGAAGCGCTGACCCATATGACGCCGAGACCATATCCCACTCCTTCAATCATGCATCCGAGATCGCTTGCCGGTTGATCAAGAATTGCCTTGCGGACCGCCGGAGTGAAGACGTCCTGAAAATGCGTCTTCAGGGCGGCGGGATTATCGAGGGAGATTGTGTCGCCGCTATCATTGACGCGCAGCGGGAATTTAACGAGGAAGGCTAGGGCGACGGGGTCCTGGTTGCGGATGGCTGTGCGGAGTTCCCTGTCGAATTGGTCGAAGGTGAAGAAGTTTTGTTCCCAATCCGAGGATGCATCGCGGAACTCTTTGCAGGGATCGGGGGGGGCTTTGTCTTGCGGTTTGGATTGGGCTGCGATGGGGTTGGGGTGAGATAGAGCGAGGGCGAGGGCTGCGCAGGCGGCGAGGAGGGCTTTCATTTGAGTTTGAATCTTACGCCTCGACGGGAGGCGGGACAACCGGGGCGCGGCTTCGCCGCGTTGATTGATTTCTTAAGACATCTTGATGGCGTTGCGGCGCGGTTAAAACTGCGCCCTTTCAAAGGTGCGCCTCGTGGTTCGGTTGGGGACAGCGGGACGCAGACCGTCGACGTTCCTGAGACAGGCATCGTGGTATCCCGCCCTGCATTTGTACCTGGAATCCATCCGACCAGCGTTTTCGTGGTATCGGGAAAGAGCCAAAGCCGGACGCGGCAAGGCTATGGGGTTGACGGTGCGGGCGGGGGGAGATCGGGCGTTGGGGGTTGGCGCTCGACGAGCATGACGCGTTTGACCTTGTTGCGGTCGAGGTGTTGGAGGATGCCGCCGACACGAATCTCTACATCCATTCCGGAGATGGAGACCAGGTCGCCGTTGAGGACGCTGCCGTCACGCAGTTCGATGGAGTCGAAGGCCGAGGCTCCGAGCTCATAACTGATGGTTCCACCGGAGACGTCGTCGCGGCTGATTTCGAGGGGGAAGTTGCCGGCGGCGAAACCTTCTTTGCTGAAGCTGAGCGTGTGTTTGCCGGGGCCAACGGTGATGAGGCGGGGGGTGGGCCCCTGTTGAGCGCCGTCGAGCTTGAGCAGCGCGCCTTGCGGGGTAGAGTTGACGGTGATGGTGATGGACCTCTGGGTCTGCGCGGAATCCTGAATGGAGACGGAGACGGGAGTTCCTGAGGCCATGACGGTGGTCTCGAACTTGACGGTTTCGCCAGGGCCTACGTTGGTGAGGGCGATGGCGTCTTCGCCGATGCGGACCCTGTTTTTGTCGAAGAGATAGATGGCGAAGCGGGCGGAGGGGATGGGCCTTTGCGAGAGGTTTTCTGCCGTTGTGTCCATGACATAGCCGTGCAAGCTGCCCATGCCGGGGAGGGCCTTGAACTTGCCGAAGGAGAAGCGGACGAGCGGGGTCCCGGTGGCGGGCCAGTCGATGACCTGGAATGGCGCGTCTTTGGCGAGGGCCGGGAGCGCGAGAAGAAGAATGGCCAGGAACAGGCGGAGGGAGCGAGCGGGAGATAGGGTCTTGATCATGACGGAAACATGATAGCCGGAAATGGGAACAAGTGCAGCGAGTCAGCCCCGCTTCGCGGCCACCTGCGGTGGGGCCAAACGCCTTCGGCCGGCGGAGCTGACTCTGGTGGTATCCCGGGTCTGAGAATCCAGACCTGGAGCACCCGGCCCCTGCCCACTAACCACTGTCCTCACATTCCGTCGTCGCGGAACATCGGATGCGGAATCAGCCTCCGGTAGTCTTCCTGGTGGGCGTTGTCGAGGCAGGCTTCGATGACGCGTTTGCCTAATGGGTCGAGGTCGGGGACGAGGAACTGCTGAAGCTCGGCGGCGAAGAACTCGCGCCATTGGCGTGCGCCTTCGTTGTAGACTTCCGTGCCGCCCTGGAGCTGCTCCTCGACTTGCAAAAACACGCGGGGAATCATGGAGCCCTCAATGCGGAGCTGGTTGGGGATGTAGCCGAGCAGGGGGCAGAGGGCTTCGCCCACCTGGTCGCGGGCGAACTTGGCGCTGCCGCGGCGGGCGAGGTACTCGCGGGCGATCCACTCGGCCATGAAGCCGACCTTCCAGGCGCCGATGTGCTGGTTGGGAATGAGGACGTAGCGGGTGTCGGGCGTCTGGACGATCTGCTTGAGCAGCAGGTTGGCCTGGTCAACGCGGCGGCCGGTGGCGAAGGCCCAGTAGCTGCCGACGCCCTCGGACTGCATGGCGGGGCCTTTTTGGGTTTGGATGCTGGGGTTGGCATGGCCGCGCGGGGCCACGAGACGCCAGAGCCAGGCCAGAGCGGGCGAGAGGACGTGAAGCATGGCGAGGATGCCGTAAAGCTGCGACTCCTTGTGAGTGGCCGGGCAGCGGACACCGAAGCTGCGCACGTCCACGCGCTGCGGGCCGTCGAGAATGTCCTCCAACATGCGGCGGGGCAGGATGACGCGGGGGTTGGGGCAGAGCTTGCCGGGCGAGTCTTCGACGTGGTCCCAGGTGAGGCAGGTGCCGCCGGGCACGATGTAGTGGTTTAGGAAGATGAGCGGCTCGGGCGGATCGATGCAGAGGCGCTCAAGATTGGGCGCGGTGCCGTAGCGGTGAATGTGATCGACGCGGACGAACCACCCGTTCTCGGCGTCGGCGACGGTGAGGCGGCCCTGGGGTCCGGGGAAGCCTTCGCGATTGGTCTGGTAGCTGGGATGGGCGCAGGCCATGTCGTCGGCGATGGGCTGCAGGTGGCAGGCCTCGGGCAGGTTGAGGGTGCGCTCCTCTTTGGTGATGACGTTGCGGCCGATGAGCAGGCGGCCGTCTTCCATGCGGTGGATGTGCTCGGTCATCTCGCTTTTGCCGCCGCCGGATGCGCCCTCGTGCATGAGGATGAGGCGGTTTTCGTAGGGCGTGATGACGGCGACGGCGGCGCAGTGATTGGTGGTCCAGCCTTCGCGCTCGCCGATGTCGAGCAGGATGGAATAGACGCCTTTTTTGGCGCTGGGGCCGGGATAGAGGTTGTAGGCGAAGACTTCCTGGTGGGTGGCGCTGCGGTCGTGGACGACGATCTGGCGGCCGGCAAAGTGGGTGTGGCGGAAGGGCGGCGCGACAAAGAGAACGCCGCCGGTGATGCGAAAGTTGGCCGGGACCTGGTTGCGGGGAATCATGCCTTGCAGATCGGCGAGAGCGGCGGCGAAGAAGGCGGCCTGGCGGGGAACGATGAGCAGCGAGCCGTAGCCGAGCGCGTCTGTCCCGGCATAGAAGGGGACGACGACGAGCTCCTGTTTCTTGAGCCAGTCGAGAGTTTGCTGGCGGGTCTTGTCGAAAGGTTCTCCGAATCGGTCGGCGTAGGTGGGCTTGTCGGTGGGGAGCGCGTCGCCGATGAGCATGGCGTCGGGGTCGCGGCGGCGCATGGCGGGATCGGTGAAGTTGATGGCGAGGCCGTTGCGGGCCTTGGTGATGATGGCCTCAACGATGCGGCCCTTGCCGGGACCTTTGCCGGGAATCTGGAAGATGGACTCGTAGACGCCGTGGTCTTCGCGGTTGCCGAGGGTCCAATCCGTTTCGCCGGTCGCGCGGCCGAGGGCCCAGTCGAGGAGTTGCGGGCGGTTCTGTGGCACGATGACCAGGGGCGCGGCCGAGAGCACCTCGCGGACGTGGGCGGGCAGGTCAAGTTCGGCCCACGAAGACTGGAAGTCAACAACGGCTGCACCGGCGGCGGCGGGGTTCATGGGCTTCTCGCTTTCAGGGGAGCGGGGATTGGTGCGTGCGGACCGGGCACAACACCAGAGGGCCGCCCCTCTTTTATCTCATTGACGGGTAGAGCTGGCAGTGCGCAGGGTCACATTTTAGGAAAGTGCGCCAGTATATGGGCGATGGCTTGCTCGGGGGTGGTGAGGGCGCCTTCAAGCTGGGCATCTTCAATGGCTTGCAGGATCTCGCGAAAGCGGGCGCCGGGGTGGTAGCCGGCGGCGATGAGTTCGCGCCCGGTAAGCAGCGGAGTGGGGCGGACGGCCTCGGCGGGCATGGACTCGTAGCGGGCCTTTACGAAATTCCAGTGGTCGAGGTTACAGTTGGCAGCCATGCAATCCATGCGGTGCAGGGCCAGGTGTTCCTCGAAATTCTGGAGGCGGAAGAAGCGCTTGAGCGTGGAGGTCTTCATGCGCGGGGCGTCGGCGAAGCGCATGTGGTTTTGGATGAGGGCGAGAATTTGATGGGTGTCGTCGTTGGAGAAGCGGAAGCGGCGGAGGATCTCCGCCGCCATGGCGACGCCGACTTCGACGTGGCCGTCAAAGCGGATGCGGTCGGGGGCATTGCGGTAGGTGGGCGGCTTGCCGACGTCGTGGAGGAGCGCTGCCCAGGCGAGGGTGGGGGAGCAGCCGGCTTCGAGCTGGTCGAGGAGGAGCAGCGTGTGGGTGAAAACGTCGCCCTCGGGGTGGTACTGCGGAGGTTGTTCGACGCCCTGCATGCGGACGATTTCGGGGAGGACCTGTTGGAGGAGGCCGGTTTCATCGAGGAGTTGGAAGGCGCGGCGGGCATGGCCTTCCGTGAGCATTTTGGTGAGTTCGTCGCGGACGCGTTCACGGCTGACGGAGGCGGTTTTGTAGGCGAGGGACTGGATGGCGGCTTTTGTGGCCGGGTCGAGCGTGAAGTTGAAGCGGGCGGCGAAGCGGACGCCGCGGAGCATGCGGAGGTGGTCTTCTTCGAAGCGGAGTTCGGGGCGGCCGATGGCGCGGAGGATGCCGGCGTCGAGGTCGGCAAGACCGTGGACGAGGTCGATGACGGCAGAGTGGAGATTTCCCTCAGGGGCTAAAGCCCCCGCTGTATTTGCGGCAATTGCGGCACGACTGAAGTCGTGCCCTGACACTTCTTGCCTGTCGGGATCAAGCTGGTTCGGATCGAGCAGGAGGCCGTTGATGGTGAAGTCGCGGCGGCGGACGTCTTCTTCGGCGCTGGTGGTGTAGCGGACGACGTCGGGATGGCGGCCGTCGGAGTAGGCGCCGTCGGAGCGGAAGGTAGCCACCTCGGTTGTGATGTAGCCTTCTTCATCGCTGTCGGCTACGAGGACGACGCCGAAGTGGGCGCCTACGGCGAAGGTGCGGGGAAAGAGGCCGAGGACGATGTCGGGCCTGGCAGAGGTGGCGACATCGTAGTCTTTGGGGTCCAGACCCAGGAGCAGATCGCGCACGCAGCCACCGGCGAGGTAGGCTTGATGGCCGGCGGCGCGGAGGGTCTGGATCACGCGGAGGGCGGCTTCGAATTGGGGCGCGACCGGGAGCATGTCTAATATTCTCGCCTGTCTCAGGGAGAGAGTCGCAACGAAGGCGTTGGAGACATCCATAATTGCACTTTCGGGGCGATGAGAGCCGAGGTGCCCTTCATAATATTGGAGGCGAGCCATCCTCTTCGCCCGGTTTCGGCCTGTTTCCGATGACTTCCGGCCACCCCGACATTCCCGTGAGAAATGCGAACGCCCCAAGCAACAAGACGGGCAAGCACGGCCGCAGTATTTCCCATAGGTAGGCAAGAAGAACCTCTTGTGGGACCTGGGAAATCGTGAATGTATACCTTCGTTCGTCGAGCATTCCAAGGACAAATATCACTGGGAGCGCGAGCATTGTCGCGCCGGCGATCTTCCTCTTCCAGAATGCCAGGACCGACGCAATGAACAACCCTGGGAGGCATGTCAAGACGGCAACGGTTTCTCCTAACGAATCATTGGCACCGAGCATGAAAACTCCCCGCGCAGACACGGCACAACCGAACAAGCTAAGGGCCAGCCCGGCCCCGAAAATTAGTGCGCTGATGACTCGCTTGATTTGGGAATTCATAGACGAGACAGTAAACCATGCACGGCGAGAATGCGAAAGCCTGTAAATTGTCTGATGCTGGGCGTTAGAAGCCTGACCAACGCAAATGACCGCAGCCGGTAAACTAGAGAGATGGGCAACGGCCTCATTCTCGGCATTGAAAGCTCGTGCGACGAGACGGCAGCGGCGGTGGTGGAGCGCGGCGCCCGGACGCTCTCGTCAGTGGTGGCTTCGCAGATTGCTACGCATGCGCGGTACGGCGGGGTGGTGCCGGAGCTGGCCAGCCGGGAGCACTTGCGGGCGATTGTGCCGGTGGTGCGGGAGGCGCTGGCGGAGGCGGGGATTGGGCTCTCTGATCTGGATGCGATTGCGGTGACCTCAGGGCCGGGACTGGCGGGGGCGCTGCTGGTGGGGATTACCTATGCCAAGGCGCTGGCGTTTGCCCAGGGGATTCCGCTGATTGCGGTGAATCATTTGGAGGGGCATATTCATGCGGTGTTGCTGCATGAGAAGGAGTCCTTGCCGGAGTCCTCGCCGGAGTCCTTGCCGGAGTCCTTGCCGGACGGGCGGACTTTTCCCGGCGAGGAGAAGGCATTAGCTTTGGTCGTTTCCGGCGGCCATACGCACCTTTATCTGGCCAGGCCAGCGGAGGGGAGCTGGAGCTACCGGCTGGTGGGGCGAACGGTGGATGACGCGGCGGGCGAGGCGTATGACAAGGTGGCCAAGCTGCTGGGGTTTGGGTATCCGGGCGGGCCGTGGATCGATGCGCTGGCGCGGTTTGGGAATCCCCGGGCGGTGCCGTTTGCTTTTTCGCAGATCAAGACAAAGATCCACCTGGGCGGTAAGCCCCCGCGGACCAAGGCGGCGAAGACGGCGCCGATTGCGGATTTGGATGCGCGGCTGCTGTTCTCGTTTTCAGGGATCAAGACGGCGGTGCTGCGGTATGTGGAGCTGCATGGGCTGAGGCCCGATGCGGAATTGCTGGCGGAGGCGCGGGCGAAGGCGCTGGCCAATGCGCGGCCTCCCAGGACAAAAGAAGAGGCGCTGGCACTGTGTGGGCAGACGGTGCTGGACCTGGTGGCGAGCTTTCAGCATGCTGTGGTGGGCGATCTAATGAAGAAGACGTTTGCGGCGGCCGAGGCGATGGGCGTAAAGCGGATTCTGGTGACGGGCGGGGTGGCGGCGAACCGGGAGCTGCGGGAGCGGTTTGCGGCGGAGGCCGGGCGGCGCGGGGTGAGGGTGGCGTTTCCCACGCTGGCGCTTTCAACGGATAACGCGGCGATGATTGCGGCGGCGGCGTGGCCGCGGCTGGTGGCGGGCGAGTTTGCGGGGACGGACCTGTCGGCCGAGCCTTCACTGGCCCTGGGGCGCTAACGCTGAGACATTCTTGATCCGGCCATTCAGTGGTTTCGTGGTGTCCCGCCCTTCTCGCAAGGTGCGCGCAACGGTGGGGCACCCGGCAGAGCATAGAAATGGCGAAGAGAATAATGCGGGCCTCTCATTCTGCCGATAGAATTAGCGTGCCAGCAGTTTTGCGGGCGACTTGCGACTGGGGGGAAAGGCGTCGCGGTTTGAGAAGCGAAAGCCAGGGTGCGGCGGAAAGGCGCGGGAAACTGCCGCTGGCGGCCGAGGGCGGGTTGCGCCATCGACTTCCTTGTGCGGTGCTCGCGACGCTTCTTGCGGGCGCTTTGGCCACCGCTCCAGGCTGGGCGGCGCCGGTGGAGAAGCTGCCCACCATTACCTCGGCGCGCCGAGCGCACGATCTGACCAGCGAGCAAGCCAAACGCGGCTATCCCATCCATCTGCGCGGGGTGGTCACCTACTTCGATGTCGATACCGGCACCGGCTTCGGTTCGCTCTACGTTCACGACTCAACCGGAAGCATCTTTGTCAGGCTGGTTGGAGGCGCGATCAAGTCGCTTCCTCCGGGGTCGATCGTTGACGTGCGGGGGGTCAGCGATCCGGGCGGGTTTGCGCCCATTGTGGATCGGCCGCGGATCTTGGTGATCGGCCATACCACGCTGCCGAACGATGCCGTTGCGGTGAGCCGCACCCAGTTGTTCGCCGGCGAGTATGAAGGCCAATGGGTTCAAGTGGAGGGCATTGTGCACTCGGTCTCCGGGAGCAGCCACACCGTGATCCTGGAACTGGCAACAATAGACGGAATCCTGTTCGCTACGGCGGTTCGGGAGGCAGGCGCCGACTATTCCCGGCTGGTCGACGCCAAAGTGCGCATCCGCGGCCATGAGGCTCCGCTCTACAACGCCAACCGCCAGATGATCGGCGCCCGTGTGGTGTTTCCTAATTTTTCCGCGGTCCGGGTCATGGAGCCGGCGGCTAGCGATCCCTTTCAGTCAAGGGTCATTCCGATCGACAATCTGTTGCGGTGGGACGAGGTGGGTGCCCTGCATCACCGCGTGCGTCTGCGCGGGAGTGTGACTATGCAGTGGCCTGGCTCCTCGCTCTGCATCCGGGATGCGACGGGGGGATTGTGCGCGCAAACGAACCAGGACACGCATCTTGCGCCAGGCGACGTGGCAGACGTTGTGGGCTTTGCCGGAGCGGAAGACTCCACCTCACTGCTCACCGACGCGGTGTTCAGGAAGGAGGGCGGCGGGGAGCCGGTTGTTGCACAGCCGGTAACCGCAGGCCAGGTGCTGCGGGGCAAGCATAACTCGGAGATGATTCGGATCGACGGCCAGTTGATCGGGACCGATCAGGTGGCTTCAGACACGGAACTCATACTTTCCTCGGGAAACCTGATCTTCACGGGCGTGCTTCCGCGGAGCCAGGACGGGCCGGAGATTCGGGCATGGAAGACGGGCAGCCAGCTGCGCATCACTGGAATCTGCTCCGTCCAGTACGATCCGCGGCTGAGCGTGCTGAGGGACGGCGTAGCGGTGCCCAAATCCTTCAAGGTCCTGATGGGATCTGGAGCCGACGTGGCGCTGCTGGAAGGCCCCTCTTGGTGGACGCCGGGCCATGCGCTGGTGCTGCTGGCGCTGGCCTTGACCGTGACGCTCGTGGTGCTGGCCTGGGTGGTGGTGCTGAGAAGGCGCGTGCAGCAGAAGACGATTCTCCTCCTTGCGAGCGAACAACGCTTCCGCCACATGGCGCAGCACGACGCCCTGACGGGATTGGCGACGCGCCTGGTGCTTCAGGATCGGCTGAATGTGGCACTGGAACGTGCCAAACGCCAGGGCACGGGTCTGGCGCTGCTGATGCTGGATCTGGACCTTTTCAAGGGGATAAACGATACCTATGGCCACCACGCCGGCGACGAGGTGCTGCGGGTGACATCCAGCCGTCTTCAGGCGGCCGTGCGCAAAAGCGATACGGTGGCCCGCATGGGCGGAGACGAGTTTGTGGCGCTGCTTCCTGACCTGACCGATCCGCAACTGGCGGAGAGTCTGGCCGCGAAGATTGTCACGGCCCTGTCGGCCCCTATTCCTTTTGCCGGGAAGGATTTGACGGTTTCAGTCAGCGCCGGCGTCTGCACCGCCCTGTCCGGGGATTTGGATGCGGAAACGCTCTTGCGCAAAACGGATGTTGCGCTGTACGAGGCCAAGGCAAAGGGCCGAAATCGCTTTGAAATCTTCAAGCCGGAAATGGTTCATGCACACAATTAGTAACGCTTGATGCGGGCAGCCCTCTCTGGAGCGGCATTTATGGTCCTTTTCCAGCCACAAATGCTGGGCCGGGGGTCAGAGCCAGCCAGGCGCAGCCACGGCGGCCTTGATCTCTTCAATCTGCTGGACGTGGCGCAGGCAGTGAACGCCGATGCTGATGAGCATCTCGTGGACATTGGCGTCGGCGAGGATCGGGTGCCAGGTCATGCGGGTGCGCAAGTCATCGTGGTTGGCGGCCACAAACTCAACCGTTCGCTTGCGGCCGGTCAGAAAATGGGCGAACGCCGCGGGGAGCGTGGGGAATATTCCTTTGGGGTGGCCTTCTGGCGGAGACTCGATGCGGCGGCTGCGATCTGCGCCGCGCGCCAGCATTTTGGCCTCGCGCTCGGGGTTGATGAGTGGAGTGGCGGAGACTTTGGCAGCGACGATTTGCGAGAAGAGGTAGTCCTCAGAGACGGCCAGATGTTCGACGCAGCCGAGGATGGTCCACGCCCCTGGTGCGGGAATGCGCACCGCGGTCTCGGGGCTGACACCGTCAAGTACGAGCACGAGGGCGACTTGGCCTTCTTCAAGCAGGGCAAGAATCTGGGCTTGTTCTTTTGAATCCATCTTCAGTCTCCTTCTGGGTCTCTTTGCGGTTCGGCATCTTTTGCGGCGTGGCGGCAGGGCAAACTCGGCGATGCGCTCAAGGGCGCGGCGGGATGACGTAGAAGAGAATGGCAAAGAAGTGGGCGACGCTGCCGGCCAGGACAAAGATATGCCAGGTTGCGTGGAAATATTTCAATCGGTCGAAGGCGAAGAAGACGATGCCCAGCGTGTAAGCCAGCCCGCCGGCGCCCATCCACGCGACGCCATGCCAGCCGATGGCGTGTACCAGCGGGCGAATGGCAAAGACGGCGAGCCAGCCCTGGAAGAGGTAAACGAGCGCCGACGCCACTTCAAAACGCCCAACGGCAAAGCTTTTGAAGATGACGCCGGCGATGGCCAGGGCCCACTCGACGCCGAAGATGGTCCAGCCCAGCGGCCCGCGCAAAGAGACGAGCGTGAAGGGTGTATAGGTGCCGGCGATGAGCAGGTAAATGGAGGCGTGATCGAGGATTTGAAAGACGTGGCGCGCGCGGGTGCGGACGAGCGAGTGATAGAGCGTGGAGCAGAGATAAACCAGGACCAGCGTGGCGGCGAAGATGGAGCAAGTCACCACGTGCCAGGCGGTGCCGCGCGTGGAGGCAACGATGAGAACCGCTGCGCCGGCGATCGCCAGCCCGGCGCCGATGCCGTGGGTGATGGCGTTGGCGAGGATATCGCCCAGTTTGAATTCGACGATTTCTGCGTGTGCTTGCACGCGTTAATGATAGACCGCGCCGTCTGCTG